>Ga0209253_10001573_pt1 | contig 20020 bp, 16 predicted proteins | sample FrelakmetBRP12BR_FD_187145 | JGI IMG/M metagenome (GOLD analysis project Ga0209253, IMG submission 187145) | Freshwater lake sediment microbial communities from the University of Notre Dame, USA, for methane emissions studies - BRP12 BR (SPAdes)... | ecosystem: Environmental > Aquatic >... | reverse complement strand
GTTACGACGTCGGAATTCAAACCACTTGAATAAAAATATCCATTATTACGGGTATCTCCAAATTGTCCTTCTACCGCTTGAATTAGATTTTTTATAAGGTCAAAAGTAACCGATTGGGGATAATATTGAAAGTCCTCAAATAATGCTTGGATGAAGTAAGCATAATCATCTAAATGTCCCATGATTTTCCGTTTTTTGGTGTTTGGATCGAAAACTCGATACAGAATTCTCTCATTCGATGAGTACATATAGTCGGATACGAATTGCGTAACAATATGAGCAATTTGTTTGATGGTTGGATCCAGCAATATACGGAATGCAGAATATAAACCCGTGATCATTAAACTAGTCCATGCAGTGAGGATTTTGTCATCCAAACTAGGAGGGACTCGTTTATGACGTATAGAATAGATAGATTGTAGAATATCTTTGAACTCATCACCATATTTTTGCACTAGAGATTCATCTGCGATATAGAGATGGTTTGTATTGTATTCGAAATTCCCCTTTTCTGTTACCCCGTAAGCTTGAAAAAATCGGTTTTGTTTCTCATAGGGAACAATTTTTTGCAATTCAGATTTTGTCCAGACATAATATTTGCCCTCCTCTCCCTCACTATCCGCATCTAATGCGGAATAGAAGCCTTTTCCTGCGCAATACATCTCTTGAATCACCCAATTAACAGTTTCACGAACAAGTTCTTTATATCGAGCTTTCTGGAATAAATAAAAGGCTTCTGAATATACTTGAATGGCTAACGCGTTATCATATAGCATTTTCTCAAAATGGGGTATCATCCATTGTTCATCCACAGAATATCGAGCAAAACCTCCCCCGACATGATCATAAATTCCTCCCGTAGCCATACGATCCAATGTAGTTTCAAGATTCTCTTTGACGATCTTATATTTCTCCGGTTGTATTTTCTCATATTCCGCAATTTGACGGATTATGAACAATAGTATGGCAAAATCAGGGAATTTTGGAGCTCCACCAAACCCACCGTTTTTCGTATCAAAAGCGGGTTCCATGTTTGCCATTGCTAATTCGAGTATGTCTTTGGATAATTCATCTTTATTTGCGGTTGTCAAAGAAACCATTTTTTCCAATGTGTCTAATACTTGGTTACCCGTGTGTTCCAAATCGTTTTTTCGTTTTTTATATGACTCCACAACATTTTGGAGTATCTCTAGAAAGCTTCTCATCCCATATTTTCTTACATTTGGAAAATATGTTCCTGCAAAAAATGGTTTTTTTTCGGGAGTCATGAATATGGATAATGGCCATCCTCCTCGTTCCCCCATCATCTGGATTACATGTTGATATATTTGATCGAGATCCGGTCTTTCCTCTCTATCGAGTTTTATGGATACGAAATGTTCATTAAGAAATCGTGCAGTTTTTTCATCCTCAAATGACTCGTGAGCCATTACATGACACCAATGACAACTGGAATACCCCACGGAGAGAAATATAGGCTTGTTTTCGTTTTTAGCTTTTCTAAATGCTTTATTTCCCCACGGATACCAATCAACAGGATTATGTACATGTTGTTTGAGGTACGGTGAGGTTTCTCCAGCAAGATGATTTGTCATATATGTTGCTTCCAAAAACGTTCCTATAGGGAATAATAGCTTGAATAATTTCAAATTGTTGATTATAATTTCAATTCAGTTAGAGGAGGAATGCTATTTTTTATTTAGATATCTCTATTTTCCAGATTATGTAATAGGATGAAGGATTACGGATAATTGGGAATTTTGGCACTTTGGAAAAGGGAAAGGAAATTGGACAAAGAAATGTAAACGAATATTTTATTGGAGATATTTTCTCGTTGGGGGAATTATAAGAAAATTATTTACCTTTGCGTCGGTTTCGTCTTAAATAATCCTTCAAATCTTCTAGAAGCATTTGTTCATCATAATCTGGCCACAGTTCCGATCGGAATTTGAATTCGGCATAACTCGAATCCCATAATAAAAATCCAGAAAGTCTGGATTCTCCATCTTCCATCCCCGTCCGAATAATGTAATCTAATTCAGGAAAATCATGTGTATATAAGTTCTGTTTAATGGTTTGACGAGTAATTTCATAAGAAGGTATACCAGATTGTACGATTTTTTTTGCGGCATCGACCAGTTCATCTTGACCATCATACATTACACAGAAATTAATAAAATTATCACGATACTCCGTGGTAGCCAAGTTTACTTTTTCGATTTCCTTTTGGATTTCATGCGGCAATTCATGTAATCTTCCGATCAATCGCACTCGTACGTGTTTTTCTTTGATCAAGGATTCAGATAAAACATCTTTAACTCCCTGGATTATGAGTTTATACAAAAAATTTACTTCTTTTTCGGTCCGATTCCGAATATTTTCATTGGATAAAGCATATACACTTAAATAATGAATTCCTGCTTGGAAAATCGGATGTAAAATCGCTTTTAAGGTTTGATACCCCTTAATATGTCCCTTTGTAACCTCCGATATGCCTTGTCTTTGAATCCACCTTCTATTCCCATCTAAAATTAGACCTAGATGGACTGGAAGTTCGCCTTTATAATGGAGTCCTAATTGTTCTAAAGTTGAAATATCATCTAATTGCCGCATTTTCATATTCCATGAAATTTTATAAAATAGTGGCTCAATTAATTTTTTATGAGGGGACGTATTAATCTTTAATCGTATTATGCAAGACTTGCTGAACGTGGGGATTGATTCCATCGGATTTTATGCGCCTCGTTTCTATATCAAATTAGAGGAATTAGCAAAAGCCCGAAAAGTATCCCCAAGTAAATATAGGGAGGGATTGCTTCTCAAGGAGCTTAGATTTACTGACAGTAATGAGGATGCAATTTCATTAGGATTTCATGCAGCAAGAACTGCACTATTAAGAGGAAATATCAACCCGAAAGAAATTGATGGAGTATTTGTAGGAACTGAGACAGAAACTTATGCAGCAAAATCCATTTCGAATATTTTCACAGAACTATTGGAGATTCCCACAAATTGCTTAACGCAAGATATATTGAACGCATGTGCATCAGGCACACTCGCAATTCTTGATGCAATATCATTGGTGGAGTTAGGAGTGGTTACAAAAGCCCTTGTTATTATAACTGATATTTCCACTTATGAAAAAAACAGCAAGGGCGAGCCAACTCAGGGAGCTGGAGCAGTTGCAATGGTTATTTCCAAAAATCCCAGAATAGCATCATTTTCCAGATCATTTGGAAAAGTATCGGGAAATGTCGATGACTTTTTTCGACCCAAGGGAGAAAAAAATGCCCAAGTATTCAGCCAATATTCCGTTAATTCCTACTTAAATCTGCAAATGAGAGCCTATGAAGATCTTGAAAAGAAAATAGGAGATATTAACGCAGACTATTTCATTTTTCATGGACCTTATGCCAGATTACCCTTGAAATTAATGTATAAATTAATTTCCAAAAACTGGCTTTACCGTATGGAAAAAAAGATAACAAAATATTCACCATTTCCTAAACAAAAAACGTTAGACCGTATTTTTAGCGAAATCGCAATTATACCCGATTTTATTGTGGATCAACTCGCCAAAATTACCTCCAATTCTAGTGATATTGAATTATTTAAAATGCGATTACGGGATATAATAAAAAATACAGTGCTACCTCAATTGCACGTACCGATGTACTTTGGAAATATGTATTCGGCATCATTATGGGTTCAATTACAATATCTTCTCGAGACGGGATTAAAACCAAATGACTATGTGTATTTTGGTTCCTACGGTTCGGGTGCTACTTGTATTTCCGGTTTAATTAAAATAAATGAGGGATTCATGGAGATCATTAATAAATCTCCTACTGTTCGGGATATAATGAAAAGGAAAACCAAAAAATCCATTCCTGAGTATGAAGATATCAAATTTAATGCCCTTACCCCTGAATTAGTGTGGGCAAAAATCCAATTAAGTGAAAAACACCATGGATTTACGCTTCGATATTGCGATGAAGGGTGTTTATTATCCCCGATTCAAGGAATAGATTATTGTCCTAAAGGTCATCGAGGGAATAATCCTTTATATTTTCCCAGTTTTGCAACATTGAAGTCAATCATAAAGCCATTTGATCATAAGGATTTAAAACCTCTAAAAGAGGGACTGGTTTTATTAGCTGGGAAACCTGAAATTGGCTCTATTGTTGAGATTGAACTACGTCGTACTCCAACCAATGAAGAAGGAAGTGAAGTACGCGGACTGTTAAATTGGATACCGGTTTATAATAAATATGTTTAGACACACTCCCATTTTTCAACAATTAAATCAAGATTACCAAGATATACTGGATTATTTAATAAAAATAGGCTATACGATTGACCCGATCACTATTGATCACAAATCACAATTTGACTTCGGAGAAGCCTATTCTATTGCATATCCCATTCAAGGATTGTTGAAATATCATGGGATGGTCGATCCTTCTGAAAGAATTGCTATGTTTCCCAGCATATCTCTTAATAATGGAGCGTTCTTCACAATTACTTATCTAAAATTTGACCAAAAGTTTCCTCGGGATAGATTTTATTTGAATGGATTAGAACAGGATAAAAATGAGGATTATCAACGAGTTAAATTCCAATTGGATAAAATTCGAAATTTTGCAGGGATACAAACTAGGGCAATAATTATCTCAAGAAATGTTATACAATCAACTAAAACTATACTACTCGCAAAAGGATTGGGAACATCAGCCGCAGGGGGTGCAGCAATAGCGAGAGCAGCGTTTTCAATTTTATATGAACAGACAGATGCTTTAATCAATTCCCGTCTACTCAGCGTATTTTCCCGCTATCTTTCAGGATCTGCAGCTAGAAGCAGCGTAGGAGGAATTGCTTTATGGTTAAGTGCCCCTGATAGAAATTCGTGGAAGAGTTTTGCATTACGGCTAGATACACCCAAAGATCAGGAATTTATTACAGGATTATCCCTTATTACGGTTCCAATCCAGTCATCCATAACAACCACAGTAGCTCATAAACTTGCTCCGAGTTCTCCATTTTACCGAAAGTGGTGTTTATCTCGAAAAGATAAGATCTATCAATTCCTTGGTGCCCTACAAAATCGAGATTTATCAACCATCGGTCGATTGGCGGAAGAAGATACAAAAATGTTGCATAAAATTCATACAACATCTACAATGAGCCAGAGCTATTGGACAGAGGATACGATAAATTTAATGAAATTTGCTGACGAAATTAAAAAGAACGGTGTTCCAATATATTATTCTATTGATACAGGTCCATCGGTGGTATTTCTTGTTCCCAAGCACCATGAGAATCAAGTCTACGAAACTATATGCCTAAAGTTCCCAAAAACTCATATCTATAAAGGATCGATTGCGGGATCAAGTACAGTAATAAATCCGACATCTAATTTAATACAATTATTGGATGATGATATTGCAAAATTCTCCAATTAATTCCCGAATACCAAAGTTTTATGAGCTTACTATTAAGGAACGGCAAGATCTACTAAGAAAATTGTCTAATTTGAACGAGGAGGATATAAAAATATTAAATAATTTTGGAAATCTAAGCATGGAATTGGGAGATCAGCTATCAGAAAATGTTATCGGAGCTTATACATTACCTTTTTCCATTGCCACTAATTTTCGAGTTAACTCTAAGGATTATCTAATTCCTATGGTTACAGAAGAATCCTCAGTTGTAGCTGCTGCATCATATGGGGCAAAATTGGCTCGAAAGCACGGGGGATTCACATGTGAACTAGTGCAAAACCTCATATGCGGTCAAATTCAGATCTTGCCAGCGAAGAAGGAGGACTTAGTGAAGAAAATTCTAACTCATAAAAATTCTCTGTTAGATAAACTTAATTCTAGTCATCCAACCCTAGTTTCTTTAGGGGGTGGAGCCAAAGACCTTACCCTCCGTAAAATAGCCACTTCACGAGGATATATGTATATCCTTGAGCTAGAAGTGGATGTTATGGATGCAATGGGAGCAAACATTGTGAATACAATGGTAGAAAATTTAGGAGAGCAGTTGCAATCTATGATTCAAAGTAGAGTTTTAGCAAAAATTGTATCCAATTTAACTACCCATCGACTGAGTCAATGTAGAGCAATTTTCGACAAGGAGGAATTAGGAGGAAAGGAAATTGTTGATAATATCCTTGATATATCCGCATTTGGAGAGGTAGATCCGTTTCGCGCAGCAACCCACAATAAAGGAATCATGAATGGGATAACTGCACTTGCCTTGGCGACAGGTAATGATACTCGGGCAATTGAAGCAGCAGCACATGCATACGCTTCGATGGAAGGAAAGTACAAACCATTAAGCAAATATTACGAGGATAATCAAGGGAATTTAGTTGGAAAGATATCAATTCCACTTGCAATGGGGATAGTGGGAGGCAGTACTTCTATACATCCCTTAAGTAAAATTGCAATAAAGATTTTAGGGATTACATCGGCTTCAGAATTAATACAAATTGCTGGTGCAGTAGGATTGGGGCAAAATCTCGCTGCTCTTCGAGCTCTTGCTAACGAAGGAATCCAACAAGCTCACATGCAATTGCATAGGCGTAAATTTAGCACCTAGAGGATAATTTCATGATCATAGCATCTGCACCCGGAAAATGTATCCTGCTGGGAGAACATGCAGTGGTATATGGGTATCCAGCTATTTCAGTCGCAATTAATGTCCGCTCTTTCTGTACTATCCAAAAAATAACCGAAAAGAAAATCCATTTGAATTTACCTGACTTTGCATTCAACCAAGATTTCCGAGATTTGGATCACTTGAAAGGGAGTATTCAAACTGATTTTAACCAGTTTTCATACGCATTAGGAGAAATTTCTTCTGGACATAAGCTTCAAATATCCAATATTTCAATTCGTATTGAATCAGATTTATGGAAAGGAGCGGGATTGGGATCTTCAGCATCCACTTCGATTGCATTCTTAATGGCTTTATGCAATTTTTACCAGATTGATCCAAGTAAAATTCCTGATTATGCATTTTTGATGGAAAAAAAAGTGCATAAGCATCCTTCGGGTATCGATAATGATACGTGTTTCTGGGGGGGTGCTATTGTTTTTCAAAACAATATTAGGGAAAAACTCATGATACCTAAATTTCCGATTTTAATTACCTATTCAGGTTCAAGTCATAATACAGGTAAAATTGTTGAATCTATCAAGAAAAACAAGGAAAAATTAAAACCAGCTTTCAATCAAATTAAGGGTATTGTCGAAGCAGGAATTTTTTCTCTAAAATCACAAGATTTGTCTCGATTGGGAGAATTATTCAATGAAAATCATGAAATATTATCAACAATGGGAATTAGTACTTATGAGATTGAAGAAATCCGATCTATTTGCTTGCAGAACGGCGCCTTTGGATCCAAATTATCAGGTGCAGGAGCGGGGGGTTGCGTAATCTCTCTAGGGGAATTGGTAGACTTACAAAAAATAATGCATATATTGCAGAAAAAAGATTACCTTTGTCGGATAGTATATCTTGATTATGATGGGGGAAAGGTTGAATCAGAATAGTCATGTCATTCTTCTAAAGATCGGGAAAATAAAATTAACCTGAAAGGCAATTCAGAAGAATATATTTAGGAAGACAACTATAGATCACACTGTAGATCAATTAGCTGATGGGAAGGAAAAGATTATTGTGGTCCATGGAAGAGGATATTTTAGACACCCAGTTGCTCATAAATACCAAATTCATAAAAAATTTTTCCCCAAAATTGAAGATCAATTATTAAAATTGAATGAAACCCATAATACTATGCTCTAGTTGGATTCTAGAGTCTTGAAGGAATTACTAGACCATAAGGTTCCTGCATTTACTTTGCACTCTTCTAGCCTTTGTGTGATAAAAGAAGAGGAATTCTAATTCAAGTCAACAATGGATATAATTGAGAGTTTGTTAAACAATCACATTCTCTCAGTACTGCATGGTGATATCATTTTTCATTCTCCTATTATTTTTCCATAATAAAGGGAGATCAAATCGTAAGTGAAATTTGTGCTCAGTTTACATCTTATACGGTATTAAAAGTGATTTTTGCTTTAAATCGGGATGGGATAATTATCAATAATAAACTATTGGAGAGCGTATCATGTTCCGAACTGGAAAATTTACCAGTCCAACCAGATCCAACCATTATTGATGTAACAGGAGGATTAAAGGGTAATAATGAAGAGATGAAAAAGATTTACCGACTAGAAAAACCTATTATTTTAGTAAATGAAATGAGGTTTAACTTTATCAAATTCCCTATCCACTCCCATAATATTCGCTCCACTTGTATATATTAATTAAATACATCAAAAAAAGGGAATTGAAGTGATTATACCGATTTTTAAGGGATAACTTGTCCTTCTTATATAAGAAATTTTATTATCTGATGCAGAGTGCTCTAATTTTTTGATTCTAGCATATATTAACGCAAAATATCATCTAAAAATGAGTAAATTTTTAAGATATACGTATACTTTATCAACTTTTATTCAATATCAGATTTTGGAAAACGAGATGAGAGATTCCATTTTCGATTTCTCAGTTTTTAATTTCTGACTATTATATAAACTTTTTTTAATTACACAGCCTCATTTTTCCTAAATTTCGTTTAAAGAATTATCTATTAGACCGAAATATTGTTTGTAGCAAAAAGGTTAAATACGCGGTGACAAGGAAATATCTTGCCAGCGCAAGAATCGCTGGGTGATAACTATGTCAAAAAAAGCACCAGCTAAAAAAGTTGAACCAACTAAGCCAGCTCCAAAGCCAGCTGCACAACCGGCACCAAAACCAGCTGCAAAGCCAGCTCCAAAGCCAGCTCCAAAGCCAGCTCCAAAGAAAGTAATTGAAGAAGAAGATGAAGACGAAGAATTTTATGACGATGAGGACGATTCTTAAGTAACTCAGCATAAAAGAATAAATTTTTTTTATTAGCTTCGGAATTTACGTAATTTTAAAAAAAATCAGAGAGGAAAAAAATAATGTCAAAAAAAGCCCCTGCAAAAAAAGTTGAACCGGCCAAGCCAGCTCCAAAGCCAGCTGCAAAGCCAGCTCCAAAGCCAGCTCCAAAGAAAATAATTGAAGAAGAAGAAGAAGAAGAAGAATTCGATGACGATGATGATTTTTAAACCGTAAAAATCCATAGTAATCAGATATTCTTCTGAAATTCTTCTTTTTTTTCCCTTTTTTAAAAAAAAACTAAATAAGTGTTTTTTCTATCTTTCATGATTAGCAACAAGAAAAGTAATGGGATAAATTCCTATAATGTAAATAGAAACAGTTGCTAAGGAATTAAGCAGGTAATTATGTGGTTGAATTTCCCCAATAAGAAGTGCAAGTTCATAATTCGTGCTGAATAAGTTTAAATTTCCAATCTCCAATTGTTTCATTAGAGGTATTATCAAAAAGTAAAGATAAGGAATGAAAAAAAATGACTAATTTTGAAGAAGAATATCCTGATGAACGAGAGTCCACAGGGGATGAAGCCGAGCAATTTGATGCATTTCGGGAGGAAGATATAAGTGCTGAAAAAGAGATCGCTGCAGAAGCTAAAGATTATACTCTCATTGAGGTGGATCTTTGGGCTACATCGTTACATGATGCAAAAATTGGAATTCGACAACAAGCTCAATACCAATCCAAATCCCGTCAATTTACAAAAGAATCGAATGTAATTGGCCAAATAATTTTTCACACAGGATGGGGGGAAAACCGTCAAAAAGAGAAATATAAGGAAATAATCACGGTTGATGAAGAATTTTGGGAAACCGGAAGAAACTCGAAAATCATGCAATTCGTCAATGATCGGTATTCCGATTATGATCCGAAGAAGTTTTCCCGGATTATGCGAAAACTGATCATTAAAACTTTCATCGGTCTAGATCGTAAACAAGAGGAAATAACCCGAGGAAGATGGACGGGGAGTTTTGAAGATTCTCAAGTGATGTCATTAGCAATGACATTTGGAGACCGACGTCGAAAAAAACCACTTCCATTCTTTTATGTAGACATTCCTGGTTTTAAATATCGGATCCCTGTAGCACGAGTACACACATTTATCGGAGAGCGTTACGTGTTTCCCTTAATTGACGAAGAAACTAATACAGTTGTTCCGTATATCATTGAAGGAAAACGATTTACTCCTGGACAGGATTATGAAGTATTCGATGGTAGAACGATGGAAAAAATAGCTTTCCTTAATGATGTTGCTCTAAATATCGGAGGTAAAGTAGATATCAAATTTAAAAAACCCAAACTGGATAAGAAAGGGGAATTACAGGATCCATGGGAATACCTACGAAGAAATTATGTATTCCAAAGAGTTCTTATCATGTTTTCAGCGAGTCTGAAATATTTTCATCCGATTTATCGGCAATACCGACGAGTTTATAGGGCAATGAGAACACTCACTAATTATCACAAAGACATGACAAAATTGACGGCTGTGCAACAAGAGGAAAAATACAAGCAAGCCAAAAAGAAAATGCGATTTTTGAAAAGCTTTCCCGTGTGGGCAAAAGAGTTAAGTTTGCACTACAATCCACGCAGAGTAAGGACCTAAATTTATTTTTTTCCTTTTTTTAATAAGACATCCCTTTTGAGATTAAGCTTATATGTAACCATTGAATAGCTATTAATTTTGGTATCAGACATATCAGGACTATTAAGTAGCGAAGTCGTATGACGACAAAATATATACTTGTAACCGGTGGTGTAATGAGTGGGATTGGGAAGGGGGTAACCACCGCATCGATTGCGAAACTGTTGCAATTTAGAGATTTCAATGTATCCATTATGAAAATCGACCCTTATCTAAATATTGATCCCGGTACATTGAATCCCGTGGAGCATGGGGAGTGTTTTATTACGGAAGAAGTGTGGACATTTGACCCTCTCCATGGCGATCCGCATAAAATTATGCAACCGGTAAAAATTGCGGAATTAGATCAAGATTTTGGCACCTATGAACGTTTCCTTGGGCAGAATATTAATCCCTCTCATAATATTACATCGGGACAAATCTATTTTTCTGTTATTTATAAGGAACGTGCGGGAAAATTTCTTGGTAAAACCGTTCAATTAATCCCGCATTGCACTGATGAAGTAATCAACCGTCTGGTAGATACGGCGAAACAAGAAGACCTTGATGTTCTTTTAATAGAATGCGGTGGCACAGTAGGAGACTTGGAATCCACGATGTTTCTTGAAGCGTTTCGACAATTCCGTTTGCTATTACCTAAAAAAGATACCTTATTAGTTCATGTAACCTTGGTTCCTTATTTAAAGACGGTAGGGCAATTAAAATCAAAGCCTACGCAACATTCCGTTCGAGCACTTCAGAGTATGGGATTACAACCCGATGTAATAGTATGTCGCTCTGAAATAACATTGTCCTCAAGCGTTAAGCAAAAAATATCTTTGTTTTCCAACGTTCCTGATAAAGCAGTAGTAAGTTCCCCCGATCTTCCTACCATTTATAAACTTCCTTTGAAATTCGAGGAACAAAAACTGGGGGACTATATTTGCGAATTATTGGATGTCAAACCAAAACTTGTAAAATATGATCCCATTCGAAATTATTCTGAATGGAAAAAAATGGTTGAGTTATATACTTCTGCAGAGAATTCAATTACAATCGCCATTCCCGGAAAATATATGGAAATTCATGATAGTTATGTATCCATTAATGAAGCTTTGTCCCATGCATGTGCACATGAACGAGTTAAATTGCAGATCAAATGGTTGGATACCGAAAAACAGGCGGAAAATGAATTGGAGGGCTGTGATGGAATTTTATTAACTCCAGGATTTGGCAGTAGGGGGGTAGAAGGAATGATACAATGTGCTGAATATGCCCTGGAACACAAAATCCCATATCTGGGGATTTGTTTTGGAGCGCAGTTATTTTATATAGCCTTCTGCAGAAAAATACTTGGATTAGAGAAAGCTAATAGTACAGAAATTGATCCCAATACTCCTTATCCCGTAGTGGATTTCTTAGAAGGGCAAAAAAATCTGTTGGAAACAGGGGGATCTATGCGGTTAGGGGCATACGATATTCATATTAATCCATCTACTAAATTATTTCGAGCTTATCAACAAAAAGTAATCCATGAGCGTTTCAGACATCGATTTCATATTATAGAAAAATTCTTAAAAAATAATCCTAAAGCAGAAGCACTGCAAATTTCTGGAAGGGATCAAACGAGCCAAATTGTGAATGCTATTGAACTCACTGACCCTGGTCATTGGATGGTAGGGACACAATTTCATGCGGAATTTAAAAGTCGACCTTATGCACCATCTCCATTATATCGTGCGTTTATTCAAGCAGTTAAAACTGCCAAACTCATTAAATAATTCTTATTATTTACAAATTTTTAGAGAATCGTATCTTTATTAACGGATGAATTAATTAGAGGTTAATAAGTTCACAGAAGAGATTTTGGCTATGGGGAGAATGATAAATTTAATAATTCTCGCTAGGCTCTGTTGTATCTTATGTAATTATTTAATCTAACACTTATGGAAGAAGAAGGGGCTTCAGATCAATCGCATGGGAATATACTTCCCGAGTTTGTTCAAAACCTTTCTCTGAACTTGAAAAAAAAATATGAAGTATATCACCAAATTGACTCTCTCCAATCAGCACAATCGTTAGATAGAATCTTTTCTGTTGTTATACCCGAATACGCAAAAGATATCGTGGAATTGGAGTCAAAAAAAAACCAGTTGATGCATGCGTTTCAGCAAATGATAAATTATATCGAATCAACATCAGATGTATCCAATTTTTTTTCTACCGATGAGATTCCAGAAAAAAAAATCCAGTATAGAATTGAACCTAAATCTCTTGACAATTTGGTTATTGCAGCAGTTGATGGAAGTTTTGTGCGAAAATGCTACACAAATTTTGAATTTTCCTTGTTTCGAGCCATATCAGAAGTTTATTCGTTTTCTGACCTAGGAGTCGATATCAGTTATTATCCAGTAGAAAATGGCATTAAAAATTACCGATTAACCAGAATTTTAAACAATATCACTGATCAAATAACAACATCCCAGGTATCAATTGACCGAGCATTTATGGAAATTACATTAGCAAATGATTTTATCACAAAACCCAAAAAGCACATCGATATGGTTATTTTAGATGGATCGATTCTCACCGAACCGTTGAATCTTCTGTCAGATATACCTCAAAGCGGTGAATTGATTGCATCATATTCCAAATTGATAAAAGAATATAAAAAATTATATAAAATGTGTGATTTGCAAAAAATCGACCTTGTCGGTGTTGTAAAAGATACGCGATCCTCGACATTTCGCAAGCTACTTTCTCGTCGGATTCCCCAGATTATCGCAAAATTAAATGATACTAACCTTATGCAATTAGATTATTGTAAACTGATGGAATATTTCTCAGATTTAGATTTATTTCATCGGACGTTAGATATAGGAGAGAGATCATGTGCTTTTTCCATTAGTTCCTCTGGAAATTCATGGATTCCCCGTCAATTGGAAATTCTGAATTCGGGATCTTCCATAGATCACCGTTCTCTCGCAAATTATTGGTTTTTTGCCTGTTATATGAAACCTGTTCCATTTGATTATCCCATTAGGGTTGAGTTTCATCTGAATAAGGATAATTTCGATCCCGAATTCATCCATACAAAAATCCAACGGATGTGTGAAATCCTATATCCCTTGTGTTCGAAATTTCCTGATTTTGCAGTTCCAATTCCCCAAATAGAAGCACATTTACGCACTAAACTATCAAAAAACGATATGCATATGGTAATTCAATTCCTTACCAAACAGATTAACGAAGAATTAAGAAATTATTCAAAAAACGTGATCTTCAACAATCAAGAAGTCCAATATACTGATAAATTTGATGACTTCCTAATAAAGAATAATTTTTTAGTGCCAAAACGAAGAGAACGAATGCCATTATGATAGGGGATCCAAATTTTTCGAACATTTATAACAGATACTTGGATTGGATTGGTACTCAGTCAAACAAAAAGGGCATTTCGTAATGTATGTATTATTCTCGAATGGAGTTACTGAATTCTGTGTTCTTTTCATTAATTGATTTCGGATAAGGATTGGAAAGTAGAGCAATAAAATGATGCCGGATACTATTCCTAAACCTATCGCTAATTCAACTTTAATTGGTTTATATGAAACGGATAGATATTGTTCCAGTTTTCCAAGAAGGATAATGCTAAATAAATACAAGAGTCCTTCAGTCACAATGCAGTAAAGAGGCATTTTCCAATCGAATTTTATGCATATCCCGAAAAGGCATATAGAAATCACCCAACTAATTAGAAATATAGACAGATTCGTATTTTCCCCAAGAACATGAAAATTCATAGCTAAAAAGGATATGATGGACTGCTGAGTAACACTAGTTCCTTCTAAGGGAAGTAAGGGGATTCCCAAATGACCAATTAACAGAGTGATCCAAGTTAGCAGAATTAGAACTATTGGATTTTTTACTTCAACAGCCATCGAGAAATACCATTTTAATGGGGAATTCGAAAATTTTTTTAGTTAGGGTTTATATACTCCATTACTACTTTGATTCTACTCGTTATTGTCTTAATATTACAAGGAATTAAGATGTTGCGTACGCAAGAATACAAAAGGAAGTAACCAAGAAAAAATGTCTTTCCAAGGAATTTCTCGTGTAATTGATAAAATTAAGTTTGGATTGCTATCTCCAAACGAAATCCGAAAAATGTCTGCTACTCGAATTATTACTGCAGATACCTATGATGATGACGGTTTACCGCTTGCTGCTGGTTTAATGGACCAAAAATTAGGCACTATTGAACCAGGACAAAAATGTACCACTTGTGGTAATCGCGTTGGACAATGTCTTGGCCATTTTGGACATATCGAATTAGCACGACCGGTTGTGCATGTCGGTTTTGCGAAATTATTACTGAAACTTCTTAGAAGTATATGTCCAGAATGTTCCCGATTGTTAATCACAGAAGATCAGTTCGAGGATTTCAAAAAGAGGAAAGAACAACAAATCCACATATTTGAAAATGTGAGTGATGTTCTTATCCAAAATATTTTTAAAAGTGCTAGAAAAACAAAACACTGCCCCTATTGTGGTGCAGAGCGCAAAAAAATTACGATTGAAAAACCTACAACCTTTTATGAAGAAGTGGGGCTAGACCAACCCCGTCGTTTATATCCCAGTGATATTCGAGAACGGTTGGAAAAAATGAATGATGCTGACTGTCGCCTTTTAGAAATTAATCCTGAATCTACACGGCCCGAATGGATGATTCTCACGGTCCTACCAATCCCACCCGTCTGTGTACGTCCATCTATTACTTTGGATAGTGGAATTCGCTCAGAAGATGATTTAACGCACAAACTGGTCGATGTTATTCGGATTAATGCTCGATTACGGGAAAATATTGATGCAGGCGCACCCCAGCTTATTGTGGAAGACTTATGGGAATTGCTGCAATACCACATTACGACTTTCTTCAATAACGAAGTTAGTGGAATACCCCCTGCACGACATCGCTCGGGTCGTGCTTTACGAACCTTAACGCAACGATTAAAAGGTAAGGAAGGTCGATTTCGGAGTAATCTAAGTGGAAAACGTGTCGATTTTTCAGCAAGAACTGTCATTTCTCCTAATCCCCATATTTCGATCAATGAAGTAGGAGTGCCTGAAGTAATTGCTAAGATTTTAACTGTCCCTACTCATGTAACGGAATGGAATATTGAAGATATGAAACAAGTAATCATCAATGGACCGGATAAGCACCCGGGAGCAAACTACATAATTCGAACAGATAGTCGACGAATTGATCTTCGATATGTAAAAGACAGAAGAATCATTGCGGACACTATCCAACCAGGCTATATTGTAGAACGTCATTTAAAGGATAAAGACCTTGTTCTTTTCAATCGGCAACCCTCCCTTCACCGAATGTCCATAATGGCACATGAGGTTCGAATAATGCCTGGGAAAACATTCCAGCTTGCACTGCTTGTGTGTACTCCTTATAATGCCGATTTTGATGGGGATGAAATGAACCTTCACGTGCCTCAAAGTGAAGAAGCACGTGCGGAAGCACAATTCTTACTGAAGGTGCAAGAGCACATTCTATCTCCTAGATATGGTGGACCCATTATCGGAGGAGTACATGATTTCATTTCACTTGCGTATATCTTTACGCGAAAGGATTCTTTATTTGATAAAACCACTACTTATCAGTTATTGGAATGGGGAAATGTATTCAAACGAAATCCAGACTTCAAATTATCTGATTTAAAGCCTTTAACAACGGATCCTGAGTTCTTATATTCCGGAAAATCCATCTTTAGTACCTTATTACCGAAGGATTTGAACATGCAACTTAAATCGAATTTTTGCAAAAAATGCGAAGATGGCTGCAAAGAAGAAGATTGCGAATTCGATGGATATGTGAATATCGTCAATGGAGAGTTGGTTTCGGGCGTGTTAGATGAAAAAACTTTTGGTGCGGGAAAACCAACTACGATTCTCTTGAGAATAACAAAAGATTATGGTCCAGATGCTGCTCGTCAATTCCTTGATGATTCGGCTAGTATGTTATTGTATTTCATTATGCATCATGCACTGACCATGGGACTAGATGAAGTCGATATCACCAATATTATGCCTAATATCACAGGAGTCATGAATAGTGCAAATCACCAATGCGATACCTTCATCCAAGCCTATTATGAAAATGATGAAGAAACCATGCCTTGTGCACCCGGTAGAACATATCAAGAAACCTTAGAATTACGGATCCGTGAAGTGTTAAATAAAGCTCGAGACGAAGCGGGAAAAATTGGAGCTTTAGAGTTAGGGGATTCAGCACATTCTGTAATTATGACAAAAAGTGGGGCACGCGGAAATCCGTTAAACCTGACTCAAATGGCTGCATGTGTTGGTCAACAATCCGTTCGAGGGAATCGTATTCACCGTGGATTCTCAGATCGAACATTACCTCACTTTAAATTGCGTGATCTCACGGCACGGGCACGCGGATTTGTTGAATCATCTTATCGTAAAGGATTAGATCCCATTGAATTCTTTTTCCATGCGATGGGAGGACGGGAAGGTCTGGTGGATACTGCAGTTCGTACATCCTCTTCAGGTTATATGCAACGTCGTTTAGTTAATGCATTACAAGATATGGTTGTCCAAAACGATGGAACTGTTCGTACATCAACTGATAACATAATTCAATTCGTTTATGGAGATGATCGGGTTGATCCGGCAAAATCTGACCACGGAGATGCTGTAAATGTGAAAAATATCTTCCTGAAAGCAAAGAATTTTTATAATTACATAGATCACGAAAAAGATTATCGAGAACGTAGGATCAGTCGTTTAAAAGAAGAAGGGACTCTCACAGGAAAAATTAAGAATGAAATCGATTTATTGGATAATTTTCAAACTGATTTCGATGCTGATTCCCAAGAAATAAAACCAAGAAAAACCGCAGAAAAAGTGAGTATAAAAAAATCCGATAAAAAAACTTCACCATCTGAAAAAACAGCAGAAAAAACTTCTAAAAAAGAAGATGTAAAAAAGAAAAAAACGAAAGAGAAAAACCAATCCGAATATACTGAAGAAGTTTTTCATGATTTATACAATGAAGAAACCGGAAAAACCGCGATATACAGAGGTTCTGCAACGAAATTATATTTAAAATGGCTTGAGAATAAAAAAAAAGAATTGGGAGTGGATTAAAATATCAGAAATAGCCTCAGATCAATTTAAAGAAAAAACTTTGGAATATTTAAAGAATATAAGTATTTCCAGCACTATTATCGATGAAATGGCTAGTCTTATGAAGGATGCGAAATTAACAAAGGAACAAGTCCAGTATTTCGCAGATCAAGTATATCTCAGTTACCAAAAAGCAATGATCGTCCCTATGGAACCCATTGGAACGGTTGCAGCTCAATCCATTGGAGAACCGGGAACTCAAATGACGCTTCGAACATTTCACTTCGCTGGAGTATCTGAATTTTCAGTCACTCAAGGATTACCACGGTTAATCGAAATCGTGGATGCACGTCGTAATCCATCAACTCCTATTATGTATGTGTTCTTGACAGAGGAATTCTCAAAAAACCGGAAAAAAGCACGAGAAATTCATCAGAAAATCGAGCAAATCCGAGTTGACAGCATCGCTTATGATGTAGAAATTGATCTTGCAGATTATTCCATAGTAGTTTATTTAGATGGAGAATTACTCGAAGATAAAGGATTAGATATAGAAGATATCACGAAGAAACTCAAAAAATACGGTAAAAAAGGTAGCATCGATGTACGGGATGAGAATAATTGCATTATCATCAATCCTGATTTGGAAGATATCCAAAAACTGCAAAAGAAGCGGGAAAAAATCCTAAAAACCCTCATTTCTGGAATTAAAGGGGTAAAAAGAGGAATAATCTATAAGGATAACGATACGAACGAATGGATGATTCAAACTGAAGGAACGAATTTGACTGAAGTCCTTAAAATCAAAGGCGTAGACAACATGCGAACGATTTCAAACCACATACATGAAATCGAGAAAATCTTTGGAATTGAAGCAGCCAGAGAAATCATTATTCGGGAATCGAGACAGGTATTACGTGACCAAGGATTGGATGTAGATCAAAGACATCTGTTAGCTATGGCTGATTTAATGTGTTATACGGGTCGGATACTTCAAATCGGAAGACACGGTATTTCTGGTGTTAAGGAAAGTATTTTGGCTCGCGCAGCTTTTGAAGTCACTATAAAACAACTGATTAACGCAAGTGTATCTGGAGAAGAAGAGAAATTGAAGGGTATACCCGAAAATGTCATCATTGGGCAATTAGTACCGACAATTGGAACGGGTGCAATAAAAATTCAAGCCGATCTTGAGAAATATCGAGAAATTCTCCAAGATATGTCCAAAAACGCGTAACTATTTTTTATTTTTTTGTTTAAACAAAGGAATTCGATATTTTTGATATTTATCTTGAGGAGAAAACTTGGGAGGGTGAGGAGTTTTAACCGCATCCCCACATTTTGGGCATTCTTTAGTGGATAATGTGTATTCTTGACATTTTGAACAGAAATGAAGCATTTTTGGCATATTTATCGCTTTAATCGGTCCTCTCGAATAAAAATTCTCCATTATGGGATTCGACGTGTTTTTTAATAGTAGTGATAACTTTCTGCAAGAAATTTTCTGCTTGCTGGTAATCACTCGCCGTAATCCTCATAGAATAGAAAGGTGCTCCAATATAGTGAATAGATAAATCAGTAAATTTATCTTTCTTCAGTTCAGTTGCTGCTTTAAAGGCATTTCGAATTACATTCACCCCATCTTCATCATACACAACAACATCAAATTTTCCCTCGATTTCCACGTGCGAAAGCTGAATATTCGAATCAATCAATGCAAATAGATTGTTTAAGATCTCATCTGAGACATTTAACTGTAAGCTCTTCAATTCTCCTATTCCCTCTTCTTTGATTGCGTCGAAAGCATCATGTAAGGACCCATAAGTGTCCATAAGTGGAAAGCCAATTTTCTCATACACTTGATCCAAATCCATTTTATTTTGGGAACCGAACAACCGAAACAGATTTTCACATTTGCGTTCAAATTTCCAATCACTCATTACAGAAGTCTGCTGTTCATTATTTACTCGTCGTAGGGATAAATCTATGTGTCCCTTCTCTTCATTGACTCGAAGAACTTTTAAAACAATCCGTTGGTTAATTTTAACATAGTTTGAAATGTTTTTTATCCATCTGTTAGCTAATTCAGAAATGTGGATCATTCCGCGTGCTCGAGTGCCAGTATTGCCCGTATAATCCTCAAGATCTGCATAAACTGCTAAACGTTCGATTGAAGCAATTTGTGATACTACGAGCTCATCGATTTCTGGATATTTTTTTTTTTTTTTAACC
>Ga0209253_10001572_pt1 | contig 20020 bp, 23 predicted proteins | sample FrelakmetBRP12BR_FD_187145 | JGI IMG/M metagenome (GOLD analysis project Ga0209253, IMG submission 187145) | Freshwater lake sediment microbial communities from the University of Notre Dame, USA, for methane emissions studies - BRP12 BR (SPAdes)... | ecosystem: Environmental > Aquatic >... | reverse complement strand
TTGGCATCCTCACGCGGGCAACCTATCTACGCCAACCCATTGCAGGCATGGAGCAAGCAAATGAACACTGAGGCACAACCGACTCGCTCTCTCGTGGGTGTTGATCGCCTGATCCATGAGCCATCGCGCAGTGTAATCCTGACAATCCTATCAGTAGTAGAGAGTGCAGATTTCCTATACCTGCTGCGAGAAACAGGCTTAACAAAGGGCAACCTGACCGTACACCTTTCCAAGCTGGAAGCAGCAAGTTATATCAGAATCGAGAAGACATATCGCGGCAAGCTGCCCCTCACGCTATGCAGTCTGACACAAGAGGGGAAGTTGGCCTTCGAGAATTACCGCCAACAGCTGAGACAATTTTTGGGGGCATGAAAGTATGTAATTGATTTTACAACCCGGTTATAAAGTCACACACCGTGAGCTCAGAGGATAAGTCAATGCTCTGAGCTCATTATTTGGGGTACATAATCGTTGCGTTTAAATCATTCAAGGAAATTTTGAAATATAAAAGCTACTAAGCTGCCACCGCCTCCACCGTGTCCCGCATGCGGATGGTCACACCGATCGCCAGTCCCAGTGAGAGAAGATATGTTGCTCCATAGGTTGTCATGAAGCCCTTCTGCATCACATACACCAGCACAGTGAAGACCACGAATAAAGCTCCTTGGATCCAGGACCAAACATTTAACTTACCCAGGTACGCCTGGTCGGTAAGTCGCTTTCGGGCAATACCCGCCAACCCAACGAAGAACAGGGCGAAGAACAGGAACTCTGCTGACATCATCAGCTTATCGAACCACACCGGAGGGGTGTAGTTGCCCCAAAGATTAAACCAATATGGGACCGGCCACAAGATTTGCACCCCATCGAACCAGAGCAGCAGGTCGAGCAGGATGTGCATAAGGATGCCAACACCCAACCCAACCCCCAGGTTGGTCCAGCGAGGCTTTTTCGTCAATACGCCGACCAGGAAAAAGATAACCACCACTGCCATCACCATGGAAAGGCTGTGGGTGAACGTGCGGTGCAAGCCTTCCGTGGGAAGCTTCATCACGGTGGCAACTGCCACCGCCAAGTTATCCGTGTCGGGAATAAGGTTGCCCAGGACGATGCCCAGCATGAGCCAGAGGCGTGCGGGGGTGAGCTTGCGTACTGCCGTTCCGATCAAACCATGAATGCCTGCTTGTGCCATAATACCCTCCTGTTATCAAATACGATCTTGTCATTGAAGGGGCAGAAATGCGTTTTTTTAATTAATTGTCCCCAAAAACCGTTCCTGGTATATTTTCAACGAACTATGGTTATCTTTGCTTAATAAAAGATGCCAGGTGTGCAGTTGAACCCGTCTCGCTGGCATACTCTTCCATTGCCAGCTGAGCCAGACCATTGATCTTATCCATCAATTCCGCCGTCAAGCCAGAAATGTCTACCTGCTCAACTGACCGAGCAGCTTCCTCGCCTATCAGCCAGGGAGAGCCAATATGCAAATAGCAATGCCCGTGAGTCTGCCAATGCCCCTGAGAGACCTCCCCTCTCTTCATGCGGGAGATGTGGTGGAGGTTTTGTGGGGGGACGTAAAAACCCAGCGGAATGATGGGAGCCCTGGTCGCCAATGCCAACCTGATAGCACCGGTGTGGCTCTTCGTAGGCTGACCTTCTGGATTCAAACGGGCTTCCGGAAAGATCGCTACCACCTTATCTTGTTCCAGATATTTTTTGGCCTGTTCCACAGCCAGCTTCTTTTGATCAGGAATCACGCGTATTTGGCCACTATGGGTGAATAACCAGCCTACAAAAGGGATATCAAATAAATCGTCTTGAGCGAAAAAGTGCAATTGCTCTTTAAAAACAAAAAAGAGATAAAAGCCATCAGTGGCATTGGGATGGTTGCCTGCGATAATCTTAGCTCCTGGTCCAATGCCAATATTACCGTATACGCGGCAATCCTGAAATGTTACCAAATGGAAGATCCTGAAAATCAACTTGAGGGTCTTGTAATAATTATCCATTCAACCTTATCCTTGTAAATACTACCGTTAAATCACTTACAAAACCAGTATTATAACTGCTAATAAACGCCATGATGTGGAAATTACTCACCCATCCCCCCTTTTTCTGGATAAAATCTTCAAAAATAGCAGCTGGTGACACCGTAAAATCGATCAGTGAGTAATCCTCATGATATGAATTATCCAGATGTTCTGACGTCTATTATCGTTCAATAAAGCTGAGTATAAAACCCCACAAAAACCAAACAGATACAACCACCACCAAGCATGATCGGGGATGAATTTCCCAATCAGAGAGCATGCTATAATCATTTTTACATATCCCATCCATGGGTGCAATCGTGATTAGAAAATCCAGCATCGAGAATCCATGGCATTCAATTTGCGATAGACCAGGAATGGAAAATGAACAATTGGATTTTTTGGTTGTTTATCCTTGGGGCGATCTTAAGCCCATTCATCTCCGCAGCACCTGCCATCCGAAATCTCATCCTGGGTTGGCGCATACCCACCACCTGGATCAGCGCCTTGCCCAACCAGGGGTGGGTTGAAGTTGTTGGCAAGGTGAGAGGTGAAACCATCAAGAGCCTGGTAAATAAACTGGATTGCCTGTTTTGGCAATTTGAAGTCCAAGAGTACCATGGTGGCAGAGGAGGAGGCTGGCGCAGCGTGCACATGGACTCGTCCGGTCCGTTTGAGCTCGATGATATGACCGGCAGGCTAAATATACAGGCTGGAAAAAGTGATTTCGTCCTGAATGATGAATCCGTTATTACAAAACTTGGTGATCCTGAAAGAACATTGTTAGAAGGTCTTGGTATAAAGACAAAAGGGCTTTTTGGATTTGATAAGAAGCTGCGGATTTGTGAACGGCTGATCATCCAGGGAGAAGAAATCCTGGTGCTTGGCAAATTCCAAAAAAGTGAGGGGTTGATTTCGGGTGGCTCTGTCACTCCGCTGGTCATCAGCAACCTGAGTAAAGGAGAAATGTTAAAGACCTATTTCTGGAGGATAGCTAGACCGAGGATCCTCCCTTTCCTGTTTAGCTTCGCCTTTCTAATATTCATAATATATACCATGGGGCGATGACGTACATCCCTCTAGAATATTGAATGAATTTATAGGGAGATTGGAAGATTGCCTTAGGGGACTTCTTTGGGAGGAAGAATATGGAACATCGATTGACTATACCGCACCGGAAGGCACAAGGATTGTGCCCGGTTAATGGCATCCGCGACCTGGTCCAATGGCGCACAGGCAGAGATTGGTCGAATGAGTTCGTGTATGGCCTTGGTCAGGGTGGAGGCTTCGCCTACCTGCGCTTTAATTTCGCCGACCCACCACGGCAGGTGTATTGGGGTCCAGCCAGCCCACGGCAGCACAAATACCTGGCGGAATTATTTGGGGCTGATTACACCGAGCTAGAAAACCGATCGTTTAAATATGCCTGGAAGAAAGCCCAGTCGGCTGTGGATGCCGAAACGCCCCCAGTCATAGGACCATTGGATATGTTCCACCTGCATTTCTACGAAGGGATATACCAGCAGAGGCATATCCCGATCCATTACCTGCTGCTGGTGGGGTATGATAGCGAAAATGCCTATGTTCATGATACAGGGTTGGATGACGTTCAAACCATCCCATTGAGCGAGCTGGAGCTGGCCTGGGAAGTGAATGTCCCTGGCCTGGGGAAACGAAACCGACTGGTAATCTTGAATATTCAAAACGAAATCGCGCCCACGGATGCACTGATCCGCAGATCCATCCGTGACGAGTGCGAGATGATGCTTAAGCCTCCCGTCAGCATGATCGGTGTACCTGCCATGGAGAAAGTAGCGCGGGAGATTGGGAATTGGCCGCAGGAATTGGGTAAGGAAGCAGCAAACAGTTGCCTGCTGCAGGTCCGTGAGTATCTGAACTCTCCACCCGATAGCATGGGGGTTCATTTGACCGCAGGGCGCGATATTTATATCGCTTTCCTGGAGCAAGCTGGGGCAATGGCTGAACTGGATTTCACCGAAGCGATCCAACGATTCCATTCCACGATCGACATGATTCCAAAAATTGCTAAAGCCATCCAGCTGAACGATCTTTCCACAGTAGCTGATGGTTTTGCTAGAATCGCTGAATTTGAGAAGGAAGCATTTTCTCAATTGTTAAAATGCGTGGGTGAACCTGGTTAATCATGCTCCCCAATTATTTTTTTCATAAGATAAGATAATCCCGGGCCAGGCATGCAGATCTGGCAGGATCCCAAATCCTGCCAGGTTTAATTTCCTACCTCTTGACAATTCCAAAATCTATTGTATAATACTCTATAATACAGAGTGCTCTATAAATAATACCACTCTACAGGAGTTAAATCATGAACATATCCCCTACTGAAGCAGAAGAAGCCCTTGCAGCAATCCAATCAATGATGCAGAAAACACGGCGAGCGATCTCCAGCAGTGGTGCTTATAAATTCCTGATCTTATGGGGTGCGATCTGGCTCATTGGATTCTTAGGCTCCCAATTCTTGCCCAAAGAGGTCTCCGGAAATGTCTGGATCGGGCTGGACATCCTGGGTGGCATTCTCTCCGTGATCATTGGGGTCGGGCTGAAGCAGGGTGTGCGCAGCTCCACCCCCACCACATCTGGGAAACGTATCGGAATGTTCTGGCTGCTGCTTTTCCTCTACTGTGCGGCGGCGATAGGTGTTGCCTGGCCTGTAGATGGGAAGCAATTTGCCATGTTTATTATCCTTTTTGTGACCGTGGGTTGGATTGCAATGGGTTTACTGCTTTCATTCGCTTCCGTCTGGTGGGGATTAGCCCTGCTTGGCTTATCGCTGGTCAGCTACTTCCTTCTGCCAGACTATTTTTACTTCATCATGGCTTTCGTGGGTGGAGGTGGGATGATCGCCCTGGGTATTTATATGCGAAACAGGTGGTAAGCATGGCTGAGCTAAATGAAACCATCCATCAGACCGTGCGATTACGCATCATGGCTTCTTTGGTGACCCTGGCTCCCAGTGAGGAGGTCGAGTTCACCTACTTGCGGGATCTGCTGGAGGTAACCGATGGCAACCTGGGGGCACATTTACGAAAACTGGAAGAAGCCGGCTTTATTACCTTGAACAAAGCCTTCGTGGAACGCAAGCCACGCACTTATATATCTGCAACTGTGGATGGACGGAAGGTATTCTCTGAACATGTGGCTGCCCTGGAGGCGATTTTTAAAAGCAAGCAGTGAGGTGTAATGATGGACCCAATCGTGAAAGTTGATGGATTACGAAAAACATATAAAACGACCGTGGCAGTGGATGAGATCAGTTTTGAGATGCAGGAAGGCGAGATTTTCGGCATGGTCGGTCCGAACGGCGCCGGTAAGACTACCACCATTGAATGCCTGGAGGGTTTGCGTAAACCTGACCGAGGGACAATATCTGTCCTTGGGGTGGATCCGCAGCGTGATAGCCATTACCTACACCTTCACACAGGAATGCAATTACAACAATCCAACCTGCCAGAACGGATCAAGGTGTGGGAAGCACTGGACCTGTACAGCTCCTTCTATCCGCATACCCTGGATTGGCATGAGCTTTTAGGGCAGCTTGGATTGGAAGAGAAACGCAACACACCCTTTGCCAAGCTCTCAGGCGGTCAAAAGCAGCGCCTTTTCATCGCCCTGGCATTACTCCCCGACCCACAGCTCATCTTTCTGGATGAGCTGACCACGGGCCTCGACCCGCAAGCCCGGCATGCCATCTGGAACCTGGTGCATGAAGTGCGATTAAAGGGTAAGACCATCCTGCTGACCACCCATTACATGGAAGAAGCTGAGCGACTTTGCGACCGGGTGGCGATACTTGATCATGGTCGCATTGTTGCTATGGATACGCCTGAGAAATTAATTCAAAGCCTGGGTGGAGAGGAACGCATCGTTTTCACGGTCGAAGGGGTATTGCCTGTGGAGGTAAAAAAAGCCATGGGTGAGTTTGGAAGGTTGGAGCTTCAGGGCGATAGGGTTGCCATTTATGGTGATGCAAGTCAGGCATCGCTGGCCAGCGACACGGTTTCACTGCTTGCCAAAATGGGCATCCAATTCCGAGACCTGCGCACCGAACAACCAACGCTGGAAGATGTGTTCCTAAAGTTGACCGGTCGTGAGATGATAGATTGAGGTGTGACATGAAAAGCCTGTTGAAAATGACCTGGATAGAAGCCAAGCTGTTCCTGCGTGAGCCGGTGGGAGCATTCTTCACACTTGTCTTCCCATTAATGATGCTATTCCTTTTTGGCTCAATCTATGGCAATATTCCCAGCCAATATTTCGGTGGACGAGGCACGGTGGATATCTCCGTACCGGCCTATACCGCCATGATCATCGCCACAACCAGCCTTGTAGGACTGACGATCACCATGGCGTCTTACCGTGAAAAGGGAATCCTGCGCCGCTTGCGCACTACTCCGGTCAGCCCGTTGGTGGTGCTGTTGGCACAAGTGATCGTGCTTTTTCTGATGACAGCTTTAGGTATGCTCCTATTGGTCGTGGCTGGCAGGCTAGTGTACCAAATGCGCTTCGATGGGAATGCTTTCAGCGTGTTGGTTGGCTTCATCCTGAGCTGTTTAAGCTTCTTTGCTCTCGGATTCGTGCTGGCGGGATTGATGCCAACCGCCCGCACCGCCCAGGTGGTGGGGATGGTTATACTCTATCCGATGCTGTTCCTCTCCGGTGCTGGTTTCCCGCGCGAGCTTCTACCAGAAGCTATCCTCAAAATCTCCAGATTTCTACCATTAACCTACGTGGTCACGTTACTGCGTGGTCTATGGATCGGGGATGCTTTCAGTCTGCATTTTAGCGAGGTATTGGTGCTGTTAGGGATTCTTGTGCTAGGGGTGCTCATCTCGATCAAGACATTCCGCTGGGAATAAAGAATGAAAGCAGATCTGGCAGTTCGTAAGCAATAGACCTGCCAGATCTTTAAAGAATTGAACTTTTTTAACATCGAAGAATAATATAATTAAGACCTTAATTCCATCCTGAGACCTTGGAAGCATGGATTTATTCCTGATAAGAGATATTGATGAAATCCATTCGCCAAAGTAAGGTATTTCGATTAAGCTTAGCTTTCATTCTGCTGCTCCTGCTTACCAGCTGCAATAATATTGTCGCTGTATCATCATCTATTCCGGCAGTGCCCACTTCACCAACGGAGCAGACAAGCGGCTTGCCACCGAACGCTGTCACTACCTTGAACAGCCTGGAAAAGCTGGATGACTACCCATTCTACGTGATGCATTATTACGGCGCCTATGATTACCCGCAAACCGGATCCACCTGGCCTGAGCGGATTGATTTCGCTTGCTCATTATTTGCCGCCCTGGGGGAGAGTGAGGACAAGACGTATGGCCGCAACTTCGACTGGAGCATCAGCCCGGCATTACTCGTTTTCACCGACCCACCCGATGGGTTTGCATCTGTATCGATGGTCGATCTGGAATTCCTGGGGTTCCGCCCGGAGGATTCCACAAACCTGACCAGCCTGCCCCTGGAGGAGCGGTCCGCCTTGTTGAGCGCCCCCTCCATGCCCTTCGATGGGATGAACGAATATGGGCTCACGATCGGCATGGCAGCACTTCCAGGCGACTACCAGGATCATGCCGCCTATGACCCGAACAAACCTACGATAGGCTCGATCGGCATCATCCGGCAAATCCTCGATCATGCCCGGGATGTGGACGATGCCGTGAAGTTCTTTGAGCACTACAATATCGATTTCAACGGTGGTCCGCTGATCCATTACCTGCTGGCTGATCCAGGTGGGAAAGCTGTGGTGGTTGAGTTCTACCAGGGGGAGATGATCCTGCTTCCTAACGAAGTTGCCTGGCACATGGCGACCAACCACTTCCGCTGTATTGCTGAAGGGGACGGGGGCTGTGTGCGCTACCGTACCATCTCCGAGCGGCTTGCGGAGGAGGATGGGCACCTTGATCCTGAATCCGCCATGCAGCTGCTATCGGAAGTGAAGCAGGAGATGACACAATGGTCAGCAGTGTATGATATGACCAACGGTGAGATCGATGTAGCCCTGGGTGGAAATTTCGATACCGTTTATTCATTTCAACTTGATCTATTGCAACCTTGAGCATAACCTCCCATAAAGGCACCTCAGAGGGGAAATCTTTATATTTAAAAAGTAGGTATTTCTCCTATTTTTACTTTTTACCTTCCTCCAAGAGTTGTAGGGGCACGATATTAAACCTCCGAAAGGATATGTTATCTTTGAGGAGGATCGTGCCCCTACTCGTTGATATAAAGATAGTACAAATTTACTTATCCGAATTCCTTTGGTTGCAGCATTGTTGCAGACTGCAACCGTTAGGGTTGATAATTTAGGACGCCCTAACAGATCGTCTTAATGATTAATTTGCACTGTTACTCACCAATATGTATTCTTGGCGACCCGCCCCTACGCACCCATCCAGACCACACAGGTTTTTGAAACCTGAGAGGTCTATAGAATCTCCTCCATGGTATGATAATGCTACAAGGCTTTCTCTTGTGGGAAATCAGAAGAAATATAAATGATGAGGATATTTACCCTTCTACTATTTCCATTCCTGGTACTTGCCTGTTCCCGGGCGAATCTTGAAACCATCGCTCCAAGCCTGGCTGCCAGCACACCGACAACACAGGAGGATCCATTTTTCGAAGCACGGCAGCAGCTCTTGGAAGAGATCGAAGCACTGGGGGTGACAGATGAGGATACCTTACAGGCAATTGCCTCCGTACCACGCCATAAATTCGTCCCAAGTGACTACCTGGACCAGGCATATGATGACCACCCTCTCCCGATCGGTCATGGACAGACCATCTCGCAACCTTACATCGTGGCATGGATGACCGAGTTGCTGGAGCTGCAGCCGGGTGAGAAAGTGCTGGAAATTGGCACTGGCTCGGGGTACCAGGCAGCCGTGTTGGCAGAATTGGACGGTGTGGAAGTTTATACCATCGAGATCGTGCCTGAGCTGGCAGAAAGTTCAGCCGAACGCCTGCAGGAATTGGGCTATACCAATATCCACTCCAAACAAGGGGATGGCTATTACGGCTGGGAAGAATATGCGCCTTTTGACGCCATTCTTGTCACAGCCGCCCCCGACCATTTACCCGCCCCATTGGTGGAACAGCTCTCCAAGGATGGGCGCCTGGTCATCCCCATCGGTCCCGTGGGTTGGGTGCAAAGCCTGTGGAAATTCGTCCTGGAAAATGGGGAATTGAAAGGCTACAACCTGGGAGGGGTGCAGTTCGTGCCCTTCACCGGACCGGGCGCTGAAATGCATTTCGGCGAAGGTACACCCAAACCGTGAGCAGGGCTGCCGCGTAACACAATCCACCCAACCATAAAACCGTGCTGAAACTGTAAGTGAGGGCTAATAGCGCTGCCATAATAGGCGAGACGACCGAGGCAGCACCATTCACAGCCCAGATCCATGGGACATCGGATCGAGGGCTAAACTCACCTGCCGTCGAATGACTTTGGGCTTGTCCGTTTAGCAGACGCTGGATACCGCCCGGAAAGGGGATACCCATCAGGAAACCGAGAGGTGCAAGTGTAATAACAGTCACCCCGAGACGTACTGCCAGCGCTAAACCGAGCGTCCATTCAAAGAGGCGGGTGAGCAGCATGGGCATGCACAAAACCAGAATGAAGAGTGCCGCCAGCGAAAAACCCAGGGGAATGCGATCGCAAAAACGGCTGCCCAGCCCTGAAAAGAGCAGCAAGGCGAATAACACCGCAGTAACCGCATAAGCAGGATGACCCAGGTAGAGAATGAAGCGCTGGAGCAGGGGAATTTCAACCAACAAGAAGGCAAAACCAAGCAGACCAAAGTAAACCAGGTAGACGAATTTAAATGGGGAAGTTGTTCCTTGATGACCCCGCCTGCCCAACCTCCACACTCCCACTGGCAACAGGATCAGGACTCCTGCCAGCAGGATGGCAAGGAGAAGCAGCGCTAGGATGACAAAATAACCACCCCCGCCGAATGGCAACCAGGCTTTTCCGAAGCTGGAGAGAACCTGGGGTGTTTGTGACCACTTGAAAAAATGCCCAAAGAATGGATGGTCATCGGTGGGTGGGCGGACATCATAAGCATAAGAATCATAAAAAGACTGGCGTGGTAAAGTTTCCAACAGGCTGAGGTATGTGTGATAGTAGATCGAATCCGGGAGGATGTTGTACTGGTTGGTCTCCTGCTCCTGGATGCCCGGAACATAGGTCAAGTCATAAGCCCTCGCAGTGGTGAACTCACGGATCGTGGTGAGGTCAGCGGGTGAGAAGGGGCTATTCTTGACCAAAATGGTCCCGGTATTATAGCCTCGGAAGGCAACGATCTGCTGTGCGGGATCACCCCCGGAGGTTTTAATAGCCTCGACAGCCAAGGCAAACAGGCGCAGGTCTTCACTGGGCGGGTCCTGCAGCCAGCGGGTGGCAACCAATAAGCCATCCGGTGTTAAATGCTCCAGCATTTCGGTAAATGATTCCACGGTATAGCGGTAATCCTCGCCCAGTGTGTAAGCCCCTGATTGAACGGGATGGAATGAGGATATCAGTGAGAGCAAGATTACATCATACTTCTCGCTGGATCGCTCCAGGAAGCTGCGTCCGGATTCATGGTGAAGGAACAGACGCTGGTCAGCGTAGATCGGGGCAGCACGGGCGATCAGGGGATTGGATTCGACCGCGGTCACCCGCCCAGCACTGTTATGGAAGGCAGCCAGGATGTCCAGACCACCCCGCGGCTCAAGGACCAGGGTGTTAGCAAGCGGGTGAAGCTTAAAGGCAATTGCGCTCGGAAGGAAAGCTGTAAAGGATGGGTCAGCGGTATTCTGGATAACCGGATTCAAGTCGTCACCATCCACGAGCAGTCCGTCCAGCTGGGGTAGCGGTTCTAAGTAGCGATAGCTAAGCCCGGGGACGGAATGGATGCCCGGGCTTTCGACCATATCCAGGCGCGAGAAGGCATTCCACCGGCTGTTCGTTACCCGTGAACCGGGGTACTGCAGGGTGTAAGAAAGGCTCTTGTAGGGCGAAATGTGCAAGTCGAAAGCCGGCAAGCCGGCAGGTGTGGCAAGCCGCAGGCTGAGGTCGAGCAGGGTAATCATGAGCATCGCAATGGCAGCCAGGCTAAGGGGATTTTTGATCGGCTGCAATCGGGTGGCGCAGATAACGGATAGCCCAGCAAGCATGGCACTCAGGGTTACCATGCCCTCACCACCAAGGAGGGCAGGTGCCAATAAGGCAATGACGCAACCGAACGCAGATCCAAGCAGATTAACCGCGTAGGTTGCCCCGGCTTGCTCAGGATATTTCGATAAGAATATCCCCAGTGCCATCCCGCTGAAAAAGAAGGGCATGGCCAGGGCGAGGTAATGCAGGAGCAGGATGAAAACCTGGTGCTTGTCTACGAGCAGGCTGTAGGAATCAAAGGGGAGCCAGTTGGTGAGCAGGTAAGCACCCAGCATGCTGAGTCCGGTAGCCAGAGATAACCATCCCAAACTTTGGGCGGGTTCGCCGCGCTGTAAGGCAGGGAAGATGGCCAGGATTGTGCCGCTGAGGCCAAAGCCAAGCAGAGCGATGCTGACGATCATGAAGGCAAAATGGTAGAACTGCGCCACCGAAAACAGGCGGGTGAGGTTGATCTCGAATGCGAGCGTGGCAGCGGAGAGCAGGAACAGGCTGAGCCAGATACCCGGGTTGCGTATTGATCGAGGCTGAATAAGGGATGACGGAGTCATTGTAGATATTTTAGGTTAAGCTGATTTTACAACATGTTGGGATTAAATTATTTTCCACATCGTACTCCACGGACGCAAACGATTCTTAGCGAGAATCATTGTTAGATATTTATTACCGTCTCCACACGGCTTAACTACAAAATCGCCGGAGGTAATAAATAAATCGACCAAAGATTGCACCCAAGGTTTTCAATCAAGAGTTATTGGTTTGTTGTTTATCATTTTGCCGTAGCCACTATTCACCCCCTGCATCGCATGATGGATGCTCGGGATCGCAGTGATTTCGCCAGCTTATAGAAGCAAGCGAACTCGTACAGCCCCGGGGGAGATGAGGGGCGGCGGGCGGGATGGCACATATGCCCTCGCGCAGCAAGGGATGGCAAGGCTAACCAGGGGGTAGGCGGGGGTGGGGGGTTCACTATATAAGTAGTGAATTAGGGGATAATACCCTATAGCCAATTTCAACCTTATTATAATAGACGAATTTTTATCAGCTTAGCAAGTGAAAAAATAGTTACTTTATGTCCAAGGAGGGAAGCAAATCATCAAAAAAGAGCCGGGGGGCTAAATAAATACTCTACGGGTAAGTTTTATTCTCAGTGATCCTGCCTGTGGGTGGTTTAAGTACCGGGAATGTGGCTGATCGTGTGGAGTTAAAAAACATAATAATTATTGCTCCAATCATTTATAAATAAGTGGCATATAAAAAAGTATAACTGGAGTAATTCTTGGAGTAAGAGTCTGGGTTGCTGTAAGGCTTGACGTTTTAGTGCCGGTCGGTGTAGGGGTTGACGTTTTAGTGCCGGTCGGTGTAGGGGTTGACGTTTTAGTGCTGGTCGGTGTAGGGGTTGACGTTTTAGTGCTGGTCGGTGTAGGAGTTGACGTTTTAGTGCTGGTCGGTGTAGGAGTTGACGTTTTAGTGCTGGTCGGTGTAGGTGTTGATGTGTTAGTGACGGTCGGTGTAGGACTATCAGCAACTTGCCATGCCTGAGTTTTATTGGTCTGTGGTGAACCAGCGTTTATTGGAATAATTATTAAGATAGTAAGGGCTAACCCAAGCACAACAAGTGCCTTATCAGAAAATATATTCTTCATAAACCCTCCATATACATTCCAAATTATAAAACCACCCGGATCTGATCCTTAGCATGGTAAATGTACCGTGCATAGTGGATGGTTGGAATGAGTATGTATTACCGAAATCCACGTCGAATGAATATTGCCAACATTCTCACCCCACAGGGATGATGGTTGTGGCGGAACTCACTCAACTTTAGTTTAATTTCCTCCATTTTATATCATTTTTCACGATCCATTCATAAAATTGGACAGCGGAAATGGTTTTTCCAGCCTGGTTTATATAGAAATAACGGGTTGAGACATGAAACTGGATTTACTGCTTATTATTCGAATTATTCAACCATGACAGAATAATACTCAGTAATAAATTAGTTCTACACATGTTTGTAAATGGATTTGGAATAGATAGTATGTTACATGAAAACTCTACAGTAGTTGATACCCCTGCTTCTAGATTAAGTAGGTTGGGTTGAAGGCTCGATATCATTTCGATACTTGTTTTAAAGAATTTGCCTTCAACCCAACATTTATTTTCGGAGTAGCTCCCTCGTCCCGTGGATGAGACGCAATCGAATCAAACTATTCTTTTCACCAGGTCACGATCTTCTGGTGCCCTAATTGTCGATTTGAATATTCGGTTGTTGCCAGATTTCCAACCGGTTAACTGCTCTACCGTATTATGATCGGTATGAACATCGATATCATCCCTGCGTTTGCGATCAGATGCAGAGCATTATCTTGATAATACAAGTCCCAATGAATACCTGGCACGGGTGTGATGTTTACGGGAGAAAAATCACCGGTCGGGGAGGAACTATAAACCAGCAGGAAAAAGTGATCCGGTATTTGCGGGGTGTACCCACCTCTAAAACTGATCTTGAGCGGGCTAGTCAGATAAAAATTTGCGGCGACGAGCTGGCAATAATTATTGTTGGGCCTGGTCCCGCCAATAGCCAGGTTGGTGATTCCGCCAATTTCCTGCTTAAAGGTGGTGACGGTGATTTTCCCAGTTGTCAGGTTCAGGGTCCCGTAATTATTAAAAATTCCCCACCCGCTAACGATCTGCGACCCGGAAGACTGGACGGTAAAAGTTGCCCCCGCCTGATTGTTGATAACGCCAGCGTTATTGACCACTATGAAGTTGGTTTTGTTCCATATTTCTGCTCCGGTATTATTGAAAGTACGATCAGTGAGGTGGATTACTTGCGTACCGCTGAAGTTAGCAAAGTTGGTGGCGATGGTCGTGCCGCTGCCCGACATCTCTCCGGTAATCCAGTTAATCGTACCAGCAGTCAGGTCACCAGCACCGGTCAAAGTCCCTCCATTCATGTTCAGGATGCCCGTGAAGACAGTGACTCCGGTGCTCAGGTTCAACGTGCCGCAGTCTGTGAGGTTGGTGGTGCCGGGAAATGCATACCCGCTTGTGGTAATTACTCACCCATCCGGATATTGCCGCCTCAAATACTTGCAGGTGATGGTAATAATAGATGGCCGGTGAGTAGTTACCGCTTGTGACTAAAACAACTGTGCTAATGCCAGTAATTTCAACTGTTCCTGTGCCCGTGAAGCTTATGTTTCCGACCAGGTTACGAGTGCTGCCAGTCAGTTTTAAGCTGGCGCCGGATACCACATTGAAAGTACCACTGCTAGTGGAGGCAGTTTGGTTGTTTATCACCAGTGTACCTGACTCGACGCTGACCATGCCAGTGTAGTGTTGATAAATCTAATGAAAAAGGTGCCATTCCCTGGGTTCGTCTTGATCATTTTGCCCGCGTTATTAAACGTTCCATACCCGTAAATGATATTCGCACCGAACGACAGGATGGTGAAAGTTGACCCTGTCTGATTGTTGAAAATAGCCGTGCCATCAGGGTATAAGGATTGGCCTCTGTACCAGGTAGCTGCGCCCGCGTTGTTGAATGTACGATCCTCGAGGGAAATTACTTGCGTACCGGTGAAGTTGGCGAAGTTGGTGGCGGTAGTTGTGCCGCCGCCCGACATCTTCCCTCTAATCCAGTTGATCGTACCAGCGGTCAGGTCAAAAGAGCCAGTTAATGTCCCGCCATCCAGGGTTAAACTTCCGACATTGGCGTCTTCAGTAAAGGTGACTGTTTGAAAAGACATCTCTAAGCTTATATAGGCATTGTCACCTGGACCTGGGACATGTCCACATCTCCAGTGGCTTGGATCATTCCAGTCACCGCTGCCGGGGGTCTAGTTACAGGTCTCAGCATGTGCAATACGACGAGATAAAATGAATAGGAAAACTGTCAAAAACTCAAAATGGTTAAAGATCGCATTCTGGTTTTCATTACACACCCTCCTTTTTTTCCCAATTCCATCAATCAGTTCTTAATGTTCTCTATTTATTACGAAAATCCAATGATTTTCACAATCTTGTCTGATGTTTAACATCATTTCCTCCAGTGTGCCTCATTTTTCCCTAAAATTCGGCTATTTTCTAAAAGTACCTACCTTCCATTGTATGGGCGACGTAGAATCCGGGTCTTATATGTTTAATAAATAACTCAGAGATCAGGACCACAGAATGCCTGCGATCGTGGCAATAATCACGCGCCAGACAGGATTGGGATTTGGGGAGAACATGCAATACAGATGAAATTTTACAGGATCAATTCTTACGCCTGACAGCAGACGAGAGGCGTGCTATAATTTGGGATATCTTTTTACTCATAAGGAGAAGTTGATATGGCTACATCTGGTGGTAAGGCGGATAAAGGCAGAAAGCAGCAGAAGAAAAAACCGCAGCACACATTGAAGGAAAAACGCAAGCTGAAGGAAGAAAAGAAGAACAAAACAAGCACCGGTATTGGATAGCGAGGTTGACTCGCAACCAGGTCTTATTTACCGGTATCGTGGGCAACAAACGCTGTTGTTGATTCAACGCGCCCTATGCTCCAGCATGCATGACAATCGGAGGGCATGTGGATTTCCCACAGCCCTCCCTTTTTTTTATCCAGGTTCGTCGAAAACCATCGATCAATAACAGGATTCACTCAATTCATTTTTAACGTGTCCAGATACAGGGAGAAATAAGTATGACGGATATTCTGGTCAAAAATTTTTATACCGAGAACCTGCGCAGTGAATGGCACAGGCTAGTGAAGGACGCGTATCACAGGTTGGAATTTAACACCACGCTCCATTTCCTAGATAAATACCTGCCTGCGCATGGGTCGCTGCTGGATGCCGGGGGTGGTCCGGGGCGATACACGCTTGAGCTGGCAAAGAAAGGCTATGATGTCAGCCTGCTGGACGCCACACAGGCTAACCTGGAATTCGCTAAACGCATGCTCAGGCGGCATGGAGTTCAAACCCGGGTAAAGCAGATCATCCAGGGATCCATCGTGGACCTATCCCAATTCCCAGAAGACACTTTTGATGGAGTATTGTGTTCAGGTGGACCCTTATCCCATATCCTGGATGAGAGAGACAGGATGCAGGCTATATCAGAGCTGAGGCGGGTTGCAAGGCCAGGCGCACCCATCTTCGTGTCGGTGATGAGTCGCCTGAGCGTGCTGATCGTCATCCTAATCGAGTCTCAGCGTGAGATCGGGTTGCCTCACTTCGAGCAGGTCCTTGAAACGGGTGATTACCTGGGTGGTCATGGTTTCACCGCCTGCCACTTCTTCCTGCCGGAGGAGTTCCGCCAGGCATTTACCCGCCTGGACCTGGAAATTCTAGAAATGGTGGGTGTGGAAGGTATCAGCTCGCACCATAACAAGCAGCTGAACCAGCTGGCGAAGGATGAAAAACGTTACAAGATCTGGTTGGAAACGCACCTGCAGACATGCACTCACCCAACAGTGGTGGGTATGAGTGAGCACATGCTGATGGTGTGCCGGAAAGCCTAATTTAATTAGTTGCGGGGACTTGTAGTTGAATTTATAAATACCCAAAATATCCGATTTGGATTAGCCTTTCCGGTCCGGTTAATCCATACACAGACTTTATTTAAGCATTTTCTGTGCTGTGTTTGGAATTATCATTTATTCGATAGAGACCAGGCTGGTTCCCAATGGATCCGGTCGTATCCATTTTCCCTTGCAATTTTGGATATAATTGATAAACTATAGTATAATTAATCGATGATCGTCTGGGAAATCGTGGTCTTATCAAAGGGAGTGCAATCACCCTGCGATTAATAATCATCGCAGACGACAAATATAAAATAGGAGCTCACAATGCGAAAAATAATTATCCCCATTGGAATTGCAACATTTCTACTTCTGACTGGTTTAGGCGTATACCAGGCTTCACGCGGCAAGGCATCCATTGAACAAATCGACGAAGGTGCCATCAGCCTGGATGCAGTGGATGGCAGCACGGTTGAGATCGAAGCGGCATAAGTAATTTCCAGAACATCCAGTTAGCTTCGCTTCCACATCATTGGCTGAACCTGCTTTTTAGCAGGTTCAGCCAGTCACAAACCAAACCCAGTTGGCATTTGGACACGACCGAATAATTGTTTTGATTTGAATCCAAATTCAAATCGGGTATGCACTGTCACCGCTTACCATATGCCAGATACCATCGGCTTGGGCGTGCCAGGTCAGGGATATTTACTTTCCCGGCAGATATCCCTGCACGGAACTTCCTTCCACTCCTGACCATGTAGAAAAAAAGTTTCTTGAAGCGAATGGGAGGCAGGCGCATCAATGAGCTCAAGTTGAATCCCTATTCTCGCTTTCTAATCTAATATATCCATTTACAGGTCTCACAGGTTTTATTATCTATGAGACCACACTATGGCTGCCACAGTTACCTTTCATTGTGAGATAATTATGTATTAATCATTATTGCAGGAGAAATACATGTTCACGATTGGTGCATTTGCTATCATTTTTGATGATCAAAATCGGGTTCTGATGTGCCACCGGGAAGATTTGGATGTGTGGAATCTTCCGGGCGGGCGAGTTGACAGTGGGGAGATGCCAACGGACACCGTGATACGCGAGGTAATGGAGGAAAGCGGCCTGGAAGTGGAAGTGGGACGTCTGGTTGGAGTGTATGGCAAGATCAATAAAGATGAATTGGATTTTTCCTTCATCTGCCATGCCATCGGCGGAGAGTTATGGATCGAAGGCGAGGCTGGTGAGAGCAAGTATTTCGAGGTGGATAAACTTCCACTTAATACCAATCCAAAACATGTAGAAAGAATCAACGATTCATTGAATCAGAGCCTTCAACCCGTTTTTTATCGTCAGACTGCCCCATCCACCCAGGAGATGTTAAAAAATCTACGAAATATGAGCCGGTGAGGCAATCAGACCTGCTATGTTTTAGATTTAGCTATGCTCTCGTTTCGCCGCCGAGTTAGCGATGATCTGCTGGTAGAAGGTGGAGATATGCATATGGAAGCCCCATCCTGAACCGGTTAGCACATGGGCCCCAGCCGGCAACCTGGACGGAAGGCTGTCAATGGTAAGCTGTTCAATCCCCTCCGCCACCCGGCAAATACGCCGCTCTGGATTGACCCGGTACAGGCAGCCATCCTCCCAGCTGGTATATTCCGCGCCCACCTGGTTAGCGGATTTTAAACGCCTGAAATGCCAGTAGACATCATCGGGGGGACGAATATAAGAGCCCATGGGGTAATTTTACTGTGATTTCATTATAAGAAAAACATAAAGTACACAACCTACACCAAGGATTCGAACGTAACAGAATAAACAGGTTTATCGAAATTTCAACCTTTCCCCCTACAGTGCTGTAAAGTCGATGTCAACGTAGGGTACATCGTTTGCGATGCGATCGGAGCGACCACGCATGAAGCGCCCGACCCAGGAGCCAGGTTGGGCAATCTCAGCATGATCGATCAGGGTGGCGTAGATGCATAGTTCTTTGAGCTTGAGGAAGTGGGGAATCTGATCCAGCCAGTATTGGGGAATTTCTTTTTCCGTGCGGTAACCAGCCAGGTAGTTGGAGAGGAATCGAATGGCGAAAGATTGTTTATCCACTTCACTTAGCGGGTCATAAAGCACCAGGATATCGAACAATGCCATGGCGACGTCCATGGCAAACCAGCTATACACGCAATCATCGAAATCGATGATGGATATCTTCCCATCAGGCAGGATAAGAAAGTTGGCGAAGTGCAGGTCATCGTGGATGAGACCAAAATCGGACGGTTCCGAGGGCAGATGTTTCAATGCTTCGACCAGTGAGGCAAGTTGTTCACAGGCTGGGTCGCTTGAGCTGGCAAGCAGCTGGGTCGCCTCGATGATCTCATAGCTATCAAACCACATCGGGCGGGTGAGGTTTGGGTTGGATGGAGTGTAGCCAAGCGAGATGCGATGAAATTTTCCTGCCGCGCTACCAATACTGTAAAACAGGTTATCCGTCCATTCGGAAGGAGGGATGTTTTCCGCCAGGATCCCCTCGGCATTCTGGAAGGCGGTGATGATGTAGTGCGTGCCTTCATGTTCAAGCTGCTCAAGCAGACGATGATTGGTAGAAGGCAGGGGTGCGGTGACCGGGGCTCCATGGTCATGAAGAAAGCGCGCCCACTCGAGCATGGCAAACGTCTGCTCGACAGGACAATCCTGCGCACCGATGCGCAGCACGCCGAATTTCAAGACCTCGCAGGTTTTAAACTCCTTTGAGATCTTCTGGAGAGGGAATTTGTAGACTGCGTTGGAGTGCCCGCCTGAGAGAGGAATCAGCAGGTCGGGTGTGGTGGAATAGAGCTGGCAGGCGAGGGAGAGCAGGTGAGGATGCATGGTTGATGAGAGTATTGTACCAAAAGCTGGGCATTGGCAGCGGGTAATTGATATCGAAACCCCATATCAAATCATCCGGCTTATTTAAGTGTATTTCCGCGCCATACCAGCGAGAGTGATTTTTGAGAATAGCAAGATGATCTCCTTGATAAAGTATGAATCGGAAGATAGGAGCATTCAAGTGATTGATTCAACTTGCCTATTACGAGTTTATATATAGTGTTCTATAATTTAGAAAGTATATTTTATAAGGCAAACTTGTTTGATCAATTAGAAGAATTTTTCGGTAAGGCAGATACTAAGTACAACAACACGGAACAGCAAAAAATTTGAAGGAGGTCATATGCCTGGTAGCCTTAATGATTTACTTCCACAGCCAATCTCCCCAGAGAATGAGGAGGTCAT
>Ga0209253_10001571_pt1 | contig 20021 bp, 15 predicted proteins | sample FrelakmetBRP12BR_FD_187145 | JGI IMG/M metagenome (GOLD analysis project Ga0209253, IMG submission 187145) | Freshwater lake sediment microbial communities from the University of Notre Dame, USA, for methane emissions studies - BRP12 BR (SPAdes)... | ecosystem: Environmental > Aquatic >... | reverse complement strand
GCGACCCGCTGCAAGCCGCCTCGAGGCGGCCCCACGCGCGGATGGGCGGCATGAGCGACATTGCACCAAGGCCGGTGACCCTGCCGCGCGAGCTCGCGCTGCGCCTGCTGCGGGACATGGTGCGCATCCGCCGCTTCGAGGAGCGGTGCGCCGACCTCTACGGCCAGCAGAAGATCCGCGGCTTCCTGCACCTGTACATCGGCGAGGAAGCGGTGGCGACCGGCGCGATCCACGCACTGCAGCCCGACGACGCAATCGTCGCCACCTATCGTGAGCACGGCCACGCGCTCGCCCGCGGCATTTCCGCCGACGCAATCATGGCGGAGATGTACGGCAAGCGCGAAGGCTGCTCGCGCGGCCGCGGCGGCTCGATGCACCTCTTCGACGCCGCGACCCGCTTCTACGGCGGCAACGCCATCGTCGGCGGCGGGCTCCCGGTCGCGGTCGGCCTCGCGCTCGCCGACCGCATGCAGAATCGGCCGCGCGTGACGGCCGCATTCTTCGGCGAGGGCGCCGTCGCGGAAGGCGCGTTCCACGAGTCGCTGAACCTGGCCGCGCTGTGGAAGCTCCCCGTGGCCTTCTTCTGCGAGAACAACTTCTACGCGATGGGCACCGCGCTCTCGCGTTCCGAATCGCAGACCGACCTCTGCGTGAAAGCGAGCGCCTTCAGGGTCCCCACACTCAAGGCGGACGGCATGGACGTCGTCGCCGTGCACGAGGCGGCGCGGCAGGCGGCCGACCACGTGCGGCGCGGCGACGGGCCGTTCTTCGTCGAGTTCCAGACCTACCGGTATCGCGCGCACTCGATGTTCGATCCCGACCTGTACCGCGACAAGGCGGAGATCGAGGAGTGGAAGAAGCGCGGACCGATCCACAACCTGACCGGCCGCCTGAAGGCCGCGGGCATGCTGACCGAGGACGCGTTTCTCGCCATCGACGCGGAGGCGGAAAGGGAAGTCGAGGCGGCGATCGCCTTTGCCGAGGCCGGCTCGTGGGAGCCGGTCGCGGACCTCGCCCGCGACGTGCACACGGAGCCCGCCCGATGCGGATGACCTACCGCGAAGCGCTGCGCCAGGCGCTGCACGACGCGCTGGCGAGCGACCCGCGCGTCTTCCTGATGGGCGAGGACGTCGGCAGGTACGGGGGCAGCTACGCGGTGTCCAAGGGCTTCCTCGACGAGTTCGGACCCGAGCGCATCCGCGACACGCCGCTGTCCGAGCTCGCTTTCGTCGGCGCCGGCATCGGCGCCGCGCTGGGCGGAATGCGGCCGATCGTCGAAGTGATGACGGTCAATTTCAGCCTGCTCGCGCTCGATCAGATCGTGAACACGGCGGCGCTCTACCGCCACATGTCGGGCGGGCAGTTCAGCATCCCGCTCGTCGTCCGGATGGCCACGGGCGCGGGCCGCCAGCTCGCCGCGCAGCACTCGCACAGCTTCGAGAACTGGTACGCGTCGGTGCCGGGCATCAGGGTGATCGCGCCGGCGACGATCGACGACGCGCGCGGGATGCTGAAGCCCGCGCTCGCCGACCCCGACCCCGTCGTCGTGTTCGAGCACGCGCTCCTGTACAACGTCGAGGGCGACCTGACCGACGCCTGGGCGCGCACGGACATCGCGTCGGCGAGGATACTGCGGCCGGGCCGCGACGTGACGATCTGCGCGTACGGCGGCACGGTGGGCAAGGCGCTGGACGCCGCCGTCGCGCTCGCGGCCGAAGGCATCGACGCCGAAGTCGTCGACCTGCGGGTCCTGCGCCCTCTCGACGACGAGACGATCATCGCGTCGGTGCGCCGGACGCGCCGCGCGGTGCTGGTCGACGAAGGCTGGCGCACCGGAAGCCTCGCGGCGGAGATCAGCGCCCGCATCATGGAGCAGGCCTTCTTCGACCTCGACGCTCCGGTGGCGCGCGTGTGCAGCGAGGAGGTGCCGATGCCTTATGCGAAGCACCTGGAGGATGCCGCGCTGCCGCAGGTGCCGAAGATCGTCGCCGCGGTCCGGCAGCTCGCCGGGCACCGCGCGCCGTCCGTTCCATCCCGATGACGTTCGCGCGATGATCGAATTCAAGCTCCCCTCGCTCGGCGCCGACATGGACGAGGGCAAGCTCGTCCACTGGAAGGTCAAGCCGGGCGACCCGGTGAAGAAGGGCGACGTCGTCGCGGTCGTGGACACGAGCAAGTCGGCGATAGACGTCGAGATCTGGGACGAGGGAACGGTGTGGGAGCTGGCGCTGGAGCCGGGAGAGACCGTGCCCGTCGGAACCGTGATCGCCCGCCTGCTCGAGCCCGGCGAGACCGCCGCGCACGCCGACGCTGAGAAGACCCGGCGCGCAGGCACCGCGGAGACCGGGACGGCTCCCGCGCCTGCGGTCGCGGCCGTCGCCGTCCCCGGGCCATCCGCCGCCACGATGGCATCGCGGCCGCGCATCTCGCCCGCGGCACGAGCCCGCGCCGAGGCGCTCGGCCTCGATGTCGGGGCGATCGCCGGCACGGGCCCGGACGGCGCGATCCTGCTCGAGGATGTCGAGCGCCGCGCCGCGGAGGGCGCGCAACCGAAGGATCGCGGCATCGAGATGCGCCGCGCCATCGCCGCGGCGATGGCGCGCTCGAAGCGGGAGATTCCGCACTATTACCTCGCGACCGACATCCCGCTCGGCCGCGCCAGCCGCTGGCTCTCGTCGCGCAACGAAGCGCGCCCGGTGACGGAGCGGGTGCTCATGGCGGCGGTGCTGCTCAAGGCGGTCGCGGTCGCGCTGCGCAGGCACCCGCAGCTCAACGGCTTCTACACCGAGGGAGCGTTCCAACCCGCCTCCGGCATCCATGCCGGCGTCGCGATCTTCATCCGCGGCGGCGGGCTCATCGCGCCTGCCATCCACGATGCCGATGCGCAAGGTCTCGACGCGCTGATGCGGCAGCTGGCCGATCTGACCGCGCGCGCGCGCAGCTTCTCGCTCAGGAGCTCGGAGCTCGCCGACCCGACGATCACCGTCACCAATCTGGGCGACCAGGGCGTGGAGCTCGTCCACGGCGTGATCAATCCGCCGCAGGTCGCCCTCGTCGGATTCGGCAGGGTGACGGAGCGCCCCTGGGTCGACCACGGCACGCTGGTCGCGACCCCGGTGGTCACGGCGACGCTCGCCGCCGACCATCGGGTCAGCGACGGTCACGTCGGCGCGGCTTTCCTGGACGAGGTCGCGCGACTGCTGCAGGACCCCGAGCGATTGTAGCAACGCTCGGCGACGAGAAGGGAGAGACCGCATGGACCCGGCGACGATTCGCGCCACGCTGCTCGCCGCACTGCACGCCATCGCGCCCGAAGTGGCGCCGGGCGAAATCGCGCCCGACCAGCCGCTGCGCGACCAGGTCGACCTCGACTCGATGGATTTCCTGAATTTCCTGGTGCGCGTCCACGAGAGGCTCGGCGTCGACGTGCCCGAGGTCGACTACGCGAAGCTCGTCACGCTGGACGACTTCGTCGCGTACCTGCAGGCGCGGCTCGGGTGACCGCGCCGCCGGGGTCGTTCGTGACGGCAAGTGCACACCTCACATTCTTCCGCGAGTTCCTGCGCAACCCGGGTCAGATAGCGTCGGTCGTGCCCAGCTCGCGCTTCCTCGAGCGTCGGCTGGTCGAGATCGCGGACGTCGCGTGCGCCCGCCTGGTCGTCGAGCTGGGCCCCGGCACCGGTGGCACCACGAGAGCGATCCTGCGCGCGCTCGCGCCCGAGGCGCGCCTGGTCGCGATCGAGATCAACCCCCGGTTCGCGTCGCTCCTCCGGTCAGTGCCCGATGCGCGCCTCGTCGTGCACACCGGCAGCGCCATCGACATCGTGGAGACGCTGGCGCATTGCGGGCTGGCCCGCCCGGACGTCGTGCTGTCCGGCATCCCGTTCTCGACGATGCCATCCGGGATCGGCGACCGCATACTGCGCGCGGCGTGGCTCGCACTCGCGCCGGGAGGCCGTTTCGTCGCCTACCAGTTCCGTGCGTCGGTCGCGACTCTCGGCCGCAAGATCCTCGGCACTCCCGAGGTGGCGCTCGAGTTGCGCAACGCACCTCCGATGCGCGTCTACCGCTGGCGCAAGCCAGTGGTCGTTGACGGATGAGCGCCCGGTCGCACCGGATCGGCCGTTGACGCCGCCGGGTCCTCGGCCGCGCCCGCGCCGCATGTCGTATGTCAACGGCCCCGCGCCGACCGGTTGACCAGCATGTGGTCGATCGCAGCCTCGGCCTGCAACCAGTCGTCGAGGTCGTAGCCCTCCGCGAATCCACGCTGCTCGTAGAGGTTGTACGCGGTTGCGCTGATCAGCCGGTGCCGGAAGTCGGGATCCATCGCATCCTGCGCCCCTTCGGCAAACGGCTGGTCGGGATCGCCACCGTACTCCAGTTCGGGCATTTCGATCGGCACGCTGCGCGGATGCGCCGGCATCGAGTGGTGCGGGGGTGCCGCCGGCGTCTTCTGCCGGCCACCGCGCGCCGGCGTCTTCTGGCTGGATCTCGTGGTCATGGCGCTGTTCTCCAATTCGCCGGCGCGGGACGTCCCTCGCCGCCGTGACCGGATCGCATCAGCCGACGGGGCAACGCCCACGGGCACGATCATTGTCGTGCCGTGACGGGCGCCTGCGGCTTGACCAAGGTCAAGCACCGGGTGCGACGGCGACACCCGGCGCTTCCGGAAGCCGGTGACCGGCTCCGAACGGCGAGGTGTTTGTTGATGTCGGGCAAAGCCGCCGGCCGCGCGCAGCGTAATCTCGACAATGTGGAGTCCCTGCCCTGCCGATCGCGGGGCGACGCGCGGGTGCGGGGAAACGGGAAGCGAGAGCATGATGGCCGCGCACGTGCATGTCGATCCATGGTTGCCGCTGCGCGCCTCCGTCGGTTGCTGGACGGAGCTCTCGCGGATGTCGGAGATCTGGTGGACGCGCAGCGGCGGCCGGCCGGCCATCGCCGCAGCGAGCCGCCGCAGCTTCGACGCGCTGGTCGACTTCGCGCGCACGCATTCGCCGTTCTATCGGGACGCCTATCGCCGGCTCCCGATGCGCCCGTTGGACCCGGCCGAGGTGCCGGTCGTCACGCGGCGGGCGCTGATGGCGCGCTTCGATGAATGGGTGACGGTGCCGGGAATCACACGGGCCGGCGTAGAAGCGTTTCTCGCGGACCGCGCGCGGATCGGCGAGCGCTACCTGGGCCGGTTCGTGGTCTGGAAGAGCTCCGGAACCACCGGCGAGCCCGGCATCTACGTGCAGGACGACGACGCGCTCGCGACGTTCGACGCGCTGATGGCCGTGCACCTCGACCCCCCGCAGTTCGCCGCGCGGTATTCGTGGCCGATCTTCGTCGGCGGCGCACGCGCGGCGCTCGTCGCCGCCACCGGCGATCACTTCGCCAGCATCGCGTCCTGGCAGCGGCTCTGCCAGGGCAACCCGTGGATGGCGGCGCGCGGGTTCTCGATCATGGACCCGCTGCCCCGGCTGGTCGCGGAGCTCAACGCCTGGCAGCCCGTGTTCCTCGCCAGCTATCCGACCCTGCTGTCGCTGCTGGCGGAAGAGCGCAGCGCAGGCCGCCTCGCCATCGCACCGGCGTGCCTGTGGTCGGGCGGGGAATGCCTGGCTGCCGGCACGCGCGCCCAGATCGAGCGCGCATTCGGCTGCCGCGTCATCAACGAATACGGCGCGTCGGAATGCATGAGCATCGCCTTCGGTTGCGAGGAGGGCTGGCTGCACGTCAATGCGGACTGGGTCATCCTCGAGCCGGTCGACGACGACTATCGTCCGACGCCGCCCGGGCAGCCTTCGCGGACGGCGCTGCTCACCAATCTCGCCAATCGCGTGCAGCCGATCATACGGTACGACCTGGGCGACAGCGTCGTCGTGAAGCCGGGGCCCTGCGCCTGCGGGAGCCCCCTTCCGGCGATCCACGTGGAAGGACGGCACGACGACGTCGTCGCGCTCCGCGCGCCGGATGGCAGCACCGTGCGCCTGCTGCCGCTTGCGCTCACGACGGTCGTCGAGGAAGCAGCGCAGGTGCAGCGCTTCCAGATCGTGCAGACGGCCGCGGACCGCCTGCTGCTGCGCCTCGCGCCCGGCGCCGGCGGCGATCGGCTCGCGGCATGGCACGCGGCGCGGGCGGCGCTGCGCCGCTATCTCGCGTGCCAGTCGCTGCCCAACGTGCGCATCGCGCTCGACCGGCAGGGCCCGCTCCCGGACCGCAGGACCGGGAAGCTGCGGGAAGTGGTCGTGACCAAGGAGGCGGCAGCGCTGCATTGCTGAGCGCACACCGTCGGCCGACGGTCGCCGGAAGATCCGGGCCGCAATCGCCGACGCAGCCGCGCACAACATCGTTCGGAGACAGAACATGACGAAGCCAGGATTCATCTACACGTTCGCGGAAGGCGACGGCAACGACCGGATGCTGCTGGGCGGCAAGGGTGCCAACCTCTGCGCGATGACGCAGATCGGCCTCAACGTGCCCCCGGGATTCATCGTCACGACGGCCGCGTGCCTCGCCTACCTGCAGGACCAGCGGCTGCCCGACGGGCTGATGGACGACGTCCGCGCGCACGTCGTCGCGCTCGAGCGCGCCACGGACAGGGTCTTCGGGTCGCAGACCCGCCCCCTGCTCGTCTCGGTGCGCTCGGGATCGGCGATGTCGATGCCCGGGATGATGGACACCATCCTGAACCTGGGGCTCAACCCCGCGACGCTGCAGGGCCTGATCAAGGAAACCGGCAATCCGCGCTTCGGCTGGGACGCGTACCGGCGGTTCGTCCAGCTGTTCGGCAAGATCGCGATGGGCGTTCCCGACGAGGCCTTCGACCGCGCGATGGCCGCGATCAAGCAGAAGCACGGCGCCGTGCACGACGTCGAGCTCTCCGCCGACGCGCTGCAGGAACTCGCGCAGGCATTTCTCACGGTCTACCGTGAGCACACCGGCCGGCCCCTGCCCGAAGACCCGCACGAGCAGCTCCGGCTCTCCATCGAGGCGGTGTTCCGGTCGTGGAACGGCAAGCGCGCGGTGGATTACCGGCGGCAGTTCCGGATCACGCCGGCCATGGCCAACGGCACGGCCGTCAACGTGTGCACGATGGTGTTCGGCAACATGGGCAGCGATTCTGCGACCGGCGTCGGCTTCACGCGCAATCCGGGCACCGGCGAGAACGTCATCTACGGCGAGTACCTGGTGAACGCACAGGGCGAGGATGTCGTCGCCGGCATTCGCACGCCCAAGCCGATCGCCGCCATGGCGCAGGAGATGCCCGGGCTCTACCGGCAGCTCCTGGAGCTGCGCGACCGGCTGGAGGCGCACTACAAGGAAGTGCAGGACTTCGAGTTCACGATCGAGCGCGGCCGGCTCTACTGCCTGCAGACGCGCAATGGCAAGATGAACGCGCGGGCGATGGTGACGACCTCCGTCGCGATGGTCGCCGAGGGGCTCATCGCGAAGGACCGCGCGCTCACCCGCATCAACCCGATGCTCCTCGAGCAGCTGCTCGTGCCGACGCTCGACCCCGCGCACGCGGTGCGCCCGCTCGCGCAGGGCCTCGCGGCGTCGCCCGGTGCGGCGTCGGGCAGCATCGTCTTCGACGCCGACACGGCGGAGCTGCGCGGCCGCGACGGGGACGCCGTGATTCTCGTGCGCGAGGAAACCAAGCCCGAGGACATCCACGGCTTCTTCGCCGCGCAGGGGATCCTGACCTCCCGCGGCGGCAAGACCTCGCACGCGGCAGTCGTCGCGCGCGGGATGGGCAAGCCCTGCGTCTCGGGCTGCGACGCCATCGCGATCGACGTGCGGAACCGCACCGCGAAGGTGGGCGCCACGATCCTGCACGAGGGTGACGTGATCACCATCGACGGGACGACGGGCAACGTCTATCCGGGGAGGATCCCGACGATCGAGGCGCAGTTCTTCGACGACCTCGCGACGCTCCTCGGGTGGGCCGACGACGTGGCGCGGCTCAAGGTGATGGCCAACGCCGACACGCCGCGCGACGCCGGGCGCGCCCGCACGTACGGCGCGATGGGCATCGGGCTGTGCCGGACCGAGCGCATGTTCAACGACCCGAAGCGGTTGCCGATCGTGCAGGAGATGATCCTGGCCGACACCCGCGAGGACCGGTGCTCCGCGCTCGACCGGCTGCTGCCGTTCCAGCGCGAGGACTTCAAGGGCATCTTCGTCGCGATGGCCGGACTGCCGGTGACCGTGCGGCTGCTCGACCCGCCGATGCACGAGTTCCTGCCGACCGTGTCGCAGCTCGAATTCGAGATCGCCCACCTGCGCAACCTGCAGCGGGCCACGCGCTCGGTGGCCGAGCTGCCGGAAACGCTGCGGCTGCTCGACCCCGAATTGCCGCGCGAGTACGTCGAAAGCCTTGCCAAGCTGCAGGAAAGCCTCAAGCAGTACCGCGACTCGGCCCGCGGCGATGCCGCGCTCGCGCGGCGCGAGGCAATGCTGCGCAAGGTGCACATGCTGACCGAGGTGAATCCGATGCTGGGCCACCGCGGCGTGCGCCTCGGGATCAGTTTCCCCGAGATCTACGAGATGCAGATCCGCGCGGTGCTCGAAGCCACCGCCGAATGCCTGAAGGACGGCGTCGACGTGCATCCGGAAATCATGGTGCCGCAGGTCGTCACGGTCGAGGAGCTGAAGCGGGTGCGCACCCTGATGGACAACGCGCGGACCGACGTCGAGGCGCGCTACGGCGTGAAGCTCTCGGTCAAGTTCGGCACGATGATCGAGGTGGTGCGCGCGTGCATGCGGGCCGCGCGGCTCGCCGAGGTCGCCGAGTTCTTCTCGTTCGGCACCAACGATCTGACGCAGGCAACCTTTTCGTTCTCGCGCGAGGATGCCGAGAACAAGTTCCTGCCGCTGTACAACGAGACCGGCATCCTGCGCGACAACCCGTTCGAGGTGCTCGACATCGAGGGCGTCGGGCGTTTGATGAAACTCGCCGTCGACTGGGGCCGCGGTGCGCGGCACGACCTCAAGATCGGCATCTGCGGCGAGCACGGCGGGCAGCCCGACGCGATCCGCTTCTGCCACGATATCGGCCTGGATTACGTCTCGTGCTCGGCGCCGCGCGTGCCGATCGCGCGGCTCGCGGCGGCGCAGGCGACGCTCCGGCAGCGGGGATAGGCGACCTCGCCGCCCCCGCCACGGCGGATGCTCGTTGTCCGCCGGCCGCCGCCGCGGGATAATCGCAATTTTCGCCAGAGACCGCTCTTTCGAAGGAGATTCGACAATGACGGACATCATGGGGTTCCTCGGCGCCGACGCCGGCAGCCTGCTCCAGCACGTTTGCAAGGGCATTCCGAAGGCCTCGCTGCATCTGCCGGGGCCGGACTTCGTGGATCGCGTCGTCGCGCCTTCCGACCGCTCGCCGGCGGTGATGCGCAGCCTCCAGCAGCTGTTCGCGCACGGCCGCCTCGGCGGGACGGGGTACCTGTCCATCCTGCCCGTGGACCAGGGGATCGAGCACAGCGCGGGCGCCTCGTTCGCGAAGAACCCGCTGTACTTCGACCCGGAGAACATCGTGAAGCTCGCGATCGAGGGCGGCTGCAACGCGGTGGCGTCGACGCTCGGCGTCCTCGGCGCGTGCTCGCGCAGGTACGCGCACCGGATCCCGTTCCTGCTCAAGTTCAACCACAACGAGTTCCTGACGTACCCGAACAAGTACGACCAGATCTTCTTCGCCAGCATCCGGCAGGCGAAGGACATGGGCGCGGTCGCGGTCGGAGCGACGATCTACTTCGGCTCGCCGGAATCCGGCCGGCAGATCGTCGAGGTGAGCGCCGCGTTCCAGGCCGCGCACGAGATCGGAATGGCGACCGTGCTGTGGTGCTACCTGCGCAACCCGGCCTTCAAGCGGGACAAGGACTACCACGTGTCCGCCGACCTCACGGGCCAGGCGAACCACCTGGGCGTCACGATCGAGGCCGACATCATCAAGCAGAAGCTGCCCGAGAACAACGGGGGATACCTTGCGCTCAACACCAAGGAGAATCCCTACGGCAAGTCCGACAAGCGCATGTACTCCGAGCTCGCGAGCGACCACCCGATCGACCTCGCGCGCTACCAGGTCGCCAACTGCTACATGGGCCGCGCCGGGCTCATCAACTCCGGCGGCGCCTCCGGCGAGAACGACCTGCACGACGCCGTCCGCACCGCGGTGATCAACAAGCGCGCCGGCGGCATGGGCCTCATTTCGGGGCGCAAGGCCTTCCAGAAGCCGATGCAGGACGGCGTGCTGCTGCTCAATGCGATCCAGGACGTCTACCTCTCCCCGGAAATCACGGTCGCGTGACGCGGCGACAAGGAGCTCCCATGTTCGCCCTCCGTCGGCACTTCGTCGCGGCCGCCGTCGCCGCCACCGCGCTCGGCGCCGCGCCCGCCTTCGCGCAGAGCGCGCTCAACGTCATCTGCCCGGTGCAGGCCGAGTGGTGCAACCTGGCGGCGGTCGAGTTCGAGAAGGAGACCGGCATCAAGGTCGCGATGACGCTCAAGGGCTCGGGCGAGTCCTACGCGCAGATCGCGGCGGAAAAGGCGAACCCCAAGCTCGACGTCTGGTTCGGAGGCACGGGCGACCCGCACCTGCAGGCGGCGGAACAGGGCCTGCTCGAGGAATACCGGTCGCCGATGCTCGCGCAGCTCCAGCCGTGGGCGCAGAGGCAGGCGGAGCAGTCGAAGTTCCGGACGGTCGGCATCTACCTCGGTGCGCTCGGCATCGGCTACAACACGGAGCTGCTCGCGAAGAAGAAGGTCGCCGCGCCCGCGTGCTGGAAGGACCTGATCAAGCCCGAGCTCGCGGGCGAGGTGCAGATGGCGAACCCGAACGCGTCGGGCACCGCGTACACGGCGATCGCGACGCTCGTGCAGGTCTTCGGCGAGGAGGAGGCGTTCAAGTACCTGAAGGCGCTGCACCGGAACATCAACAACTATCCGCGCTCGGGCGTGGGCCCGATCAAGGCCGTGGCACGCGGCGAGACTCTGGCCTCCGTCTCGTTCATCCACGACGCAATCACCGAGGCGCAGGCCGGCTTTCCGGTGCGCGGCGTCGCCCCCTGCGAAGGGACGGGCTACGAGATCGGCTCGCTGTCGATCGTCAAGGGCGCGCGCAATCTCGACAGCGCGAAGCGCTTCGTCGACTGGGCGCTCACCGCGAAGGCGCAGGCGCTCGGCGCCCAGTCCAAGCAGTTCCAGATCCCCTCGAACGTGAGCGCTCCGATATCGCCGCTGTCGCCCAGGATCGCCGACATCAAGCTCATCAACTACGATTTCGCGAAATACGGCTCGTCGGCCGAGCGCAAGCGGCTGCTCGAGCGCTGGGACCGGGAAGTCGGGTCGATCGCGAAGTGACCGCGGTCGGACGCTTGCCGGTGCCGCACCGGACCCGGGAGGGGCCGCGTGGCCGGGCCGGCTGGCGCGTCGCCGGCGCACACGCGGATTCGTCCACCAACGCGAGGAGTCACGGATGATTCGCCGCTCGCTCGTCGCCCTCGTCGCCGCCATCGCCGGCGTCGCCGCCCTTCCGGCGGCAGCCCAGCTCAACCTGTACTGCAGCTCGCCCAACACCGCGTGGTGCCAGGGGATGGCTGTCGGCTTCGAGAAGGCATCCGGCATCAGGGTGGCGGTCATCCAGAAAGCCACCGGCGAGATGCTCGCGCAGGTCAAGGCCGAGCGCGCGAACCCGAAGGGCGACATCTGGTGGGCGGGGCCGGCCGACGCGTATCTGCAGGCCGCGGAGGAAGGGCTGCTCGAGGCGTACGCCTCGCCGAACCTCCGGGACCTGCACGACTGGGCGCGGCGCATCTCCGAGGTCTCGCAGCATCGCGTCACCGGGGTCTACGGCGGCATCCTCGCACTCGGCTACAACACCGAGCTGCAGGCGAAGAGGAAGCTGCCCGTGCCGAAGTGCTGGAAGGACCTCGCCGATCCCGTGTACCGGAACGAGGTGATGCTCGGCAATCCGAATTCCTCCGGCACCGCCTACCTGATGCTGGCAACGCTCGTCCAGGTGTTCGGCGAGGACGAGGCGTTCCGCTACATGAAGGCGCTGAACGCGAACGTGAGCTCGTATGCGCGCTCGGGCATCGGCCCGATGACCGCCGTCAAGCAGGGCGAGATCTTCGTCGGCAGCACCGTGCTCCACGGCGTGATCAACGAGATCGTCGCCGGCTACCCGGTGAAGCCGGTGCTGCCCTGCGAAGGCGTGGGCTACGAGGTCGGGTCGATGGCGATCATCAAGGGCGCGCGCAATCTCGACAACGCGCGGAAGTTCGTCGACTGGGCGCTCACCGTCGACGCGCAGAAGATCGGGCTCGAGGTCAAGGAGTTTGCGATCCCGACCAACCGGGCGGTGCCGCTGCCGCCGATGGTGCCGAACCTCGCCGAGGTCAAGGTGATCAGCTACGACTTCGCGAAATACGGTGCGAGCGACACCCGCAAGCGGCTGCTCGAGCGCTGGGAGAAGGAAATCAACCAGGCACAGCGATGAGCGCGGCGGGCGAAGCCCAGGCCCGAAGGGCGCGTCGCCGCGCGAGTTCGCGCGCCCGACGCGCAACCGCAGCACGACGCGACCGCACAGGGAGTGCGCGATGAGCCTCGCGCGCCGTCCGCTGCTCGCCTGGCTCGTCGTCGGCGCAGCGGGTTTCGTCGCGGTGCCCTGGTATGCGCTGCCCGACAGCGTGTTCGCTCTCGCCTGGGTTCCGCGCATCGCCGACAAGGCCGCGTCGCCGGCGCTGCTGCAGGTGTTCGCGCACGGACGGGCCTGGCTCGCCCCGCTCGGCCTGCTGCTCGTCGCGGGCGCCGCGCTGCTTGCGCCCGGCGTGTCGCGCTCCGTCCGCGCCAGGGCGCTGATCGGCATCGGCGCCGCCGGCTTTGCGTACGGCTTCGCGCAGGGTTTCGCGATCGGCCCGACCGGCTGGTCGTACGAGTGGCTGGCGGCGGCGCTTCCACCTCCGTCGACGGGGCAATACGGGATGGGTCTCGGCGCCCTCTCCGTCGTCACGTCCTTCGGCATGCTGTTCTCGCTGGGGCTCGCCGGGCGCGGCTACTTCAAGGGCGACGCGTTCGTCGCCGCCAGCGTGGTCGGCGTGGCGGCGCTCGTCGTCGCCTTCACCTTCTTCCCGGTGCTGCGCATCCTCGTTTCCGCGCTGCAGGACGGCAGCGGCGCGTTCTCCCCGGCCGCGCTGCCGGAGCGCCTGTTCCGCGAGAAGATCTGGGGGCTGGGCTGCGTCACCGGCGCCACGCGCTGCGGCGTCGCCTGGAACACGCTGGTGCTCGCGTTGCTCTGTGGCGCAGGCTGCACGACGCTCGGGCTCGCGTTCGCGCTGATCGCGACGCGCACCGGCTTCACGCAGAAGAAGCTGCTGCGCGTCCTCACGGTGCTGCCGATCATCACGCCGCCGTTCGTGATCGGGCTCGGGCTCATCCTGATATTCGGTCGCTCGGGCCTCGTCAACCAGTTCCTCGAGTTCGCCTTCGGCCTGGAGCCCGGCCGCTGGATCTACGGCATGCACGGCGTGCTGCTCGCGCAGGTCTTCGCCTTCACGCCGATCGCCTTCCTCGTGCTGATCGGCGTCGTCGAGGGCGTGTCGCCCAGCCTCGAGGAGGCGGCGCAGACACTGCGCGCCGGCCGCTGGCGCGTCTTCTCCGACGTGTCGCTGCCGCTGATGCGCCCGGGCCTCGCCAACGCGTTCCTGATCAGCTTCATCGAATCGATCGCCGACTTCGGCAATCCCGTGGTGCTCGGCGGCAACTTCGGCGTGCTTTCGACCGAGATCTTCTTCTCGGTCGTCGGCGCACAGCTGGACCAGGGGCGGGCCGCGACGCTCGGCATCCTGCTGCTCGCCTTCGCGCTCGGCGCCTTCTACCTGCAGCGCTGGGCGCTCGGCCGCAAGGTCTACACGTCGCTCGCGGGCAAGGGCGACGCCGGACTGCCGACGCCGCTGCCCGACGCCGTCCGCCGCCTGTGCTACGGCGTCGCGCTGCCGTGGGCGCTGCTCACCGCCGTCATCTACGCGATGGCGCTCGCCGGCGGATTCGTCGAGACCTGGGGCCGCGACTACACGCTCACGCTGCGCCATTACGGGAAGGCGTTCGGCATCGAGTGGACGCCGCACGGAATCCTGTGGGCGGGTGCGGCGTGGAACTCGTTCTGGACGACGATCAAGCTGTCGGCGATCGCCGCGCCGGCCACCGCCGCGATCGGCATCCTGGCCGCGTACCTCCTCACCCGACAGAAGTTCCTCGGCCAGAACGCGTTCGAGTTCGGCGCGATGCTCTCGTTCGCGATTCCCGGCACCGTGATCGGCGTCTCGTACATCCTGGCCTTCAACGTTCCGCCGGTCGAGATCACGGGCACCGCGCTGATCCTCATCGTCTGCAACGTCTTCCGCAACATGCCGGTGGGCGTGCGCGCGGGGATCGCGGCGATGAGCCAGATCGACCGCAGCCTCGACGAGGCGTCGACGACCCTCGGCGCGCGCGGCTTCACCACGCTGCGCACGATCCTGCTGCCGCTCCTCAAGCCCGCCGTCGTCGCCGCGCTCGTCTACAGCTTCGTCCGGTCGGTGACCACGCTGTCGGCGGTGATCTTCCTCGTTTCCGCCGAGTACGAATGGGCGACCACCTACATCATCAATCGCGTGATCAACGGCGACTACGGCGTCGCCATCGCGTACAGCTCGGTGCTGATCGTGCTGATGCTGGTCGTGATCGGCGCGATTCAGTGGGCGGTCGGCGAGCGCAGGCTCGGCCGGCGCGGCGCGGGGGTCTCTGCCGCCGGCGCCGGCCAGCTCGGCGTGGGCACTGCCTGAACCGGGGGATCCAGGATGAAGGCCGCGTCGATCGAGTTCCGCCAGGTCACCAAACGCTACGGCGAGGTCACCGCCGTCGCCGGCGTCTCGTTCGTCATCGGCGCGGGAACGCTGGTCACGCTGCTCGGGCCTTCCGGCTGCGGCAAGACGACGATCCTGCGGATGCTGGCGGGCCTCGAGCTGCCATCGTCGGGAACGATCCTGATCGGCGGCGAGGACGTGACCACGCGCGCCGCCGCGGAGCGCGACGTCTCGATGGTGTTCCAGAGCTACGCGCTGTTCCCGCACATGACCGTGCTGGAGAACGTCCGCTACGGCCTCGTCGTGTCGGGGCTCGGGAAGCCCGACGCCGACGCGCGGGCGCACGCGGCGCTTTCGACCGTGGGCCTGACCGGGCTCGATGCACGCCTGCCGTCGGAGCTCTCCGGGGGCCAGCAGCAGCGCGTCGCCGTCGCGCGCGCGCTGGTGCTGGAGCCGTCGGTGCTGCTGTTCGACGAGCCGCTGTCGAACCTCGACGCCCGGCTGCGCCGGCAGATGCGCGAGGAGATCCGCGACCTGCAGCAGCGGCTCGCGCTGACCGTCGTCTACGTGACGCACGACCAGGCGGAGGCGATGGCCGTTTCCGACCGCATCATCGTGATGGACCGGGCGACGATCGCGCAGGAGGGCGCGCCGCGCGAGCTCTACGAGCAGCCGCGCAATGCCTTCGTCGCCGGCTTCATGGGCGACGCGAATCGCGTGCACGGCGTGCTGACGCGACGCGATGCGACGCATGCCGACGTGCGGCTCGGCCCGGTGACGCTCACGCTGCCGCACGCAGGCGTGCCCGACGGCGAGTGCGAGGTCGCGATCCGGCCCGAGGCGATCGACCTCCGGCACGAGGGCGCCGCGCCGTTGCCGGCAACCGTGAAGAAGGCCAGCTACCTCGGTCAGCTGATGGAATACACGCTCGACACGCCGATCGGCACGCTCTTCGTCATTTCGACGGCGGTGGACCGGCCGCTCGCGGTCGGCGCCGCGATCGGCGTCGCCCTCGCGAGCCACGGCGTCGTCGTGATTCCCGCCGCGCCGGGAAATGCCTGAGGCACCCGCGTTGCGCCGGCGGTGCCCGCCCCGCTCCGTCGTCGGGCGCGTGCCGTGCGGGGCCGGCCGCGACGCAGCCACCGCCCGCTGACGGCGACGGCGCGTGCGAGATCGTCTGGGTCGAGACGCTGGCGGTGCGTTGACTGCGCGGTCGCTCGTTCCGCTTGCGCGGGGAACCCGCGCGGGCTCAGGACCCGGCCGCGGCGCTCAGAACTGCTCTGCGGCGAGGGACAGCGTCGACTCGCCGCTCTCGATGACCGTGCGCGCGAGCCCCTCCGCCTGTGGCAGCAGCGCTTCCGCGTAGAAGCGCGCCGTGTGGATCTTGGCCGTGAGGAAGCGCGCGTCGCCCACGCCGCCGGCCACGTGCTTCGCCGCCGCGAGCGCGCCGCGGCCGAGCTGCCAGGCGCCCGTGACGAGCCCCCACAGCCGGAGGTAGGGGACGGCGACCGCGTGCGCGGCGCGCGGGTTCGTGCCATTGGCCGCGACCATCCACTCCGCGGCGGTGCGTGCCGTGCGGACACCCGCCGCGAGCCGCGTGCCGATGGCCTTCAGGTTCGCGTCGGGGTGCCCGGAGAGCTCGCCCGCGACCCTTTCCATCTCGTCGGCGATGACCCGTGCGACGGCACCGCCGTCGCGCGCCGTCTTGCGACCGATGAAATCGTTGGCCTGGATGCCGGTCGTGCCTTCGTAGATCGTCGTGATCCGCGCGTCGCGGAAGTGCTGCGCGGCGCCGGTCTCCTCGATGTACCCCATCCCGCCGTGGACCTGGATGCCGAGCGAGGCCACCTCCTGCGCCGTCTCCGTGCTGCAGCCCTTGACGATCGGGATCATGAAATCGACGAAGGCCTGGTGGCGCTTGCGCGCCTCGGCGTCGGGGTGCCGGTGCGCGTTGTCCATCGCCGCCGACGTCACGTAGGCCACGGCGCGCATCGCTTCCGTCTGCGCCCGCATCGTCATCAGCATCCGCCGGATGTCGGGGTGTTCGATGATCTTCGCGGCGCCGGCGCCCTTCTCCGCGCCGACGGGCCTGCCCTGCACGCGATCCTTCGCGTAGGCGACGGCGCGCTGGTAGGCGCGCTCCGCGATCCCCACGCCTTCCATGCCAACCGAGAACCGCGCGAGGTTCATCATGATGAACATGTACTCGAGGCCGCGGTTCTCCTCGCCGACCAGGTAGCCGGTCGCGCCGCCGTGGTCGCCGTACGCCATGACGGCGGTCGGGCTCGCGTGGATGCCGAGCTTGTGCTCGAGCGAGACGCACTGCACGTCGTTGCGCGCGCCGAGGCTGCCGTCGCCGTTGACCAGGAACTTCGGCACGATGAAGAGCGAGATGCCCTTGACGCCTTCCGGCGCATCGGGCGTGCGCCCGAGCACGAGGTGGATGATGTTGTCGGTGTAGTCGTGCTCGCCGTACGTGATGAAGATCTTCTGCCCGAAGAGCTTGTACGTGCCGTCGCCCTGCGGGACGGCGCGGGTGCGCACCGCCGCGAGGTCGGAGCCCGCCTGCGGCTCGGTGAGATTCATCGTGCCGGTCCAGGTTCCCGCCACCATGTTCGGCAGGAACCGGTCCTTCAGCTCCTGCGAGCCGCGCAGCGCGATCGCCTCGATCGCGCCCTGCGTCAGCATCGCGCAGAGGTTGAACGCGAGGTTCGACGAGTGCCACATCTCCTCGACCGCCGTGCCGAGCAGATGCGGCAATCCCTGGCCGCCGTACTGGGTGGTCTTGATGAGCCCGTTCCAGCCGTTCTCGCAGAACTGCCGGTAGGCGTCCTTGAATCCGGCCGGCGTCTTCACCGTTCCGTCGTCCTGCCGCTGCGCGCCCTCGCGGTCGCCGCCGAAGTTGAGCGGGTCGAGCACGTTGGTCGCGAACTTCGCCGCCTCGTCGAGAATCGCGGTGACGACGTCGGGCGTGGCCTCCTCGAAGCCGGGCAGCCCGGCGACCTGGTCGAGGCCGGCGAGCTCGGTCAGCACGAACTGGATCTCGTTGAGCGGGGCGTGGTAGGTGCTCATGGTCGGGTCAATCCTGGCGACGGTTGCGTGCGCCGGTCCTGCGCAGGGCTTCCCTCATCCCAGCGCGGCGGTCAATTCGGGAACGATCTGGAACAGGTCGCCGACGAGGCCGTAGTCCGCGATCTGGAAGATCGGCGCCTCGGGGTCCTTGTTGATCGCGACGATCACCTTGCTGTCCTTCATACCCGCGAGGTGCTGGATCGCGCCGGAGATCCCGACGGCGATGTACAGGTCCGGCGCGACGATCTTGCCCGTCTGGCCGACCTGGTAGTCGTTCGGCACGAAGCCCGCGTCGACGGCGGCCCGGGAAGCCCCGAGCGCTGCGTTGAGCTTCGCCGCCAGGGCTTCCAGCAGCCTGAAGTTCTCCGCGCTGCCCACGCCCCGGCCACCCGAGATCACGATCCGGGCGCTGGTGAGCTCGGGGCGTTCGGACTTCGACAGCTCCTGTCCCGTGACCTTCGACAGTCCGGTGTCCGGCGCCGCCGCAACCGACTCGATGGCGGCGCTGCCGCCGTCGGCCGCCGCCGCGTCGAAACCCGTCGCGCGGACCGTGATGACCTTGATCGCATCGCCCGAGCGCACCGTCGCGAGCACGCTGCCCGCGTAGATCGGCCGCACGAAGGTGTCCGCGCTCTCCACCACGACGATGTCGGAGATCTGCGCGACGTCGAGCAGCGCCGCGACGCGCGGCAGGATGTTCTTCCCGAAGCCCGTCGCAGGCGCGAGAACGTGCGAATAGCCGCCCGCCTTGACCGTCGCCACGACCGTGGCGGCGACGTTCTCGGCCGTGGGGTTCGCGAGGTACGGGGCGTCCGCGTGCAGTACCTTGGCGACGCCGGCGATCCGCGCGGCGGCCTCCGCCACGCCCTGCGCGTTGGCGCCGGCGACGAGCACGTGCACGTCGCCGCCGATCTTCTGCGCCGCGGCGACGGTGTTGAGTGTCGCAGCCTGCAGCGACACGTGGTTGTGGTCGGCGAGGACGAGTGTGGCCATCTAGATCACCTTCGCTTCGTTGCGCAGCTTGGCGACGAGCTCGGCGACGTCCGCCACCTTGCCGCCTCCCTGCCGCTTCGGCGGTTCGGTGACCTTGAGCGTCGCGAGCCGCGGCGTCACGTCGACGCCCAGCGCGGCGGGAGTGATCGTCTCCAGCGGCTTCTTCTTCGCCTTCATGATGTTCGGCAGCGTCGCGTAGCGCGGTTCGTTCAGGCGCAGGTCCGCCGTGACGACGGCCGGCAACCCGATCTCGATCGTCTCGAGGCCGCCGTCGACCTCGCGCTTCACGGTCGCCCGATCGCCGGCAGGCTCGAACTTCGACGCGAACGCCGCCTGCGGCCAGCCGAGCAGCGCCGACAACATCTGCCCGGTCTGGTTGGCGTCGTCGTCGATCGCCTGCTTGCCCAGCAGAACGAGCTTCGGCTGCTCCTTCGCCACCAGCGCCTGCAGCAGCTTGGCCACGGCCAGCGGCTGCAGCTCGACGTCCGTTTCCACGAGGATCGCCCTGTCGGCGCCGAGCGCCAGCGCGGTGCGCAGCGTCTCCTGGCAGGCGGTCAGCCCGCAGGAGACGGCGACGATCTCGGTCGCGACGCCCTTCTCCTTCAGCCGCACCGCCTCCTCGACCGCGATCTCGTCGAACGGGTTCATCGACATCTTGACGTTCGCGGTGTCGACCCCGCTGCCGTCCGATTTCACCCGGACCTTCACGTTGTAATCGACGACGCGCTTGACCGCAACCAGGACTTTCATGGGACGCTCGCTGCCGCAAAAGACCAAATTATACCGTGCCGGCGCATGCCGGCCCGCGCGCGGCAGCGGGGAGCCCGGGCGCTGGCGGGCCGGCACCGGGGCGGCGCGCAGCGCGGGAACGGGCGACGGCCGGCGCACGCGGCGCGAGCCGATTTGCTATCCTTCGCCGGTCCGGCGCGGCCCGGGGACCGCCGCCCCCGACGTCCCGAACCCCGGCACCCTCTGCCGAAGATCTTCCTTCCCGTGCACACCCGCGCCCGCCAGGCTCCGCTCCCCCGTCGCGACGTCGATCCGGCGCGGGCTCGGCCGGCATCGCGCGGCCGGGGCACGTTCGCCGCGGCGACGGCGCTGGCGTCGCTGGCAGCCCCGGCCTGCGCC
>Ga0209253_10001570_pt1 | contig 20036 bp, 17 predicted proteins | sample FrelakmetBRP12BR_FD_187145 | JGI IMG/M metagenome (GOLD analysis project Ga0209253, IMG submission 187145) | Freshwater lake sediment microbial communities from the University of Notre Dame, USA, for methane emissions studies - BRP12 BR (SPAdes)... | ecosystem: Environmental > Aquatic >... | reverse complement strand
GAGGAAGCTCGCCTGTTCATGTGATCGTTCGGGGACCGCTGCCGGCACTCGGGATGGAGGTCCGGGTACGAGGGCAATGATCGGTAAAAATATACACCCGCGAAGGGGGCATCGGGGGGCTGGCAGAGCGGGGGTTTCCGGACGGTCCGGCGGGTGTTGTTTTTTGGGCAATACGAGGGTGGCCGGGGGTCATTCCGGGGGCAATTCCCGGGGCCGGCGATCCGCGCCAACAGCAACATACGTGAGGCTCGCCTCGGTCACCTTGACGCAGATCACATCCCCCGGATTGCGCTGCGCATAGACCTCGACGTCGACCGTGATCGACGTCCTGCCGGTGCGGCTGATGGTCGCGTAGAAGCTCACGACGTCCCCGATCAGCACCGGCTGCTTGAACACGAACGCGTTGACGGCGACCGTGGCAACCCGGCCGCGCGCGCGGCGCGCCGCGACGACGCCGCCGGCGATGTCGACCTGCGACATCACCCAGCCGCCGAAGATGTCGCCGTGCTGGTTGGCATCGGCCGGCATCGGAACCAGGCGCAGCGTGGGCTCCCGGTCCGGGAGCGCGACGGTGACGTCGGTCACGGCAGTTCAGGACGCGCGGTTCGGGGACCGATCGCGTGGCGCCACGACGGCTCCGGCCCGAGCGCTGGCCGCGGCCAGCGCCGGGACGCGCCCGCGGCCGATCACGCGGCGGCCTTCTTCATCTCGTCGCGCAGCTCGCGGCGCAGGATCTTGCCGACGTTGGTCTTCGGCAGCTCCTTGCGGAACTCCACGTCGCGCGGCATCTTGTAGCCGGTCAGGTGCTCGCGGCAGTGCTTCAGCACCTGGTCGGCGGTCAGGCTCTCGTCCTTCTTGACGACGAAGAGCTTCACCGCCTCGCCCGACTTGGGATCGGGAACGCCCACCGCCGCGCATTCCAGCACGCCCGGATGCATGACGACGACGCCCTCGATCTCGTTCGGGTACACGTTGAAGCCGGAGACCAGGATCATGTCCTTCTTGCGGTCGACGATCTTCACGAAGCCGCTGTAGTCCATCACGCCGATGTCCCCGGTCATGAAGAAGCCGTCGGCGGTCATGACCTTCGCGGTCTCGTCGGGCCGGTTCCAGTACCCCGCCATCACCTGCGGGCCGCGGATGCAGATCTCGCCGGGCTGGCCGAGCGCGACGTCCTTGCCGGCGTCGTCGCGCAGCGCGATCTCCGTCGACGAGATCGGGAGCCCGATCGACCCGTTGTATGCGGGCATGTCGAGCGGGTTGATCGTCGCCGCCGGCGACGTCTCGGTGAGCCCGTAGGCTTCGATGAGCGTGCAGCCGGTGACCTCCTTCCACTTGAGGGCGACGGCCTCCTGCACCGCCATCCCGCCGCCCAGCGTCCAGAGCAGCGTCGAGAAGTCGAGTTTCGCGAACTCGGGGTTGTTGACGAGCGCGTTGAACAGCGTGTTGACGCCGGTCATCCCCGTGAACCTGATCTTGCCCATCTCCTTGACGAGGCCCGGGATGTCGCGCGGGTTCGGGATCAGCACGTTCTCGCCGCCCAGCGTCATGAACGTGAGGCAGTTCGCCGTCAGCGAGAAGATGTGGTAGAGCGGCAGCGGCGTGATGACGATCTCGCGCTCCGCCTTCAGGAACGGCTTGAGCCAGGCCCGCGCCTGCAGCAGGTTGGCCAGGATGTTCCGGTGCAGGAGCATCGCGCCCTTCGCGACGCCGGTCGTCCCGCCGGTGTACTGGAGGAACGCGATGTCCTCGTGGCCGAGCGGCACCCGCTCGAGCTTTCCGCGGCGCCCGGCGGCGAGCGCGTCGTGCAGCCGGATCGCGCCGGACATCTGCCATTCCGGGATCATCTTCTTCACGTGCCGGAGCACGAGGTCGACGGCGATCCCCTTGAACCCGAGGAGCTCGCCGATGCTGGTGACGATCACCTGCCGCACCTTGGTCTTCGCGACCACTTCCTGCACCGTCTTCGCGAAATTCTCGACGACGACGATCAATTCGGCGCCCGAATCGGCCAGCTGGTGCTCGAGCTCGCGCGCCGTGTAGAGCGGGTTGACGTTGACCACCGTGCAGCCGGCGCGGAGGACCCCGAACAGGCAGACCGGGTACTGCAGGATGTTGGGCATCATCAGCGCGACGCGGGTGCCCTTCTTGCAGCCGTTCGCCTGCAGATAGACGCCGAACGCCGTGGACAGCGTGTCGAGCTCGCCGAACGTCATCGACTTGCCCATGCACGTGTAGGCCGGGCGCGCCGCGAACTTCTTGACGCTTTCGTCGAACACGTCGCGGATCGACGCGTACTCATTGACGTCAATCTCCGCGGGAACCCCTTGGGGATAGTGCTTGAGCCAGATCTTTTCCACGAGTCTCCTCCCTCCCGAACCGATGGGGCGGTCGGTCAGGCAGCGGAACCCGGCGCGCCGACCCCCTTGCGCGCGCCTTTGACGGCGCGGGTCGCGCAACGCGGCTTGGCGTGCGTCACGTGACGTGACGATGCTACACCAGAAGCCGCCGCGGCTGCGCCTGCGACAATTTGTCCCGGGGCGGCCCCGGGGGCGAGCGGGGCCGGGCGGCGCCCGGCCGCCGGACCCCGCCGTCAGCCTTGCGCGTAGTGCAGGGGGCCGCCGCGGAAGGGGGCGAAACCCGTGCCGAAGATCGCCCCGGCGTCCACCAGATCCGCGTCGGCGACGATCCCGTCGGCAAGCGCGGACTTGGCCTCGGCGACGAACGGCCCGACGAGCCGGTCCGCGAGCCCGGCCGGAACCGCGCCGGCCGCCTGCTTGGCCGGCTTGCCGCTCGCGTAGTCGTAGAAGCCGCGCTTCGTCTTGCGCCCGAGGTGGCCTGCGGCGACCAGCTCCGTCAGCTTCTTCGGCGGCGTCGCGTCGGGGGTCAGCATCTTGCCGACCGCCACGCAGATGTCGAGCCCGACGGTGTCGGCGAGCTCGATGGGCCCCATCGGCATGCCGAAGGCCAGCGCGGCCTCGTCGATCGTCTCCGGGGCGATGCCCTCGTCCACGCAGCGCATCGCCGCCATCAGGTAAGGCGCGAGCACGCGATTGACGAGGAAGCCCGGCGCGCTCTTCACCGGCAGCGGCAGCCGGTCGATCTGGCGGACGAACGCCGCCGCGGGCGGCGTCAGCTCGGCGCGCGTCTGCTTGCCCTGCACGATCTCGACCAGCATCATCTTCGCCACCGGGTTGAAGAAGTGCAGCCCGATCAACCGCGTCGGATCCGCCATGGCCGTCGCGATGTCCTCGAGCGGGATCGACGACGTGTTGGTGGCGAGGATCGCGGTGGGCTTCGCCTTCTTCTCGAGCGCCGCGAACAGGCTGCGCTTGGCGTCGACGTTCTCGAAGATCGCCTCGATGATCACGTCGGCGCGCGCGGCGCCGTCGCCGGCGACGTCCGGCAGCAGCCGGTCCACCGCATCGCGCACGCGGCGCGGATCGCGCAGCCGGTCGGTGAAGAGCTTCGCCGCGCGCCCCATCGCCGGCACGAGCCGCTCGGCATTCTGGTCCTGCAGCGTCACGGTCAGCCCGCGCAGCGCGCACCACGCGGCGATGTCGCCACCCATCGTGCCGGCGCCGACCACGTGCACGTGCGCCGCGTTGAACTCGCCCTCCTTGCCCAGCGACTTCAGCCGCTCCTGCAGCCCGAACACGCGGATCAGGTTCTCGGCGGTCGGCGTCTTCAAGAGCGACGGGATCGACGCCGGATCGGAGGGCGGCACCGCGAGCGCGTTGCCGTCGTACTTGGCCCATATGTCGAGGATCGCGTAGGGCGCCGGGTAGTGCTCGCGCCGGGCGCGCTTCGCGACCTGCTTTCTCGCCTGCGCGGCGATCAACCGGCGCACCAGCGGATTCAACGTCAACGATTGCGGAAAGCGCAGCTGCCGCGGCGCGGGCAGCGCCTTCAGGACGCCGCGCACCGTGTTCTCCATGATCCGCGCGGGCACGCTCTCGTCGGCAATGCCGAGCCTCTTCGCGCGCCGCGCGTCGATCGTGCGGCCCGTCAGCATCAGATCGAGCGCCGCGGGCCCCCCCGCGAGGCGCGGCAGCCGCTTCATGCCGCCCCAGCCCGGCACGATCCCGAGCATGACCTCGGGCAACCCGAGCCGCGTTCCCGGCTCGTCGACCAGGACGCGGTAGCGGCACGCGAGCGCGAGCTCCAGCCCGCCGCCCAGGCAGAAACCGCGGACCAGCGCGAGCGTCGGATACTTGACGGAGGCGAGGCGCTCGAACGTGTCCCAGCCGCGCTTCACCAGCGCGAGCGCGCCGGCCTCGTCCTTGAGCTCGCCGAATTCGGAAACGTCGGCGCCGGCGATGAAGCCGCTGGCCTTGCCGGACGCGATGACGAGCCCGCGCGGCGGGTCGCGGTCGAGTTGGTCGAGCGCTTCGTTGAGCTCCGCGAGTACCTCCGCGGAGAGCGTGTTCGTGGTCGCGCCGGCGCCGGCTTCACCGAGTTCGGCGCGCTCGAGGACGTTGGCGCCGACGCGGTCGAGCGTCAGTCGCGCGAGGCCGTCGGCCTCGCGGGCGAGGGTCCAGTGTCGCATGAGGATTCCCTTCGATGGTTGTCGTGGGGGCGGGTGGCCACCCCTGGTCAAACGCGTTCGATCAGCATCGCGCCGCCCAGCCCGCCGCCGATGCAGATCGCGGCCATGCCGCGCCGGCCGCCGGTGCGCTTCAGCACGTTCGCCACGTGCAGGACGATCCGCGCGCCCGAGGCGCCGACGGGGTGACCGAGCGCGACGGCGCCGCCGTCGACGTTGAGCTTCGCTTCGTCGAGCGCGCCGAGCGCGGCAGGAAGGCCCAGCTCGTCCTTGCAGTAATCGGCGCTCTGCCACGCGCGCTCGCACGCGATCACCTGCGCCGCGAACGCCTCGTTGAGCTCCCAAACGTCGACGTCGTCGAGGCCGAGCTTGTTGCGGCTGAGGATGGGCGTCGCCGCGTGCACCGGCCCGAGCCCCATCTGCGCGGGATCGAGCCCCGCCCACTCGGAATCGACGATGCGCGCGAGCGGCGTCAGCCTGTGCTCGTCGACGGCACGCTGCGAAGCGATCACGAGCCACGCGGCGCCGTCGGTGACCTGCGAGCTGTTGCCGGCGGTGACGTTGCCGTACTTGCGGTCGAAGAACGGCCGGAGCTTCGCGAGATTCTCCGGCGTCGAGTCCTCGCGCACGCCGTCGTCGTGCGCGTGCAGCTTGCCCTTCCGGTCGTACAGGGGCACCACCTCGCCGTCGTAGTGCCCGGCCTTCTGCCCCGCCAGCACGCGCGCGTGGCTCCGCGCCGAGAACTCGTCCATCTCGCGCCGCGTGATCCCGAAGCGGAACGCGAGGTTCTCGGCCGTCTGCCCCATCAGCAGGCCCACCATCGGATCGGTGAGCCCCTTCATCAGGCCGATCACCGGCGCGAGGTAGCCGAGCTTGAACTTCGCCGCCAGCGCGGCGCGCTGGCCGAGCGTCTTGGCCGCGTACCAGTTGGAGAGCCAGCCGACCATCGCGTCGGAGAAGAGGAGCGGAGCGCGCGAAAGCGCATCCACCCCGCCCGCCAGCACGAGATTCGAGCGGCCCGCGCGGATGTTGTTGACCGCGGAGTCGATCGCCTGCATCCCCGACGCGCAGTTGCGCATCACGGTCCAGCCGGGCACCTTCAGCCCGCAGCCCATCCGCAACGCGACGACGCGGCCGATGTTCACCTCGTCCACCGAGGGCGCGGCGCAGCCCAGGATCACTTCGTCGAGCTCGGTCGGCGCGAACGGCTGGCGCACGAGCAGCGCGCGGCCGGCGGCGGTCGCAAGGTCGGACGCCGCGAACGGGCCGGGCCGGTTGCGCGACTTGAGGAACGGCGTCCGGGCGCCGTCGATGACGTAGATCGGTTCGTTCATGGTGTTTTGCATCCGCGGATCTCGGGCGGGGCGGCGCGCCTGTCTACGCCGCCGCCTTGTGCACCCTCGCCGGCGACACCGTCGCCTGGGAAGCGCCCGAGACAGGTTTGATTTCCGATGCGCCGAGATCCTGCGGGAAGTCGTCGACGCGAATCACCTTCGCCGTCAGGTCGCGGGCCTCGATGACGGCCGACGCCTCCGCCGTGGTGATCACACCGGCCGCCGTTGCGCGGGCGACGAGCACCTCGACGCCGGTGCCCGGCGGCAGCTTCGCGTCGAAACGGCGCTCCTTTGCCGCGGCCCGCAGCTTCGCCTCGATCGGCTCGGTGGCCACCGTCGCCGCGAGCGCCCGCTCGATCAGCGCCACCGGATTGTCCGGCGCCCGCGAGATGTACATCCCGGCGGTCAAGCGATCGCGCGTTGCGGAGGGAACGATCATCAGCCGCGCGACCTTCTGCCCCAGCCGGTCGGACGGAATCACGTACGGCCTTCCGAGCGGAAACACGACGCGGCGCATCAGGGCGGCGACCACCCGGTTCGGGAAGTTGGACAGCATGCCCTCGATTGCGCTCTGGGCCTTGAACATCGCGTCCCACATCGACCAGTGCAGGAGCGGCGCGTCGGCGTGCTGCTGGCCCTCGCCCTCGAAGCGGCGCAGCGTCGCGGAGCACAGGTACATGAGCGAGAGCACGTCGCCGAGCCGCGCGGAGAGTTTCTCCTTGCGCTTCAGCGCGCCGCCCAGCATCCCCATCGAGATGTCGGACAAGAACGCGAGGGCCGCCGAGAACCGTGTCAGCTGCTGGTAGTAGCGTCTGGTCTCCGGCGCGATGTCCTTCGGCACGCGGACGAAATGCGAGCCGGTGAGGCCCATGACCAGCGTGCGCGCGAGGTTCGACAGCGTGAAGCGCAGGTGGCCGAAGAACGCCGCGTCGAACTCCAGCGACGCCTTCTCGCGGTCGGGCTCGCGCGTCGCCGCCATTTCCTTCAGCACGTACGGGTGGCAGCGGATCGCCCCCTGGCCGAAGACGATCAGGCTGCGCGTCAGGATGTTCGCCCCCTCGACGGTGATCATGACGGGCACCTGCATGTACGCCGCGCCGATGAAGTTCGACGGCCCCATGCAGATGCCCTTGCCGCCGACGATGTCCATGCCGTCGTTGACGACCTGCCGGCCCCGTTCGGTGACGTGCAGCTTGGCGATCCCCGAGATCACCGCGGGCTTCTCGCCGATGTCGATCGCCGCCGCCGTGAGCGTGCGCGCGGCGTCCATCATGTACAGGTTGCCGCCCATGCGCGTCAGCGCTTCCTCGATGCCCTCGAACTTGCCGATCGGCGTCTTGAACTGCTGGCGCACGTGCGCGTAGCCGCCGACGGCGCGCACCGCCAGCTTGGCCATCCCGGTGGCCGAAGACGGAAGCGAGATGCCGCGACCGGCCGCCAGGCACTCCATCAGCATCCGCCAGCCGCGACCCAGCATCGGCTGGCCGCCGATCACCCAGTCCATCGGGATGAAGACGTTGCTGCCGAAAGTCGGGCCATTGTGAAACACGGCGTTGAGCGGCATGTGGCGCCGGCCGATCTCCACTCCCGGATGCGACGTCGGGATCAGCGCGCAGGTGATGCCGAGGTCTTCCTTGTCGCCGACGAGGCGCTCGGGATCGTAGGCGCGGAACGCGAGCCCGAGCAGTGTCGCGACGGGGCCCAGCGTGATGTAGCGCTTTTCCCACGTGACGCGCAACCCGAGCGTGCGCCGCCCCTCGTGCTCACCCCAGCAGACGACGCCGTAGTCCGGGATGGATGCCGCGTCGGAGCCGGCGTTGGGACTCGTCAGCGCGAAGCAGGGAATCTCGAGCCCCTTCGCGAGCCGCGGCAGGTAGTGTCGCTTCTGCGCGTCGGTACCATAGTGCGCGAGCAGTTCGCCGGGCCCGAGCGAGTTCGGCACCATCACCGTCACCGACACCGTCCCGGAGTGGGTCGAGAGCTTGGTCATGACCTGCGAGTGCGCATAGGCGGAAAAGCCCAGTCCGCCGTACTCCTTCGCGATGCCCATCCCGAGGAAGCCGCGGTCCTTGATGAACTGCCACACCGCGGGGGGCAGATCGCGGTGGATGTGCGTGGTCTCCCAGTCGGTCACCATCGCACAGAGCTCCTCCACATCGTGATCGAGGAAGTGCTGCTCTTCCGGTGTGAGCGTCGGGTAGCGCGTGTCGAGCAGCCGGCGCCAGTCGGGGCGTCCCGAGAAGAGCTCGCCATCCCACCACACGGTGCCGGCCTCGATCGCGTCGCGCTCCGTCTGCGACATCGGCGGCATGACCTTGCGGAAGACGGCGAGCACGCCGTCGCTGACGAGCTTGCGCCGCAGCGCCGGGAGGTTGAGGGGGATCGCAAGCAGCACGAACGCGATGGTCAGCGCCAGCGCGAGCCAGCCGGGAATCGTGTGCGCGACCCACGCCACGCCGAGCGCGACGGCGATCGCCGCGGTGAAGACGAGCCCGGAGGCGTTGACGTAGGCCAGCGCGATGACGCCGACGAGCACTGCAAGGAGCCAGACGATGGTCAGCATGGGGAACTCCTTCTGGATGGGCAGATGGGGAGGATGCGAAGGGACGGGATGCTGCGCACGATCGTGTCAGCGCGGGCGCCGCGGGCCCTGGTCGAGCGCGCGGACGGCATCGGAGGTGTCGGGAACAGGGGACTGCAGTCCCGCCAGCAGGAACGGGGCGAGGCGCTGCAGCAGCAGCTCGTCGTTGCCGGTCTCGGCGGGGGTGAGCTCGGCGATGAGCCGCAGGGCGTCGGTGCCGGCGAGCGTGTACGACAGCGCGCCCATGATGAAATGGAGGCGCCACGAGAGTTCCTTCTTCGGCAGATCGGGCAGCGCGCGCCCGAAGGCCGCCTTGAAGCGCGCGATCATCACCGCGTACTGCTCGGCCAGGAACTTGCGGATGAAAGGTGCGGGGTCGGCGTACGCGCGCCCGAGGAGGCGAAGGAAATCGTTGCCACCGCGCTCCGGGTCACGCGCGAGCTTCAGCGCCGGAATGAACATCGCGGCCAGGATCCGGTCGCAGGGCAGGGGGTCTGGCGCCGCCTCCTCCTCGAGCCGGGTCAGGAGGTCCACACGCTCCTGGTTCATCGGGTCGAGCCGCCGGGTGAGCACCGCCTGGAAGAGCTCCTCCTTGCTTCCGAAGTGGTAGTTGACGGCCGCGAGGTTCACCGCGGCCGCGGTCGTGATGGCGCGCAGGCTCGTGGCCTCGAAGCCGTGCTCCATGAAGAGCGCCTCCGCCGCGTCGAGGATTCTCGTCGTCGTCACGGGCGGTCGCGCCACGTCTGCCATTCGGATCACCCTGCCGTCCATCGTTGCCGCCCTTCCTCGATCTCGCGACCGGGTTCGTTCGCCCGACCCGTGGCTGCGCCACGAGCGGACGGCGCGGAGCCCGGGAAACCATACGGACGCCTGTTTTGATTAAACGTTCGTTTGAAATGTTAGTGCCGGTGGGAGCGGGATGTCAACCACCGGGATGCTCGCCACCGCCGAAGCCCCCCGCCACATAGCGATCCATCGTACAAAGTGATCGCTTACTTGCTGCTCTTGGCTCTCGGAACAAGCATCCTGTCGAAAGACTGCGTTCCGACAGCGGTCCGAGCGAGCGCCGGAGCGCATGGGGCAACTTCCGATGCGCAAGCCCCGACAGGCGGATGGCTTTGCCGCGGCCGGTATAGTGCGGCCTCGACGGAGCACCGATGAATCCGCCCGAAGCCGTTACCCGCCCTGCGCACCAACCGACCGCGATCGACCGCCAGAAGGGCCTGCTGTTCGGCTTTGTCGGCGTCGCGAGCTTCAGCCTGACGCTGCCCGCGACGCGCGTCGCGGTCGCCGCGATGGACCCGGTGTTCGTGGGCCTCGGGCGGGCCGTCGTCGCCGCCGTGCTGGCGGCGATCGTCCTCGCCGTCGCCCGCGTCCCTTGGCCCGGTCGGGCGCTGCTGCCGCGGCTCGCGCTCGTCGCCGCCGGCGTCGTCGTCGGCTTCCCGCTGTTCTCGGCGTGGGCAATGCGCTACGTGCCCGCCGCGCACGGCGCCGTGGTCATCGGGCTGCTGCCACTCGCCACGGCGCTCGCCGGCGCGTGGATCGCGCACGAGCGGCCGTCACGTGTGTTCTGGCTGTGCGCGCTGTTCGGCAGCGCCGTCGTCGTCGGTTTCGCGCTGTGGCAGGGGGGCGGCGCGCCCCATCCGGCGGACGCATTGCTGGTGCTCGCGGTCGCGTCGGCCGCCGTCGGGTACGCGGAGGGCGGGCGCCTCGCCCGCACGCTCCCCGGCTGGCAGGTGATCTGCTGGGCGCTCGTCCTCGCGGCGCCGGTCGTCGGGATTGTCACCGCGTTCGCCGCCGATGCGCGGCTGCTGGCGGCCCCGGTCTCCGCGTGGGCCGGCTTCGCCTACGTGAGCGTGGTCAGCATGTTTCTGGGCTTCTTCGCGTGGTACCGCGGCCTCGCGCTGGGCGGCATCGCCACCGTCGGCCAGGTGCAGCTCGTGCAGCCGTTCCTCACGATCTTCGCGTCCGCCTGGCTGCTGGGGGAGCAGGTCGACGTCGCGACGTACGTCGCCGCGGCCCTCGTCATCGGCTCGATCGCCATCGGCCGGCGCGGCGCCTGAGGCAAACGGCCCTTGGCTATACTTCGCGGTTGCCGAGGAGGTGGCCCATGGCCGTGATCGCGATCGCAAAGAAGCACCATCTGTCGCACAAGAAGGCGCGGGAGGCCGCCGAGAAGGTGGCCAGGGACCTCAATGCGCGCTTCGACCTCGAGTACGCGTGGAAGGGCGACGACATCGAGTTCCGGCGGCCCGGCCTTTCCGGTGCGCTGCACGTGGCGAAGGACAGCGTCTGTCTCGACTGCGAGCTCGGCTTCATGCTCTCGCTGCTGAAGCCGACCATCGAGGTCGAAGTGCACAAGCAGTTCGACAAGTACTTCGGCAAGACGAAGGTCTAGGGAGCGGCGCCCTTCCGGTCGGCCCGGACCGGCAGCGAGAGCGTCTTGCCGGCGAAGAGCGCGTTCATGAGCTCGCGCTCCCGGCGGTCGATCGTCGCCAGGAACTCGGCAGCGCCGTGCATCCTGTGAAACGCCGCGAAGCCGCGCTCGAGGAAATCGTGCAGCACGGACAGGCCGGCCAGCCGCGACGGCTGGCGCATCATGACGAGCGCCGTCTGGATCAGCGGCTTGCGCACGTAGACGTCGAGCCCCACGCCGATTTCGCCGATCAGATCGATCTGCCGCTCGCGCGCGGGACGGTTGTCCATCGCGCAATAGGCACGGCAGTAGTCGGCGGAGGTGAACACGCCGTCCGCGCGCGGCAGCCGCTCGAGCAGGGCCCGGTCGAGCTCGTGCGACAGCGCGTTCAGCTCCATCGCGTGCGCCATCGTCGCGATGACGCTCTCCGGCAGCATCAGCGTCATCACGGGCACGACGCGCGCGATGTCGGCGTCGCGCTGCGCGAAGTCCGCGCTGCCATAGAGATCGTTCTCGAAGAAGGCCACGGCGCCGGCGTAACGCTCCTGTGCCGCGAGATCGGCGTAGGTCCCGTGCAGTCGCGCCGCCTGCCACTGCGCCAGGCGATCGAGCGCGGTGGCCAGCCCGGGGTTCGCGCGCCGCTCGGCGTGCAGGCAGCCGACGCGCTCGAGCTCGCGCGCGAGCTCGGAGTGCGCCCCGCGGGGCGGAGGGGATCGACTCGATGCGGCGGACATGGTCACAGCGAATTCTTGCCCGGAATTTTAGTGTGTTTCCTCTAAACGATCCCGGTACATTGAAGGCAATCGCCAATGGAACGCGAGATCTCCCACCCCCCGAAAGGAAACCATCATGCTGAAAACCAACCTGAACTTCCAGCCCAACCGCATCAGCGAAGCCGCGATGAACGCATCGCGCCAGATGTGGCTCGCGAGCCTCGGCGCCGCGGTCGTCACGCGCGACTGGGTGCAGAGCGAAGCCGGCGACGTGTTCAAGACGCTGGTCAAGGAAGGCACCGTCGTCGAATCGCGCGCGATCCGCTTCGTCGGCGATCGCCTCGAGACCTCGATCTCCCTCGCGAACTCGGTGTGGAAAGAGACCCGCAGGACCGTCGAGTCCACGGTCAAGCAGGCCGCCGACTCCGCGGTGAGTCTCGCCCAGCAAGTGCTGCCGAAGTCGCTGCCGGCGTTCGAGCTGCCGCGCGCGCCGAAGGCGCGGAAGACCGCGGCGAAGCCCGCGAAGAGAGCGACGAAGCGCACGGCGAAGCTTGTCCGGAAGGCGAAGCGCACGGGCCGGGCCGCGACGAAGCGGGCGTGATGCGGTAGCATTGCTCCGCAGTTCATAACCGCAGGAGGGGGCCCATGCCGGGACGTGCGGCAACCGGGCGCGTACAGCGCGCCCGGAAGCGTGGACGCGGTCGTCCGCACGTGGGCCTCGCTTTGGCGGGCGGCGGCCCGCTCGGCGGAATCTACGAGGTCGGCGCGCTCCTCGCGCTGGCCGATTCGCTTGAGGGCGTCGACCTTTCCGACCTCGACGTCTACGTTGGCGTCTCATCGGGCAGCTTCGTCGCCGCAGCGCTGGCGAACGGCATCTCGCCGACGCAGATGTACCGCCTTTTCATCGACGACGGCGCCGACGCGGCGCTGACGCCGGAGATCTTCCTCCGCCCAGCGTTCTCCGAATTCGCCCATCGCGCCTCGCTGATCCCGTGGCTTCTCGTGCGCGCGACGCTCCAGTGGCTGCGCGACCCGCTCCACCACGGCGTCATGGGCTCGCTCGCCACGCTGTCGCACGCGGTGCCGACGGGCATGTTCGACAACCGGTCGATCGACGAATTCCTGCATCGCCTGTTCGCCGCGCCCGGCCGCACCAACGATTTCCGCAAGCTCGGCCGGAAGCTGTTCCTCGTCGCGACCAATCTCGACACCGGCGCCTCGGTGATCTTCGGCACGCCGGGGCGCGACCGCATTCCCATCTCGAAGGCGATCGAGGCGTCCGCCGCGTTGCCCGGCCTGTTCCCGCCGGTCATGATCGGCGGCGAGTACTACGTCGACGGCGCGCTCAACAAGACCTTGCACGCGTCGGTCGCGCTGGAGGAAGGCATCGACCTGCTCCTGTGCGTGAATCCGCTGGTGCCGTTCGACGCTGCGGGCGCCGCCCGCAGCGGCCGCATGACCGTCGCCAAGCTGAGCCACGGCGGCCTGCCGACCGTGCTGTCGCAGACCTTTCGCGCCATCATCCACTCGCGGATGAAGGTCGGGATGGACAAGTACCGCCAGCAATACCCGAGCGCCGACGTCGTCCTGTTCGAGCCCGATCGCGAGGACGCGGACATGTTCTTCGCGAGCATCTTCAGCTACGCGCAGCGCAAGCGGCTGTGCGCGGCGGCGTACCTCAAGACGCGGCAGAACCTCGCGGCCCGCGCCGCGCTGCTGGCGCCGACGCTCGCGAAGCACGGAGTGACCCTGCGGACCGACCGCATCGGCGACCCGGCGCGCACGCTCGCCCAAGCGCTCAACGACTCCCGCCCGCTGCACATCGGCAAGGGCCGCCGCAGCGAGGTGCGGCAGATGGCGCGCGACCTCTCGCACACGCTCGACCACCTGGAACGCTGGCTCGCCGACGCGCGCTGAGCGCGCCGGCCCGACGCTGCCCGCGGCCGCGTTTGCCGCAGGGGCCGTCCCGATCTACACTCGGCGCGTCCCCGCTTTCCACCGTTGCCGGCCATGGCGGAAAAAAAGCGTCCCCGCCGCACCCGGGAGCGCATCCTCGAAACCAGCCTCGCGCTGTTCAACCGCTTCGGCGCGCCGCACGTCACGACGGCGGACATCGCCGACGAGATGAACATCAGCCCGGGCAACCTCTACTATCACTTCCGCAACAAGGACGAGATCGTCTTCGAGCTGTACGAGGCGTACGAGAAGCAGGTGCTCCCGCTCTACGCCGACCCCGGCGGCCGGCACGTCGGCGTCGACGATCTGTGGCTGTGGCTGCACCTGCTGTTCGAGCAGATGTGGGCGCACCGCTTCCTCTACCGCGACCTCGACGAGCTCGCGTCGAGCGACCGCAAGCTGGGCCGGCGAATCGGCGCGCTGCTGCGGAAGGGCGCGGCGACCGTGGTAGAGTTGTGCCGCGGAATGGTGGAGGCGGGCACGATGGCTGCGTCCGCCCGCGAGATCGAGGCGCTGGCGCAGAACGTGCTGCTCGTCACCGCCTACTGGCCGTCGTACGACCGGATCCGGCGCGCGGCGGACGACCCCGCGGACACCGACGCCGGCCGCGCCGCCTACCAGGTGCTCGCGCTGTTCGCGCCCTATCTTTCCGCCGACGCTCGCGCGCACCTCGATCGGCTTTCCGCCGACTATCTCTGACGGAGAATCCAATGACGAAGAAATGGGCGGCGTTTCCGCATCCGGACAAGGCCTACGCGCACGACGCCGCCGGGCTGAAGAAGAACTGGGCGCGGCTGCACCGCGGCGACTGCGAGCCGCTGCCGAAGGACCCGGCGGTCCTCGACGCGTGGCGCCACTACCACGCCGGCGCGTTCGGCGCGGCGGTCGAGGCGGGGCGAAAGGCCGGCGGCGCCGGGTTCAACGCCGCCGTCAAGGCGCAGATGATCTACGCGAACTACCTCGAGAAGTCGGAGAAGGCGAAGCTCGTGCTGCTGCAGGAAGCGGCCGAGTGGGCCGACCTCCGGCGACACGAGGCGCCGAAGGACGCCAACGCGCACTACCTCTACGCGTACGCGCTGGGCCGTTACAGCCAGGGCATCTCGATCGCCAAGGCGCTGGCGCAGGGATTCGGCGGCAAGATCAAGGAAGCGCTGACCACCGCGATCAAGCTCGAGCCGAAGCACGCGGACGCGCACATCGCCTACGGCTCGTACCAGGCGGAGGTCATCGACAAGGTGGGCGGCCTGATGGCGGGCGTCACCTACGGCGCGAAGAAGGAGTCGTCGCTCGAGCACTACCAGAAGGCGCTGAAGCTCAATCCCGATTCCGCGATCGCGCGGGTCGAGTACGCGAACGGCCTCATCATGATGTTCGGCAAGGCGCGGATGGCCGACGCGGAAGCGCTCTACAAGGAAGCCGCCGCGTGCAAGCCGGCGGACGCGATGGAGCGCCTCGACGTCCTGCTCGCGCGCTCCGAGCTCGACTGACGCCGCCCGGTCCCGCTTACCCTTCCACCACCCTCGCGGCGAGGGCAGGTTCGAGGTCGCCCGACCACGGCCACGGCGCGAGCAGCGTGGTCAGCACCAGCTTCTCGAATTCCGGCGCGAAGCGGGCGATGACGCGCTCGGGGTCGGGGCACAGCCTGCGGTCGGTGATGACGCCGAACTGCACTTCCCCGTTGTAGGACAGGATCGACACGCCCATCCCGATGTCCCCGGACTGCGGCACCCAGAACATGAAACGCTCGATCCTGCGGCCGGCCATGAAAAGCGGCTGCTGCGGGCCGGGAACGTTCGTCATCACCGCCGACGCGTTGCGCGCGAGCAGGTCGACGAGCTGGTCCTGCAGCATCTTCGGGCCCGCGCCCGCGGCGGCGAGCAGGCCGAGCGTCAGGACGGGCTGCAGGCTGCCCTTCAACGCCGCCATGTTCGCGCGCACCGCGTACAGGCGCTCGACCGGGTTCTCGATGCCGACCGGCAAGTCGAGGAACACGAGGCCGAACCGGTTGCCGAGCTTGTAGGCCTTTTCCGGGGGCCGCATATTGACCGGCACGAGCGCGCGGATCATCACGCCGTCGGTGGCGTCGCCTTTGTGCGCCAGGTACTCGCGCAGCGCGCCCGCGACGCACGACAGCAGCACGTCGTTGACCGAGGCGCCCAGCGCCTTGCCGACGGCCTTCACCTCGTCGAGCGGAACCGGATCCGCCCAGGCGACGCGCTTGCCGACGCCGGCCCTGCCCTTGAGCCGCGTCGGGGAGTCCTGCCCCATGAACGCGAGGCGCGCGATCTCCGCGGTCAGCGCGCCGCCCTGTTCCGCGTAGGCGACCATCTTCGCGGGCTCGAGCAGCGCCCCGGCGCCCTTGTCCAGCAGCGTTGCGCCGAATCTGAGCGCCATCTTCACGACGGCCGACACGGGCTCGGCGAGTTCCGCCAGTGGGTCGACGTCGTCCCCGCGCTCCTTCTTCAGGGGCGGCGCCGGCATCGCCGGCGGGCCGTCCGGCCCGGAGTCCGTCATCGACAGCAGCACCTGGACGAGCGCGATGCCGTCGGCGTAGCAGTGATGGACGCGCGCGATCACCGCGCTCCCGCCGGCGTAGTTGTCGACGACGTGGTACTGCCAGAGGGGCCGCGCGGGGTTGAGCGGCGTCGCGGCAAGCCGGCTCACGAGCGTCTGCAGCTCCCGCTTGCCGGCGCGGCCGGGCAGCGCGACCTGCACGACGTGATCGTTGATGTCGAAGTCGGCGCCCGTCTCCCAGTACGCGACGCCCAGCTCCTGCACCGGCCGCTGGTGGAAGCGCTTGAACCGCAGCCAGCGCTCGCCGATGACCGTCTGCAGCCGCCGGAAATCGACGCGTTCGCGGAACAGCATGATGCCGCAGATCATCATCAGGTTGCCCGGCCGGTCCATCCGCAGCCACGCGGTGTCGACCGCCGATATCTTGTCGCGTCTGGCGCTCTTCATGCGGGGCGAGTGGGGTCTGGAAGCGGGCCGCGGCAGCGCCGGCGGATCCGGCGCGCGGCGGGCGCGCAAATTGCACGCCCTTTCGGCTTCGCGCTAAAGTAGCACAAACCCCGCACGCGGGGAAAACCGGCCCCGACGAGGAGGAGGAAGCGATGGCTGCCCCGAAAAAGGACGACCTCAAGGCGAAATTCGACGCCGCGGCGGAGGCCGCCAAGAAGACGAAGAAGAAGCCCGACAATGCGACGCTGCTCAAGCTCTACTCGTACTTCAAGCAGGCGACCGAGGGCGACGTGAAGGGCGAACGCCCGGGAGGCTTCGACTTCGTCGGCGGCGCGAAGCACGACGCGTGGTCCAAGCTCAAGGGCATGGGCAAGGACGACGCGATGCAGAACTACATCAAGCAGGTCGAGAAGCTCAACCGCGACTGACCCGGGCAGTGCGCGCCCGCTCGCCGGGCGTGCGCGCGCCATCCGCCGGGAGCGGACGCGGCGCAGCCATGGAGCGCGCCGACGGCGGCGCCGTCAGCGCGCGGTCATCCGCGCGGCTTCGCGGGAGCCTTGCGCGCCTTGGCCGCTCCTGCGGCGCCCTTGGTCGCGCGCTTCTTCCCCTTCGCGGACGCGGCCGCCCTCGCACCTCCGCCCCCGGGCGCCTTGATGAGCTTGTTCACCGCTTCCGCGAGCTCGTCGACCCGTGCCGCCAGGCGCTGCACGTCGTTCTGCGTGTACACGCCGAGCTTCGAAAGCGCGCGCGCGACGCGGTCCTCGAACACCTGTTCCAGCTTGTCCCACGTTCCGCCCGCCATCTGCTGCATCTCCTTTGCCTTCGCCGTTGCGGCGCCCCGCGCGGCGGCCGCCGTCTCCGTCGCGACCTTCTTCGTCCTGACCTGAAAGTGCTCGCCCTGCTTGACCAGCGCCTCGAACACCTTCGTGCCTTCCTGCTGGGCCCGCGAGAACGCACCCAACCCCGCCAGCCAGATCTGGTGCGACGAGTTCAGCACCTGTTGCGTCACGTCCTTCGCCGCCTCGGCCTCGCCGGCCTCGAGCTTCGCCTTCGCCTTTTTCAACATGCCCCGCTCTCCTTTTTCCCGGGGTCTGCGCAGCCGTCCGGCTGCGTGCCCTCGATAGTGATCATTCTAGGCCCCGCGCGCTAGAGCAAACACACTAAACGGCACGGCCCCCGAGGCGGCGCCCCGAAATTGCGGGGCCGAACGCACCGGACCCGCGCGCCGGCACCGAGTTACAATCGCCCCCGACCCGGTCCGCCGCCGCCCGGAGGTCCCGCGACCCCGGACGCGTCTGCGCGCGCCCCGGCCCACATCCCAAGGAGACTCGAGATGGCGTACTTCGTCACCGGCGCGACCGGCTTCATCGGCGGGCACCTCGTCGCAAACCTGTTGAAGCGCGGCGGGCCGGTGTACGTGCTCGTCCGCAAGGGCTCGGAAAAGAAGCTCGCCGCGGCGCGCGAACGCTGGGGCGCCGACGAGAAGCAGGTGATCGGCGTGCCCGGCGACCTGGCGAAGCCCGGCCTGGGCGTGGCCGCCGGCGACGTGAAGAAGCTCAAAGGCAGGATCGACCACTTCTTCCACGTCGCCGCGGTCTACGATCTCACCGCGAGCGCGGACGAGCAGCAGGCGGCGAACGTCGACGGGACGCGCAACGCCGTGCGCTTCGCCGAGGCGGTGAAGGCCGGCTGCTTCCACCACGTGAGCTCGATCGCGGCCGCGGGGCTGTACGAGGGCACGTTCCGCGAGGACATGTTCGAGGAGGCCGAGGAGCTCGACCATCCCTACTTCAGGACCAAGCACGATTCCGAAGGCATCGTGCGGCGCGAATGCGGCCAGCCGTTCCGCATCTACCGTCCCGGCTTCGTGGTCGGCGACTCGAAGACCGGGCAGATCGACAAGATCGACGGGCCGTACTATTTCTTCAAGACGCTGCAGAAGATGCGCAGCATGCTGCCGCCGTGGATGCCGATGATCGGCATCGAAGGCGGGCGGATCAACATCGTCCCGGTCGATTTCGTCGCCGCCGCGCTCGACCACCTGGCGCACAAGAAGGGGCTCGACGGCAAGTGCTTCCACCTGACGGACCCCGAGCCGCACCGGATCGGCGAGGTGCTGAACATCTTCGCTAACGCCGGTCACGCGCCGCAGATGACCATGCGCGTGAACGCCAAGATGTTCGGCTTCATCCCCGCGCCGATCCTGTACGGGCTGGGCTCGCTCGCGCCGGTCAAGCGCGCGGTCAAGGTCGTGCTGACCGACCTCGGGATTCCGCGCGACGTGTTCCAGTTCGTCAACTGGCCGACCCGCTACGACAACCGCGAGACGGCGAAGGCGCTGAAGGGGTCGGGCATCGAGGTGCCGCGGCTCGAGTCGTACGCGCCGAAGCTGTGGGACTACTGGGAGCGCAACCTCGACCCGGACCTGTTCGTCGATCGCTCGCTTTCGGGTCGCGTCAAGGACAAGGTCGTCGTCGTGACGGGCGCGTCGTCGGGCATCGGCAAGGCGACCGCGCTCAAGATGGCCGAGGCCGGCGCCAAGGTGATCCTGGTCGCGCGCGGCGAGGAAAAGCTGCTGGAGACGAAGGCCGAGATCGACCGCCTCGGCGGCAAGGCGTGGATCTATCCGGCCGACGTCGCCGACATCGCTTCCTGCGACGCGCTCGTGCAGCGGGTGACCAAGGCCCATGGCGGCTGCGATTACCTCGTCAACAACGCGGGCCGCTCGATCCGCCGGGGCGTGGTCAACTCGTTCGACCGCTTCCACGATTTCGAGCGGACGATGCAGCTCAACTATTTCGGCGCGCTGCGGCTGATCATGGGTTTCCTGCCGAAGATGATGGAGAAGAAGCGCGGCCACATCATCAACATCTCGTCGATCGGCGTGCTGACGAACGCGCCGCGCTTCTCGGCGTACGTCGCATCGAAATCGGCGCTCGACTCGTTCGCGGCCTGCGCCGCGTCGGAGTTCGTCGACAAGGGGATCCACTTCACGACGATCAACATGCCGCTCGTGCGCACGCCGATGATCGCCCCCACGAAGATCTACGAGAGCGTGCCGACGCTGTCACCCGAGGAAGCCGCCGACCTCGTCGTCCAGGCGATCATCCACCGGCCGGTGCGCATCGCGTCGCGGCTCGGCATCTTCGGCGCCGTGTGCCACGCGGCCGCCCCGAAGCTCACGCAGGTGCTGCTCAACGCGGCGTTCAACATGTTCCCCGACTCGAGCGCCGCGATCGGCAAGAAGGACGGCGAGCCGCAGCCGCTCACCCCCGAGCAGCTCGCCTTCGCCCAGATCACGCAGGGGATACATTGGTAGCTCAGATCGCGGCTTGACATTCGTCGCCTGCTACCGGCTCCTGCGCCACCTGCAGGAGCTCGGCGGCGACGAGATCGAACACGCGCCGGTCGCCGAGCATGGCATTGTGGCCGATGCCGGCGAGCTCGATGTTCCGCGCGCCGGCGAGGCGCGAGCTCGTCTGCGGCGCGACCATCGAGTCGTGCCATGACCAGACCGACACGATGCGCG
>Ga0209253_10001569_pt1 | contig 20046 bp, 18 predicted proteins | sample FrelakmetBRP12BR_FD_187145 | JGI IMG/M metagenome (GOLD analysis project Ga0209253, IMG submission 187145) | Freshwater lake sediment microbial communities from the University of Notre Dame, USA, for methane emissions studies - BRP12 BR (SPAdes)... | ecosystem: Environmental > Aquatic >... | reverse complement strand
TTCTACTTCGGGCCCGAGGCGTTCCAGCGCCCGAGGGCACTGGCCGAACGCTTCCCCACCCTCTACGCAACCGTCGCCAATAAGTACTACGTGGACGAGGCGTACGACCGCGCCCTCGTCCGGCCGCTGGCCGGCCTGGCACGCTTCTCCTGGAAGGGGATCGACACGGTGGTCATCGACGGGACGTTGAACGCCTCCGCGTTCTTCACGGAGATCGCGGGTGATCTCCTGCGCTTCCTGCAGACCGGCAACGTGCGCAACTACGGCCTGCTGGTGCTGGCCGGGGCGCTGGGCGCGGCGGCCTGGCTGCTGCTCTAGGGGGTGATCGTGCCGACCGAACCCTTGCTCTCCGCCCTCGTCCTCACCCCTGGGGTGGTCGCCCTTCTGCTCCTCGCGACACCGCGCGAGGCCGTGCGGCTGCAGCGCTGGGCAGGGCTCGCCGCCTCGCTGGTCACGCTGGCGCTCGCGCTCGTCGCGTGGTCACGCTTCGACCCCGCCAACCCCGCGTTCCAGTTCGTCGAGGTGCGGGCATGGCTCCCGACCGTGGGCATCGCCTACCGCCTGGGGATGGACGGGATCTCCCTGCTGCTCGTGCTGCTCACGGCGTTCCTCCAGCCGCTGGTATTCATCTCCTCGTGGAAGCCCATCCAGGCGAGGGTGAAGGGGTACGTGGTCTCGATGCTGCTGCTCGAGACCGGGATCCTGGGGGCGTTCCTCGCCACCGATCTCTTCCTCTTCTACGTGTTCTGGGAGCTGATGCTGCTGCCGATGTACTTCATCATCGGCGTCTGGGGCGGCGACCGCCGGATCTACGCGGCCGTAAAGTTCGTGCTCTTCACCCTGGCCGGCTCGCTGCTGATGCTGGTCGGGATCATCTACCTGAGCACACTCCAGCACGCGAAGACCGGGACCTGGTCGTTCAACTACGCCGACATGGTGGGCCTCTCGATCCCGATGGGCGAGGGGTTCTGGCACTCTCCCCAGATGCTGCTGTTCGCCGCCTTTGCGCTGGCTTTCGCGATCAAGGTGCCGGTCTTTCCCCTGCACACCTGGCTGCCGGATGCCCACACCGAGGCGCCTACCGGCGGCTCGATCATCCTGGCGGGCGTGCTGCTGAAGCTGGGGACGTACGGTCTGCTCCGCTTCAACCGCCCGCTCTTCCCGGAGGCGTGGCAGCGGGCGACACCGTTGTTCTTGACGCTGGCGGTGATCGCGATCATCTACGGCGCCCTGGTCGCATGGGCGCAGCGGGACATGAAGAGACTGGTCGCGTACTCCTCGGTGAGCCACATGGGGTTCATCGTCCTGGGGCTGTTCGCCGGCACCCTGACCTCGACGCAGGGGGCGTTGATCCAGATGGTCAACCACGGGCTGTCCACCGGCGCCCTCTTCCTGCTGGTGGGTGTGATCTACGACCGGCGCCACACCCGCATGATCGAGGACTTCGGGGGCCTGGCCGCGGTGATGCCGCTGTACACCGGCGCGTTCATGATCTCCACCCTAGCCTCCATCGGCCTCCCCGGCCTCAACGGCTTCGTGGGCGAGTTCCTGATTCTCACTGGGGCTTTCCCGCGTCATCCGACCGCGGTGGTGCTGGCGGCGACCGGCATCGTGCTCGGCGCGGTGTACATGCTCTCCCTCGTCCAGCGCGTCTTCTGGAACTCGCTGCGGCACGAGGAGAACCGGACGCTGCAGGACCTCACCTCGCAGGAGGTCTTGGCGTTCGCCCCGATGGGGACCCTCATGGTTTGGATCGGGGTTCACCCCGGCACATTCCTTTCGCTGTCCGAGGCGGCGGTCCGCCGACTCATCGGAGGTTGAGCGTGAGCCCCAACGATCTCGCCACGATTCTCCCGGAGCTCATGCTGGTCCTGGCGGGGGGCGCTCTCGTCCTGGCCGACGCGTTCGCCCCCTCCCTGCGGCCTCGCTTCGGGCTGCTCGCGGGCCTCTCGGCGGCCGTCGCGCTTGCGCTCAGGTGGGCCGGCCCGCTGCCGGGTCCCGTCTGGGCCGGCGCCCTCGTGGTGGACCCGCTCGGCCGTTTCGTGGACAGCTACATCCTGGCGGCGCTCCTGCTCGTGGCGGTCATGGCGGATCCGTACCTCGCGCGGACAGGCGCCCGTTACGGTGAGTTCTACGGCCTGCTGCTGTGGTCGGCGAGCGGCGCGATGGTGCTCGCCAAGGCGGACAGCCTCCCGGTCGTCTTCGTCGCGCTCGAACTCCTTTCGATCTCGCTCTACGTCCTCAACGCATTCCACCGGGAGAGCGGGATCTCGCTCGAGGCCGGCTGGAAGTACCTCGTGGTGGGAGCGTTCGCATCCGCCTTCCTGCTTTTCGGCATCGCGCTCCTGTACGGCGCCACGGGCTCCTTCTCGCTGCGTGCGACCGCCGGGATCATCGCCGACGGGTCGGTATCCGGCAACCCGCTGCTCCTTGCCGGGCTGGCGCTCATCTTCACCGGCTTCGCCTTCAAGCTGGCGCTGGTGCCTTTCCACGCCTGGGCCCCCGACGTCTACCAGGGCGCGCCCACGCCGGTCACTGCCTTCCTCTCCGTCGTGCCGAAGGGGGCGGCTCTGATCGTTCTCGCCCGCGTCGTGGCGAGCGTCTCCCCGCAGGTCCTGACCCCCCGCTGGCTGCCTCTGCTGGCGGCAGTGGCGGTGGCATCCCAGATCCTCGGCAACCTCGTGGCGATAGCGCAGCGCGACATCAAGCGGATGCTGGCCTACTCCGGGATCGCACACATGGGTTACGCGCTGGTCGGGCTGGTCGCCTTCGGCCTCGACGGGCTCACCGGCGTGCTCTTCTACCTTGCCGCGTACACCTTCATGAACATCGCGGGCTTCGCGGTCGTCTCGGCGTTCTCGGACAGCGAGGACGAGCCACACCTGATTACAGACCTCGCCGGCCAGGGCTGGGAGCGTCCGTTCCTCTCGTTCACGCTCGCGCTCTCGATGTTCTCGCTGGCGGGAATCCCTCCCACGATCGGCTTCGTGGCGAAGTTCCTGGTCTTCCGCGCTGCCGTCAACGAGCACCTCGTCTGGCTCGCGGTGGTCGGTGTTCTCAACAGTCTGGTCTCGGTGTTCTTCTATGTGCGGGTGGTATATTATCTCTACATGAAGCCGCTACCACGGCGCGCTCCCAGCTACTCCGAACCCTGGCTTGTGAGGATCGTTGCCGGTGCCTGCGCCCTCGCCATGGTGGTGCTTGGGATCTTCCCCGCCTGGCTGGTGAGCGTCGGCGAGCTCGCGGCACGGACCCTGGTGAGGTGAGGCATGGCATTCAAGCGTTACATCCCTGTGGAGAGCATCTCCGAGCTGACGATCAACCGCCTGTCGGTCTACCTGCGCTGCCTGCAGCAGCTCGAGCACGAAGGTACAACCACCATCTCGTCGCAGGAGCTGGCGGACCGTTTTCACCTGAACTCCGCGCAGATCCGAAAGGATCTTGCGTACTTCGGCGAGTTCGGCATCCGCGGCGTCGGGTACAACGCGGCCCAGCTCCGGGAGCACCTCGTCAACATCCTGGGCCTGCACGAGGAGCGGCGGGTGCTGGTCGTCGGTGCCGGCAACCTCGGCACGGCGCTTTCACACTACTCGGGCTTCAACACCGGCGGCTTCCGCATCGTCGCGATCCTGGACTCCGATCCCCGCAAGGTCGGCAAGCGCGTGCCGGGTGGGTTGGTGGTCGAGAGCGTTTCCGATTTGACCAGGATTGTGAAAGAACGGAAAGTGCACATAGCCGTCATCACCGTGCCTTCCAACTCCGCTCAGAAAGTGTACGACGAGCTGGTCGAGGCGGGGGTTCAGGCCGTGCTCAACTTCGCCGCGGCCCAACTCAAGGGCCACCCCGAGGTCAAGCTCAAGAACGTGGACTTGAAAATCCACCTGGAGCTGCTGTCGTTCTTCCTGACCCACGCGTCCCGGCTGGCCTCGGTCACCTGAGGCTCTGCGCCTCGAGCGCGGGCTACGGTTTGGCCGCCCTGGCGGCCTTCCCCGAGAGATAGGGAACGAACTCGGTGCCTCCGGGCGGCGCGATCTCGAAGTTGATCGCGACCGTGTCGCCCTCCAGTCTGGTGTACGTCAACCTGAAACCGGGTGAGGGTGCCCTCGGCTCGCTCACCAGGACCAGGCGCCCGGGCCCATCCGACTCGGCCACGTAGTGGATGATGTGCCCTTCGTTGTCGAGGTAGATCGCGAGGATTCGGCCCCCCGCCGGGTCCGGGTAGCAGACCATGAGGTCGTCGTGCACGATCGCCGGCTTTTCGCCCGCCGCCGGGTACTCGGAATGGTTGCGCCGCACGAGGATCTTCTGCTCGAGATCGAACCGGAACGAGAAGGACCCCCGGCCCTGCCCAGGCTTACCGCTCCCCTCCCCGACCCAGTCGCCCACCAGGAAACGGATTGAACCCCACGCGTCCGCGGCCGCTTGCGGGCTCCCGTGGGGAGCGGGGCCCGGTCCGGGCGATGGCCCGGCGAGAACCGCGGAGGACACACTCAGCAGCATCGGTGCGATGACCGCTGCCACACCCTTCACGCTGCCTCCTCCTGTCGGGAAGCAGGCGTCATGGCCTCGGGGCTTTCTCAGTTGAACTTGATCGACTTGACGATGGCCTCGAAGTCCGGACGGAACTTGTCCAGGCTGGCCTGCTTGCAAGTCGCCGTCACGAAAAGCAGCTTGCCATCCGGGCGCGCGAGCTGGTACTGCATCGTGACCGCTCCAGCGACGCGGCCCTCGTATTCGACGTAGAACGCCTTCAACGCTCCCACGCTCCGGTCCTCGCACATCGCCACCGCGAGGGGGCGACCGGCGGCCTTTGCGAGGGCCTTGGCGTACGCTTCGCATTGGGCCTTCACGGCCTCGGGGCCACTCGGGATCGTCCCCTGGCCACCACGTTTCACATCGATAATGTCCGTGAATGTCGCGTCGCTCGTCGCTCGATTGTAGAAAATTTCAACGGACCCGCCGTCGACTTTCGCCTTGAGCCCTGGGTCGGCGCTTGCGAACACAGGGTTGGTGGCGAGTTCCTGTTTGGTCATGACGAGCCAGGCGTCCGGGGCATCGAACGTGAACCCGAACGAGCTCTGGTATTCCTTCGCCGGAGCGGCGAGAACCGAGCCGACAAGAACCAGTACCGCGAGAACGATGCGTCTCATGTGAGCCTCCGTCGCCCGGATGCCGTTCCACCTTCGGCGCGCCCGCTTGGAGCAGCGGGGCGGTCGAGTTGCGGTCGCAGCGTCCGGAACCGCGCGCTTCCTTCCCGGCGCAAATTACGGTGAGTTTAGGACCTTGTCAAGGCCTCTTGATTCGGGACACAACCGAGATAGGCGTACCGGCTCGGTCACGGCCGCGTAGGTCGACACCCGTGGCCGCTCAGCGGGTGGGTTGCGCCGGGCGCGCCGTGGCCGTGGCGGCCGAACGCCGGAGCAACTCCTGCAGGCGGTGCTGCGCCCTGTCCTGCCGCCCCTGCAAAGTTGCGACCTCGGCGCGCACCGACTCCAGCAGTTTCGCCTCGTCGGCTCGCGGTGCCGGCAGCTGCTGATCGCGCTCGAACTTCTCCATCTCCACGTTGAGCGCCTTCAGCTGCGCTTCGAGGAACTGCCGGCTCGCCGGGTCACGCGCCGCCGCCAGCTGGGCGGAGAGGTCCTGCCGCGCGCGCGTCAGCTCGGCGGTCAGGACGCGCTGGTCCTCGTGCTGCCGTTGGCTGGTCATGAGCCTGCGCACCTGATCCCGGACCCATGTGAAGCGACGCCAGTCAACACCCAGGGAGCGGGCCGCCTCGCGTTCCGCCACGGTCAGCTCCTGCACGTGGCTGAGAACATCCCCTCCGCTCTGCTCGACGTCGTCCAGGGCGTCTTCGAGCCGCTGGAGCGCCCTTCCCCGCACGGCCAGGAGCATCTGCACGTCGAACGGCGTCAGCGGCTGCTCGTCGGCTGAACGGGCGACCGTCGGCGAAGCGGCCCGCGCTGCGCGGGGCGCCTCACGCCCCCGACAGGCGACCGCGGCAATTGCGGCGGCCGCCAGAACGACGAGTGAAGCCCGCTTCACACGCACCACGAAAGCGTAGCACCCTCGGCCTCGGGCACAAAAAGGCGCTAGACTACGCGGGCGATGACCACGGCGAAGTGCGTCGGCAAGTACGAGATCGCCGAGCAAATCGGGGTCGGCGGCTTCGGCATCGTCTACAAGGCGTGGGACCCTTTCATCCAGAGGTGGGTCGCGCTGAAGACCTGCAGCGCTACCGACCCCGAGACCACGCAGCGGTTCTTCCGCGAGGCGCAACTCGCGGGCGCCCTGCAGCACCCCAACATCACCCTGGTCTACGACTTCGGCATCGAGGGTAATGCACCCTACTTCGTTCAGGAGTTCCTGAGCGGAACCGACCTCGACGATCTGCTGGCCGGCCGCAGCGTCACCCTCGAAGGGAAGCTCGCGATCCTGCTGCAGGTGTGCTCCGGCCTCGACTACGCCCACTCACGCGGCATCGTCCACCGAGACATCAAGCCCGCCAACGTGCGCGTGCTCGAGGACGGGACCATCAAGATCATGGACTTCGGCATCGCCAAGTCCATGCAGACGGAGTCGCGCCTCACCCAGACCGGCGTCGCGCTCGGGACGGCGGGATACCTCGCGCCGGAGCAGCTCTCGGGCAAGCCGCTGGACCCGCGCACCGATCTGTTCTCGCTCGGCGTGATGACGTACGAGATGATCACTGGGGCGCGGCCGTTCTCCGGACCCAACCTCTCCAACATCATCTACCAGATCCTCAACCAGGACCCGGTGCCGCCGCGGCAACGGAACGCCGCCTGCCCGGAGCGACTCGAGCGGGCGATCCTCAAGGCGCTGGCCAAGGACCCGGAGAATCGCTACAAGAGCGTGCGCGAGTTCGCCTCGGAGCTCAAGGAGGTGCTCGTCGCCCTTCCGCAGCGGGGAGCCTCGCGGCGGCCCGAGACCACCACCGCCATGGTCCGCGAGGAACTGGCCAGGGTGGCCGCCCAGCCGGCGGAGGGGCTCACCGCCGCCACCGAACTGGCGGCGCGGCAGCTGGACCAGGTTCCCACCAGCGGTCTCCACCCGGAGCCGGGGCCCCGACGCGCGCGGACGCTCGCGATCGCCGCAGCGATCGCCGGTGTGGCGGTGGCGGCGACCACGTGGTGGTACGTGTCCGGCACCGGGACGTCGGCGCCGGCCAGCAGCCTCGTGACCGCAGGTCAGAAGGGCTCCTTCGCCGTGACCCCCTTGCCTTCCCCGGTCGCGACGCCGGCCCCGACCGTCGCACCAACTCCGGCGACGGTCGAGGTCGAGCTGTTCGTGACCCCGCCGGCGGACGTCGAGGTGGATGGGCAGGCGTTGGGCATGGTGCAGTCCACGCGGGTTGCGCTGACGGTGGGCAAGCACACCGTCCGTCAGCGCATTCCCGGCTACCGCGAGGCCACCCGTGAGGTCGAGGTGACCGGCGCGGGGCAGACCCTCACGCTGCACCTCCCGCCGTTCGGTTTGCTCACCGTCGTCAACGACTTCGGCGTCGCCGTCCAGGGTGCCAGCGTCTACCTGGACGGCAACCTGCTCGGACCACTGCCGGTGCGGGACCGCAAAGTCGAGGCAGGCACCCACGAGCTGCGGGTCGTCTGGCCGGACGGCGCAGAGTACCGCGAGCAGACCGAGGTCGCGGCCGCCAGCCAGCAGACCCGTGTCGTGCGCCCGCAGTAGGTCGGCCCCCCGCGGCTTTTGCTAGACTCCCGGCATGCGCACAGGCACCGTTGTGGCCACGATCGTCCTGCTGGTGGCGGCCGTCGTCAGCGCCCAGGCGCCGCTGGCCGAGGGTGACAAGGCGTTCCAGAACGCCAACTTCAAGGCTGCAGCCAAGTTCTACGCCGCCGCGGCCGACGCCGAGCCGGACCCCGGCAGGCGCGCCGAGATCCGGGTCAAGCTCGCGATGGCCTACTTCAACGCCCGGGAACGGACGAAGGCCGACGAGGCCCTCACCGCGGCGCTCAAGGATGCACCCCAGCTCGAGCTCGTCCCCGAGTTCTACGAGCCGGAATTCATCAAGCTGTTCAACCGCGTGAAGACACGACTGAACGCCCCGCCGACCCCGGTGGTCGGTACGGCACCGGTGCGGACGGGCACCGGTGCCGGCTCGATCGCGCAGGTCCGGCAGCGGCTGGCGCAGGCCACGGACAGTACGGCCGTCGAGGCGATCCTTTCGAGCATCGAGGTGCTCGAGGCCTCGACCCCACCGAACACGCTCCCCGACGTGCTCGACGTGAAGGCCGAGGTGCTCGACCGCCTGGGTCGGAGCGCCGACGCGCTTGAGCTGCGCGGTCGCGTGGCGGCGATGCGGGCCTCGGCGCAGGCATTACCGGGGACCTCGCCGGTGCCTCTGGAGGCCTTGCTCGACGCCCGCCGCATGCTCGCCGCGGGTCGGCCGCAGGATGCGATCTCCTTTCTGCACGGGGTGCTCTCGGCGCAGCCGTCGTGCATGCCCGCGCTCGAGCTTGAGGCCGAGGCGTTCATGGAGGCAGGCAAGCTGGACGATGCCTACAGCGTCTTGCGCACCGCCCTGCTCGGCAACGAGAAGCCCGATCTGCTGATGTCGCTCGGCGAGGTGGAACTGCGGCGCGGACGCCTCGCCAGCGCGCGGGATGCGTTCCGCCGCGTCGTCGAGGTGGACTCCGGCAACGACCGGGCGTGGGCGGCCCTCGGGCTGCTCGCCGCACGCATGGGCGATCTGGCCTCGGCCCGCGAGGCGCTCGACAGGGCGCTGGCGACCAACGGCACGCTTTTCGAGGCGAGGGTCGTGCGGGCCCAGATCGCACTCACCGACGGCCAGCCGACCGCCGCCTTCCAGCAGCTGCAGCGCGCGCTGCAGGTCAAGCCGGACGACCCCTGGGCGACCGGATGGTTGGGGGCGACCTACCTCGCGAGCGGGAATCCCGCCGCCGCCGCCGACAAGCTGCAGGCAGCCATCAAGTCCGAAAAAGGGCAGTTCAACCTGGCCCTGGTCGAGGCGCTGCGCCGCCTGGGCAAGCTGGACGAGGCGCTCTCGACACTGGACGGCGCCAGGGTCGAGGAGCCCAAGGCGAGCCTGCTGCGCGCCCGCTGCCTGCTCGACGCCGGACGCCCGGCGGACGCGCAGGCCGTCCTGGTCAACCTCATGACGCTGTTCCCACAGGACCCGGACGCCCACTACCTGCTCGGGGTCGCCTACCACGCCCAGAGGCACTGGCAGGACGCCACCAGGGAGCTCGCGATCGTGGCAGCTCTCCCCAGTGCGCCGGCAACCGTCAAGGAGGCGCTCCAGTTTGCGGAGGCCACGCGCCGCGCCCAGGACGTCCTGGACTCCGCCCTCACTCCCCCGCCGCCGCCACCCCGCCGGTGAGCCGGCCCACGAGGTCGGCGAGGATGCGCGCGGTGGCACCCCAGATGCGGTGATTGCGGTAGTGGTAGACGGGTGAGACCACCCTCTCTCCCGCGATCTCCAGCTCCTGCTCCTCCACGGCCTCGGGATTCGCGAGGTACGTGAACGGCACCTGCACCACCGCCTCGGCCTCCTCGGAGGCCGGCCGCACCGTCAGCGGGTACGGGATGGCGCCGACCACCGGCGAGATCAGGAAGCCGCTGGGCGTTCAGACGTCGTTGAGCTGGCCCAAGACCACCACGACCGGGGGGGCAATTCCGAGCTCCTCATGGGTCTCCCGAAGCGCGGTGCCGACCTCGTCCTCGTCGCCAATCCTCCCGCGCTCCTCCCGGGAAGGAGAGCTGACCCGCGTGTTGCGGAAGGGAGTCGGTGCGCCGCGTCAGGAGCACCCGGAGCTGGCCGGCCGCAACGTCGAGCGGAACCAGGACCGCAGTGGCCACGAACCCCTCGTGTGCCGGCTTGCGGCGAACCGGCGCCGCCGCCAGGAGCCGCTGCACCTCCTCAAGCTACATCGCCCGTCAGCTCCCGCGCCGCCGCCACCAGCGCCGAGGCGGCCTCGGCCGGCTCGTGTCCGCCCTCGGCCCAGGCTCGCCGGGCACCCGTTCTGGCGATCGTGCGTTCGCGGTCGTCCCCCGCGAGCCGCGCCACGACGCGCACCAGGTCGGCCACCCCGGCCCGCCCCGGAGCGATGCGCACCGCGGCCTCGCGCGGGAGTTCGAGGAACTGTCGGTAGCCGGCCACGGCCACCGGGGTCCCGGCGGCAAAGAAGCGCAGGGCGGCCGCCGAGGTCTCCCCCGCCGTCGGGTACCGGGGCACGAGCCCAAGGTCGGCAGCGGCAAGAATGCCACCGAGCTCCTCCTCGCTCGCATACCCCCAGACCCGGACCCGGTTGTCGAGACCGGCCGCGGTGACGGCGGCCTCAAAGGCGCCCGCCTCGCTCCCCTCCCCGACAACCACCAGCCGGGCAGCCACGCCCAGCTCGGAAAGCGCCGCCAGGCTGCGGAGAATCACCTCCAGCCCCTTCGCAGGGGTGAGGAAGCCGAGGTGGACAAGGAGCAGCTCCTCCCCGCGCACGCCCAGCCTGCCCCGCCACGCCTGGCGATCCCCCGCCGCCGGCTCGGCGACCGCCAGCGGCACCTGCCGAACCGGCAGGCCGGGGCACGAGGCCTTCACCTCCCGCTCGGCGAGGCGCGTGTGCACGATCACCGCCGACGCGTGCCGGAGGTAGGCCGCTCGCGCCGGGAACAGGAAAGGGTCGAGGAGGCCGATGTACCCCCAGCGCCGCGCCTGGGCGAGCGCGGACCCCGCGTGACCGTGCGCGTCGCCCAGCTCCTCGCCGAATCGCTGCCAGTTTTGGTCGGCCGCGGCCTCCTCGACAAGCAGGTGGTGGAGGACCGTGTCGTGAAGCACGGCCACCCCGCCGAACAGTCGCAGCCGTCGCACGACCCAGAGGTGGTAGGGGTTGTTGCCCAGGTGGAGCAGCGGGGTGTACCCCGCCGGCGTGGGAGCGTCCCACGGCAGCCGCCGCAGCCCCGAGAGCCAGGGTGCGCGGCCCGGAGGTTGCCACCCCGGCGGCTCCAGGACCGCCACCTCGGCTTGGTGGGACAGGTGCGGGAGCAGCTCCGCCGCGTAGTCCGCGATGCCGGAGCGCGTCGGCGGCAGGGGGGAGCCCCAGAGGATTCTCGTCGCGATCACCCTTCGAGGGCCGCCTGGGCCTGCTGTTTCAGGAACGCTTCGATGAAGGGGTCGAGGTCCCCGTTGAGCACGCGGTCGGCGTCGCCCACCTCGTGACCGGTGCGCAGGTCCTTGACCATCCGGTAGGGCTGCAGCACGTACGAGCGGATCTGGTTGCCCCAGGACATGTCCTTCTTGGGGCCCTTGATCCTGGCGAGCTCCTCCTCCTTCTTGGCGCGTTCGAGCTCGAACAGCCGCGCCCTGAGGACCTTCATCGCGGTCGCCAGATTCTTGATCTGGGAGCGCTCGTTCTGGCAGGTGACCACGATTCCCGTGGCCAGGTGGGTCAGGCGCACCGCGGAGTACGTCGTGTTGACGCCCTGGCCGCCGGGGCCCGACGAGCAGAAGCGGTCGATGCGGATGTCCTTGTCCTCGACCTGCACCTCCACCGCCTCGTCCACCTCGGGGTAGATGTGCACCGAGGCGAAAGACGTGTGGCGCCGGCCCTGGGCGTCGAACGGCGAGATGCGCACCAGCCGGTGGATGCCGCTCTCGCTCTTGAGGTAGCCGTAGGCGTACTCGCCCTTGACCAGAACCGTCGCGGACTTGATCCCGGCCTCCTCCGCGTCCTGGGTGTCGATCACTTCCGCCCCGAGACCGTGGCGCTCGCACCACTTCAGGTACATCCGCAGCAGCATCGCGGCCCAGTCCGCCGACTCGGTGCCGCCGGCGCCCGGGTGGACCTCGAAGAAGGCGTTGTTGGCGTCGTACTCGCCGGTCATCTTCGTCTCAAGCTCGATGCGCTCGAGCTTGGGCTCGACGCGCGCGAGCAGGGCCTTGAGCTCCTGCTCGCCGTCGGGGTCCTCGCGGGCGAGCTCGACGAGGACCTCGATCTCCTCGGCCGCCTCGGCGAGGAAACGGTCGTTGGCGAGCTTGGCCTCGAGGGCGCGCTGCCGTCGCATCGCCTCCCGGGCATGCTCCTGGTTGTTCCAAAGGTCGTTGCGCTGGGTGTCTTCGGTGAGCTTGTTCAGCTCGTTCTGCAGCCGCTCGGCGTCAAAGGTACCCCCGCACGCTCACAAGCGTGTCGCGGACCTGCTGCGCTCGGGCCACCACGTCTTCCAACATCGGTCACCTTCCAGGGCCGGCCGCGAACGGATCGTGTCACTTGCCCGCGGCCCGGCGCCGGCCCCCGAGAATGATAGCACCGACGGCCAGAAGCACCGCGGCGGCCCGCAGCCAGGAAGAGCACGCGGCAGCAGGCGTGACTCCCTCTCCGGCCCGGACCTCGGCGGTGATCAGGCCTTCACGGTCGAAGCCCAGCTGGGTCACGACCCGACCGTGGGGGTCGATGACCGCCGAGATCCCGGTGTTCGCCGCCCGCACCAGGTAGCGCCGCGCCTCGGCCGCCCGCAGGATCGCGAGCGCCAGGTGCTGTCGCGGCGCCGCGGAGTCCCCGTACCAGCCGTCGTTGGTGATCGTGGCCAGCACCTGCGCCCCGCGCACGACCTCGCTGGCGTAGAGCGACGGGTACGCCACCTCGTAGCAGATCGCAACCCCCGTCGCACCCGCCGGGCCCGGCAGCGGCAGCACCCGCGTGCCGGGGGTGAACAAGCCGACCTCACGCACCAGGGCGCGCAGCGCGGCGATTCTGCCCACCAGCGGCACGTACTCGCCGAACGGCACCAGGTGGACCTTGTCGTAGCGCCACGGCAGCAGCCCGGCAGGTGACGCCACGTGCACCGAGTTGAAGTACTCGTGCTCGCCCTGCCCCAAGCCGATCGAGCCCAGCATCATCCACACGCCGTGCTCACGGGCGAACGCCTCGACCTCGCTGCGGAAGGCGCCGTCCCGCTCCAGGATGCGGGGCACCGCGCTCTCTGGCCAGACGATCCAGGCAGCGTTCTCGCTCGCCGCCTGCCGCGAGAGCCGCCAGACCGTGTCCTCGATCCTCCGCTCGTTGGCCGGGTCCCAGCGCGTCTCCAGCGGCACGTTGGGCTGCAACGCCGCGACCTTCACCGCCGGGCCGACCGGCCGGAACGGCGGTGCCAGGAGCCCCGCCCCCACCCAGACGAGCGCCGTCACCGCGAGCCACACCGCGCCGGCGCGCCGCAGCGCGGGCTGAAGCAGCGCGTCGAGCGAGCTTCCGGCGAGCAGCGTCAGCAGCGAGAGGCCGATCGCTCCGATCACCGGCAGCGGCGCGAGAAGCACCGGCACCGGCGTGAGCGCCGCAGCAACCGGGTTCCACGGGAAGATCCACGGCGGGAAGCGCTGCAGCTCCTCGAAGGCGGCGATCGCGAGGGGCAGCACAACGATCCTCCACACCTCCGGAACCCGGCACGTCGCCCAGCCGGCGATCGCCCAGGTGAGACCCAGGAGTCCCGCCATCAGGGCGACCGCCAGCACGGCAAGGACGGCGTGGAGGTGGCCGTACCGATGCAGGACGATGAACACCCAGGCGACGGCGACGATCCACTGGGCGAACCCGGAGAGCCACCCGAGCCGGAACGCTTGCCACCCACGCGCGCCCGAGAGGGCGCGCCGCAGGAGCCCCGGCACGACCAGAACGAGCGGCACGAGCCCGGGTCCGGGCAGCGCCAGCGCCAGCGCCACGCCGGCCCCGGCCGCCATCGCCCTCGAGCAGGACAGTCTAAATCTCACGGCTCGAACCGTAGCAGAGGCGGCCGCGCGATTCCAGAAGCTCGGCTCTCCCGTGGTGGCCGCACAGAGTCTGCGGCTGCACCAGGGCCTGGCGCGACGCTTGCGACTGCCGAACACGAGCGCCCTCGGAGAGGGCACCGCACTATGCTAGTCTTCCGCCCCGTGCACGACCTTACGGCCAGGTTGCGCGCGCTCCCAAAACCGATCCGTGTCGGTATCGTCGGCGTCGGCTCCATGGGGCGGGGGCTCCTTCACCAGTGCGCCATCACGCCCGGCGTCGAGTGCGTGGCAGTCGCTGACATCGAGCTCGACCGCGCGGTGGCGGCGGTGCGGGCCGTCGGAAGAGAGCCCGCCGTGGTCGGCTCCGCCCCGGCGTTGAGGGACGCCGTCGCACGGGGCGCCGTGGTCGTGAGCACGGACGGAGCTCTGGTCGCCGAGTGCGAGATGGCCGATGTTCTGGTCGAGTCGTCCAACGCGATCGGCCCGGCGGCCCGATTCGCCCTCGGTGCGCTTGACACGGGCAAGGACCTCGTGCTCATGAACTCCGAGGTCGACCTGATCTTCGGGCCGCACCTGATGCGGCTGGCGCACAAGCGGGGACTCGCCTACACGAGCTGCGACGGCGACCAGCACGGGGTGCTGAAGCGTCTCCTCGACGAGCTGACGCTCTGGGGTTTCGATCTTGTGATGGCCGGAAACATCAAGGGGTTCCTAGACCGCTACGCGAACCCGACCACAATCGTTCCCGAGGCCGACAAGCGCAGGCTCGGGTATAAGATGTGCACCGCCTACGCCGACGGGACGAAGCTCTCGATCGAAATGGCGCTCCTCGCCAACGCCGTCGGGCTCTCCGTGACGGCGCCCGGGATGCAGGGGCCTCGCGCCGTCCACGTCTCACAGGCCCTCGAGCTGTTCGACCTCGCCGGTGTGTGGCGAAACCAGGGGCCCGTTGCCGACTACGTGCTGGGCGCGGAGCCGGGCGGTGGTGTTTTTGCGGTGGGACACTGTAACGATTCTTATCAGCGCGACATGATGGCGTACTACAAGATGGGCGCCGGCCCGTTCTACCTCTTCTACCGGCCCTATCACCTCTGCCACGTCGAGGCTGTTCGCTGCATCGCCGAGGCCCACCTGGACAAGCTCCCCCTGCTCGAGCCCCGTCGTGGCTTCCTGACGAACGTGTACGCCTACGCCAAGCGTGACCTGCAGGCCGACGAGAGGCTCGACGGGATCGGCGGCTACACGTGCTACGGGATGATCGAAAACTGCGCGCAAGCGGCCCACCGCGGGTTGCCGATCTGCCTGGCCGAGGACGTCACGCTCACCAGGGACGTCCCCCGCGATCGGCCGATACTGATGTCGGACGTCGAGCACAGCGAGGAGCGGTTCGAGTTCTCCCTCTTTCGCAGTGCCCAGGACGGCGAGCCGGTGCCGTCACCATGAAGCTCGGGATCGCGGTCGTATACCTGGTGCCGGAGGGGAACGAGCCACTCCTCGACCTGCACCTCGACCGTGTCGTGCGCCACACCGGGGTTCCATTCACGATCTACGGCGCCGTGAACCGCCCCACCGCTTGGCTTGCGCGAAAACTCTCGCTCCCCTTCGCGAGAATCTGCGAGGTTGAGCCCACCGATCGGCGCGGCCCCGCCGAGCACGCTTACTACCTGGACCGGCTCCTCCTCGAGGCCGTCCGCGACGGGGCCACGCACCTCTCGACGCTCCATGTGGACTCGTTCCCGGTTCGCGACGGCTGGGCAGAGGCCCTGGCCGGACAACTCGCTCCTACGACTCCGTTCGCGGCCGCAGTGCGCAACGAAACGGTGGACTTCAAGCCGTTCACCGCGGCGATCCTCGCGCGAGCCGACTTCCTCGAGAGCTACCGTCCGACCCTGTTGCTGGCGCCAGAGGAGGCGGCAACACGGGCGTACCGGCGCTACCGTCGCACGTTTCCCCACCACCCGGACTCAGGGGTCGGCTGGGGGTTCACCGCGTGGCGAGAGGGGCTCGGGTGGCTGCCGCTGACCCGCAGCAACCGCGGCCAGGATCACGCCCACTTCGGCACGATCCACGGCGACATCTTTTTTCACCTAGGAGCCGCCTCGTGGACGCGCAAAGACTTCCCGGGTAGCGTGGCGCCCACGGCGGTGTTGCGCTGGCGCGCCCGACTCGCCCCTGCTTTGCGGCGGCTCCTCCCCGCTTGGGCGAAAGAGGGGCTCAAGGATGGGATCTCACGCCGGCTGCCGCTCCTCGACAACGAGCGGACCTATCGCGCCAACGAAGAGGAGTTCCTGAGCGTCAAGGCGCGTTTGCTCGCCGACCCCGAGGGGTACCTGCGGTTCCTGCGGTCGGGAAGTGCCTGAGGCAGCCCGCCTTGCGCGCGCGGCTCACCCCAGCCGTGCGACCTCGCGGAGGAAGCTGTCGCGCATGTACTCGCGCGTGACGGCCTCGGCCAGACGCTCGACCTCCCAGAAGTCGTCCCACCGCACCCGCAGCACCGGGATCAGACGGCTGATCTCGTGGAGGAACTCCTCGTAGTTCTTGTGCAGCCGCGTGAGGTACTCGACCGTGATCCCCGACTCGATGCCACGGTCCCTCTCCCGGATCCGCTCCATCGACTTCTCCGGCGAGACGTCGAGGTAGATGATCACGTTCGGCCGGCACATGAAGTTCGACAGGTTCCGGAAAAGGTTGACGTAGGTCTCGTAGTCGCGGTTGTCCATCTGGTCCATGTCGCGCAGCGTCCTGGCGAAGATGGCGTCCTCGTAGATGGTGCGGTCCTGGACGCCCCCCCGGCCCCGCCAGATGATCTCCTGGTGCTGCTGGAAACGCCGGTTCAGGAGGTAGATCTGCATCGCGAAGCTGTAGCGCCTGGTGTCGCGGTAGAAGTCGGCCAGGTACTCGTTGTCGATGACCGGCTCGTAGTGGACGTCGAGGCCGAGGTGCTGCCCCAGCGCCGTGGCGAGCGTCGTCTTGCCCGCCCCGATGATGCCGGCGATTCCGATGAACAGCTTGCCGAGGGCGCTGCCCGCGTTCCCGGTGGCGGCGCTCGCTTCGCTGTCGACCTTGCGCGTGGTCATCCGACCTCCCTCACTCAGAGTAGCAGCACGATTTCGACCACGGTAGCAATGACTGGACTCTCACCGAGACACAACAGGCCGAGATCCTCGGCCTCATCCTTCAGTGGCCGAGCCCGAGCCGGCGACTCGCAGGAAAGCCTCCTCCGCGTGGTAGGAGGAGCGCACGAACGGCCCGGCGATCACCTCGAGTCCGAGGGAGCGACCGTACCACTCCAGCTCCGCGAACTCCTCCGGTGACCAGTAGCGCGCGACCGGGACCTCGCTGGAGGTCGGGCGCAGGTACTGGCCGATCGTCACCACCTGGCAGCGCACGGCTGCGAGGTCCCCAAGCGTCTCCTCGAGCTCGCGCCTTTCCTCACCCAGGCCCACCATGAGGCCGGACTTGGTGACCAGCCCGTTGCCGCGCCGCGCGACGTGCCCGATGACCTCGAGCGCCCAGTCGTAGCGGCCCTGCCGCCGGACCCCGGGGTAGAGCCGCCGCACCGTCTCGACGTTGTGGTTGTAGACGTCGGGGCCGGCGGCCAGCACGACGTCCACGGCATCCATGTCGCCCCGAAAGTCCGGCGTGAGGACCTCGACGGTGGGGCGTGGCTCCAGCTTCTTGAGCTCCGCGATCACCGCCGCGAAGTGGCTGGCGCCGCCGTCGGGCAGGTCGTCGCGGTCCACCGAGGTGACCACCACGTGCTTGAGGTCCATGGTCTGCGCGGTGCGGGCGAGCTCGGCCGGCTCGCCGGCGTCAAGGGCACGGGGGCGGCCGCGGGCGATGGAGCAGTAGCGGCAGGAGCGCGTGCACACGTCGCCCATGATCAGGAACGTTGCGGTGCCCCGCGAGAAGCACTCGCTGCGGTTGGGGCAGCGCGCCTCGTCGCAGACGGTGTGCAGCCGCCCGCGGCTCATCACGCTGCGAATTTCGTGCAGCTCGCCGAGGTTCAGCTTCCGTTCGCGGATCCAGACCGGCAGGGAGACGCTGCTCACTCGCTCACCACGAAGGCGCCGCCGAACCCCTCCGCCCGCAGCCGCGCAGCGACCCGCCCGGCGCTCTCCACATCAGGGAAAGGCCCCACGCGGACGCGGAATTTCCCTCCGGCCACCGACTGCACCAGCACCTGCCGGGGCGTGTAGCCGAGAGCCACGACGCGGTTGCGAACCCCCTCCGCCTGCTCGCGCTTCCCCAACGCCGCGACCTGGACCCAACGAGGCTCCGCCTTCGCGGCTGCCGCGCCTGTCGGCACGGCCTTCGGGCGCTCGGTGGCAACGGGCGGCGGTACAGCAGTGGGTAGCGGCGTAGCGACGGCGGGCTGGGTGGGGACCGCAGTAGGAATGGCTGGGGGCGTGGGCTGCCAGGCTGGGGTCGGCACAGGCGCGCCCGCGGCGACCTCGTGCGGCTCGGGCTGCAGCATGCGCACGCCGACCCCGAGCCCGAACGCCACCGCGATGGCAAGGGCCACGCCCACCACCAGCGCCGCGAGCTGGCGGCCGGTGATGATGATCTCGAAGTACCTCGGCAAGGCTCTACTTGCCTTCCTTCCCAATGTCGAAGAACGGCCTGAGCATGTCGATGGGGAGCGGGAAGATGACCGTCGAGTTCTTCTCGGTGGCGATCTCCGTCAGCGTCTGCAGGTAGCGGAGCTGCAGTGTGGCGGGCTGCGCGTTGATGATCGCCGCCGCGTCGGAGAGCCGCTGCGCCGCTTGCGCTTCGCCTTCGGCGTGGATCACCTTGGCGCGCTTCTCGCGCTCCGCCTCGGCCTGCTTCGCCATCGCGCGCTGCATCGACTCCGGGAGGTCGACCTGCTTGACTTCGACCAATGACACCTTTACGCCCCAGGGGTCGGTGTGGCGGTCGATGACCTCCTGCAGCCGCTGGTTGAGCTTCTCCCTCTCCGCCAGGAGGTCGTCCAGCACCACCTCGCCGAGCATCGAGCGCAGGGTGGTCTGCGAGAGCTGCGACGTGGCGTACATGTAGTTCTCCACGTCGATGATTGCGCGCACCGGGCCGATGACCCGGAAGTACACCACGGCGTTGACCTTGACCGAGACGTTGTCGCGGGTGATCACGTCCTGGGGCGGGATGTCCAGCACCACGGTCCGCAGGCTCACCTTCACCATGCGCTGAATCGGCCAGAGGACGAAGATGATGCCCGGGCCCTTGGGCTCCGCCTCGACGCGCCCGAGCGTGAAGATCACGGCGCGCTCGTACTCGTTGAGGATGTTGATCCACTTGAAGATAAGCACCACCACGAAGAATGCGGCCAGAATGACGCCGACGGGGAATTGCGGAGCCATTTACGCCTCCTCTGCTCCCGGCCCGAGACTCTCGCCCCCGGCCGGCTCCACTTCCAGTAGCAAACCGACGACTTTCACGACACGCACGCGCGCTCCCTTTGGAATCGGGGCGCGAGAGATCGCTTCCCAGTACTCGCCGTGCACGAACACTTTGCCGCTGGGCTCGAGAGCAACGGCGACTTCGCCGAACTCCCCAACCAGGCCTTTCGCCCCCGTGAGCGGTTGCCTGCGATAGCTCCGCAGCACGCGGGCCAGCAGGAAGATCACGACGAAGGCGACGGCGAGGGCGGTCGGGAGCACCACTGCGAGACCCACCCTCAGCGCAGGGAAAGGCGAGCGGATGAGCATCAACGAGCCGAAGATGAAGCTCACCAGCCCCGCCACGGTCAGCAGTCCGTAGCTTGCCACTTTGACCTCCAGGACGAAGAAGCTGATCCCGAGCAGTATCAGCAGCACGCCCACGTAGTTCACGGGCAGCACGGAGAGGGCGAACAGAGCCAACAGCAGGGCCACGCCCCCGAGCACCCCGGGCAGTATCGCACCGGGGTGGGAAAGCTCAAAGTAGATCCCGACCAGGCCGAGCAGCATGAGCAGGTAGGCGATGTTGGGGTGGGCGATCACCGAGAGCAGCTTGTCGCCGGTGTTCGGGGCGACGACCACTACCTCGGCCGCGGAGGTCTCGACCTTCTCGGACGTCCCGTCGAAGCGTTTGACCGTTCGCCCGTCCAGCCACTTGAGCAGGTCGCCGCGGTCGTTCGAGACGACGTCGATCAGCTTCTTCTCCAGCGCCTCCCGCTCGGTGTAGGACGTCGAGTCGCGCACCGCCTTCTCGGCCCACTCGGCCGAGCGCCCCCGCTGAGTCGCGAGCGACCGGACGAGCGCTGCGGCGTCGTTGGTGACCTTCTCCGCGATCGTCTTTGCGAGCTCCGCACCCTCCCC
>Ga0209253_10001568_pt1 | contig 20060 bp, 13 predicted proteins | sample FrelakmetBRP12BR_FD_187145 | JGI IMG/M metagenome (GOLD analysis project Ga0209253, IMG submission 187145) | Freshwater lake sediment microbial communities from the University of Notre Dame, USA, for methane emissions studies - BRP12 BR (SPAdes)... | ecosystem: Environmental > Aquatic >... | reverse complement strand
ACCATCATTCTAAGATTTCTGGCAATGGCCTCTGCCTGACCCCTTTCCTCAGCACCCACCCCGGGAAAGGCACCCGGCGTATCAATCATTGTCAGGATGGGTATTTTAAACGACTCCGCCAGTTTCATTAGCCTCAAGGCCTTGCGATATCCCTCTGGATGAGGCATCCCAAAATTCCGAAAGGCCATCTCTTTCGCATCTGCTCCCTTTTGATGGGCGATGATGGTCAGCGATCTTCCATTAAACTTGGCCATTCCACCGAGTATCGCCGGATCGTCTCCATAGTTTCGATCTCCATGTAGTTCGACGAAATTCTCAAACATCCATTGGACATAATGGGAGGCCTTGGGTCGATCAATATGTCTTGCCAACTGGGTAATTTGCCAACCCGTTAAGTTAGAAAATATTTCTTTCTGCAAGCGATAGAGTTTTTCTTCCAGACCCTTTAATTGTTCGTCGAAATGCGTCGGTTTTCCCCTGGAAAACCTTTTCAGATTTTCGATCTCTCTTTCCAGTTCAATGAGAGGCTTTTCAAATTCCAAATAATGCTTGACCATCTCGCTCCCCGCTTATTCAAAAGAAATGAGTGCAGATTTAAAAACATTTTGAACATGGTTCCTAAAATCTTGGGAAGGGTCGACCGTGTATCGATCGGACAGGGCAACAACGATCTCCCGGTTGTTTCCACTCATAAAGTGAAGAAGGACTTTAGAGGATCCTCGGTTTGCCACAATAATGTCTCTCAAATCGGTGAGTTGAGAGGGGGCTAATAAAGAGATGGGTATTTTTAGATGAAGGGGCTTCTTGGGTGATAAGGGCAACTCTGAAAGAGAACGAACCTCTGTCCCTTTTATTTTGACGTGTTCCTCGGATAGATCAAGGGTCCCCTTGACGAGAAGGGGGTCTCCTCCTCGCAAGCAGGGCAAAGCTGCCTTAAAAACCTCGGGGAAAAGAATGATTTCTACGAATCCCTTCATGTCCTCCAGGGTCAGGAAAGCCATCCGGTCCCCTTTCTTGGTAAGAATCTCTTTCAATCCGCTGACGAGGCCACAGATTCTAACCTCGGCCCCACTTTGAAGTTTTGGAAGGGTGGAAGTATCTAAATCGGTATATTTTTTAATCTCGTCCTCATAGTGTGACAGGGGATGCCGGGAGATATAAAATCCAATCGTTTCCTTTTCAAAAGCGATCAACTGATTTTCCGGAAATTCATCAATGTCCGGATAGTCTTCCTTGAGCGCCTTCGAATGATCGATGAGCATACTCAGCTGAGGTTCCCCTTTCTTCCTCTGCGCGGACTGCGATTGTTCGAGGATATCTCCGAGAACGGTCAACATCTGAGATCGGTAAGCTTTCGAGAAATCAAAGGCTCCGCATTTAATCAAACTTTCGATCACCCGTCGATTCACTTTTCTCAAATCAACGCGATGACAGAAATCGTACAGCGACTTAAACCTCCCATTGCCTTCTCGTTCCGCGAGGATGATATCAATGGCTGCATCCCCGACGTTTTTCACCGCCGTCAAACCGAATCGGATTTGATTCCCTATCACCGCAAAACGTTTGAAACTTTCATTGATATCAGGGGGCAAGATCTCGATCTTCATCTCCCGACATTCAGAAATGTATTTGACAATCTTATCCGCATTCTGCGCCTCGCTCGTGAGCAGGGCCGCCATAAATTCGATCGGGTAATGAGTCTTCAGATAGGCGGTCTGGTAAGCCAGAAGGGCGTAGGCAGCGCTGTGGGATTTGTTGAAACCATACCGACCGAAAGTCTCCATCTGCTCAAAAATCTTCTCCGCTTTCTTGGCAGGGATCCTGGTCTTTTTGGCCCCTTCGAGAAACTTCTCTTTCTGCCTCTCCATCTCAAGAACGTCTTTCTTAGACATCGCTCTCCGGAGGTTATCGGCATCCTCGAGGCTAAAATTGGCCAGCGCGCTGGCAATGCGCATCACCTGTTCCTGATAGACGATCACCCCATACGTGTCCTTCAAAATCTCTTCGAGAGCGGGCAGCTCATACCGTATCGACTCTTGGCCATGCTTTCGTTTGATAAACTCACCCACCATTCCGCTGTCCAGAGGACCTGGCCGATAAAGAGCCACCAGGGCAATGATGTCTTTGAAACTCTGAGGTTTGAGTTTGGTCAGGAGATCCCGCATCCCTGAACTTTCCAGTTGGAAGATGCCCAGATTCGAGCCGGCCCCGAGAACGGCATAAACTTCTGAATCATCCAATGGGATCTCGGAAAGCTCGACCCTAATGCCTCGGTTCTCTTGGATCAAATGAATTGTCTGGTCCACAACGGTGAGGGTTTTAAGTCCTAGAAAATCGAATTTGACCAAACCGATGGCCTCGACCTGTTTCATGGCATATTGGGTGACGACTTCGCTGTTCTGGCCCCGCTGGAGGGGGAGATACTCCATTAAAGGCTTATTCGCGATCACGACTCCAGCAGCATGGGTTGAGGCATGGCGGGCCAAACCCTCTAACGACTCTGCAATTTCGAAGAGGGAAGCGATTCGGGTATCTTTTGCGATCGCTTCTCTGAGACCTGCTTCTTGCTGTAAGGCTTGGTCAAGGGTGATATCGATTTTGTTCGGGATGAGTTTTGCAATTCGGTCTACTTCCGCATAAGGAATCCCAAGGACGCGGCCCACATCCCGAACAACCGCTTTCGCCTGCATCTTCCCGAAGGTGATGATCTGAGCCACATTCTCTTTCCCATACTTCTCCGACACGTATTGGATGACTTCGTCTCTTCCTTCCATGCAAAAATCAACATCCACATCGGGCATGCTGCTCTTTCGGCCAGGATTTAAAAAACGTTCAAAGATCAAATCATATTCGATCGGATCCAAGTCGGTAATGTTCAGGGCGTAAGCCACCAGACTTCCAGCTGCTGATCCCCTTCCAGGGCCCACGGGAATCTCGTGGTTTTTGGCATAGTGGATAAAATCATAAACGATGAGAAAGTAACCCGGATAGCCCATCGACTTGATGATTTTGAGCTCTCCCTCAAGTCGGGCCTTATAACCCGCGGTGCGTTCCTTGAAATCTTTCTCTCCCTGATAGCGGGAAAGCCGTCGCTCCAGCCCTTCCCTGGCCAGTTTTTCTAAGTAACTCTCAGGCGTTTCCCCCGCCGGGACGGCAATTTTTGGAATATGTTTCTCATCGAAACGGATTTCAAGGTTGCATTGTTCTGCGATCTCAACCGTATGGGTGATTGCCTCCGGAATGTTTTGAAAAAGATCGGCCATTTCCTGGGGCGATTTAAAATAGAACTCGTCGGACGAAAATTTCATTCGATCGCTATCCTGGAGGGTCTTCCCCGTCTGAATGCAGAGGAGCACCTCCTGGGCCTTCGCATCCTTTCGGTGGAGGTAGTGGCAATCATTCGTCGCGACCACGGGAAGGGAGAGTTGATGCGCGACCTCCAAGAGCCGCTCATTGACCTGCAACTGATTTTCCACTCCATTGTTTTGAATCTCAATAAAAAATCGGCGGTTGTTAAAAATGGTTCGATACTCTTCGGCCGATTGAAGGGCTTTCTTCAGATCCCCGCGACCGGCATGGGAGGCTATCTCTCCCTTCAGACAACCGCTCAGAGCAATCAATCCCTCATTGTACTGACTGAGAAGTCCCTTATCAACCCTTGGCTTATAATAAAACCCTTCGAGATGGGCGAGGCTGACCAATTTCAGAAGATTGAAATAGCCGGCCTCATTCTTGACCAGAAGGGTGAGATGATAGTTCCCCTCCCCTCCTACTCCTGTTTTTCTCTCAAATCGGCTCCCCGGAGAAACGTAAATCTCACATCCCACAATAGGCTTAATGCCATGTTTGATGGCCATTTGATAAAATTCGACCGCCCCGAACATGTTTCCGTGATCGGTTAGAGCCAGGGCATTCATTCGGTATTTTTTGGCCAAATCAAAGGCCTTTTCAAATCGAATGGCCCCATCCAGTAAGCTATATTGACTATGGAGATGGAGATGAATAAAATCAGAATGTTCCATAATAAAAATGTCGGATGTCAAACCTCAAATGTCAGATCAAATTGAAAGCTCAAATATTAGAGAGTTTTCATTTTCAACTTTGACATTCATTTGATCCCGCTTTAGCGGGAGGTTTTGAAATTTGGATTTCCTCCCCATTCATTCCCATTCGATCGTGCTGGGAGGTTTGGAACTAATATCATAGACGACCCGGTTAACCCCCTTGACTTCGTTAATGATCCGATTGGAGAGGTGCTCTAATATTTTATAGGGCAGTCTGACCCAATCCGCCGTCATACCATCCTGGCTTCCCACCACCCTTAAGGCAATCACATTTTCATAAGTCCTTTCGTCCCCCATCACCCCCACGGTCTTCACGGGAAGTAATACCGCGAAAGATTGCCAAATCTGATCCAAAATGTCGCTTCGCTCTATCTCGCTCATAACAATCTCATCGGCGGCTCTTAACATTTTTAATCTCTCTTTATTCACTTCCCCGATAATACGGATGGCAAGACCCGGTCCCGGAAAGGGTTGGCGTTTTATAATTTCATCAGGTAGTCCCAAGACCTTCCCCAGTTGTCTCACTTCGTCTTTAAATAATTCTCGAAGGGGCTCCACTAACTTTAACTTCATCTTCTCGGGTAATCCTCCCACGTTGTGATGGCTCTTAATCATGGCCGAAGGGCCTTTGGAGGAAATGCTTTCGATCACATCGGGATAAAGGGTTCCTTGAGCCAGGTACTCCACTCCCCCAATCTTTCTGGCTTCCTTTTCAAAGGTGGAAATGAACTGCTTTCCAATCCTTTTTCTTTTATCTTCTGGATCGATCACCCCCTCCAGCCTTTTAAGGAAGGAATTTCCTGCATTGATAGAGATTAATGGTATTTTAAAATGATAACGGAATAAATTCACTACTTGAGACACCTCATTTTTTCTCAAGAGGCCGTTGTTTACAAAGATGCAATGCAGATGATCCCCGATCGCCTTATGGAGAAGAAGGGCCACGACAGTGGAATCGACCCCACCACTCAAGGCACATATGACTTTTCCTTTGCCAATCGTCTTTTTCAGGCCACGGCTGGTTTGCTCCAAAAAAGATTCCATCGTCCAATGGTTGGAACATTCACAAACATGAAAGAGAAAATTCTTGATGAGATCGAGTCCTCTCTGAGTATGAACCACCTCTGGATGGAACTGGAGCCCGTAAATTCTTTCTTGGGACTTTTCAATCGCTGCATAGGGGGTATTCCTCGAATGAGCGATCCCGTGAAATCCCGGAGGCAATGCCTTGACGGTGTCCCCGTGGCTCATCCAGACCACCAGTTGGCTTCCTTTTCTCCCCAACCCCCGGAAGAGCCCCTCTCCCTGGTTTAAAGTCATTTTGGCTTTCCCATACTCCCTTTTATCTGAGCGGGTGACCTCCCCTCCCAATAATTGGGCGATCAATTGCATGCCATAACAAATGCCTAAAACAGGGATGCCCAATCTCAGGATCGCAGGATCACAGAGAGGAGCTTTCTTCTCGTACACACTTGCTGGCCCTCCCGACAGTATAATCCCCTTTGGAGACAGGGATTTTACTCTTTCGAAAGGAACGTTGTATGGATGAATTTCACTATAAACCTGACATTCCCTGACCCTTCTGGCGATGAGTTGGGTATACTGGGAACCGAAATCGAGGATGAGAATCTTGTCGAAAAGAGTCCGCTTCTTCATTTTTTCTGTATCCAGATCAAAAAATGATTGGGAAAGAGGATAAAGAGGATTGGTAAACCACTCAGTGCTTCAATAGATATTTTCCGTCCTTTAATTCGTATTGATAGGAGGCCCCTTTGCGATAAGAGAGGTCGCTCTTCTGTATAAGTTTTGCTGTAATCAATTCTTCAAGGCGAGAAGGATATTGTCCCTTTTCTAGGAAGTAGATTTCTAAAGCATTCTTGATTCGATCCAATTGCGTCTTATGGACCAAATGCATGGGGACGTCAATGTCAACTCGCTCTATCGTTGAATCCCAAAAATGATGTAAAAAATTAGGTTTAAAATAGAAAAGAACGAGGAAGACAAAAATTAAAAAGCCACCATAGTAAGCCACGGTTAAAACCCTTCTGAAATTGACCATGCTGACCTTTTTCATCAGGCCGGGAGTTCGGACCCCGGCCATCTCGATCAGACCCATGCCGGAGAGATCCACCAAAATCTCGCTCGCGTTGAATTTTCCGAGGAGGCTTCGATCAATAATGTCCTGAACCGTTCGGGTCCCATCAACCAAGTTGTAAATCAATTCTTGCTCAGAGGTCAGTTTCTCCTTTAAGTAGCTTTGAGAAGGGAGTCCATTGGCTGATCTCTCTTCAAGTCTAAGAACCCTTCTGAATACCAAATGGGGGGAGTAAATCTTTTTTTCAATCTCAGACCACTCATCTACCATGCGCAGAATGTTCAATAGCACCTGTTCCGTGCTCAGGGCGAAAGGAATCTTCTTATAACTTTCGACCAATTTCAAATCAAAGTTAAATTGACCATCCTCCCACCAAAAGAGGTCATAAATGGTTTCATAGATCTGTGTCGAAATCACCTTGAGCACATCGTCCTTCGTCAGGAGTTGGAGCTCCACCAGGATCTCGCCGAGGTACTTGAGGGTGTCTTTTTGAATTTTTAAAACCCGGTCCAACTGGTCCTGGGTGATTAGATCGGCCTTCACCAGTATCTCACCGATAAGGTCTTTTTTTCCGCGATAATTGGAGTAGATATGGACGATCATCCCATCGACAAAATGGATCTCCACAATATCCTTCCCTCGACGAATTCTTAAGATCCCCGTTTTGAGCTGCTGGCCAATAAGCTGAATGATCTCAGTAATGCTGAAGTCTTTTAAAGTTCCCTGTAGGGCCATGGTCTTCCCCTTCCCATTTTCATCCCTGATCACGTAACAGAACTTACGGGATCGTCTATAGGGGGTTCCTCATCAGAGATCAAGTATTCTAACGGTTTCCCGATCGTTCCTTTTCGGTTTCAAATCTTGATTTGAGGCGATAGATCTGTCGGACGAAAAAGATATAGAAAATAAGGAAAAACCCTCCCCAGAAGATCCATCTGCAAAGGGTTAAGGACACTCGCGGGAATGGAGAAGGAATCGCTCCACCCCAATAGACAAACCTTAAAATGAAAATAAAAAAGATAAATAGAACAAAAACCCCTTTGAAGACCTGTTCCCTCCAGAGATAACCGAACCCGACGAGAAAAAAGGAAAGAAATCTGCTGATCAAATGATTCTGAGTTTGAAACTGTTGAACCTGGAAAGATTTCTTTTCGACAATCTTGGGGTGAAGCTTTTCCTTTTGCATGAACATACGATAACAATTGAAACAAATAAATTCCTGATCAGAAGTTCCTAAATAAAATCGATACGTCGGACTACCACACATGGGGCATCGGGTCAAAAACCGTTTCGCCCGACAATACCTCGCCATCGCTATTAAAAACCCTAAAAATAAGACGGGCGTCAAAAAGGGAACTCTCGATGGAGTTTTTTCGAACCAGGCCTTAAATAGAGGGAACAAAAATCCTTCCCTTCCGATGAATTGATCGAGAAACCTCATCCAGAGACTTTGGGGGGTCAAAGTTTCGTCGATCACCAGTCGGTTTAGGTTGGAGGAGTCAATCATTGAATAATAACTAATGAGTGCTGGGTCTAGTTCTTGGGCCCTTTGCAAGGCTTGATTAATTTTCCCAGAAAGATAGGATTCTTGGGAATAGGCCCGGTAAAGGTTATAATAATAAGCTCCACGAACTGGATTGATACCGGCGGCTTGTTGATAGGAACCAATGGCCAAAGTGGTCTGTTTTTGAGCCAGATAGACATTCCCCAAATTGGAGAGTGCCTCGCTAAATCTGGGATCCTGTTGGATTGCCCTTCGATAAAATTCCCCCGCTTCTGGATAATGGCCTTGCCTCTTTTCTGCCAACCCTAGAGAAAAAAGAACTTCGGCGTCATTCGGATGGGTCAGCAACCAGGCCCGCAATTTTTCTTCTGTTCCCCTTCCCCAATCTTCATGATTCGTTTGATTCATTTCCAAAATAATATCCGAAGACGCCCCGTCTAGAAAAGAGGAGGAGGAACGAACGAAAAATGGAAGGTAAACTAAGACGATGAGAAAAATGAGAATGAATTGTTTCTCCCTCTTGGAGACGTAACCCCATAATAAAACGGACCAGAAGAAAATAGACCAAAGGATATCCAGGCGCAAGAAGAAGGGGATGAAGAGAATGAGAATTTTGAGGCTGTTGATCAGGAGTCCGGAAATCTCTTGGACCATATTTTTTCGAATATCATAGGTATAAAGAGGGAGATATCTGATCATGATAACGATGCCGAAAATAATGAATGTCATGAGGATAGCATTCGAGAGAATATAGAATATGTTAAAAAAAAGTTTAACGGAACTGGGGTAGTATTGAAACTCTACAGCCATTCCTTTAAACACCTCGGAAAGGATTTTATGGAGCTGGAAAGGGTTTTGATGCCAGAGGTCTCGTGCCAGTTCAAAATAGGGGTCAGGCAGGTCGGGCGAAAACTTTATGGAATAGGTTACCATCTGGATGGCTTGATCATTGTCCCCCTTCTTCCTTGCTTGTTCGGATGCTCTTATCAGTAAGAAAGAGAGGACCGGAACGTTTTGTACCCCTTTATCCAATTTCAATTGGTAGAGTTGATTCAACTCTTTCTGGTTAAGGGAGGCACTTCTTTCAAGATTCCACGCACGATCGCCCGAAGCTGGGCTTTCGACAGAAAAGAAATCTTTAGAAAAAGGGAGCGTTTCCTTCTTCGTCAGCACACCCATGTAGTAGAGAAGGGATAGAATTAAAATAATTAGGATGACAATGGCTTTTTTCATGACACAATGATTCTCGCGAGAGCCGGTTTACTCCAAACGATAATTGGGGGCTTCTTTGGTGATGATGACATCATGGACATGGCTCTCTTTTAATCCCGATGACGTAATTCGGATGAATTTGGCCTTCTGCTGTAATTCCTGGATATTTTTTGCCCCCAGATACCCCATCCCTGCTTTCATCCCTCCGATCAGTTGCTGGACACTATCCGAAAGGACCCCCCGGTAAGGAACCCTACCCTCAATCCCTTCTGGAACCAGCTTGGTTTCGCTTTCCACATCCCCTTGGAAGTACCGATCCTTGCTCCCCTCCTTCATGGCCTCTATGGATCCCATGCCTCGGTAAACCTTGTAACTCCTCCCTTGATAGAGCACAATCTCCCCTGGACTTTCATCCGTTCCCGCAAATAAATTTCCTATCATGACCGAACGCGCTCCGGCAGCGATGGCCTTAGTAATATCTCCGGAAAATTTAATGCCACCGTCTGCAACCACGGGGACTTCGTATCTTTCCAAAACTTCAGACGTCTCGATGATGGCAGAGAGCTGTGGAATCCCTACCCCCGCAATGACCCGTGTGGTGCAAATCGAACCGGGCCCAACTCCCACTTTCACCGCATCGACTCCTGCTTTGATGAGATCCAAAGCCCCTTCTCTGGTGGCCACATTGCCCCCGATGAGTTGACAATCCGGAAAGTTTGCTTTGGTATCCCGGACAGCATCCAATACATCCCGGGAATGGCCATGGGCCGTATCGAGGACTAAGACATCCACACCTGCCTTAATCAAAGCATCTGTTCTCGCCTCCCTGTCCTTTCCGGGGCCGATGGCAGCCCCCACTCGAAGTCTGCCGAGAGAATCCTTGCAGGAGTTAGGATATTTTCTCATCTTCTCGATGTCTTTAATGGTGATGAGCCCCTTCAAATTATTTTGTTCGTCCACGACCAATAATTTCTCGATCCTGTTCTTATGAAGGATCTCTTTGGAGGCTTCGAGGGTCGTTCCAACTGGGACCGTAATGAGATGATCTTTCGTCATGACCGCAGAGATTTTTTCGTCCAGTCGCCTCTCAAACCTTAAATCCCTGTTCGTCAGGATCCCGACCAGTTTTCCGTTTTTTGTAATGGGAACCCCTGAAATCCGGTATTTTTTCATGATTTCCAGTGCTTCATAAATTTTCTGCTCGGGGCCCATGGTGATGGGATTGAGGATCATCCCGCTTTCGGATTTTTTAACTTTATCCACTTCAATGGCTTGTGCAGAGACAGGCATATTTCGATGGATAATTCCAATCCCTCCCTCTTGAGCCATGCAGATGGCTGTCCTGGATTCAGTCACTGTATCCATGGCAGCGCTCACCAAAGGAATATTCAATCGGATCGTCCGGGTCAACGGCGTGCTGACATCCACCTCCCTGGGCAATATATCAGAAAAAGCTGGAACGAGCAGCACATCGTCAAAAGTCAAGCGTTCCTCAATCTCTTTAGGGTTGTTTCCCATCTTTTTCCCTCACTTCCGTCATCCAATTTGATTTGATATATCAAACGAATCCTTATTTGTCAACCTGACATTATCCATTCCGTCTATGGAACGACTTTCTCGGTTTCGAGTCGTACCAACTTCCCATAATTTTTTATCGACCGCTAAGAAGAACTTCTCAAGACTCTCCGGGCGAAGGGCAGAAATGGAAACGCCGCCATACTTTTCGCAAATGGCTTCCCCCTCTTCACAACTCAACCTGTCTTCTTTATTAAAGACCCGTAATCTCGGGATAGCATCCAGTTTTAACTCAAACAGAATTCTTTCAACAGACTCGATATGTTCCGGAAAACGAGGATAGCTGATGTCGATCAGATGGATTAATAAGGTTGATTCTTTTAACTCATCAAAAGTTGGTCGAAAGGCTCCCATCAGGTCTTTCGGCAAATCTTTGATCAACCCAACCGTATCCGTAATCACCACTTTCTGAATCTTAGGAAATCTTAATCTCCGGGTCGCCGTATCAAGGGTGGAAAAGAGTTTGTCCTCGACATGAAACTGACTCCTGGTGAGGACGTTGAAAAGGGTAGATTTTCCGGCATTGGTGTATCCAATGATGGAAAGAATAGGGATTCCTGTTTTCGCTCTTTGGGACCTTCTCTGCTCCCTTCTCCTGCTCAATTTTTCTATTTCCTTCTCCAAGAGATGGATTCGATCCCCGACTCGACGGCGATCGATCTCCAGTTTCGTTTCTCCTGGTCCCCGTCCTCCAATCCCTCCCGTCAACCTGGAAAGGGCCAATGTCTTCCTCGCCAACCGAGGAAGCAAATATTTCATTTGTGCCAGTTCAACCTGAATTTTTCCATCCAAGGTATGCGCGCGCTGGGCAAAAATATCTAAAATAAGTTGGGTACGATCAAGAACTCTCAGCTCGGTCAAGTCAGAAATGGTTGCCATCTGCCCCGGAGATAAATTCTGGTCGAAAATAATCAAATCAACTCCTAACTGCATACATTTGACCAACAATTCTTTCAGCTTCCCCTCTCCCATCAGAGTGGTTGGAGAAATATTTTGAGGTCGCTGGATAATCGAATCCACGACAAATACCCGGCTTGACTCTGCCAGTTCCTTTAATTCCCCCATTGAATTTTCTAATTTCTCACGGTTTTCTTTGCTGACACTGATGAGGATGGCCTTCTCTTTAGCACCCTTGAGAGAAATCGATCTTTGTCCTCTTTGAAATTCATTTTCGAGGGATTGAATCCATTTCAAAAAATCGACGTCCGAATCACCCATTGAAGAAGGAGGACTAATTTCCCAGACCTTTTTATCCGGATTATCAGGGAGGAGGTGAGCGGAATGGAACCAACCAGAGGAACTCTTCGCGTCGACGTTAAGGACCACCATCATATCCAGTCTGAGAAGAGCAAGATCTGTCAAGTCTTCTCCTGTCAATGGGCCTCCTTGCAGGTGAGTATGGATGAGGCGAAGGCCTCTCAGCCTGAGGATTCCAGATCTGAAACGCGACAGGTCAGGAATCGTAATCCCCTTCTGGTCTCCCACGATGACGAATTCGATGGACCCTCTGCGACCCACAAGGATACCGATTTGGCGTCTGATTTCGTTTGAAAGTTCAATGAGAAGGCGGGCGATTTCAGGCGTAACAATCTGTTGAGGAGGGATTTTCCTTCGGTAAATATGCTCGATTCTTCTGATTTGATTCGGCTTTAAACCAAGGATGTTACCGTAAACTCTGTTAATTTATTCCTCCTTTTCTATCCATTCTAATATGCGCGACGAATGAAGTCAAGTATTTCTATTCATTAAGAAATTCAACCCTTCCCCTCGCTCCTCTTTCTCCTTCTCTCGAAATGGTCACATCCAAAAAATGCTGTATGACCCATAGATTGGTGAGAAGATGTTCTGTGATTCGTGTGGTGGTGAAGGAAGAATTTCCTTTTGCCAGAGCCATGAAAGGCACAAGCTGGTCCGTTAAGTGTGGATCGGTACAACCGTCCGATTCTAGATAATCTTTCAAGGAATCTACGGCTTCGTCTGCCACTTTCTCAGCTGGCTTTCCTCTAACGCCTAAAGATGAAAAACCCGCAAGTACCCTTTCATATTTAGCTAACAGAAACAGGAAAGAACCGGGTCCGTTCGAATGAACATTATCCAGAATGGTAATCTCCCCGTCGATCTGCAGCTCTCTTTGAATTCTCTTTAGGGCTTGCTCTTTCTGTCTGTCTGCCACATGTCTGGGAAGGTCCGAGATGGCGGAAATTCCACGAATCTTCTTCAGTGAACCCCGGTCAACCAACGAGATCGGCTTTAATTCTTGAACAGGATTGATTTTCAATTGAATCCTGCCACCTCCTTTGGGATAGAACCCCCACTTCTCAATAGCGGCCTCGGCAGAAACTCCGGTCCTTTCGACGGTAGGCAAGAGAACTTCGGAGAGATAATGAAATGAAGGACTCCACTGGACGTGAGTGCCCCCGATCAAGGTCACACTGGAAATCCCCTTTGAGAAGCAAAGGGGCAGAAAAATCGCCTGAAGGAGAAGAGTGACAGACCCTGCTGTTCTTACTTCAAATTGATAATCTCCCGAAAGAATCTTTTGGGGAATGAAAGTAATATTTTGCGATCCAAATTTAACCCCTTCCGTTTGAGCTTCTGTGATTCGGGCCAAAGCCTCTACGGCTTCCAGATGTTGGGTTTGAAGGCCAGGGTTCTTTCTTTTGGATCTGATGTGGGAGATGGTGAACGGTTTCCTCAGGATAGCCGAAAGGGCAAGAGCCGTCCTTAAGATCTGCCCTCCCCCTTCACCATAAGATCCATCAATTTGGATCAAACCTTCCTGATAAGATTGCATTGTTTAAGGATAATCAGAAAGGAAAGATCATGTCAATAAGCAAAGTCAGTTAGATTCAGGTTTTGCGTGGTGTTGACCGCCGTCAGGACCAAAGGACAGGGCGATTCACGCCGAGACCAACTGGGAATCCCTCTGGACCCTGAAACAGAAGGCTGTGCGTGATACTCATCTGTACAAACTTTTCAGAGAATTCACTAAATCGTTACGAGGGCATTCTGAGCATTCTAAAACTCCAACCCTCTGTAACATGGTGATTTGAATGGAGAGTGTTATCCCGAAAGGACAATTTTTATCCAAATGGCACACTTTGTCACTTTTAGGGCACAGTATAAAGATTTTTCTGCCGGCACAAGAATTATTTATCAATAAATTTCAATAGGTTACACATTACCATCTAATTTACTTAATTGGCAGAAAAATTGCAGTTCTATCTAATGGATGTGAATGGGGGCACTGGCCATGATGGCCTCATTCTTCCAGATTGGAAACTTCGTTTTGCTCTAGGGCTAACCCTATGACGAAGTTGACAAATGAAATGGTGGTGGCCAATTTATAACTAATGAAGATTCATTTGCTGATGATCAAGCTACTCATCATCAGAGAATTCTCTTTCCTGATGGTGAAAATATTTCATTAAATTAATTATTTTGAATAACAAGTTTTACTTTTTTTAAAGGGCTTGACAATTCTGTCTAATTTTGATAGGTTTTATTCAAATAAGTAAGCTATAAAGGAGGAACGTGTCATGAGAGGATTCAAAAAAATTCTTCTGTTATCGCTCACTTTTTCGTTGGTTGTGGGCAGTCTTTATTCGACAGGATGGGCAGAAGAGTACTTCGGGAAGGATGACCCTGTTGCCCAGGGGTGGGGTGCCTTAGACTTACTTGTCGCCAGACCCCTTGGTTTTGGAGCCGCGGTTGTTGGCACTGGCGTTTTTGTTGTCGCACTCCCCTTTACTGGAACCGTCGATATTGTCTCTATCATCTCGGGGACCCCGGCACACGCGATAGGTGACTCAGCTAGAATGTTCATCCTCAGCCCTCTAAAATTCTCCTTTGTCCGGGAATTCCCGGATGAGAATATTTAATGTACACCAACTGACAGGGGAGACTCCGTTTTCGGCCCCCTCGTTCAGTCCTGCCTCGTCAGCAAAAAAGAGATGGTTCTCGCATGTTTTGAATCATCTCTTTTTTATCCCTTTTTTTACCAAATTTCCTTTGCCTTAGATTCTCCCTTTAATTTTCGATGACAAAAAGGACAGGCCCTCCCCTCCTGAATAAGGACTTCTTTCATCATCTCAATCAATTCGCTATCGTCCAGAATTTGCTTGACGATATGGGGATGGGGCTTTCGATCATATTTGCGGTAAGGAAAACTACTTTTCCCACTCATTTTTACACTCCTTTAGGAATCTATATAAAATTTCTTTATTCTTTTAGCAAGAGAACGAATCCCCACAGCCAAACCCGCAGTCCGCAAGAACTGAACCCACCTCTGTCGATACTTCGATGGAATCCTAATGAAAGCCCTGAGCCAAACACTACTTTATCATCTCGGGCGATTCTTTTCTGCAGTGAGAGATAAACTGAAGAACCACCCTGCTGGCATCGAGGACCTGGTCCGCATCCACGATGGTTTCATTCAGTCTCTCATCCCTTTTTCAGATGGGTTAAAGTCAAGATAAAGTCTTGGGCAGAAGGTTTTGAAAACGCAGCCGTCACACCACGGTTGGATAGGGAAACAATGTCCTCCCCGCTCTTCTCCACCCCCCATCCAGCTCATCGGTTTTTCTACCTTTAAAGGATTATGCGGGAAAGCCGCTATCGCAAAAGACCTAATTTTGGTATCCGCAATCGAGTTCCTACCCTGATAATAATCCAGGTGGGGGTCCACAATGCCTAACCGAGCGGCAACTCTGTAAAGGCCTTCCCCAATGGTGATCGGAGCATTAGACAAATCAATTTCCGCGACATCCGGGATCAATTCGTTGATCCATCGGATGGCCATCGGGCTATTTTGGTTCCCCATGTGCGGAATCACTCGAATCAACCGTTCTAGATCGAAAACGTTCCATTTATTTTTTTCGATAATAGCATTTCCGATCTGGTGGACCTTAGGGAGTGCCCGTTGAAATAGGTCTCTCCAAACTTCTCCAGATACAAAGGACGTCCCTTCAAGAGGCGGTATTTCGTCAAGGAGAAGATTCGGTTGAACGATGAGTCGGAATAATTTTCGGGTGTTTTCCAATGCCTTGTTAGATTGGCTCCCTTGATCGAACCTGGAATGTACCAATATGGTCAAAAGGCCATGAAGAGAATTCTTAAATTCACCCTTCTTTCGGCATTCCTCAAACCAAATCGAAAAAATATCATGGGGGGTTTGATAAAAAGTTTCTACTGCATTTCTAAAATATCCTATCCAAGAGAAAGAAGGAACCGTCTCTTCTTCTACCTGTGCTTCTTTGGGGCTTTCGGAAATATCCTTAAGCAGTTGAGTGGCCTCTTGAAATACCGAGGCGTCCAGGGGCGATTCGTCAGTCCCTTCCTCCTCATCAGAAGCCAGCTCTAATCCATCCAAAGCCGCTTCGATCTCTTTTCCCATTTCTTCCGATAAAGGTGGAGTAAATTCCTGAGAGGCTTCTTGTCCTAAAGCTCTCTCTCTATCCTCTCCTCCTGGGTAGCCATCCTCTTTGACCAAAATCGAGGAGGACCCCATGATTTTTTCCAAAGGTTCAAGGGGCAGCGAAATAGATTCCTCCGAGATTCTCTCCGCATCTCCCTGCTTCTCTCTTATCTCCTGTCCAAAGGTAGGCCCCGCTTCCTGTTCCAATGAGAGAGGGATGTCTCCTGGGATTTCATTCTCCTTATTCACAATCATGTTTTCCAGAGGCTCGGAGAGATCAGCGGCCTCGGACTTTTCTTCAAATACGGTTGGCATCCCGGGAGGGGAAAGAGGACGTTCATCTTCCATATTGGCTTTCACCCACTCCCTCTTTTTCCTTTTATCCACTGCTGGAATGGGTTGTCCTGAGGCATTCTTAAAGCCGATGGAAATTTTCTTGATCGAAAGATCTCCTTCAAAGATGACCTTAAACGGAGAAGTTTGTCCCGAAGGGAGAGGGTTAATGGGGAGTGGAGTTTCCTCAAAGGCAATGAATTCTTCAAAATCTTCGAAAAGTTGAATGAGCACCCAGATATCATTCAAAGTCTCATCGGATATATTCTTTGCCCTTCCTGTGACGCTCCAGGTTCCTCTTTGCGACTTTCGGAAGAAGGAGGACTCCAATGCCAACCGATGGGGGGCCAATTCCTGAAATTCAACAGAGATCGGTGGGATCTGTCTACTTTCTTCGACAGAGACCAATGCCCCAAAAGACTTGAAGGTTTTAGCGAGGAATTCGGCTTTTCTTAAAGAAAGATTTTTTTTGAGGATGAGGGGACAACGGTCAACAATCTTTTTTAGCTGAGGAAAAGGAATATTATAGTTCTTCGAAATGCTATGACAGAAAGAGTCCTTTTCTGCCTCTGTGTTATCTCCGACACCGATGAGGAGGACCCTATATCTCCCTTCTTGTTGATCTAATCTAGCCATGATGTTCCTTTTCTGCCGAGCGGCTTTTCCTGAAACCACATCAAGGGAGATCTTCAGTCACTTTTTGGAGGATGAAGAATCTAAGATCCCCTCCCAGCGATAGCCGAAAACGGCGCATTCATCTTTTCCTCCTCATTTGTAAATAATTTTTCAAAATAGTTCAAGATATTTTTTAACCGGCTCAATACTTTTGAAAAGGAAATTTGTTTTCAGTGCAGTGATTTCCTTAGTTCCCTACCTCTTTCAATAAAGTCGTTAATCGACTAAGGTCTTTTTGATCAATATATTGAAACTGCAATCCATATCGGTGCTCGCCCCAACTTTCCCTGGCAGCCAAATCGCACCAAACGACTTTGGCCACCGCTTTAATTGTGTCTAATTCTAAACCTCTAACATAGAAAATTTCAATTTTCAAAAAAGCTCCTATCTCCATCCTTTCGGGTAGGTAGACAAGGAGTCCCCCCTCGCTTGCGTTCGCGACCATCCCCCCAAGGGTTTCTTTGCCTTCAGCGCGGGAATAATTAAGCGGCAGTTCCACACTAAACCTTGGATATCTCCTCTTTTCAATAGAAAGGACACCCATCTTGGTCTGTGAAGTTGATGGATTATTTCTATTTACCTTGTCCATTTCTGATTGGCCTCTTCAGCTCAAAGTTAAATGAACTTGCATTTTTGATGCCATTTCTCCTTTTTTGTATTGTAGACCTCCTTTTTGCTTCGGGTTCTGGTCAATTTCTTTTCGTATATAGTTAATAATTATACTGATAAGATTTGAAGCAAAAATAATACCAATTCAACTACTTTCTGAACCCTTTCACAAAATGTCCGATTATGATTATTGGATTAAGGATATTGAGAATGGAACAATGAGAATACTCTTTTTATAAAAGGAAGTTATCGGCTTTTGAATCGATTCCCATTCGATGGATACTTTTTTTAAAGCCTATGAAATATTTTCACTATTTTACCCATTCTGGCTTCGCTTTATAAAGCTCAGCTTCTTCTGGAATCTTTTTTTCCAGCATGCCCCTTGCTTCTTCAATTTGAGTATTGCATTGGTCTATTTCATTCTTAACCTGGTCTCTTTCTCTACGGAGATTCGCCCTTTCAGCCATACTTCTTGAGTCGTTATACCTTTCTGTTAATCCATTATATTTGGCTCTCAGGACCTCCAACTTATCCTGTGGTTCTCGTAATTTCCTTCTCCACTCCTCGACACGTCCCTTCCAATAATCCTCCCCCCTTCCCAATCGATCTCTGTAAGCTTCCTCTTTTTTCTTGGGGGCTAATTCTCCTTCGACCTTTGTGTCTTCTTTCTCTTGGGGCGCTTCAATTCTTTCAGTCTTGGGTCGGTTCTTCTCAGGAACTTGGGTGATATCGTCCGTGAAGTGCGTCACTCCTTTTTCATCAATCCACTTGTAAACCTGCGCAAAAGAGATCTGAGAAATAAGAAAGGTGAATAGAATAATAAATAGAATTCTTTTCATAGTCGTCCCTTCACTTTTTTAGATAATCCTGAGCAAATCTTATGCCAAAAACTCTTTTATCATTGATTTTCTCAATATAATGTATTATTTTTTGTATAGCTGGTGCATCAAACGATATCACCTACTTGTTTCACCCCAGTTGATGTACCGGCCGGGATCAGTTATAGCCCTCCTCTAACTGGTCCCTTTCAAATTAGTGTATTAACATTAATAAGTTAGACTCTTTTTTAAGCATCTTCTGTGAATACGGTGTCGAAAACCTTAATCATTTAAACCCAAAATACCCTGTTCTACACTTTCTTAGCACTCATCAAAATATCCAATGTTTAATCAACATAATTCTTAATAATTCTCGGAAGTTAATAATTCAGCCCTTTCATTTTCACTCCCCGCACCACCTCAGACGGAAATCCAAGCTGGGATACAAATTCCCTGTGAAACTCCCTAAATCCAATTTTTTCGAGGAAAGGCTGGGACATGACACCCCTGCATCCGGCCAACAAAGGCGGTCTCAGTCTATAAATCCCTTCGTAAATCCGATTCACCCATTTTTCCCCTTTTGTCATGTTGGTTAAAATAATTCTTCCCCCATCCTTTAGGACTCGTTTGAATTCCAAAAGAATAGGAATGAAATCTTGAACAGGAAGGATGTCCAACAGATATTGGTTCATGATGACATCAAACGTTTCGTCCTCAAACGGAAGACGCCGACAATCACAGAGATGGAGGGTATAATTCTGTTGCCTTGTTTTTGAGATTCTTTTTTTGGCCTTTTCCACCATCTTCATAGAGACATCGATTCCATTCACCCACCCATTCGGATTCCTTTTCAGTATTTCCACAAAATTGAGTCCGGTTCCGAGGGCCACTTCCAGGATCTTTTCTCCGTTCTGAATACGAGCGATCTCCAATGCCCGCTGGCGCGCTTTTGACTCGGCCAAAATTCCAAAAAAATCATAGATCGGTGCGATCCAATTATATTTCCGGATAATCTCCTGATGTGTGTATCTTGCCTCTAAGATCTCTGGTTCCGTTGGCAGACTCCTGTTACCCACGCGAGAGGGTTTCCCTGACCTCTCCCGATCCTCAAGGATGAGAAATGACCTGGAAATAAATTACAGGATTTGAAGGAGAAGAGTCAAGATTTTTTTGTATGAGTTGGATTAAAATAATCCCTTATCCTTCCAAGGACAATGTGGGGAATATCTTCTGTCCGCTTCACGGTATAGATACTGATGTTTTTCCTTCTCTCAACCGCCTTTTCAAATCGGGCTGCATAAGGGTTGTCTCCGATGTGAACGGCCGTCACTCGGTTCTGGATCTGTCCAAAGAATCCGATCAACGCCTCGAGGTTGGTAATTTTCATATCGGTAATGATGAAGAGATCTAACTTTTTCTTCCCTTGGATTAAGGGCATCAAATCCTCCAAGTTCAATGCCGTCCCACCGCCAAAATACTTACAAAGGACCCGGTAGATCTCCTCGCGTCGGTCTGTATAATTTAAAATCTCTTTTCCTCCCATGGGAGCGTCACTAAAGTTATAGACGCCCACCTTTGAATTATTGTGAAGGTAGGCATTGGTGGCGCAGGCTGCTCCCAGGACAGCATAGGAGAGGCTCTTTCGAGGATTGATCATGCTTCCTGAAGAATCGATGACGATTAAACAATCTGGAGTGCCTTCAATCTTTCCTCTTCCCTTCCCCTCTCTCTTCGTCCAAATCTGGGTGATGCCTGGCAT
>Ga0209253_10001567_pt1 | contig 20065 bp, 24 predicted proteins | sample FrelakmetBRP12BR_FD_187145 | JGI IMG/M metagenome (GOLD analysis project Ga0209253, IMG submission 187145) | Freshwater lake sediment microbial communities from the University of Notre Dame, USA, for methane emissions studies - BRP12 BR (SPAdes)... | ecosystem: Environmental > Aquatic >... | reverse complement strand
TTGATTCGCGCCGCCCATCAACTCATGGAACAGGGGATCATGACTCTTCAGGATGAGAGCCTTGGTCCTGCGTTCTTGCATGACCTCGGCAACCGGACTGCCACGAGTCGGTGAGACGGCATGTTGGCTCGTCATGTCGTCGTGATCGGGGGCACCGGGTATCTGGGATCGCGGCTCATCCCGAGATTGATCGAACGCGGCCACACCGTCACGGCTCTGGTGCGACCCGGGGCACGCGCAAAGGCGGCGGAGGGCTGTCGGATCGTACAGGTCAATCCGCTCGATGCGGCGAGTCTGACACCTCACTTGCATGCCGGCGATACGGTTGTGCAACTCGTCGGCGTGCCGAAGCCGGCTCCGTGGAAAGGTCCACAGTTTCGCGCGGTAGATCTCGTGGCCGCCCGTGCATCGGTTGATGCGTCACAGGCTGCGGGGGTCGAACACTTCGTCTATGTCAGCGTGGCCCATCCGGCTCCCATCATGAAGACGTATATCGCTGTGCGCCGTGAGTGCGAAGACCTGTTGCGCGCCTGCGGTCTGCGCGTGACGATTCTCAGGCCCTGGTATATCCTGGGTCCAGGCCATTGGTGGCCATTGGCGCTGCAACCGGTGTATCGGCTCATGGAACGGTTCCCTGCGACGCATGATGCGGCGGTCCGCCTTGGCCTCGTCACCCTTCACGAGATGCTGACGACTCTCGTCTGGGCGATTGAACACCCGCCGATTTCACATCGCGTGATCGAGGTGCCTGAGATCCGGCTATTGGGAGGCATTTCTTGAAGCCGCTTGTATGGATTACCGGTGCAGGAGGATTAGTCGGCAGCTATCTTGTGCGGAGCGCCGCACGGTGGGCGTCTGACTGGGATGTGCGAGGCTTGACCAGAGGGGATATCGACCTTACGGACGAGCCTGCCGTCTGTCGACTCTGGAGCGAGCAGCAGCCGGCGCTGGTCATCCATTGCGCCGCGATCAGCCGTCCCGCCGTCTGTGAGCAGGATCCCGAGCTGGCGACGAAGGTCAATGTCGGCACGACGGCCCTGCTCGCTTCGCTTGCGAGCGAGGTGCCGTTGCTGTTCTTTTCAAGCGATCAAGTGTTCGACGGTCAGCAAGGCTGGTATGTCGAAACGGACCGGATCAATCCGGTCAATCGCTATGGAGAAACCAAAGCTGCAGCCGAACAGCTCGTCTTGAGCAATCCCCGGCACACGGTAATCCGTCTGGCTCTGACGGCCGGGACTTCCTCGACCGGCGACCGCAGCTTTGTGGAAGACATGCGGCGAAGTGCGGGACGAGATCAACGCCTCACGCTGTTTACGGATGAGTTCCGCAGTCCGCTGCCGGCCGGGGTTGTCGCGCGGGCGGTCTGGGAGCTGATCGCGCAGAAGCAGTCCGGTCTCTACCATCTTGGAGGGGCGGAACGGCTGTCCCGAATGGAGATCGGCGAGGCGCTGGCGATGAGGTATCCCGAGCTGGCGTCGCGCCTTCAGCCTGGAACCGTGACCGGCTATCAAGGACCGCCACGGCCGCCCGATCTGTCGATGCGTTGCGAGAGGCTCCAGCGACTCCTCCCGTTTCCGATTCCAGGATTTCGGTCATGGCTGATGAATCGGATGACTGCCGGCACTGATGTGTGGGACTATCCATTGCCGTAGTCACCCGTTTGTTCGTGAGGTCTCAATGTCCCGGGATCCGCTCACGTTACTTCTTTGGGCTTGGGTCGCAATGGCGGGCTGGATGGCCCTGATGTGGCTGGTCGAGCGTATCCAGCGCAATGCCTCGCTTGCGGATGTCGGGTGGTGTGTCGGGCTTGTCCTTGTCGTCGTTGGTTACGCCTGGTCTGCAACCGGGGTGATCGAGCGGAAATTTCTGCTGGCTGCAATGGCGTCGGTCTATGGTCTGCGCCTGGGCGGATACATCTTCTTCTATCGGGTCATCGGCAGGATCGAAGACCAGCGGTATCAGCGATTGCGGCGTTTGTGGCGATTGGACGAGCCGCTCCGGATGTTCGGGTACTTTCAACTGCAAGCCACCGCCGTCGTGCTCTTCTCCCTTCCCTTTCTTGCAGTCATACAAAATCCACGACCGTCCTTCAGCTTGTGGGAGCTGGCCGGTGTGATCGTCTGGATGATCGGCATCGCCGGGGAGTCGCTCGCTGATTGGCAGCTGGCCGGGTTCCGCGCGAAGCCCTGGAACCATGACCGGGTCTGTCGCGAGGGACTCTGGTTCTTCTCACGCCATCCGAACTACTTTTTCGAATGGGTCCACTGGTGGGCCTACGTGGTGATGGCGGTCGATAGCCCGAGCTGGCTCCTGACCTGGATCGGGCCGCTGGTGATGGGAGTGTCCCTGACCAGGATCACCGGCATTCCCTGGGCGGAGGAGCAGGCGCTTCGGAGCCGTGGTGAAGACTATCGTCGTTATCAGGACACGACGAATGCCTTCATTCCCTGGTGGCCCAAGACGGGTCACTCCTCCCCTGCGCCATTCAAAAACTGATCGAGCCGGCTCTTTGCGCCTTCATCGATGTGCGACACTTTCCATCCGGCCGTCTTCCCGTCCGACCAGCACACCGTCGCCATATTCACAATCATGTATTTGTAGACGTCGTGATCCGGCAGAGCCAGGTAGACCGTCGTTTCCGATCCGGGAGGAATGGGATGTTTCATGCTGGTCCGCCACCCAGATTCTGAGAGATCCCAGACCTTTCCCTGTTCGAGGGTACCGTTCCAGAAATATAAAAAAGTGCATTGGGTGGGAACGCGGTCTGCACTGCGCACACTATAAGTCTTGACCATGAAAGCCTCCTCAACCGAAGTGATCGCTCGTGATGAACCTGGTCCTGAGTCTACTCAAAGGCTCATCGTTCGGCATGCCCCAAAGGAGGGGGAAGTCGAACCTCGGAAGGGGGATGGGAATCGTGCAGGAATCGTTCGCTACTGTCCGCTGTTGAGTTGCGCCAGTCGGACGCGGGCGACGTCGGCCTGCTTGCTGGAGGGATAGAGGCGGATGACATCGTCATAGAGCTGCTTGGCATGCGGCAGGTTGTGCTGTTGCTCTTCAAATTGAGCGGTGTTGATGAGCTCCTGGGGTGTATCACCGGAGCATCCTGGTAAGAGGCCGGCCGACAGGGCACAGAACAAGAGGAGGGTTGGTTTCATAGAACTCCTTATCGTCACATCCTAATTGGTTGAGGAAGCCTTGTCCATTCGCCCGGAGTCTGTGCCGACGGGATCGATTCCGTAACGAGGAGCGGTAATGTCCTCGCTCCGGCAGACGGGGCAGCGGCTGGGACGGGTCAACCGGCGACGGTCACGGAAGACGAAGTCGCAATCCTGGCAGCGGGACGGGTCCAGGATGAATCGCCGGGTCTTGTCCCGCGCGAGCGATTTCACCACGTGCTGAAGATGATCCTCGACCTGCCGCTCCGCAATCCCGAGCATCTGCGCCAGCTGATGAGATGACAACCTGGTGCCGGTGATCAAGTCGATGATTCGTTGTCGTGGTGTCCGGTCGGGAGGCAACATGATTTCCATCGTAGGGGATTCGACTCACCGAAGCCAAGCACCGCGGCTTGACAGGGTTCAGGAAAAGGTAGAAAAGAGCGCTATGGGTTATTGGATGAAAGTGCTCCTCACTACGGTTGCCGCGGTGGTTCTGGTCGTCATAGGTGTGCTGATTGTCTTCAGACTCATCAGCGAGCCTTCCCTCGGTAAGACTCTGGTCAAGGCGTTAGGGATTCCTCGCCCCGCCGTCATCGCCCATCGTGGCGCCTCCTATCTCGCTCCGGAAGAGACACGACCGGCCTTCCTGATGGCCCGCGAACTTGGCGCCGACTACCTTGAGTTTGACATTCAGCGCACCAAAGACGGCGTGCTCATTGCCTTGCACGATGATGACCTCTCCAGGACCACCAACGTGGCCGAGATCTTTCCCGGTCGCGATAAAGACACGATCGACACTTTTACGTTCGCTGAATTGCAGCAGCTCGATGCAGGCTCCTGGTTCAATCGCCAGAACCCGGACCGCGCCCGCGGTTCATTCAAGGGCCTCGGCATTCTCCGGCTCGAGGATCTCATTGAAATAGCCGAGTCCGGCGCGAATCGTCCCGGGATCTATATTGAAACCAAGGCGGCGCTACGCTTCCCGGGGATCGAGCGGCAACTCGTTGAAGCCCTGACCGCTCACGGGTGGATGAGTGGCAGAGGGCCCCAGGTCCCGGCCCGGCTAATCTTTCAGTCATTTGAGCCGGACAGTCTCGCCCGTTTGAAGGAGTTGGCTCCCGATATTCCGCGACTGCTCCTCATCGATGAGGTCATGACGAGCAGAGCCGGCTGGGAAGGCATCTTGAAGAAGGCGACTGAAGTCGGCGCAGGAATCGGGACTTGGGGATACCATTGGGGGTTTGGTCCGCATTGGTCGCTCAAGGATGCGCCCACCCGGCATATTATGACCTGGCCCTGGTACACGGGCGACGCGCATCGGGCCGGATTGTTCGTGCATGCCTGGACGATCGACGATAGTTGGGAAATGTGGATGGTGCGGTTAAGCGGTGCCGACGGTATTTTCACAAATCGAGCGGAGCTCGCGCTGGCTACCTACGGCCGGGCAACGCATGACGATCTCCGCAGCCTCTGGAACAAGATCGGCTACGAATGATCCACTCGACGATCTAACTTTCCGGCCGCTTCCCAAAACCACCGGTATCCCTATCCCATTTTCTGAGATACCGGAGTGCCTCTCGTCCTCCGGCCATCTGCGATCTCCTCGTTGATCCTGTTATACTAATCTTGTTTCACGTCCGTTCCTTCCTCACAAAGGCGGTCACGCGATGGGCGCTCCCAGCTGGGATGACTTCGCCGATCTGGCGCTGAAACGTCTGGCAGCCTCGGGCGCCGAGTACGGCGACATCCGTATCGTCCACAGCACCACTCAGACCATCAGAGGCGAAGACCGCCGCATCGCGTCGATTCGCGACAATGACGACGTCGGATTCGGAGTGCGCGTGCTCTATCACGGAGGATGGGGGTTCGCTGCCAGCTCGATCCTTTCCCTCGAAGAGGTTCCGCGAGTTACCGAGCTGGCTATAGATATTGCCAGAGGATCCGCGTCTATCGCAGTTGAAAAGGTCGTCCTGGCCAGGGAGCCGGTCCATCGCGATCGGGTTGTGACGCCGGTTCGGATTGATCCCTTCACGGTCCCGCTCCGGCAGAAGACCGAGCTCCTTCTCGCGACGATGGAATTGCTCCAGGCGCAATCCGGGGTCGTCCGTAGCAGTGCCGGGCTCTGGGTATGCCGGGATCACAAGCTATTCGCGTCTATTGAGGGTACGCGACTGGAATTCGATCTCCTCGCGTCAAGCGGGGACTATACGGCGACGGCTCTCCATGAGGGGCGATTCGCGAGTCGGTCGTTCAATACGCCGCAACTGCGGCGCGGCTATGAATTGATCGAAGAGGCCGACTTCCTTGGGCAAGCCCCGCGCGTTGCGCGCGAAGCGGTCGAGAAGGTGCGGGCGCCGGCCGTCGAAGCGGGGCTATATGATCTGGTACTGGATCCGGAGCATCTCTCCTTGACCATGCACGAGTCTTGCGGTCATCCGAGCGAGCTGGACCGGGCGCTCGGGTACGAAGCGAACTATGCCGGGACCAGTTTTCTCACCACCGATAAGCTCGGCACGTTCCGGTACGGGTCTCCGCACGTCAACCTGGTGGCGGACAACACCGAGCCGGAGACCTTGGCAGCCACCGGGTATGATGACGACGGCGTCGCCTGCCAGAAATGGGACATTGTGCGTGAGGGACTCTTCGTCGGGTACTGCACGAATCGGGAAGTCGCGCCGAGGATCGGAGCGGCGCGCTCGCGCGGGTCGAATCGGGCCGATGGCTGGGGGACTGTCCCGATCGTGCGCATCGCCAACATCGGCCTGGAGCCGGGCAGGGCGACCCTCGATCAGCTCATTGGCGATGTGAAGCGCGGGATCTATATCGAGGGCCACGGCTCTTACAGCATCGATCAGCGGCGTTACAATTTCCAGTTCGGCGGGGATGCCTTCTGGCTGATCGAGAATGGCAGGCGGACCCACATGCTGCGCGACGTGATCTACCACGGCATCACACCGGAATTTTGGAACAGCTGCGACGGGGTGGCCGACCGGTTGCATCGCCAACGCTACGGTTTTATCACCTGCGGCAAAGGCCAGCCCGGCCAGTCCGGCTGGATGACCCACGCCGCATCCCATGCGCGGTTCCGCAACATTCAGGTCATTCGCGGTGAGGGACGATCATGACGGCCACCGGCGCCAAACCCTGGCCGAAGATGACCGGCCGCGAAGAGTTTCACTTTATTGCTGAGCTGGTCATGAAATGCTCAACCGCGGACCACACGCAGGTGACATTGCATGATCAGGATGGCGGCACCACGCGATTCGCCAATAACCAGATTATCCAAAATGTGAATACCCGCCGTGGGATCGTGAGTGTGACTGTGGCGTTCGGCGCAAGGCAGGGCACGGCGACGACGACGGATTTCACGGCCGGTTCGCTACGCGAGACCGTCAAACGGGCTGAGGCGATTGCACGCGTGTCTCCCGAAGATCCGGAGTACCTGCCGCCGGCCGGACCGCAAGCCTACCATCCCTGTCCGACGGCGCGCAGCGAGACCGTCAAAGCCGGTCCGGCGGTTCGTTTGGAATATGCCAACGAAGCAATCGGTCAATGTCGCATGGAGAACATGTCCGCTGCGGGAATTGTCTCCTCCTCCCGCGCGACAGTCGGTGTAGCGGCGGACAGCGGGCTCCTCGCGTTTGAAGAGCGCACGGAAGCGCGATTCAGCATCACGGTGCAAGCCGGTGACGCAACCGGGTGGGCCTCGGCCGCGCATCGTTCCATCGATCGGTTGAAAGTGCAGGAACGCACGCTGTCTGCGATCCACAAGGCAACGTTGGGGGCTGAGCCGCATGAACTGCCTCCCGGCCGCTATCGAGTCATCCTCGAACCGGCGGCGGTGGCCGGCTTGTGGTCGTGGATCATCTGGATGCTGGACGCCAAGTCATACCTGAAAGGCACGAGCCCCTTTGCCGGCAAGCTGAAGAAGCGGATTCTTGATAAACGCCTCTCGCTGGAGAATTGCCCGGGACAAGCCGATCTGCTCGGTGTCGGTTTTACTGCCGAAGGGCTTCCGTCCACTACGTCGCAATGGATTCATCAAGGCGTTCTGCAGCAACTGGTCTACGACCGGTTTACCGCGCAGGCGCAACAGATTCCGACGATTCCGACAATCGAGGCGCCGCGCCTATCCGTTGAAGGAGCGGCGGCAAGCTCTCTGGCCCAATTGATCAAATCGACCGACCGGGCGGTCCTCGTGACGAACTTCTGGTATCTGCGCCCGGTGAATCCGACCGATCTGACATTGACCGGCATGACCCGGGACGGAACGTTCCTCGTTGAGAAGGGGGAGATCGTTTCTGCGGTGAAAAACTTCCGGTTTCACGAGAGTCCCTTGCACGCCTTTCAACGGGTCGAGGCCTGGACTTCGCCCATGGAGGCGGTCACGTCTGAAACAGGAAAGATGTTAGTGCCCGCCGTTGTCCTGCCGGAGTTTCATTTCTCCAGCGTCACGAGATTCTAGGCCACAGTCGCTCAGATTGTGATGCGTGCTCCAACCCCTTGTTTGGGAAAATGATTGACTCGTGTTCCTGGTCGGAGTAGACAAGTACGTAATGGGTCGGAGGTCTGGCATCTCTCGAATCCTGACCCGCACGATATTCGATTCACCCCAGGCAGATCGTCGCAACCAGTTCCACGGTGCTTTGCGGTCTGGATGGTGAAGTTGTTACAGGAGGTTCCGCCATGTCCCGCCGCTATAGCGACCAACCCATCAATCTGATCGCACGTATTCCTTCCCCTGAGCAGATGTCCGCTGCACGACCGAAGCAACGGTCGTTCAGTCAGCTGGTGGTTGAGTCCGGCGCGACGTGCGTGCGAGGGATGGCCGAGGTGGTGGCTCAGCTTCGCCGGTTGGGCCGATCGGCCGGTTCGTCGATGGGCGGGTCGGCTGGCGGCGCGTCGCTTGGCCGTGCCGGCGAACCGGTACCGGGGGTGATCCGGTCTGTTACGGAGACAGTTTCTCAGTCTTACGAGCGATCGACAAAAGGAATTGCCGAACCGGATGCGATGGTCACGCCGGCTCACTCAGCGCAGAGGGATTTGGAATCCATGTGCGGACAAACCTCTCGACCAATGGCGCCGGCTGTCGAATCGACTCCTCACGATGAAGTGATCGCATTGCGCTCCGAGTTGTCGGCCCAGCAGCAAGAAGTCGCTCGCCTGTCGGCGCAGTTGCAAGAATTGAAATCGCTGGTGGGGTCCCAGCAGCAAGTGCTGGTCTATCTGGGACAGGAACTGGAGGCTCAGCAGGCGCCGATCATGTCGGCTGCCGCGCAAGCCGCACCGTCTGTGAAAAAAACCCGAGTGGTGCGGGCCAAGCCCGCCTCCAAAGCGCAGCCTGCTCTCCGAAACGCATCCCGCGAACCGTCGCTCAATATATAAAATGGTTGTATGAGGTGGAGTGTGCGGAAGGCGTTGATGCTGGGAGGACTGTTATGTGTCCTGACCGGTTGCCTGTCGAAAGAGGGCACTCACGAAGAGGCGCTGGGGCTCGGCATCGTCCGTGGGACACTCGGTATGCAGCCGGATAGCCGGATGCTGCTTCCTCAACCCGCTGGGACGCACAGGATACAGGGGTATGTTGTGTTGCTGGAGGGTGGTGCGTATGTCCTCAGTCTTCCGGATGGCTCGGAGCGCCGTGTGGCTCTGGATGAAAATACCCGCAGCGACCGGCCTGCCCATATCGGCGATAAGGTTGAAGCGTTCTTGGATGACGGCGGACGTGCAGTTCTTATTCGCAACATTGATCACCACACAAACTAGCCCCGGGCAGAGGGTTGCCGGCGGCGTCACTCGTTCTCGCCACCCGGTGCCGCGACTGATTCGCGGCGCAATTCTATGCCTGATTCTGGTGCTGTCGCACACGGCGGCCGGGGCGGCTGCCGATACGGTGCCGCTCTTTACGAATCTCGGGACACTTCACCACCCCATTACGACGACTTCGGAGCGAGCGCAGCAATATTTCGATCAGGGTTTGCGGTTGGTCTACGCCTTCAATCATGAAGAAGCAATCCGTGCATTTGAAGAAGCCGCCCGCCTCGATCCGACCGCAGCGATGGCCCATTGGGGCATCGCGCTGGCGTTAGGCCCCAACATTAATGCGCCCATGGCGAAGTCCGACGAACGTCGGGCATGGGAGGCATTGCAGAAAGCCCGGGCGCAGGCCAGCCACGTCAGCCCGGCGGAACAACGCTACATCGAGGCATTAGGCAGGCGATACAGCGCAAAGGGCGGTTCCCGTGCTGCTCTCGACAAGGCCTACGCGAACGCCATGCGGACGGTCTGGCAACAGTCGTCTGATGATCCGGATGCCGGAACTCTCTTTGCCGAAGCCCTGATGGATCTGCGTCCCTGGGACTTCTGGACCGCCGACGGGCGTTCGCAACCGGGGACCGACGAAATTGTTTCGACGTTGGAAACGATTCTTGCTCGCCATCCTGATCACCCCGGGGCCTGTCATTACTATATTCACGCGGTGGAAGCCTCATCGAAACCGGAGCGGGCTTTGGACTGTGCCGAGCGTTTGCCGAACCTCATGCCGGGTGCCGGGCATCTGGTGCACATGCCGGCACACATCTACATTCGACTCGGAAAGTATCACGAAGCTGCGGAGCGGAACACGCACGCCGCACAGGTAGACAAGGAATATCTGGCGGGGCATGTGCTGTCCGGCGACTATGCCGATGGCTATTACACGCACAACCTGCATTTTCTTTGGGCCTCGCTGATGATGGAGGGGCGACATGTTGAGGCGGTGAAGGCCGCGCGCGAGCTGACCGGAACGATTACCGAGGCGGAAGCCCGGAAGAACAAGTGGAAGGAATTCTATCTTCCCGCACCGCTGTTTGCGCTGATCCGTTTCGGTCGGTGGGATGAGATGTTGCGCGAGCCGGTTCCTCCGAAAGGGTTGCGGTTTCAAGAAGGTATGTGGCGGCTGGGACGCGGGCTCGCCTTGGCGGCGACGGGCCGGATTCCCGGGGCTGAGGGCGAGCATTTTGTATTGGCTGCTTCAGCAAAGCAGTTCCGCCGGGACCGGAGTCCGGAGGAAAAGACTGAGCGGACGCTGTTGAAAATCGCGGAGCGCATGCTGGCGGGAGACATTGCGGCGCGACGGCAGAAGTATGACGAGGCTCTCAAAATACTGCGAGAAGGGGTGAAGCTGGAGGAGTCGCTTCCTTACACGGAGCCGCCGTATTGGCCTATCCCTGTCCGCCAGTACCTCGGTGCCACCCTGTTGCTGGCCGGTCAGCCCGGGGAGGCTGAACAGGTGTATCGGGCGGATCTGCAGCGCAATCCGAACAACGGATGGAGTTTATTGGGCTTGACCCAAAGCCTGCGTGCCCAGCATAAAGGGGGCGACGCGGAAGCAAGTGAACAGCAATTCAAGTCGGCCTGGACCCATGCCGATGTCATGCTAGCGGCGTCGAGGTTTTGATTGAAGCAGTCAGGAGCGGGAGGAGCGATGCGATTCATTGTAGGGGTGATGGGGCCGGCCAAGGCGAAGAAGAAAGACCTGGATAATGCGCGGGTGCTCGGCGAGTTCATTGCGCGGCGGGGATGGGTGGTTCTGACAGGTGGACGCGACCTGGGTGTCATGGATGCCGCGTGCGAGGGGGCGAAGCGAGTCGGAGGGAGCCTGACAGTCGGGATTTTGCCCACGGCGAAAGACCGGATCTCGCCTCACGTCGATGTCTCGATCATTACGGAAATGGGCAGTGGCCGCAATAATATCAACGTGCTCACGAGCCATGTGGTGGTGGCTTGCGGACTGGGCGGGGCAGGGACGGTGTCCGAGGTGGCACTCGCGGTGAAAGCCGGGAAGCCCGTCATTCTTGTCGATGCGTCTCCGGCGGATGTGGCGTTCTTCCGCAAGCTCGGGAAACGGTTAGTCTCAGCGGCGTCTTCGCCGGAAGAGGCGATCGAGCTCATCATGAAGCAGATGGGGAGCGGGAAGCGACGGTCTCATCAAGAAGAGCCGACGGAATATGGTGACCTGGCGTTATGAGGATCATTAGGGAGACAGAACGCCGGAGAGTTAGCCCTTTTCCACCAGCACCCCGCTATTCTTGAAGGGGAGCCGGCCATCTTTTAGATGTAACATGCCGCTGATCTCGTAACTCAGGGCCTGGACTTTTCGTAAGCCGAGAACCTGTCGCACGACATCCAGAGTAGACGTCGTCGTTTCAATCGTCACGACACTATCGCTCAAACGCGGGACGGTGAACGCCTGGTTCCCGAGACCGCGGGCCAACCGCTTTCCATTCAAATCCAATCGGATGTCCATGCCGGTCACCTGCAGCTCATAGTCGTTCGGGTTCCGGACACGGAGATCGATCCTGAGCCGCTGCTCGAACGGCGTGCTATCCAGAGGAGTGATATTTGTGACCAACACTTCCGGTACTTCTCCCTTCGCGAACCAGGAGGCGCAACCGGACAGCGCGGCAAGCGTGACCATGAAGAGCAGAAGCTTCGAGAGCCGCATAGAGATATCATACCCGAAAATCAATCGGAAGCCGATCGCCGTAGTAGACTGTAAGAGTTTCGTGGCAGCTCCGACAGATCGCAGAGGAGGGTCTTCGCTATGACACGACGGGATTTCTGCAGAGCCGCATTGGCAGGGGCGTGCTTAGTCATAGGATTGGGTCTCACCCTGCTCCATCCTGAGCGCTCGGCCGCGACCCCTCCGGCCAAGGCTTATTTCGCCGGCGGATGTTTCTGGTGTATGGAGGAGGCCTTTGAGAAGGTCGAAGGAGTGCTCACGGCCGTCTCGGGGTACATGGATGGGACCCTGGCTAATCCGACATATGAACAGGTGTCGGCAGGCGGAACCGGGCATGCCGAGTCTGTTGAGGTGACTTATGATCCGGCCAAAGTGAGTTACGAGAAGCTCTTGGACGTCTTCTGGCGTAATGTGGACCCGCTCACCCCGAACGCACAATTCTGTGACCATGGCAACCAGTACCGTGCCGCGATTTTTCCCTCGACTCCCGAGGAGCAGAAACTGGCGGAGGCCTCGAGAAAGCGTCTTGAAGAGTCGAAGAAATTTCACAGCCCGATCGTGACGCAAATTGTGGCGGCTACGGCGTTTTATCCGGCTGAAGAGTATCACCAGGATTTCTATAAGAAGAATCCCGTGCGCTACAAATTCTATAAATTCAATTGCGGCCGGACCCAACGGCTGGAAGAGGTCTGGGGGAAGCCGTAGGCGATGGGATTCGGCCGGATCGTCTACCGGGGAGGAGTTGCCGATCCGCATGGGCTGAGGTTGGTCTCGGTGGCCCCGCGTCCGGCTAATTCTCCCATTTCAGTCCGTTCACCAATCAGCCGCTCTTCGCGATATTTCATACTTCTCCGTCTTCCTGCGCTGGCGGCGTGGCAGTCAGTATTTTGGTCGTGCTGATGCTGACGGTCTTGCGGGCGACCGTACAGGTCATCGTCGTCTGGGGTCCATCGACGCGTGCGGGGGCATAGTCCCCGCCATAGTTCTCCTGCCAAAAAGTGGCCGTCTCTGTCCAAAGTGGGCAGCAATGTCTCGGTCACATCGCGTGCCAGCCACAGTTCATAGATACATCAGAGAGTTGTGAACTCATCCGGGCGGCACGGCTCTTGAGGAACAACGCAGTAACCCGGGTTCACCCCCGCTGAATGGGTTGACCAGGTTACTGCGTGATTACTCTAATCTCCATACAACGGTTTCGCCCCTCCGTTGCGCTTCTGCGTAGCGCGGGGATTCTGCTGCTGGCCATGGCTATAGTCGGGGCGATGCCTGTTCCCACGAAGTCGGATTTCGACGGTCGCCCGCGCTATGACAGACAAGAAATTCGACGGGCAATCGCCTTCTACGCGAAGCGGTATCGGTTGGATCCCGCGTTGCTGCGCGCGGTGATCAAGACCGAGTCGGACTTTCGTCCCGATGCGGTGTCCCTCAAGGGAGCGGTCGGATTGATGCAGTTGACGCCTGAGACGGCCGCGACGCTGCGCGTGGGAAACCTTCATGATCCCATCCAGAACATCGGTGGTGGTGCGAAGCAGTTGCGGCATCTCTTAAATCTGTATGAGGGAGATCTCCGGCTGACGTTGGCGGCCTACAATGCCGGTGTGCATCGGGTGAAAGGCGGCCGGATCCCACGGATTCGTGAAACCCGACGTTACGTGAAAAAGGTGCTCAAGTATTATGAAAAGTATCGATCCACAAGCCCCAAGTTGACCGCGCCGGATCATTCTGCCGAGTCCCTTCCGATGTCGGCACCCTCTGCGTCATAGGAGACGTTTCGGAAATCAGGGAGGGGAATTGACGGTGCTCCAGCAGATCATGAGTAAGAGAAACCGGTGAAGGCGGGTGCCTGACAGAGTGCGATCAGCGGAGGGCTATCGTGCTTTCATCACCAGTGCACGCAGCCGCTCCCGCTGGGCCATGGTAATGTCGATAAACTCGAGCCCAAACTCCTTGTTCGAAATCCAGCGCACGATGGCCTGATTGACTCGTAGCGGCCATTGATGATCGGGCAGGAAAAGAGACAGCCGCAGGATCATCCCGATTTCCAGAGGAATTGACGAAGTCGCACGACATCCACTCGCGGAAATATCGAGTACTGTGGCTTCACCCTCGAATTCGTCCTCGCCAAAGAAGAACAGGCGGCAGGAGAGCAGCATCCTTCTCCCCCGCCGATCCTTATGGTGGTCGCTTGCCGGGTCAAGGTACGCGGGATGTTGTGGTCGTAACTCCATGAATTGCGTTTCCCCTCAGACATTCATCACGATCAGACTGTAACGCATTTTCACTCTTTCCGCCTTCCTCGGACGGTGTAGTTCGGACGGGGGGGGATCCGAAGACAGCAAGAAGATCTATGGGCATTCAGCAATGTGTAGCATCAGGCTCTGGGAATGTAAAAACAAACTACTAGAAAGAACTATAGAGCCCCAAAGATGGGCGGGTATGGCTGGGATCACGAGAAGGAGTTGACCTTCGCCGATGTCTCTGCGAAAAAGATCCAAATGGCAGATGGAAGGGGAGGAGCAGTAATGAAGCGAACTGGCAATACGCGGATGGCTCAACTCGGGCCTTCAGAGATCCGGGCGATGACCCAGGCCTGCGTGAAGGTCAAGGGCCTGAACATGGCGCAAGGGGTCTGTGATACGCCCGTTCCTCCCCTGGTGTTGGATGGTGCCAAGCGCGCCATGGATCAGGGGTTCAATAGCTACACCAGATTCGACGGACTGGAGGAATTGCGGAAGGCGCTGGCCAAGAAGCTGTTTCGCTACAATGGAATTCATGCCGATCCTGAAACCGACATCACGGTCAGTGCCGGGGCGACGGGCTCGTTTCATTGTGCTTGCGCGGCCCTCTTGAATCCGGGGGATGAAGTCATTCTCTTCGAGCCCTACTATCAGTATCACGCGACCGCACTGAAATCGGTCGATGTGGTTCCCGTTCCGGTGCGGATGCAGCCGCCCGATTGGACCTTTGCCTTCGCCGAAGTGGAGCGAGCCGTCACGGATCGCACGAGAGCGATTGTAGTCAACAGCCCCGGCAATCCATCCGGCAAAGTCTTCTCGCGTGCAGAACTGGAAGGGATCGCCGCGATCGCGACGCGCCACGATCTGTTCGTATTTACCGACGAAATCTACGAGTATTTTCTCTACGACGGTCGTCAGCACGTCAGTATGGCGACCCTGCCGAATATGGCGGAGCGGACGATTACGATCGGAGGATACTCCAAGACCTTTAGTATTACCGGGTGGAGGATCGGCTATAGCGTTGCGGCGGAGCGCTGGGCTCACCTCATCGGGGCGATGAACGATCTGCTGTATGTCTGTGCGCCCGCTCCCTTGCAGATGGGCGTAGCTGCCGGCATCAACGAGCTGCCGGATTCCTTCTACCGGGAGATGGCCCGTGAGTTTCAACACAAGCGTGATCGGTTTTGCGGGGCGCTGTCGCGGGCGGGGCTCACTCCGTCGATTCCCCAGGGCGCTTACTATGTGTTGGCCGATGCAAGTCGCCTTCCGGGAAGTACTGGGAAGGCCAGGGCGATGGCTCTGTTGGAAACAGTCGGTGTGGCTGCTGTACCAGGGGAGGCATTCTTCTTGGGGCCAGAAGGGGCGCAGTTCCTGCGTTTCAGCTATGCCAAGACGGAGGCCGATCTCGATGAGGCCTGTCGGCGCATAGCACATCTCAGGTAATCGGAAAGCAGCAGAGGGAGAACATTTCCCGAACCGCTTGTTCGTCTCCATACTGCATGGTAAGTAGGATGTCATAGTACGGAGTCCGTCTCTTCATGCGCCTGGTACGATTCCAATTATGTGTGATGGTGAGCGTTCTCTTGCTGATGGCAGCCTGCAGCGGGCCGCGGCCATCTCACGTTATGACGATCCCGCCGATCACGGGAGCGGTTGCCGATGATTCGGGCGACCGCCGTGTGCTTGCCGGTGATTGGGACTATGAGGAGTCGGCGGTAGTGCTCCTCACTCTCGACGAGACAGGCAACGGAACCTACGGGTGGAAAAAGGGGCATCTTCGAACGGTCGCCTTCAGTGGGTTGCACTGGGAGGGAACCTGGTTGCAGGAAGAAAATGATCGAGAAGGTAGCTTTGTCGTGGAATTAAGCCCGGATCTTTCCGAAGGCGCTGGCCGCTGGTGGTACACACGCATCGGCGATGATCGGGCCCCGACGGCAAAAGGGGGAACGTTTCACCTCTCCCGGAGAACCTCCAGTTTGTCTGCCAGCGATACGCCTCCTGCGCCTTAGTCTTTCGGGTCAATCGATTCAAACAGTGCCGAATAGTCCTTGCCACGGTATCCGCGCGCGATCGTCTGCTCCAAGATCAACCGCAATTGTTCTACACCGGCGATGTTCAGTCCGTGCCGCCGCGCCTCGTCGGCAAACAGATTCACATCTTTCAGCAAATGGCTGGTCGGAAAATTCGGATTGTCATACTGGCGTGCCAGCAGTCGTGGGAGCTTCTTCTCAAACGCCGGGGCATAGAGAGCGCTTGTTTTTAGAATGGACATGAACTGGTCGACGGAGATTCCAGAGCGTTGGATCAGTCCCAGGCTCAGGGCGAAGGCCGAGAGTTCGGCGGCAATCAAATGGTTCAGCGCCAGTTTAAGCGTCGCGGCTTGTCCGACGGGGCCGATCAGGCAGGGCGCGGAGGTCAGCGACGAGAGGATCGAGTCCCAGCGACGGAGTTGCTCCGCTGTGCCTCCGCCCATGACGATCAAAGTGCCGGCCCTGGCTTCTGCGATGCTGCCCAGCACAGGCGCTTCGAAATAGTCTCCTCCGCCATCGGACACCGCGCGTTGAAACGTCCGGCTCTCCTCCGGGCTAATGGTGCCCATCTGGATAATAGCTCGCCCGCGGAGATCAACCGGCGAAGCCGGCGGGAACAGAACGGATCGAATCGCGGCCGCATCGGCCAAGAAGAGCAGCGTACAGTCCGCGGATGCAACTGCCGCATCAGCTGTCTCGGCGACGGCGATGCCGCGCGCCCGCAAGGGTTCGGTTTTGGAAGCCGTGCGGTTGTAGACTCTGACGGTATGTCCAGAATCGTGCAGTCGCTCCGCGACCGCCCGCCCCAGCAATCCCATCCCTATCACGGCAATGCGCATGGTGTTCGTACCCGATTGATATTAGAGCGGTATGCGCGGCAGGGTGAGGATTCGAGAGGTCAGATTGTCCGGAAACCCCGAGGCGGTGGCGAAAAATCCCTGGCAACGGGGAGTTGGCCGGTTGAATTGGAGCGGCTCCCCCGCTCCGTCGCAGACCGAGCCTCCGGCCTCCTCGAGCAATAAGACGCCAGCGGCGACGTCCCACTCATTTTCCGCCTCGAAGGTCATCACCCCGTGAATGGAGCCGCTTGCAGCGCGTGCGATGGCCCAGGCGATTGAGTGCATAGGGCGGGCGTCGAGATGTTCCTCCACAGGCTTAAAGCGGCCGCTGTGAATCTCCGACGGGCTCAGCGCCACGATGAGTTGTGAGCGCAAGCCGCCTTCCGTCCTGGGCATCTGGGCCTCGTTCAGGTGGAGGCCCTGTCCGCGCATGGCGGTATATAGCTCGCCGGTTGAGGGATTGAAAATTGCAGCGAGAATCGGCTGGTTGCCTTCGATCAGTGCGACCGAGACACAGAACTCCGGCTCTCGCCGGATGAACGCTTTCGTACCGTCGATCGGATCGATCACCCAGACGCGCGGTTTGTTCAGCCTGGCAGCGGTGTCGGGTGATTCTTCCGAGAGCCAGCCGTCGTCGGGAAATTGCCCCAGCAGGCGATCCTGCAAAATTTCGTTTACTGCCAGGTCGGCGGATGTCACGGGTGATTGGTCCGGTTTGGTAAAGATCTGGAATCCGTCGCGGGCACGCCGCAAGGCTTCAGCACCGGCTTCGCGTATAGCCGAGGTGAGAATCTGAAATTCCTGTTCCCAAGACATAGCGCAGAGTAGCAAGGTCGCGCGGAGATTGAAAGCTGCGTCCGTGGATAGCTTGACCTCCTGAGAGAATCTGCGTACAAGCAGAGCACCTATGAAGCTCGTCCAAAAGCGCTCCAAGAAAACCGGGTTATCCCCGGGTACACTGGTTCATATCGGCGAAAAGAAAGCTGAGACCGTCACGATGACGGTCTTCGATTATGCCGGCGCTCGCTGCGATGAACGGACTGTGACCAGCCCGGATGAATTGCAGCCGCCTGCGGATGAGTCAGTCACCTGGGTCGATATCGGCGGGGTCCACAAGCTTGATCTGCTCGAAGCTTTTGGAAAACAATTCTCACTCCATCCTCTGCTCCTTGAGGACATCGCGAATACCGATCAACGGCCGAAGCTTGATGACTATGAGTCGTATTTGTTCCTGGTCATGAAGGTTCTGTCCGTCGCGGAGAAGCAGGATCTGCTGGTCGAACAGGTCAGTTTCGTCATCGGGCGGAATTTCGTCCTGTCGTTTCAGGAGAACGGCACCGACGTCTTTAAGCCGGTACGGGACCGGTTGCGGGGCGGCAAGGGGCGACTGCGGCAGAACGGCGCCGACTATCTGCTGTATGCGCTGGTCGATGCGATCGTAGACCAATACTTTCTGGTCCTCGAATCACTGGGCGAGAAGATCGAACTCCTCCAGGAGAAGGTCGTGGCCGATCCGAAGCCGGACACGTTGAGGGAAGTCCATGCGCTCAAGCGCCAGCTGCTTTTCCTCCGTCGGGCGGTGTGGCCCCTTCGTGAAGCAACGAATAGCCTCTCCCGTTCCGATTGTCCCTTCCTGCATGAACCGACCAAAGTCTTCTTCAGGGATGTGTACGATCATGTCGTGCAGATCGTCGATACGATCGAAACCCTGCGCGAGATGGTCTCCGCCAGCCTTGATATTTACTTGTCCAGCGTCAGCTACCGGCTGAATGCGGTCATGCGGGTGTTGACGGTCATCACGACGATCTTCATGCCGTTAAGCTTTATCGCGAGTATCTATGGCATGAACTTCGAGTATATGCCCGAGTTGAAATCTGAGTGGGGCTATCCGGCGGTGCTGGGTGCGATGGGACTGATTGCGGCAGGGATGCTGCTGGCGTTTCGGGCGCGGCGCTGGCTGTGACGATCTGCTGAACCGCCGCCCGATTATTCCTGAACGTCGACCCGATCCACGTAATAGTCCGTTTCCCCGAAGCAGGTTGTGGGGAGGTAGCGGTATTCCTTGTAATGCAGGATCACCCGCTTGCCCATGACTTTCGTGAGATCGTCGGCCACATGCTTGTCCCACACGCTGAAGCTCCAGAGGACCGGCGCGACGCCCGGCACCGTCGTCATGGCGAGCTCTCCTTCCCACGTCTTGCAGACCCAGCCTTTTTGGGACAACTTCTGGATGTAGCCCGCCCGGCTTCCGTCCGAGTAGCTCCAGTAGAACGCGACGAGCAGATAGGCCGTCCCCAGAAACAGGAGAAACGTCAGCAGGATTTTTGGACGCAATAGCTTCATGGGAAATGTCCTCACGTCATGAAGGAAGATCGGCGAACAACCAGGGGGCTTCGGTCTTCCGTTTCGTTTCATATAAGGTGATCGCGGCCTCGTGTTGCAGGGTCAAGCCGATCGAATCCAGCCCGCGGTACAAACAATCCTTACGGAACGGATCAATGGAAAATTTGCAGACCTTGCCGGCAGGCGTCGTGACGGTTTGCTTGCCGAGATCCACCGTCAAATGATAGCCCGGCGTGGCCAGCACCTCCTGCATCATGGCCAGGACCTCGTCGGCCGTGAGCACTACCGGCAGGATGCCGTTTTGAAAGCAGTTGTTATAGAAAATATCCGCGAAGCTCGGCGCAATCACGCAGCGGAATCCCTGATCCAGCAGGGCCCAGGGAGCATGTTCGCGGGATGAGCCGCAGCCGAAATTATCGCGTGTGAGGAGAATCGTCGCGCCCTGATAGCGGGGCTGGTTCAGGAAGAACGTCGGATCCGGTGACCCGTCTTTCTGTTTTCTCCAATCGAAGAACAACCCTTCCCGCAATCCGGTCCGCTTGATCGTCTTCAAAAACTGCTTCGGGACGATCTGGTCCGTATCGACATTGACTCGATCCAGCGCAGCCACGAGGCCTGTCAGTGTGGTAAATGCTTGCATGGTGTTCTCTAACTCCAATGACGAATGTCGATAAAATGGCCCTCGACCGCGGCGGCGACGGCCATAGCCGGTGATACGAGATGCGTGCGCCCGCCCGCTCCCTGCCGCCCTTCGAAGTTCCGATTGCTGGTGGAGGCACAGCGCTCACCCGGTTGCAGCACATCCGCATTCATCGCCAGACACATGCTGCAGCCGGCTTCCCGCCACTCGAATCCGGCGTCACGGAAGATCCGATCGAGTCCTTCCTGTTCGGCCTGCTGCTTGACGAGACCGGAGCCGGGCACCACCATCGCATGCACGGTCTTGGCGACC
>Ga0209253_10001566_pt1 | contig 20069 bp, 16 predicted proteins | sample FrelakmetBRP12BR_FD_187145 | JGI IMG/M metagenome (GOLD analysis project Ga0209253, IMG submission 187145) | Freshwater lake sediment microbial communities from the University of Notre Dame, USA, for methane emissions studies - BRP12 BR (SPAdes)... | ecosystem: Environmental > Aquatic >... | reverse complement strand
AGGGCGGATGGTAAGCATGTGATCACCGTCGAGGGGTTAGCAGCATCTTACGAACGCAATTTGCATTTAGATGGATCCAATTCCGGAGAAGAGCAGAAATTATTGCATCCTCTCCAGCAGGCTTTCATTGCTTATGGAGCTGTGCAATGCGGATTCTGCATCCCCGGTCAACTCATGACGGCATACGCTTTGCTCCAAACGAACCCTGATCCATCCGAAGACCAAATCCGCCATGCACTTAAAGACACACTTTGCCGTTGTGCAGGATATCCTTCCATCCTGCGAGCTGTCCAAGCGGCAGCCAGGGCAATTCAAACCGGCGAACCGGTAGCCCCGCCAGAAATCCCCCCTTCATCGATACCATTGGAGACAATTGGCAGGCTGCAATTTAGACCTGATTCGATATCTAAAGTTACCGGTGAAGCACGGTTCACAGACGATCTGCATTTTGAGGGAATGTTGCTTGCTCGCGTTCTACGCGCTCGTGTACCGCATGCAATTGTGAGGCGGATCGATGTCGAAAAAGCCCGAAAACTACCCGGCGTAGCAGCGGTTATGACCGCGGATGATATTCCCGGAGAACACAACCATGGGTTGGTGGTTTATGACTGGCCAGCCTTGATCGGCGTCGGTGAGCGAGTACGTTACGTTGGCGATGCGATTGCCATCGTGGCTGCTGATACGCGTGATATCGCCGGCCAGGCGCTGGAGCTGATGGAGGTGGAATATGACCTCCAACCGGTGGTGGCTGATCCGGTATATGCCCACCAGCCGGATGCACCCAGGCTGCATGAGAATGGAAATTTACTGAAGCACATAAAGGTTCGAAAAGGTGATTTAGAACAAGGCTTCGCCGAGGCGGATATCCTCCTGGAAGATACCTTTCATACTCCGATCACCGAACATGCATTCCTGGAACCTGAGTGCAGTATTGCCCGCCCAACCCCTGAAGGCCGCATGGAGATCTATGTCGGTTCCCAGATTCCGTATTCCGACCGCAGCCAGGTGGCGCGGGCACTGGGCTGGCCTGATGAGCGCGTACGAGTATTGGGTCAGCTCATGGGTGGCGGGTTTGGCGGAAAGGAAGACATCGCCGGACAGATCCACGCCGCTTTGCTGGCACACAAGACGGGCAAGCCAGTAAAGCTTTTATTCGACCGGCACGAAAGCTTATTGGTCCATCCAAAACGACACGCCACACAGATCCGGGTCAAGATTGGTGCGCGGCAAGATGGCTGCCTGACCGCCGTGGAAACAGAGCTGTATGGGGACACGGGTGCTTATGCATCTTTAGGTGATAAGGTGATGACACGCGCCACGACTCATTCCTCAGGTCCGTATGAGGCGCCGCATGTACGCGCAGACTGCTACGCCATGTACACCAATAACCCGCCTGCCGGGGCGTTCCGCGGGTTTGGCGTGACACAGTCGGCGTTTGCGGTCGAGAGCATGATGGATATCCTGGCGGAAGAGCTGGATATGGATCCGGTCGAGCTGCGGCGCAAGAACGCTTTGACCGTTGGAAGCATCACCAATACAGGGCAGCTGCTGACCGAAAGCGTCGGTTTGATGGAATGTATTAACCGCGTGGACGCTGAGATGCGCAGACTGGCTTCGGGCAATCCATTTTTACCTGAGGTGGATGAGTCTGCCTCGCACCTGGTGCGTGCCTGGGGTTTTGCTGCAGGCTATAAGAATACCGGGCTTGGAGGCGGCGCGCCGGATAGTGCCGGAGCTGAGGTGGAGTTGTACCCGGATGGGATGTTAGAGGTACGCACCGCATCTGCAGAGCTGGGGCAGGGCCTGGTCACCGTATTGCAGATGATCGTTGCCGAGGAGTTCCATCTCCCCGCATCCAAAGTTCGCGTGCTGGTGATGGACACTGATCTCACCCCTGATGGCGGTCCAACCACGGCGTCTCGCCAGACGTTTGTCACGGGCAATGCAGCCCGCCTGGCTGCTCAGACTCTTCGCCAGGCGATGGCATCCACCCTGGCAGAGAAGTATGACCAGCCGCCAGAGAATATTCGCTTCATTGAGGGACTGGCACAGGTGAATGGGCATACAATCCCAATTGGGGAGGTGGTTCCACTCATGCGGGCAGAGGGGCGCGAGCCGCGCGTTCTGTATGAATACTGGGCTCCAGAAACAAAGCCGTTAGGGCAGGGCGGCGATATGCATTTCGCTTTCTCTTTCGCTGCCCAGGCTGCACAGGTGCAGGTGAACACCCACACCGGAGAGGTGCAGGTACTGAAGGTGATCGTCGCCAATGATGTCGGAAAGGCGCTCAACCCGCTCGGTCTGCAGGGGCAGGTGGAGGGAGGTGTGATGATGGGGATTGGCAATGCTCTGACAGAGAATTTCATCGTTGAAAACGGTTACGTGTTTACAGACCACCTGGCTCGCTACCGGATGCCATCCATCGTCCACACTCCTGATATTACATCATACATTGTTGAGCATCCTGTCTCGGAAGGTCCGTATGGGGCGAAGGGGGTTGGGGAGATCGTCAGCATTCCTACCTCCCCCGCCATTACCAACGCAATTTATAATGCGGTCGGAGTGCGTATCAAAAACCTGCCAGTGGATCAAGCCGAAATCCTCTCACAGATTGTCAGCCGATCGAACGTAAAAAATCCGGCCTCTATATGAGCTGGAGAATGAACGCTGATCTGCGGATTTTAGAGAGGACAGAATGAGTGAAGATAAAAGCTCACTCCGCTGGCTCGAGTGGGCGCAAGAAATCCAGGCACTCTCGCAAACCGGATATCATTATGCAGGGAACGATTTCGACCGGCAGCGATATCTCCGCTTATTAGAGATTGCAGCGGAGATTGCAGCAAAGCATACCGGGATTGATCACTCTTTATTGGTCAGTGTTTTCACCAGCCAGATCGGTTACGCCACGCCTCGAATAGATATACGAGGTGCGGTGTTCATGGATGGAAAGCTGTTGATGGTGCGCGAGCGCCTGGACGGCGGTTGGACACTGCCCGGCGGTTGGGCGGATGTCGGCGATATTCCCTCGAAAGCAGCCGAGCGGGAGGTGTTGGAAGAGGCCGGTTTTTGTGTTGAAGCACGAAAAGTCATTGGTGTCTATGATGCTAACCGTACCGAGCCGTTGGAGCTGTTTCACGCCTTTAAGATCATCTTTTTATGTGACCTGATCAGCGGTGAAGCGCGGCCGAGTGCCGAGACATCGGAGGTGACATTCTTTGGCAGGGATGATATCCCTCAGCATTTCTCCGGTGAGCGAACGCGGCCACGCCATATCCAGGATGCGTTTTATGCCCTGGACAACCCGGATTGCTTAACCGTATTCGATTAATTCTAGGGTTTTTCCCTTTGATAAAAGAGCTGCCGTTCGACTTGCCCGGGCATATTTACACCAGTACGATGCCTTTCGGCCTTTATGATCCGAAAGGCGAGGTGTTCTCGGCTTACCAGGCAGCAGGAGTAGCGGCTGTAGTCGTTCTTTCCAGCCAGGAAGAGATGATTAGCAAGACAAAGCAGGATCTTCTCGCATTCTATGCCCGGAATGGTTTGCAAACGATATACCTGCCAATCACTGACTTTAGCACGCCAGATGTAGTTGCACTTAATACCGCGCTGGAAGAGGTTATCTATATCGCCAAAAACGGGCAGAATGTGGTAATTCACTGCTCCGCAGGTATCGGCAGAACTGGGACATTTGCAGCTTGCCTGGCAAAACAAGTTTTTGCTATCTCTGGCGAGGAAGCAATCCGCTGGGTAAGAAAGTATATCCCTGCTGCTGTTGAAACACCGGATCAGATGCGTTTCGTATATGATTTTAATGAGGAGGGGTAAAGGATATGCTGATCACACACGCCAAGCTCATCACCTGGGAAGAGCCAAACCAGATTTTGGAAGGTCAGGCAGTCCTGATTCAGGGTGATAAGATCACGAGGATTGGTCCTGAAGCCGATCTTATCAATTTATATCCGCAAGAAGAGCGCATCGATGCTGGCGGACAATACGTGATGCCAGGCAATATTTGTGCGCACACCCACTTCTACGGCGCTTATGCACGCGGGCTGGCGATCCCGGGTCCAGCGCCAAAAGATTTCCCGGAGATCTTGCAGAAGCTCTGGTGGCCGCTGGACCGCTCTCTCAGGCTGGATGATGTGCGCACCTCGGCAGAAGTAATGATTTTAGATGCTATTAAACATGGGACCACTACTTTAATCGACCACCATGCTTCGCCCAATGCTATCGAGGGTTCACTGGATGTAATTTCAGAAGCGGTCGAGGAAGCAGGTGTGCGGGCCGTCCTCTGCTACGAAGTCACCGATCGGGATGGCCCGGTTAAGGCTCGCGCCGGGATCGATGAAAACCTGCGATTTATGAAAAGGATGGTTGGTGAAAGGAGTAAATCCAGACGGGTAAGAGCCACTTTTGGGCTGCATGCCAGCCTGACGCTTTCAGATGCTACATTGGACGCCTGCGTACAGTCGGCTCCGCGGGGTACGGGATTTCACATTCACGTTGCTGAACACGAAGTCGACCAATATGACAGCCTGGCAAAATCCGGATTGCGCGTCGTGGATCGCTTGCACCGCCGTGGGATCTTGGGACCCAAAACTATCGTTGTGCATGCCATCCATGTCGATGCACGCGAGGTAAACCTTTTGGCAGATAGCGGCACCTGGGTCACACACCAACCGCGGTCCAACATGAATAACGGCGTCGGAGTTGCGGAGATCGAATCGTTAATTCGCGCCGGAGTTCCCGTATGCCTGGGGACGGACGGTTTTTCTCACACGATGTGGGAAGAATGGAAAACAGCCTACCTGCTGCACAAAGTTTGGCATCGTGACCCACGGCGCATGAACGGTATGGACGTTGCGACCATGGCGGTATATAACAACGCCTCTCTCGCAGGCATCTTCTTTCCGGAGGCACCGCTGGGAGTCCTGGAATCAGGAGCCTATGCGGACCTGATCTTCGTCGATTACCATCCTCATACCCCACTCACCAGCGGTAACCTACCCTGGCATATCATTTTTGGTTTTCATGAGAGCATGGTGACCAGCACAATAGTCGGCGGACAGATGCTGATGAAAGACCGTACATTGCTAACGCTTGATGAGGAGGAGATCACAGCCCGAGCACTGCGGCAGGCTCCTCTGGTCTGGGAGCGGTATGAGCAACAATTCCGCAGCTGATGCTTGTTCATCAACCGGTTAAATTTTGAGGTCAACCATGAATGAATCTCGACCGAGAGTAGCAATTCTGGGTGGAACTGGTAAGGAGGGACCGGGGCTGGCGCTTCGCTGGGCTTATGCCGGCTACTCCATTATCATTGGCTCCCGGCAATTGGAAAAAGCCCAAACTGTTGCCCAGGAGCTGAACCGGCAGTTAGGCGTAAATTCAATCCAAGGTATGGAAAATAGCGCCGCAGCGCGCCTGGCAGATATTTGCGTGCTAACGGTCGTCCAGGCTGCTCACCAACAGGCGTTGGAGGGACTTAAACAGGATCTGCAGGGGAAGGTCATGGTGGATGCTACCGCTCGGGTGGATTTCAGTGACCCTCGACCCCCTTCACCACCGGCTGCAGCCCGTTATGCACAAAACTTGCTCGGGCCAGGCGTGCGCGTGGTAGCTGCTTTTCAAAATGTGCCCGCTCATGCCCTGAAGAAAAACCTGGGGGGGGCTATCGATACCGATGTACTGGTTTGCTCGGATGACCTCCCCGCTGCCGAAGAAATCATCCACCTGGCGAAGGCAGCAGGAATGCGAGCTTACTTTGCTGGCGGGCTTGACAACGCCGTGGTTGTGGAAGGCTTGACTTCCATCCTGATCAGTCTGAACAAGCACTATGGCACCCGCACAGCCAGCATCGAGATCACTGGGGTTCAAACGCCACTAAGCCAGGCAAAATGAGCTATTTGCTGATAGTTCCGGTGGGTAAGGCACCCTACCTATGACATTGACGCTGACTCCTTTGCGCGGTATCCCGCTCGTACACCCGGGGGAGGACCTGGTTGAGATCATCCTCCAGGGACTGGCGGTCTCCAAGATTGAACTGCAAGAGGGGGATATACTGGTTGTAGCCCAGAAGATCGTTTCAAAATCAGAGGGGCGGCTTGTCAATCTGGTCTCGGTGCAGCCTTCCGAGGCAGCCTTGGAGTATGCAACTCTGACTGGAAAGGACCCACGGTTAGTCGAGCTTAATCTGCTTGAATCCAGGTCTGTCTTGCGCACCCGGCCAGGCACCATGATCGTGGAACACCGCCTCGGATTTGTGTGTGCCAATGCAGGGATCGACCACTCCAATGTCGCCGGAGAAGGCAGCCCAGAAGAGGAATGGGTGCTGCTGCTACCTGAAGACCCGGACGCCACCGCTCGGCGCCTGTGCCAGCGTTTGGGAGAAGTAAGCGGTAAGAAGTTAGGGGTTTTAATCATCGATTCCCACGGGCGCGCCTGGCGGCTGGGGACAGTTGGCGTGGCGATTGGTCTGGCGGGCGTGCCGGGTTTGGTAGACCTGCGTGGCAGGGAGGACCTCTTCGGATACCAGCTCCGGATTACTGAGGTGGGTGCAGCCGATGAGCTCGCTGCGGCGGCATCCCTGGTCATGGGACAGGCAGGGGAAGCGACGCCGGTTGTGCATGTGCGCGGGTTTCCGTACCCATTGCGCGACTCTCATTTATCTGAACTCCTACGCCCCAGAGATGAGGATCTTTTTCGATGATTGCCAGTTCTTCCTCTGAGGTGAATTCCGTGGTTGCGAATGCTCCATCCTTCTGGAGCTACATCGACCGGTTGGTGGCAGATAGCAAGGTAGTGATCGATCGCCCACGCGGCAGCCACCACCCACGTTATCCTGAGCTGGTTTACCCGATGGACTATGGATATCTGGAAGGCACCTGCGCCATGGGGGGTGGTGGTATCGATGTGTGGTTAGGTGCAGCGCAGATATCCAAAGCGAATGCCGTTGCGGTCGCCGTGGATTTAGAGAAGCGAGACGCAGAGATTAAGATCTTGCTGGGATGCACACCGGGTGAGGAACGCCAGGTGAGGGATTTCCTGAACGCTGGATCGATGCGCGCAATCATGATCCCCCGTAAACCCGAGGGGCTTAATTTGCTCGAGACCCGTTCTTCTGTGCGCACATTCAAACCTGATCCGGTACCGGAGAAGACCCTGGAGCAAGTTCTGCAAGCTGCCACCTGGGCTCCTTCAGTCCACAACCGCCAGCCGTGGCGCTTTGCGGTGCTAAACAGTATGGAGAGCAGAGCTACGATCGTTGAAGAAATGGGAGCCGAGTTCAAACGGGATCTGATCTTCGACGGTGTAGGTAGCTCAGAAGCCACCGATCGCCTGGATCGCTCCAGCAGGCGCATTTTGCAGGCACCCGCAGCGGTCCTACTCTGCCTGGATATCACCGAGATGGATAAATATCCCGATGACTCTCGCCAGCAAGCGGAGCTTATGATGGGAGTCCAGAGCGTCGCTATGGCGGGTGAGAACCTGCTCCTGGCTGCTCACGCCCTTGGCCTGGGAGGTGTGTGGGTGTGTGCACCGCTGTTTGCCCCGGTGGTCGTCCGTTATGCATTAAATCTCCCGCCAAGCTGGCAGCCACAAGGCTTGATTTTATTAGGCTATCCCGCTAAACTACCTGAACCTCGCCCGCGGTGGTCGGTAAGAGATGTCACCCGATATTATTAATTTGTGAACCATTTGTGATTCTTCCTAGTGCTCGGCGGTGGAAATACGTCTGTGATTTTGGCTTCTTGCGCCGAGCACTTTAAGCGGTTGGGCGGCGTATGCCGTAAAAGTCGAGCAATATATGCCCAACCGTACTAGAAGTTTAGCGGTTTGGATAGTAATGTGGATATATCCCAACGAAAAGTAGTTGCTCTCGCCGGAGGAGTTGGCGGCGCCAAGCTGGTAGACGGCCTGGCTCAATACCTGCCACCTGAAAATCTGACGGTCATCGTCAATATTGGCGATGATTTTGAGCACCTTGGGTTGAAGATTTGCCCTGATCTGGATACGGTATGTTACACACTGGCAGGCTTGGCGAATCCGAAAACCGGATGGGGATTGGCTGACGAGACCTGGCACGCTATGGAACAAGTATCTATTTTGGGAGGGCCGGATTGGTTCCGGTTAGGCGATCGTGACCTGGGCACTCATCTGGAACGCACCCGCCGGTTAAGCGCCGGTGAAACGCTCAGTCAGATCACCCGTCACTTCTGCAAAGAATGGGGGATCGGCATAACAGTTTTGCCAGCCAGTGATGACAGAGTGCCAACTTGGGTGTATACTGAAGAGGGGGAAATGACTTTTCAAGAATATTTCGTTCACCAGCATTGTCACCCAGTGGTGAAAGAATTTCGGTTCGAGGGTAATGAGCGTGTACGCCCGGCCCCCGGTGTGCTGGAATCGCTCCATGAGGCAGATACAATCATTTTCTGCCCTTCTAATCCTTGGGTTAGCATTGATCCAATATTGGCAATTCCTCAAATACAACAGGCAGTTGAAGCGAATGCGGTTATCGCGGTTTCTCCGATTATCGGCGGAGAAGCCGTGAAAGGTCCGGCGGCTAAAATGTATGCCGAACTGGGCATTGAACCGTCCGCGCTTGCCGTAGCACGCCATTACCAGGATCTGTTGGACGGATTCGTGTTCGATCGGATCGATGTTGATGAATTCGAAACAATCAGCCGGTTGGGCATCCGCCCTTATACAACCAATACCTTGATGCATACGCCAGCGGACAGGCGCCAGCTGGCGGAGGAGGTAGTCGAGTTCTCATTTTCTATGATGGAAAATCACCTGGAGACCCGCCCTCTGGGTTAAGCATTGAAGGAGTTGAAGTAAGATCTGTGAAAATCTTATGGAATGAAGAGAAATCACCCGGGCGCAATCTACTCTGAGCTGTGAGGGTACGCGCATAATCCTATGCAAGATGTGCTTTCGATTTGGAGGTAGAACCCCGGATGACATTATGGGCGATCGTTCCCGTTAAACCGTTGCGACGTGGGAAATCGCGCCTGGCAAGTGTCCTTACCCAAGATGAACGCGCCGACCTGAACCAGCGATTGTTGGTGCACACCGTTGATACGCTGCGATCACTCCCAGAGATCGAACATGTGTTGGTAGTTAGTCGTGATCCAGCAGCATTAGCGCTAGCACGCAATCACGGCGCACGAACCGTACAGGAAAATGGCTCGCCTCAGCTGAATGTTGCCTTAGCCAGAGCCACAATCCTGGCGAAAAACTATATCACCCGTGGGGTCCTGATCGTCCCTGCGGATTTACCCCTGATTACACCCGAGGATGTGCGATCTATGCTGGATCGGGCCAAGTATCCTCCGGTGGTCGTTGTTGCACCGGACCGGCACCGCCAGGGTACGAATGCACTTCTCGTCTGCCCGGTTGGATTGATCGATTATGAGTTTGGCCCCGGATCATTTCAACGGCACTGCGACCTGGCTAACAAGGCTGGGGCGCGCCTGGAAGTTTGCGAGCTGCCCTCTCTGGCTTTAGACGTGGACTATCCGGAAGATCTCGATATAATTGAAGACGAACTGAAGACAGAATACGAGTAATATCAAAGCGGAGGAACAATGACTGAGCGTGTTGCCCTATATCTGCAAGACGCGCATGATTTGCGCGACGGCTTGGACTATGTGCGTTATGCTGAGCAGCGTGGCTTTGAAGCAGTATGGCAGGCAGAGTCCCGTTTGGTGCGAGATGCCATTGTGCCTATGGCCGCCTATGCAGCCGTGACTGAGCGCCTCAAGGTCGGTTCCGGGGTGATCAACAACTGGACGCGCAACATCGGCCTGTTGGCTGCCACCTTTTTAACCTTAGACGATCTGGCGCCAAACCGGGTGATCTGTGGCATTGGGGCATGGTGGGATCCTCTGGCGCGCAATGTTGGGATCGACCGGCGAAAGCCTTTGGTTGCCATGCGCGAGACAGTCGAAGTGATGCGCAGGCTGTTGAATATGGAGCGCGTCACTTTTCATGGGGAGTTCCACCACGTGGATGGTATCGAGCTGGATGTTGTCCACGGGAGACGCGAGCCGCGCAATGTGCCGATCATGATTGGGGCGACCGGCGATAAGATGATGGAGCTGACCGGTGAGATCGCAGATGGGGCTGTGCTCAACTACTGCGTTCCACCAGAGTACAATGATAAGGCCCTGGAGCTGCTGGAGATCGGAGCGCGCCGGGCTGGTCGCAGGTTTGAAGACCTGGACCGCCCGCAGCTGGTCGTTTGCTCTGTGGATTATGATCATGATAAAGCCATCGATTCGACCCGCGGATTGCTGACCCAATACCTGGCACAGCAGCCGCATATCGCCAAAGCTTCGGGGGTTTCTGACCAGGTGGTGGCGGAGATCCAATCTATCCTTGGGTGGCCTGCCACCAAAGAGCAGATCCAGCGCGCCAAGCACTTAGTGCCTGAGGACCTGATTTACCGCATTACTGCTTCCGGAACACCCGATGAAGCCCGTGCAAAAGTAAATGAATACCGCAAACGTGGCTGTACCTGCCCAATCCTGTACCCGGTCGGCGGGGATGTACGGCTGCTGATCGATACATTCGCAGTATGAGGCAGCCTAACTCTCGCCAATGCTTCGTGTGTGGGCTTGGGAATCCATTCGGCTTACAGCTCCGCTTCGATATCACGGGACCCGGCGAAGTAACTACCTGCTATACTGTGCCTGAGAAATTCCAGGGTTTCCCGGGGGTTGTGCACGGCGGGGTCGTGGCTGCCATGCTGGATGAAGTCTGTGGACGTGCCCATATGGGGATCGACCCGCCGCGGTTCATGTATACGGCGACCCTGGAAGTGCGCTATCGTAAGAATGTGCCGGTTGGACAACCCCTGCGCATCGTTGGGAAGGCCGTCAAGAGCAAGTCTCGCACCGCCACTTCAACCGGGGCGATCTACGGTCCAGACGGTGAAGTTTTGGCTGAGGCGGATGCTCTGCTTGTTGAGGTGCCGGATGGCACGCTTTCAAATGTTGACCTGGCAGCCCTGGGATGGAAAGTGTATGATGAATAACTGTCAATTGGGGTTTTATCGCCATGATCATTGAGTACCATCGTCCAAAAACGATCGATGAAGCGCTGGGATACCTGTCGCGAGATGGGATGCGGACTGTCCCAATGGGTGGCGGGACAATCCTGAACCAGCCTTCCTCGTCCCCGCTGGCTGTCGTTGATCTGCAGTCCCTAGGGCTGGACCGCATCGAGCGGCGTGGTAAAGACCTGGTAATCGGCGCCACGGCTACTCTCCAATCCATGTTGTATTCGCCGGATCTGCCGGTGTCGATCAAGAGAGTAATCGAGCACGAAGCCACCTATAATCTGCGCCAGGTGGCGACTCTGGCTGGCACCCTCATCGCAGCGGATGGTCGCTCGCCACTCACTACTGCGCTGTTAGCGTTAGATGTCCAATTAACGCTTCTGCCTGGCGATGAGACGATCAGCCTGGGGGATTTGCTGCCAGTACGCGGCGAACGCCTGCCGGGCAGGTTGGTAACCACGATCACCTTTTCGCTCAACGCCAGCTTTGCTTACCAATACGTAGCCCGAACGCCTGCCGACCTGCCGATTGTTTGCGCTGCCGCAGCCCTCTGGCCTTCTGGGCGGACCAGGCTGGCTCTGGGGGGTTATGGGTCTGCGCCGGTGCTGGCGATGGATGGGCCGGAACCAGGTGGAGCCGAAATGGCTGCTCGCAGCGCTTATGGACAGGCGCAGGACGAGTGGGCCAGTGCGGAATACCGCCAGGAGATCGCCGGCACGCTGGCACGCCGCTGTCTTGAGGATTTGACCACCGGATGATCCGCCTGTCCTTTGCTAACTGGCTGGCGATTCGATCCTATTTTTTCAACCATTTCGGTGAAGGGCGAGCAGGGTCAGATCATCTTCCTGCTCCCAATTTGGACCCGTGTATTCAGCCAATCCAGCCAGGAGGGATTTGATCAAATCCTGATTATTGGTCTGATCAGCCAACATTTTCTGAACCATGGGAGCACCCAGGATCTGGTGTGGCGGGTTGTGGGCTTCGATCAGCCCATCGCTGAACATTAACAGCTTATCTCCAGCTTTGATCGTTGTGTGCTTTTCTTCGTACGGCATGCCGGGCATCAATCCAAGCGGCATGCCGGTGGCGCGTAGTTCACACGGTCCTTCCATCGTCAGATGGCAGGGAAGACAATGACCGGCATTTGCGTACTTCAGTTCCCCGGTATTCAGATCGAGCAAAGCCAGCAGGCAGGTGATAAACATGCCAGGAGGCATTTGTTGGCAGAGCAAGTCGTTCGCCCGGGAGAGCATCTCGCCGGGTGATAGCTCCTGGTCGTTGCTGATGCTGGCTGCGATAGCTCGAAGGATGCTGCACGTGGTCGCCATTACGAGGGCAGCGGGGATGCCTTTACCGGTAGCATCGCCGATCAGTACGCCGAGCTGATCATTTGGGAACAGAATAAAATCGTAGAAGTCTCCGCCAACAGCGTGGGCAGGTTGCCAGTGGACGCTAATTTGCCAGCCCGGGGGATTCGGTATCTTAGAGGGAAGGATGCCATGTTGGATCTTTTGAGCTAATGCCAGCTCATATTCGATCCTTTCCCTCTCGATTAATTGTGCCTGTGCCAGTTTAAGCTCTTCGTAAGCGCGTAAGAGCTGCTGGTTCTTTTCCTGCAGCTCACCAATGATCCCCTGCTCCGTAGCATTCAAGCGAACCGTCACTTCTTGCAGTATATGGAAACCCAGATGGGGTTGGCGCAGCAACAAGGTTTCAAAGTCGCTGTGCAGCATCTCAAGTAACACAACCGGTGAGGCAGTGCGTGCGCTGGCGTTACGCAACCGACCCGGAACCAGCAGGCTCATCTCGCCGAATATATCCCCAGAGTTCAAGAAAGATAGGCGGCGTTGCTCTTCCTTTCCCAGGAATTTAATGATTTCAACTTCGCCCTGAACCACCAGATAAAGCCGATCCCCGGCATCTCCCTCGTGGAACAGGATGGTGCCGGTTGGGAACTGGCGATGATGAAAAGCCTGGAAGAGAGGGCTAATCTCTTCAGCCGGGATATCTTTAATAAAGGGTAGCCACTGGATCAGGTTCTCTGAGGTGATGAGTTCTGTCTCGTCCATAATCTCTATGAGGATATTATAGACTAAGAATGTCGAATTGATAACCCTGGATTCAGGTACTTCCGCGGGGACAGTTTGCAGATTAATAGGTAAACCATGGATTTACGGCAAAATGGTTTACAATAGAGTCTGGTTCTGCATCAGAAAGAGCGCTCTCAGGTGTGCAATATGACCGGCCTGGATCTATATTTAAATCAGATCATCCTCGGAGATTGCATTGAAGTGCTCGAGTCCCTGCCCCAGGGCTCGATTGATTTGGTGTTTGCCGACCCACCCTATAACTTACAACTGCAGCATGAGCTTTACCGACCCAACCACACCCGTGTAAACGGCGTCGATGATCCCTGGGATCAGTTTGAGAGTTTTGAATCTTACGACAAATTTACCCGCTTATGGCTGGAAGCCTGCCGCAGGGTCTTGAAGGATTCGGGCACGATCTGGGTGATCGGCTCCTATCACAACATCTATCGTGTGGGTGCACTTTTGCAAGATCTTGGATATTGGATCTTGAACGATGTCGTGTGGATCAAAACCAACCCCATGCCCAACTTTAAGGGAGTGCGTTTGACGAACGCCCAAGAGACATTAATCTGGGCTCAAAAGCAGCGCGGCTCGCGTTATACATTCAACCACCACAGTATGAAAGCCTTGAACGACGATCTGCAAATGCGCAGCGATTGGCTCCTACCTATATGCAACGGCAAGGAACGTATTAAAGTCAACGGTAGCAAGGCTCACGCAACTCAAAAGCCAGAGTCGCTCCTATACCGGGTGGTCTTATCCAGCTCCAGCCCGGGTGATGTGATCCTGGACCCTTTCTTTGGGACCGGCACGACCGGCGCAGTCGCCAAGAAGCTCCAACGTCAATGGATTGGCATCGAGAGAGATGAGTTCTATGTCCGTATTGCCCAGGAGCGCATTGACGCGATCCCTGTGGCACCTTTCGATCCATGTGTATTTGGTTCCGAACAGAGCCGGCGCAACAAGCGCATCGCATTTGGTAGATTACTCGAGCTGGGTTTGCTGCTGCCGGGTCAACCTCTATACTTCGAAATGAAAGAGGATACGTCAGCAATCATCCTGGCAGATGGACACATACGGTACCAAAACATCCAAGGATCCATTCACCAAGTCGGTAAACACCTATTAAATAGCCCATGTAATGGCTGGGAACACTGGTATTATCGAGAGACTGGCGGCGGCGACCTGGTTGTAATTGACCGATTGCGCGACCAGGTATTGGAAATGTTGGGTTAGATCGCCCTGGCAGAAAATCGCCTTTGATTTCATTGATTTCGGAGAGTAATTATGGAGTTCAATCTGCAGATCAACTTTGCTTCAATGAGAGTCTCAGCATTGCCCGGGGATTCGCTCCTTAAAATTTTACGCGGCCTGGGATTTTACGGAGTGAAGCACGGATGCGAAAGCGGGGAATGCGGCGCCTGTACCGTCTTGCTGGATGGGCGCCCTGTCAATGCATGCCTGATATTGGCAGCCCAGGCAGAAGGGCATTCAATCCAGACGATTGAGTCAATCGGAAAACACCCGGAGCAGGGTTGGCGAGTCACAGAAGGGTTGCATGCGATCCAGCAGGCATTTGTTGAGACCGGGGCGATCCAATGCGGATACTGTACTCCTGCTCAGGTCTTGGCAGCCAAAGAGCTGCTGGACCGTAACCTCTCACCCAATGAAGCGGAAGTTCGACAGGTGTTATCGGGCATTTTATGCCGCTGCACCGGTTATATAAAGCCTGTCCAGGCAGTCTTGCGGGCTGCTGCCGTAATGCGTGGTGAACAGGTTGATCCGGTTGACGGAGGGGAATCTGCTATTCCCGTCCCTCCCGATTGGTTGCCTCTCGGTCCCACTGCAGGAGAAACCGGTCCATTCGTGGGAACCAGAGATGTTGTCACCAGCCGGACCCAGGTGATGCCGCAAATTCAGATTGCTCCGGAGACGGAAGGCTGGCAGCGGGTCGGCAAACCGGAGCGCAAGGTGGATGCTGTGAAGCTCGTGCAGGGCAAACCTGCCTTCGCGGCTGATTTCGACCCTCGCGGGATGCTGATTGCTAAAGTTCTGCACAGCCCCATCGCACACGCTCGCATCAAACGCATCGATACCCGCCGCGCTCGAGAGCTCGCGGGGGTAGCTGCAGTGCTCACATGGCAGGATATTCCCCGAGTAGTCTACTCCACCGCCGGTCAATCGGACCCGATCCCTGGACCGTTAGATAGTTTTTCATTGGATAATAAAGTGCGTTTTGTTGGTGACCGGGTCGCTTTCGTAGCTGCTGAAAATGAAGCAATTGCTGAGGAAGCCCTCCGGCGTATCGATGTTGAGTATGAGCCATTACCTACCCTCTTTGATCCGGCTGCATCTATGGGTGCCGGCGCTCCGCTTCTGCACGATGAGCCCGAATTTGTGAATTTTGCCGATTCTGATCCCAGCCATAATCTGGCAGCACAAATTCGGATCGATATCGGCGACGTTGAGCAGGGCTTTTCTGAGGCAGATACCATCTTCGAAGGCGAATATGAAGTCCCAAAAGTCCAGCAGGCACACATTGAGCCGCATGTGGTGATCACCTACTGGGATGAAGACGACCGTCTGGTTATCCGGAGCAGCACCCAGGTGCCTTTCCACACCCGCCGAATACTGGCCCCTGTGCTTGGGTTGCCGATTAAGCGTATTCGCGTGATTAAGCCGCGCATCGGGGGTGGATTTGGAGGTAAACAAGAAATCCTGATTGAGGATGTCGCCGCTCACCTGACTATAGCTACCGGTAGACCGGTGCTATACGAGTACACGCGCGAAGAGGAGTTTATCGCCGCTCGCTCACGCCATCCGATGCATATCCGGATGAAGACCGGCGTAAAGAAGGATGGCACCATCACCGCCAATTCAATGTACGCTTTAAGCGACACCGGCGCGTACGGCTGCCACGCTCTCACGGTCACTGGAAACACCGGTCATAAAGGGATGGCGCTTTATGTCGGGGACGGGCAATACCGGAGCAAGCCGAATATTCGATTCTATGCTGATATTGTGTACACCAACCACCCACCGGCAGGCGCTTATCGCGGTTATGGGGTCCCACAGGGATATTGGGCAGTTGAACGACATATGGAAAAAATCGTCCGTGAACTGGGTCTCAACCCATTGGAATTCCGCCTTAAGAATGCGGTGCGCGCTGGTGAGCTGCATCCTTTCAGCACTGCCTGGAGCGAAGGCCGCGAGCCGCGCCCGGAAACGATAGAGACCAACGGTTTGGTCGAGTGCGTCCGTCAGGGAAAAGCTGCTATCGGTTGGGACCAAAAGTTTGAAAACCAGGAATGGCATCAGGTACCAGGCAAACCTGCGCTTCGAAAAGGGATTGGTGTAGCGCTGGTGATGCAGGGGACAGCCATCCCTTACCTGGATATGGGCGCCGCAAGCATAAAAATGAACGACGACGGCTCTTTCAATTTGCTGGTAGGGGCCACAGATCTTGGGACCGGGTCCGATACCGTCCTTGCGCAGATGGCGGCAGAGGTATTGGGTGTGCCGGTCGAGGATATGATCACTTACTCATCCGATACAGATTTCACGCCCTTCGACGTGGGAGCATATGCTTCCAGCACTACATACATCTCCGGGGCAGCGGTCGCCCGAGCAGCACAGATTGTATCCGAACGAATAAGGACGCGTGCCGCCCACATTTTTAATGAGCGTGGTGACGGGCTACCCGTTAAACCGGAGGAAGTGCGACTGGCGGACAGAATGGCAGCGCTTCCGGATGGTCGATCGGTGAGCCTGACGGAGATTGCTCACCATGCTCTTCACTTTACCGACCAGGAGCAAATCATGGGGACGGCCTCATATATGTCCCCAGTTTCACCGCCACCATTTGCGGCCCAATTTGCCGAAGTTAGCGTGGATGTGGAAACTGGTCAAGTGGTAGTCGATAAGTTGGTGATGGCGGTAGATTCCGGTGTGATTGTCAACCCGATCACGGCTGCTGGCCAAATTGAGGGCGGTATGACCCAGGCGCTCGGGTACGCGGTGTGTGAAGAGATGCGTTATGATGAATCAGGCAATGCCCGTGAGCGGGATTTACGCAGCTACCATATATTCCAGGCACACGAAATGCCTGAGCTGGAGACAATCTTTATCGAGACATTTGAGCCTTCGCACCCCTTCGGTGTGAAAGCAGTGGCAGAGATACCGATGGATGGGGTTGCGCCAGCGGTGGCGAATGCAGTCCTGGATGCTTGCGGCGCCCAGATAGATGATAATCCGGTCCTCCCTGAGAAAGTGTGGCGAGCACTACGAACCATTGTTTGATGCGGATGTGGAAGGTGAGAGAAAATAATTTATGAGCTCGACCTACGTCATCGGACATATCAACCCGGATACCGACTCGATCGCCTCGGCGATGGGATACGCCTGGCTGCTCAACGAGCGGGACAACGCAGGTGTGATCGCAGCCCGTGCAGGGCCGACCAACCCACAGACCACCTGGGTGCTCAAGCAATTAGAGATAGATGCGCCCGTATTGCTCACCGACGCATCCCCCGTTTTTGAGAGCGTCACTCGCCGATTGGATACCGTCCAACCGGATAATCCACTTCGGGATGCCTGGGCGATCACCAGCCGTACTGGGGGAATCGCGCCCGTTGTTGAGGAGGATGGGCGACCTTGTGGTCTCATCACGGGGAACAGCCTGTTCGATCTCTTCAGCAGAATGATCGGCCCACATCCACGCCGACAGGAAATGCGCATCAGCGAAATCCTGGATCTGCCATGCACTGAAGGCACAGACGCGGATGCACCAAGATTTCAAGCAAAAACGCGCATTCGAGATGTGATCAACCTGATCTTGCGTGAGGAGCACAGCGATTTCTTGATCGTAGATGAAAATGACCTGTACCTCGGGGTCAGCCGGCAGCGCGATGCGCTCAACCCGCCGCGCCTCAAGCTGATCCTGGTGGACCACAACGAACCCAGCCAGGCGGTTGGCTCACTGGATGAAGCCGAGCTGATCGAGATCCTGGACCACCACCGCCTGGGAAATCCCAGCACGCATGTGCCGATTCGTTTCTCGGTGGATATCGTCGGCAGCACCAGCACTCTGGTATCGGAACGAATCGAAGAGTCAGGCCTGAGTGCTCCACCGCCACTTGCGGGCATGCTGCTCGCTGGCCTCCTATCAGATACGCTGATCCTTACATCACCGACCACCACGGAGCGCGACCACCGGGCAGCTGAGCGCCTGGGACGTTGGACATTCCACGGCAGCAGCCCGCTGGCTGGAGAGACGATCCAATCTTACGGGCAGAAGGTGATTAATGCTGGGGCGGGGCTGGCAACCCGCAAGCCGCAGGAAGTTGTTTCCACGGATATGAAATTGTACGAAGCGGGTGGACTGAACTTCGCCATCGCACAGGCTGAAGTAACCAGCCTGCTGCAGCTCGAAGAGTACCTGGATGGACTGAGAGCAGCACTCGAAGAGCTGCGACGCTCGAACGGGCTGAACTTTGCGATGCTCATGGTGACGGATGTGGTCAGCGGTTCCAGCCGGTTGATCCTATCCAATGAGCCGCCCGCGTTGAACGGCTTGCCTTACCCGCTCCAGCCGGATAAGACGCGCCTGGCGGAAGGGGTGGTCTCCCGGAAGAAGCAGCTCCTCCCAGTGGTACTTGGGCTGCTGGAGAGCTGATCGGATGATATACAGGGCAGTTGTCGACCTCGAAAATAGAAACGAGCCGGGTGCTTTGTGCACACTGGTACGCGCCCAAGGTTCTACGCCCAGACAGGCGACCAGTAAAATGCTGGTTTATGGAGATGGAAGCATCTTGGGGACAATCGGTGGGGGTGAGGTGGAGGGGCGTGTCAAAGCAGAGGCGCTCCTGTCTATCCAGGATGGCAAAGCGCGCCTGTTAGAATACAATTTGTCTGACCCGCAGCAAGGCGACCCAGGTGTGTGTGGCGGGCAGGTGGAGATATTTGTGGAACCGATCTTACCCAAACCTGTGCTGGTGGTCATAGGCTGCGGACACGTCGGCAAAGCCGTGGCTCACCTGGCGCGCTGGTTAGGATTTCGCGTAGCAGTCAGCGATGACCGCCAGGAATTCTGTAATCCAGACGCGGTTCCGGATGCCGATGAGTATTTCCCGCTGCCACTGAAAGATCTTGCTGACCGTTTGAAGATTACCCCGTGGACTTACTTCGTCCTGACAACCCGTGGAGTGGATATCGATGTGGACGGGCTGCCGGCATTGCTGGATTCACCGGCTGCATATATCGGTGTTATTGGATCGCGCCGCAGGTGGACCTTGACTCGAAATAAACTGGCGGAGGCAGGAATGTCAGACGAGCTTCTAGACCGGGTCCTCTCACCGATCGGCCTCGATTTGGGCGCTGAAACCCCGGAAGAGATCGCTATCAGTATCCTGGCGGAGATTATAATGCTGCGGAGAGGAAAACCCTCCCGCCCTGGTGCATAAACATAATCATTGGCTGGATCAATGGTGATTGGCCGAAAAGGAATAATGAGGCTTGCCGGAATACCGGATCAAATCTCGGATCATCGGAGAACAGTATGTGGACTGAGTATATCAATGCAACCAATGTTGACCAAGTTATCCAGGTGCTGGCAAAACAAGCTGAACGGGCACGCATCGTTGCCGGAGGCACGGATCTATTACTTGAGATCGAACGCGGAGTGCGCCAGGGGATTGATACGCTGGTCGATATCTCTCGCATTCCCGGATTAGACCGGATCTTCCTCGATGATGAAGACCACATCCATCTTGGACCGCTGGTGACCCACAACCAGTGTGTCGCATCGAAGTTACTTGTGGAGCGCGCCTTTCCGCTCGCCCAGGCTGCCTGGGAGGTAGGCGCGCCTCAAATTCGAAACCGTGGTACCGTCGCTGGCAACCTGATTACAG
>Ga0209253_10001565_pt1 | contig 20096 bp, 17 predicted proteins | sample FrelakmetBRP12BR_FD_187145 | JGI IMG/M metagenome (GOLD analysis project Ga0209253, IMG submission 187145) | Freshwater lake sediment microbial communities from the University of Notre Dame, USA, for methane emissions studies - BRP12 BR (SPAdes)... | ecosystem: Environmental > Aquatic >... | reverse complement strand
GAGCCGCAAGCCCTTCGGCTCCTACATGCGGATCTCGGTGATCGCGCCGAAGCCGATCTCGCGGCCGCTGCCGCGGATCACGTGCTCCATCACCGAGGCGCCATCGGGGTAGCGCGTGGTCTTCGGCCTGATCGTGTCGAGGATACCGAGCTTCTCGAACAGTCGGTCGAGGTAGAGGCCCGTCGACGCGGTGTTGTAGACGATCGAGTCGGCGGCGAGCAGCGTTGCCTTGAGCGCATCGACGGTCGTCACGTCCGGCGCGGGCGCGCCGCTGCGCACGATGATGCCGGCGCCGACCCGGCCCACCGCGACGCGCGTGCTGGCGTCCACCTTGCCATCCTTCGCCGCCTGCGCGATGACGGCCGGCGGCGAGATGAGGATGTCGTATGCCTCGCCGGCGGCAAGCCGCTCGGCGATCCGCGGCGCCGTGTTGAACTGGATCTTGAGGTCGTCGCCCGTCTCGCGCTTCACGAGCTGCGCGAACGCCACGAGGCCGGGCTCGACCGCGCCTGCCGACAGCACCTTGATCTCGGCAGCGGATGCGGACGCCACCAGCGCGACCGCCAGCAGCAGCGGGGCAACGAATTTCTTCATGCGAGCCGTCCTGTGAACGACGGGCGCCTCAGCCGAACGGCCGCACGCCGATCAGCCAGCCATGCAGCCAGAAGCCGAATACCGCCCATGCGACGACGCCGACCACGACGGCCACCGCATCGCGCGACAGCGAACCCGGCGGGTACACGGTGCCCGCGGCGCGGTCGCGCCGCCGTGCGGACGCGTAGTCCGCGATCGCCCACACGAGAAAGCCGCCGAAGAGCACGACGTCGGCGAGCGTGCCGTTCGCGAGCAGATGCGCGAACGCCCAGACCTTGGTGCCCAGCACCATCGGATGGTGAAGGGCCGCCTTCATCCGCGTGCCGCGCATGTTGCCCGCGACGATCAGGATGAACGCGGGCAGGACGAGCAGCGAGGCCGCATGGCGCGTCCACAGCGGCGGATTCCAGAGGACGACGGGCGCCATCCGCGCCTGGCCGTATCCCCAGACGATGAGCGCGAACCCGGCGAGCGACACCAGCGCGTAGACGAGCTTCCACCGGTTCGCGCCTATGCGCGCGATCTGCGCCGTGCGCCAGTCGTCCGCGAAGATGCGCACCGAGTGCGCGCCCAGGAACAACACGAGTCCGGCGATGAGTGCGGTCATGGGCGGCGAAGGGACGGTAAGATGGCGCGTTGGCGCGGCCGGGTCCGGCCGCGCGCCGCATCTTACCGCCAAAATCCCCGCGATGACTCTGAACACCCAAAACGCACGCTTCGGCAGCGGCAAGTCCGTGCGCCGCGTCGAGGACGACGGCCTGCTCACCGGCCGCGACCAGTTCGCCGACAATTTTTCGCTGCCGGGACAGGCGCATCTCGTGTTCCTGCGCTCGCCGCACGCGCACGCACGCATTGCCGCCCTCGACGTCACCGCCGCGCAGGCGGTGCCGGGCTTCGTCGCGCTGTACACGGGCGCCGACCTGGTCCGCGCGGGCGTGAAGCCCATCGCGTCGTCGACCGATTTCAAGCGCCCGGACGGGGCGCCGACCGCGACACCGGCGCAGCACGCGCTTGCCGTCGACATCGTCCGTTACGTCGGCGAGGCCGTCGTCGCCGTGGTCGCGGAGTCGCGCAGCGCAGCCCGGGACGCCGCCGAGGCGATCGACGTCCGCTACCAATCGCTGCCCGCGGTCGCGGAAATCGCCGACGCCATCGCGCCCGGCGCGGCGCTCGTGTGGCCGGCCGCGACCGGCAACATCGCGTGCGCGAAGCGCCACGGCAACGCCGAGGCGACCGCACTGGCGATCGCGTCGGCCGCGCACGTGGTGACGCTCGACCTCGTGAACCAGCGGCTCGCGCCGTCGCCGATCGAGCCGCGAACGACGCTCGCGTCCTGGGACGCCGCGACCGGCCGCATCACGCTGCGTGTCAGCTGCCAGACGCCCACGGGCCTGCGCGACGAACTGTGCAACGACGTGCTGTCGATCGCGCCCGAAAAGATGCGCATCCTCGTCGGCGACGTCGGCGGCGGCTTCGGCATGAAGACGACGCTCTATGCCGAGGACGTCGTTGCGGCTTTCGCCACGCGCGCACTCGCCCGGCCGGTCAAGTGGACGGCCGACCGGATGGAGGAGTTCGTCGCCGCCACGCACGGGCGCGATCTCGCGAGCACGGCGACGCTCGCGCTCGACGAACAGGGCCGCGTGCTCGCGCTGCGCGTACATTCGCACGCGAACCTGGGCGCGTATGCGACGCCGGCCGGCGTGCTGATCCAGCTGATGATCGGGCCGTGGGTGTCGACGAGCATCTACGACATCGGCACGATCGACGTGCAGATTGCCGGCGTGCTCACGCACACGACGCCGACCGGGCCCTATCGCGGCGCCGGGCGGCCCGAGGCGATCTACACGATCGAGCGGCTGTTCGACGCGGCCGCGCGCAAGATGGGCGTCGATCCCGCGGAACTGCGGCGCCGGAACATGGTGCGGCCCGAGCAGATGCCCTACCGCAACGCGATGGGCAAGACGTACGACACAGGCAAGTTCGCAGCGGTGCTCGATCGGGGCCTGGCGCTCGCCGACTGGAGCGGCTTCGCCGCGCGCGCCGCGGATGCACATCGACGCGGGCGGCTGCGCGGGCGCGGGCTCGCGACGTTCGTCGAATGGACGGGCGCCGAGGTGTTCGAGGAGCGCGTGACCGTCACCGTGAGCGGCGACGGCGGGATCGAGATCTTCTCGGCGACGCAGCCGATGGGAACCTCGCTCGCGACGACGTTCGCGCAGCTCGCCGTCGACGTGTTCGGCGTACCGTTGGAGCGCATCCGCATCGCGTTCGGCGACACCGACCGCGCGACGGGCTTCGGCAGCGCGGGCTCGCGGTCGCTGTTCGTCGGCGGGTCCGCCGTGCACGTCGCGTCGGAACGGACCGTGAAGAAGGCGCACGAGCTGGCGGCGGAGGAGCTCGAAGCCGCCGTCGCCGACATCGAGTACCGCGACGGCGTGTTTCGCATCGGCGGCACCGATCGCTCGATCGGGCTCTTCGACCTCGCGGCGAAGCAGGCCGGGCGGTGCATCGTGCTCGACTCGACCAGCAAGGTCGCCGACGCGACGTGGCCGAACGGATGCCACGTGTGCGAGGTCGAGATCGATCCGGAGACCGGCGACGTCGAGGTCGCCAACTACTGGTCGGTCAACGACGTCGGCCGCGTCGTGAACCCGATGGTCGTCGTGGGGCAGCTCGAGGGCGGCGCCGCGCAGGGCATCGGCCAGGCGCTGTGCGAGCGCGTCGTCTACGACCGCGAATCGGGGCAGCTCCTCACCGGCACGTTCATGGACTATGCGCTGCCGCGCGCGGGGATGATCCGCCATTTCGACATGACGATGGACGAGTCGACGCCGTCGAAGAACAACCACCTGGGCGTGAAGGGCGTGGGCGAGCTGGGCACGATCGGCGCGACGCCCGCCGTCGTCAACGCGGTCGTCGACGCGCTCGCGCGCGCGGGCCTGGGGTCGCGCGCGGACGCGCTGCAGATGCCCTTCACGGCGGAGCGCGTCTGGCGCGCGCTGCAGGACTGACGACGCGCGCTCCCTACCGCCGGAAACCGCGCCAGTACCATAGCATCGCGGCGCCGCCGACCAGTCCGCCGAGGTGCGCGAAGTGCGCGACGCCGGTTTGCGAGCCGGTGACGCCCAGCACGAGCTCGATCCCGGCGTAGATCACGACGAACAACCGCGCCGGAATCGGAATCGGCGGGAACAGCAGCATCACCTTGTTGCGCGGGAAGAACACCGCATACGCGAGCAGCAGGCCGAACACGCCGCCGGACGCGCCGACGGTCGGGTAGATGTCGCCGGACAGCGCGGCGATGCCGAGCTGGGCGAGCGCTGCGGCCACCACGCACACCAGGTAATAGGTCAGATAGCGGCGCTGCCCGACGACCTGCTCGATCGCGCCGCCGAACATGTACAGCGCGAACATGTTGAACGCGAGATGCGTGAGGCCGCCGTGCAGGAAGGCGTACGTGACGAGCTGCCACACGCTGAAGCCGACCTGCCCGCCGGTCGCGCGGGCCGCGCCGAGCGGCCAGAGCGCGAACGGGCCGGCCAGCGCCGGCACCAGGCCCTGCAGCAGGAAGATCGCGACATTGGCGACGATGAGGGGGGTCGTGACGGGGGGCATGGACGGTGAGGTGGTGGCGGGAGCGGCGGGATGCAACCCGGATTCTGCCCGATCGGGAACCGATGGGCGGGATCGCGGTCATTAACAGGCTGTTGAAACTCGCAGCCTCAACTTATCCAGGCCTCATTTCGAGCGCAGCGAGAAACCTGCTTCTGAACGAAATCAACCAATTGCCAACAGCAGGTTCCTCGCTTCGCTCGGAATGATGCGGATGGAAGGGTTTGGTCGACGCTCTTCAACAGCCTGTTAAGAGTTCGGGCGCTCGCGCTGTCGTCGCTCCGGCCGCTTGTTGCGCGTTTGTTGGTCAACCCTGCGATCTGCTCACCGTTCAAACCCATGCTGCGCTACCTTCTGCCCCGCTCCGTCCTGGTTCGCGTCCTCCTCGCGGTGCTGGTCATCGGGGGGGTGTCGACCGGCTGCACGACGCTCGAGGAAAAGGAGCGCGAGCTCACGTTTCGCGCGCAGAAGGACGCCGCCGGCTGGTTCGTCAGCGTTCCGGAGTCGGTGCAGGACGTCTACCTTCCCGTGTCGTCGAAGCCCGACGCGCCGCGCATTCACGCGTGGTGGTGGCCGGGCGCCACATCCGACGCGCCCGTCGTCTATTACCTGCACGGAGTTCGCTGGAACCTGACCGGGAACCTCCGGCGCATCGAGCAGTGGCACCAGATGGGATTCGCGGTCTTCGCCATCGACTATCGTGGATTCGGCAAGAGCGACGGCGACCTTCCGTCGGAGCAGATGGTGTACGAGGATGCGGATGCCGGCTGGCAATGGCTCGTCCAGCGCCAGCCGGATCCGTCGCGCCGCGTGATCTACGGGCATTCGCTGGGCGGTGCCGTCGCGATCGACCTGGCCGCGCGGCTCGCGGAGGGCGCGCCGGGCGAGGGTCCGCACGCGCGCGGCCTGATCGTCGAGTCCTCGTTCACGACGCTGGCCGACGTGGCGGCGGAGCTCACGTATGGCTGGCTGCCGACAGATCTGATCCTGACGCAGAAATTCGACTCGATCCGCAAGATCAAGCGGGTCGACATGCCCGTGCTCGTCGTGCACGGTGCCGGCGATCGTTTCATTCCTTCGAAATTCTCGGAGGCGTTGTATCGCGCCGCACCGGGACCCAAGAAGAGGCTGCTGCTGGTCGAGAACGGCAGCCACAACAACAGTCTCTGGGTAGGCAACGGCGAGTACAAGCGCGCGGTGCACGAACTCTTCGAGATGCGCGAACCGGCGACCGCGGCCGGCACGACACCCGCGCTCCGGTCCTCGGGACCGCAGCCGACACTGTAGGGCACCCAACGCTCCCGCGACGGGAGCCGCGCGTTGACGCGTGTGCACACGCGGCCTAGTATCCGTGGTCCGCAATGGTTCGTTCCGCGCAGGCTCGCCTGCATCCACCGGCACTGATCCATGAACGCATGGCGCGCCTGGTTGCCTATCGGCATGACGTTTCTTTCGGCCGCGGCCCACGCCGCCACCGAAGTCGGCACCGTCACGCTGGTCGACGGCGGCGCGCGCGTGCTTCGCGGCGCCACGTGGTACAAGCTCGCGCCCGGTGTTCGCGTCGAGGAGGGCGACGTCTTCGCGTCGTCGGAGCGCGCGCACGTGCAGCTCGAGTTCGCGGCGGGGACGCTCGCGAACCTGGGCGGCAACGGCGCGCTGCACGTCGGCCTTCCCGAGGCGAAGCAGCTGCTGCTCGTGCTTCCTTCCGGTTGGCTCAAGCTGGCCGCGAAAGCGCCCGGCGTGCGGTTGCGCACCCCTGCGCTCGACGTGATCATGCCCGAGGCGATCGTCGTCATGCACGCGCAACCGGCCACGGCCGAGCTCTTCGTCGAGAGCGGCAGCGCGAAGCTCATCCCGCCCGCTGCGCCGGGCGCAGACGCTGCCGCGCGCGACGCGAAGCGCGGCGAGTTCTGGACGAAGGCCGCGGCGCTGCCGCCAGACGTGCGCACGAGCCCGCCAAAGGCGTTCGTCGACGCGATGCCCCGAAGCTTCGTGGATCCGCTGCCCGTGCTGGCGGCGAAGCAGAAGGGAACGTCCGAACTCGTCGTCGATCGCGAGATCACCTACGCGGAAGCGCTGCCGTGGCTCGCCGGGCGGGACCGCGCCGCGTTCGAGCGGCGGTTCGCCGTGCGGCTGCGCGACCCCGCGTTCCGGAAGGCGGCGGAGGCCGACATCGCGCGCTATCCTCTCTGGGACCGGCAATTGCATCCGGAAAAGTACGCGCCCAAACCCGCGCCGGCGCAATGACGCCGGCGGGCCGTCCGCAGCCATCAGGGGAATCCGCATGAAGCTCATCTGGAAGTTCAACCTCGTCCTCCTCGGCATCTTCGTGCTGGGCTTCCTGATCGCCGGCTACATCTCCTACCGGGCGCTGCAGACCAACGCGCGCGAGGAGATCCTGCAGAACGCGCGGCTGATGATGGAGTCGGCGCTGTCGTCGCGGAACTACACGACGACGCAGGTAAAGCCGTTGCTCGAGACGCAGATGAAGTACAAGTTCCTGCCGCAATCGGTGCCCGCGTACGCGGCGACCGAGCAGTTCAACGACCTGCGGAAGAAGCATCCCGACTACACGTACAAGGAAGCGACGCTGAATCCCTCCAACCTGCGCAACCGCGCGACGGACTGGGAGGCGGACGTCGTCAACGGCTTCCGCAACACGGCCACGACCACCGAGACCATCGGCGAGCGCGACACGCCGTCCGGGCGCGCGCTCTACCTGGCGCGGCCGATCCAGATCAAGAGCGGCGCGTGCCTCGAATGCCACAGCACGGTCGACGTCGCGCCGAAGACGATGGTCGACCTGTACGGCCCCGCCAACGGGTTCGGCTGGAAGATGGACGAGGTCATCGGCGCGCAGATCGTGTCGGTGCCGATGGCGGTGCCGATCGAGCGCGCGAACAGGACGTTCACCGCGTTCATGGGTTCCCTCGCGCTCGTGTTCGTCGCGATTTTCGTGCTGCTCAACGTGATGCTCTACACGATGGTGATCCGCCGCGTCACCCACTTGGCCGGCATCGCCGACCAGGTGAGCCTGGGCAAGATGGACGCCGGCGAGTTCAAGACGACGAGCAAGGACGAGATCGGCGTGCTGACCGAGGCGATGGGCCGGATGAAGGCGAGCCTCGTGCAGGCGATGAAGATGCTGGAAGGCTGATGCGGCGGCTCGGCACCCGCGTCCGCAGGCACCGTCGCGCCTGATGGCCCATCCCGAACGCCTCGGCAAGTACGAGATCCGCGGCGCCCTCGGCAAGGGCGCGATGGGGATCGTCTATCGCGGTTTCGACCCGCACATCGAGCGCGACGTCGCGATCAAGACCATCCGCAAGGACCTGGTCGAACCCGAGCTCGCTGCGCAGTACATGGCACGCTTCAGGAACGAGGCGAAGGCCGCCGGCCGACTTCACCATCCGAACATCGTCGGCGTCTACGAGTATGGCGAAGACGACGCCGTCACGTTCATCGCGATGGAATACGTCGAGGGCACCGGGCTGCGCGAATACCTGAACCGCCGCACGAGCTTCGACTTCGCGCAACTGGTCGCCCTGATGTCCCAGCTGCTCGATGCGCTCGACTTTGCGCACAACCACGGCGTCGTCCATCGCGACATCAAGCCGTCGAACCTGATCGTCACGAGCACGGGCATGCTCAAGGTCGCGGACTTCGGCGTCGCGCGCGTCGATACGTCGAACCTGACCACCGCCGGCATGGTGATCGGCACGCCGTCGTACATGTCGCCGGAACAATGCCGGGGTCTCGAGGCCGATTCGCGGTCGGACCTTTTCAGCACCGGCGTCGTGCTCTACGAACTATTGACCGGCGAGAAGCCGTTCCGCGGCAGCGTCGAATCGGTCGCGTACAAGATCTGCCACGAGGAGCCGGAGCCACCGTCAAGACTGTCCACGCTCAAGATGCCAGCGGCAGTGGACCAGCTGGTCGCGACCGCGCTGGCCAAGGCGCCGGCCAGTCGGTTTCCCAGCGCGCGCGTGTTCCATGATGCGCTGCGCGACGTGGCGCAGATGTCGGTGGAGGTCGACAATGGCCTGGGCACGACGATGGTGAGTATCGGTACGCTGATGCTGCAGAAGCCGGCGCCGACCTGGGACGACGAGACGCTGCGCACCGCCGAGCATGAGCTCGCGCGCGCCCTCGGCCCGATGGCGAGACTGATGGTGCGCCGCGCGGCCGAGCAGACCAGCGACCGCGCCGAGCTGTGCTCGATCCTGTCGGACAGCATCGTCGATCCGGAAACGCGGCGCCGATTCGTCGACGCGTTCGGCCACGCCGGCAGCGGCGGCCGCACCGGCGGAACCAGCGTCTCGGGTGCGCACGTGACGGGGTCGTCGCGATCGGGGCCCGCGCGCACCGGGGCGTCCGGGAGCCTGTCCGGCGCATTGCATACGACCGGGACGGGGACGCAAGGCGCCTTGCTCGATCCAGCGTTTGTCGACCAGATCACCGTGCGACTCGCCGTCTATCTGGGTCCCATCGCGAAGATCGTCACGAAGAAAGCCGCCAGCGGCGCGAGGACCCGCACTGAGTTCGTCAAGCGAGTCGCCGAGAACCTGGGGACGCAGGAGCGCGCGGCGTTCCTGCGCGAGGTCGGCTACGGCGACTGATCCCGCACGTCAGGCCGACGCGGGCCGTGCGGTTGCCGTCAGCGTGCGCAGGTCCGGCGCCGACGCGACGGTCTCGCACAGCCCGATCAGGCGGTCGGCCTGCGCGGCACCCAGCACCGGGTCGACGAGGCCGTGGAACTTGCGCGCGAGGTCCGCGTCCGTCATCGGCCGCTGCAGGCTGCCGATCGCATGCTCGATGCGCCGGTGCAGCGTGCGTCCGTCGGTCAGCGTGATCGTGACGTCGGCGGCCGCCTCGTCGACCGCGGCGTCGACCTCCGCGTGGACGCGGTCGCGCAGCGCGATCACGTCGGAGCGCGCGACGATCTCGTCGGAAAACTCCGTTTCGCCGGCCCGGCCGAACAGGAGGCCGGCCGCGCAGGCGTGGTACACGCTGAACTTCGCCTCGAGCCCGCTGCGCGGCGCCCTCTTGCCGGTGAGTTCGAGCACGAGCGAGTGCACGCGCAGGTCGACGCGCGCGATGTCGCCGGCGCGCAACGCGTGCGCGTCGCGCAGCTGCACGCAGCCGTCGATGCTCGGGTGGATGACGATGCCGCACGCGAAGGGCTTGTACGAGTTGAACGAGATCTCGAAGCGCTGGCCCAGCTCGTCGGTGATCTCGTGCCACGCGCACTTCGTCGAGTACGTCTGCGCGAGGCCGCGCGGCGCCTCGATCGCGCGAGCCGACGACGTGTAGCCGTGCTTGGCCATCAGCGCCGCCATGAGGCCGGCGCGCGCGGCGCCGCCGGGGTGGAACGGCTTGGTCATCGAGCCGAACTGCTCGCGCACGCCGATCGGCTGCGACGCCGCGATGCCGAGCGCCATCGTCGTGCGCGCGGGGTCGAGGCCGAGCAGGCGCGCGCATGCGGCCGCCGCGCCCAGCATCCCGGTCGAGCCCGTGATGTGCCAGCCGCGGTCGTAGTGATCGGGATAGATCATGTTGCCGACGCGGCACGCGACGTCGATGCCGACGACCAGCGCGTCGATGAGCTGCCTTCCGCTCGCGCCGTGATGCTCGGCGAGCGCCAGCGCCGCCGACGCGACTGGACCCGCGGGGTGGATGATCGTCTTCAGGTGCGTGTCGTCGAAGTCGAACGTGTGCGACGCGATGCCGTTCAGCAGCGCCGCGCTGCCGATGTCGACGCGCTCGCTGCGGCCCAGCAGTGTTGCCTGCGCCGCGGGGCTAAGCTCCTGCACGGCCGCCAGCGCCGCCGCGACCGTGGGATGCTGCGCCGCGCCCACCGCGCAGCCAACCCAGTTGAGGAACGTACGGTGCGCCTCGCGCTCGACGGCCTCGCTCCACCCGCGCGACGGGTGCGTCGCGACGAACTCGGCGAGGATGCGCGTGACGGGCGGCGCGTTGGGGTCGGCCGCGACGGTCGTGTTGTGTGCCATGTCAGTCCGGAAGGGCCGTCTCGAAGTGCTGATCCGCCGCCGCGGGGCGCGGCGAGCGTGGGGGCAGCTTCATGCTAATCGGTGATCTCGATGTTGCGGTCCTTCGCGATCTTCGTCCACTTCGCGATGTCGGTGCGCATGTACTGCCCGAACTGCTCGGGCGTCATCGGCATCGGCTCGAGCGCCTCGCCGGAGAGCCGCGTGCGCAGGTCGGGGTCGGCGAGCGCCTTGTTGACCTCGGTATTGAGCCTGGCCACGATCGGCGCCGGCAGGTTCGCGGGGCCCACGATGCCGTACCACTGCACGCCGTCGAAGCCCTTGTAGCCCAGTTCCTCGAACGTGGGCACGTCGGGCAGCAGCGGATGGCGCTTCGTGCCGGTCACCGCCAGCGGCCGCATCTTGCCCGCCTTGATGTGCGGCAGCGCGGCCGCGAGCCCGGGAAACAGCGCTTGCGTCTGGCCGCCGAGGATGTCGGTGATCGCGGGGCCGATGCCGCGATACGCGACGTGCTGGAGGTCGAGGTCGTTGGCGACCTTCAGCTGCTCCATCGCGAGATGCGTGAGCGTGCCGGGGCCCGACGAGCCGTACGAGAGCTTGCCCTTGTTCGCCTTCACGTAGGCGATGAACTCGGCGAGCGTGTTCACGGGGAGCGACGGCGGCACGACGAGGATGTTCGGCGTGCCGCCCACCATCGCGACCGGCGTGAAGTCGCGGATCGCGTCGTACGGCAGCTTGCGCACCGCCGGGTTGGTCCCGTGCGTGCCGACGTAGCCGATCATCAGCGTGTAGCCATCCGGCGCGGCGCGCGCCGTCGCCTGCGATCCGACGATGCCCCCACCACCGCTCTGGTTCTCGACGATGACGGATTGCCCGAGCGCCTTGCCGAGCCGCTCGGCCATCGTGCGCGCGACGAGGTCCACGCCGCCGCCCGGCTGCACGGGCGCGATGATCCTGATCGGCTTCGTGGGGTAGTCGCCCTGCGCGAGCACGGGCGGGGCGATCGCGGTGGCAGCGAGCGCGGCGATGAGCGCGAGCGATGCGCATTGGCGTGAAACGTCCATGGTTCCTCCTGAAGGCTTTGCGCCGGACTTCCAGCGCCGCCCTGTCGCCGGATTGTGACGCAAGTCGGGCGCAGCCACAAAGGTAGATCTCCGCAGCCGGGCGGCGTGGCAGAATGATCCATGGCCGATCGCGACCACGCCATCGAATTCGCGCGCATCGCCGACGCGCCGGCGCTCGCCGCGATGTCGCGCGACCTCGTCGAAACCGGACTCGGATGGGAGTATCGGCCGGAACGGCTGGCGCGGATGATCGCCGACGCGAACACGGTCGCGGTCGTGACCCGCGACATTCTGCGGCCGGTGGGCTTCGCCGTCATGACGTTCGGCGACGAGCGCGCGCATCTCGTGCTGCTGGCGGTGCGGCCGTCGCACCAGCGGCAGGGCATCGCGCGCGCAGCGCTCGCATGGCTGCTCGAGTCGGCGGCGGCGGCCGGCGTGATCAGCGTCCACGTGGAACTGCGCGCGACCAATCCGGCGGCCTACGCGCTGTATTGCGACGCGGGCTTCATGGAGACCGTGCGTGTGCCGGGCTATTACCGGGGCCGGGAAGCGGCGGTGCGGATGGTCCGCGTGCTGCGCGTGCCTGCGGCGGAACTGCCGGCCTGGCGCCCGCCGACGCTCGATCGGCGCTGACCGCGTGTCCCCTGCGCGCCGCTACGTCGCGTAGAAGAAGTCGACCATCCGCGCGATCTGCCCGCGCATCATCTCGCGTCCGAACACCGTGGTGCAGCCGCAGGATTCCGCCAGCGTGATGAGCGGCGTGCGCTCCGGCTTCACGATCGCGTCGAACACGACGAGCCCGTGCGGCAGCCGCTCGACCGCGAACGGCAGCCTCGCGTCCGCGAGCATGCCGACCGGCGACGCGTTGAGCAGCACGTCGATGCCGTCGGTCGTCGGCGGCCCCGCGCGGATATCGGCGCCCGGATGCGCGGCCGCGAGCCGACCGACCAGGCCGCTCGCGCGCTCGCTGTCGACGTCGTAGATCCGCAGCGCCGCCGGCCGCTCGGCGGCGACGGCCGCCGCGATCGCGGAGCCGGCGCCGCCTGCGCCCAGCAGCATGACGCGCTGTCCGCGCAACGCGATGCCGCGGCGCCGAAATGCCTCGACGCAGCCCAGCCCGTCGAAGATCTCCGCGCGCCAGCGTCCGTCCGGTGCGCGGCCGAGCGCATTGATGGCGCCGACGATGCGCGCCTGCGGCAGCAGCTCGTCGGCCAGCGCGCACGCGCGCACCTTGTAGGGGATCGTGAACACGAGCCCGCCGAGGTTCTGCACGCGCATGAGCTGCGGCAGCACGGCATCGAACGCGTCCGGCAGCACGTGCAGCGGCACGAGCACGGCGTCGTGTCCGCGCCCGGTCAGCTCGGCCGTGATCATCTCCGGCGAACGCACCTGCTCGATCGGATGGCCGACGATGCCGAAGACGCGCGTCTTGCCGGAAACGTAGTCGACCTGGTCGCGTGCTTCCATGGAGTCCTTGTCAGTAGTCGACCGGCGGCGCGAAGTCGATGCGCTGGCAGGCTGTTGGCATGCGCGCCTTCAATCTACGCCAAGCCTCATTTTGAGCCCTTTGCATACGCTTGGGACAAGCTCCGCGAGAAACCTGTTTGCGAGCCAAGTGAACCGATTACCAACAGCAGGTTCCTCGCTTCGCTTCGGAATGAGGCGGATGAGCGATACTGGTCGACGCATTTCAATACCCTGCTAGCGCGACACGGGCTCCGAACCCGTCGGCCGGTCGTGCCCGAGGCGCGCCGGTTCGAGGCGCGGCGTGTTCGCTTCGCGATCGACGTCGTCGGCGCTCGTGGCATCGCCCGCGGCCTGGTCCACTTCGATCGCACCCTCGTCGGCGTCGCCGAGGAAGCCGCCGCTCTGGTGCGCCCACAGCCGCGCGTAGAGTCCGTCGCGCGCGAGCAGGCTGCGGTGATCGCCTTCCTCGACGACGCGGCCGCGGTCGAGCACGATCAGCCGGTCCATCGCCGCGATCGTGGACAGGCGGTGCGCGATCGCGACGACGGTCTTGCCCTCCATCAGCCGGTAGAGGCTCTGCTGGATCGCGGCTTCCACTTCCGAATCGAGCGCGCTCGTCGCCTCGTCGAGCAGCAGGATCGGCGCGTCCTTCAGCATCACGCGCGCGATCGCGATGCGCTGCCGCTGGCCGCCCGACAGCTTGACGCCGCGCTCGCCGACGTGCGCGTCGTACCCACGGCGGCCCTTGGGGTCGGTGAGCCCGGCGACGAAATCGTGCGCCTCCGCGCGCCGCGCGGCGGCGAGCATGTCATCGTCGTTCGCGTCGGGGCGCCCGTACACGATGTTCTCGCGCACGGACCGGTGCAGCAGCGACGTGTCCTGCGTGACCATCCCGATCTGCGCGCGCAGGCTGTCCTGCGTCGCGTGCGCGATGTCCTGGCCGTCGATCAGGATGCGCCCGTGCTCGACGTCGTAGAAGCGCAGCAGCAGGTTGACGATCGTCGACTTGCCGGCGCCCGAGCGGCCGACAAGCCCGATCTTCTCGCCGGGGCGGATCGTGAGCGAAAGGTCGTCGATCACGTTGTCGCGGCCGCCGTACGCGAAGCTCACGTGCTCGAAGCGGATCTCACCTTGCGTGACGACGAGCGGTGCGGCGTCGGGCGCGTCGACGACCGCGTGCGGACGCGACAGCGTGGTGATGCCGTCCTGCACGGTGCCGATGTGCTCGAACAGCGCCGCCATCTCCCACATCACCCAGTGCGAGATGCCGTTCAGGCGCAGCGCCATCGCCGTCGCGGCCGCGACCGCGCCGACGGTCGCATCGCCCTGCGTCCACAGCCACAGCGTGGCTCCCGCCGACGCGGCGATGAGGCCCATGCTCAGAACGTGGTTGACGATCTCGAAGCCGGTGACGAGGCGCATCTGCGTGTGCACGGTGCCGAGGAACTCCTGCATCGCGCTGCGCGCGTAGCCCGCCTCCCGCCGTCCGTGCGAGAAGAGCTTGACGGTCGCGATGTTCGTGTAGGCATCGGTGATGCGGCCGGTCATCAGCGAGCGCGCGTCGGCCTGCGCCTTGCCCACGCGCGCCAGGCGCGGCACGAAGTAGGCGAGCGTGAACACGTAGCACACGAGCCACGCCAGGAAGGGGACGAGGAGGCGCAGGTCGAAGTCGCCCAGCACCGCGAGCAGCGTGACGAAGTAGATGACGACGAACACCAGCAACTCGCTGACGATGAGCCACGTGTCGCGGACGGCCAGCGCCGTCTGCATCACCTTCGTCGCGATGCGCCCGGAAAACTCGTCCTGGTAGAAATGCATGCTCTGCCCGAGCATCCATCGGTGGAAGTTCCAGCGCAGCAGCATCGGGAAGTTGCCGAAGAGCGCCTGCTGCTTGATCATCGACTGCAGCGCGACCAGTGCGATGCTGCCGGCGAGCACGCCGGCCAGCAGCAGCAGCCGGTTGCCTTCCTGCGTCCACAGCTGCGCGGGCGGGACCTTGGAGAGCCAGTCGACGATGCTGCCCATCATGCTGAACAGCAGCGCCTCGAACGCGCCGATCAGCGCGGTCAGCACGGCGGTCGCGAGCAGGTACGGCCGCAGCCCTTCCGAGCACGCCCACATGAACGCGGCGAAGCCGCGCGGCGGCGCGGCCGGGGGCGCGTCCGGGTAGGGGTGGACCAGGCGCTCGAAATAGCGGAACACGCGGGATCTCCGACGGCGGGCAAGGCGCCGAGTCCTCGCGCGGACGGATGGTCCGCGAGGAAGGCGCCGGCAGCGCGACGTTCAGGTTCGCCGTCGCTTCGCGGTGCACGATGGTAGCATCCGCGCTGCGCGCCTCGAGCCCATGCCGGCGCGCGGCCCGGGCGTCCGATTGCCGCGGCGTGCCCGACTTTCCTCGACTTCGGCGAACTGACCGGTGCCCGACATGAACGTCACCTTCGACATCGACCGCGCGGGACATGCGCTCTACGACGCGGACGGCCGCAGCTTCGACGCCGTGACGCGCACCTGGACGTTCGTCCGCACGGCGGAGCACGTCGCGGATGGCGAGACGGTCGACATCATCGGCGCCGCGACGTGGCTGCAGCGTGAGAGCGAGCACCCGCTGCGCGTGCCCATCGGCGTCATCGGCCCGCGCGAGGCCACGACGGCGCAGCTCGCGACGGCAATGCGCGTCGGCGAGCTTCTCGCGGACTGCGGCTTTCTCGTCCTCTGCGGCGGCCGCGGCGGCGTCATGCAGGCGGTGTGCGAAGGCGTGAAGCGCGTCGGCGGAACGTCCATCGGCATTCTGGCCGACACGACGGCGGGGTTCGCGAACCACTACGTGAGCATCGTCCTCGCGACGGGCATCGGCGAGGCGCGCAACGCGCTCATCGCCCGCGCATCGTTCAGCCTGATCGCGATCGGCAACAGCTTCGGCACACTGTCCGAAGTCGCGCTCGGCCGGAGATACGGCAAGCTCGTCGTCGGTCTGGAGGGTGCGGCGCAGGTCGATGGCGTCGTCCACGTGGCGACACCCCAGGAGGCCGTCGCCCGGGTGGCCGCGGCGGTCCTCGGCGTGGCCTGACCGACGGTCGCCGGGCTCCACGCCGGGCATGCGGGGCGCTGCCCGCGAATGGGCAAATCGAGAAGAAGCCCCCCGAACTGGTGATTTGCAACAGTTTTCCGGCCGTTCGTCGCTCCGGGCGATTGAACTATGGCATCCCGGACCCAACTAAGGCATTGTGCATTGCACAATCCCCCAGGAGAAACCGATGAAACCATCGTCCCACAAGGGCGCAGGCTCGATCGGCGTCCCCGCCCGACACCCGTCGGCCGCCGTGAACCCCGCCGCGCTGGCGGAGGACGCCTTCCGGTACTCGCGCCACGTCTCGCGGACATCCGCGGAGAGCGTCGCTGCGCTCCTCGCGTTCTCCGCCAACCAGGCGGTCACGCGGCAGATCGAGGTCGCGTTCGATCTGGGCAAGCTCACGCGCGCGCAGGCCGAGGAACTCGCGGCCACCGGCGAGCGCGTGTTTCCCGCCGGCCCGCTGCGCGACGCGGTGACGCTCGCCGCGCGCATGCAGGCCAATGTGGCGGATACCATTACCGCGCTGGCCACCCAGTGGGGCCGCCGCTTCGGGCACATGGCGTTCGCATTTCCGGTCTCGCCGCGCTGCGACTGACGCGGAACGCCGCGCGCTGACGCGCGGTCCCACGGCCGGCGGCGTGCCTTACCGCATCCGACGTCGTTCGATCAACGCGGCGCTTCCGCGGGCGGGTTCGCGTCGAGGAAACGCAGCGCCGCCGTGCCGACCGCCCCGTGCAGCTTCGCACGATTCACGACGGGCGCAAGCACCGCCGATGCAACGAATGCGGTCGCGGCGATCACGGGAAGTCCGCTCGTCGAACGCGCGGTTCTCTCAACGCGCAGGGACCTGCTCGAGGAACCGCGCGATGCCATCCCAGAATTGGCGCGTCGCGCCGAGCGTGTTGTGGTCGGCGTCCGGCACGACGAGCCACGCCTTCGGTCCTGCCCACGCGTCGTAGAGCGCACGCGAGCGCTCGGCCGGAATGATCGAGTCCTGTTGGGCGACGATCGCCAGGAGCGGCATCGTGCACCACGCGGCGTCGACGGCCGGGTCGAAACGATGGCGCAGCAGCAGCGACACGGGCAGCCATGGGTAGTGATGATGCCCGATGGCGGCCAGGCTGTCGTAGGGCGACACCAGCACCGCGCCCGCCACCGGGCGTTCGCGCGCCACGTGCGCTGCGACCGCCGTTCCGAGGCTGCGTCCGAACACGACGATGCGCCTGGGGTCGACGTCGGCGCGCGCCGCGACCGCATCGTGCAGCGCGAGGCCGTCGGCAAGGAGATCGCGTGCGGTCGGGCTGCCTTCGCTGGTGCCATAGCCCCTGTAGTTGAGCGCGACCAGCGTCCACCCGCGCGGCCAGCGCCCATCCGCCAGCGCCCACGACACTTCCTCCGCATTGCCGCCGAAGTAGACGATCGCCGGCGCCGGTACCGACGTACCGGGCACGATCCAACCCTGCAGTTTCGTGCCGTCGGCCGCGTTGACGGAGAACGGCGCGGCGCGCGCGGGCAGGTGCGCGGTGGACACGACCGGCTGCGGGAAGAAGATCAGGCGTTCCTGCGCGAACCACGCAGCGGCAGGAATGCCCAGCGCGATCGCGACGACGACGAGTAGCCATTCCATGAGCGTTCGGCGGGCGGGAGCCAGAGGTTGCATGATCGGCGCAAGCCGAAATGTCAGCGGTCGCGCGCGGTGCCTTTCATCGGCGCGGCCGCGCGACGGGCGATACGGCAAGCATAGTCGAAGTGCGCATCCGTCGCGCGAATCCGTGGCGTGATCTGACCACCGCGGAGGTTCGGCGCGCCGTACTACAATCACAGTCCGATCCCCGCTGGAACACCGATGTCCTTCCTCCCCGAAGGCCGTGCGCGGCCATGGAATGCCCTGGGCGCTCGTTGCGCCATGGGGCGCATGGCGCCGGCCGGTGCGGCAAGCTGCTGCGCGTCCGCGAGCGAACATGCGCGAGACCGCGATGCTTGACCGCCCGCGCCTTGCCGCGTTGCCGCGCGACGTGTTGATGGCGCTTCAGCGCGGAGTCGAGAAGGAGAGCCTGCGCGTGCAGCCGGACGGAAGGCTCGCGACGACGCCGCATCCGCCGGGACTGGGTGCTGCGCTCACGCATCCCCTCGTCACGACCGACTTCTCGGAGTCGCAGCTCGAACTCATCACCGGCGTGCACGCGACGGCCGAGGCCTGCGTGCGCGAGCTGACCGAGATCCATCAGGCTGTCTATCGCGCGATCGGCGACGAGCTCCTGTGGTGCGGCAGCATGCCGTGCAAGCTGCCGGACGACGACCTGATTCCGCTCGGCCGCTACGGCGTGTCGAACCTGGGGCGCGCGAAGAACGTGTATCGGAGGGGCCTGTCGCACCGGTACGGCCGCCGCATGCAGACGATCTCCGGCATCCACTACAACTTCTCGGTGCCCGGGCCGCTGTCGAACGACGCGTACTTCGCGCTGATCCGCAATTTCCGCCGCCACTCATGGCTGCTGCTCTACCTGTTCGGCGCGTCGCCGGCGGTGTGCGCGTGCTTCGTCGAGGGTCGCCAGCACGAGCTCCAGCGGCTGTCCGAAGACACCTTCTACCTCCCCTATGCGACATCGCTGCGCATGGGCCGGCTCGGCTACCAGAGCGACGCGCAGGCATCGCTCGCCGTCAGCTACAACAGCCTCGAAAGCTATGGCGCGTCGCTGCAGGGCGCGCTCACGGGCGCGTATCCGCCGTACGAGGCGGTTGGCATCCGCGACGGCGACGATTACCGCCAGCTCGGCGTGTCGCTGCTGCAGATCGAGAACGAGTTCTACGGCACGATCCGGCCCAAGCGCCGCATCCGCCAGGGCGAGCGGCCGCTGCACGCGCTGCGCGAGCGCGGCGTCGAGTACGTCGAGGTGCGGCTCATGGACCTCGACCCGTTCCGACCGGTGGGCATCGTGCCCGAAACGATGCACTTGCTCGACGTGTACCTGCTCTACTGCCTGCTCGGCGACAGTCCGCCGGACACGCCGGAGGAGATCGCCGCGATCGGCCGCAACCAGCAGCGCGTCGCCGCGCGGGGCCGACAGCCGGGCCTGCGGCTCGAACGCCGGAATGGCGAAGCCACGCTGGTCGATTGGGGCGGCGAAGTCCTCGCGGAATGCGCGCCGATCGCCGAAGCGCTCGATGCCGCAAACGGCACCCGCACGTACGGAGAGGCGATCGCCGCCGCGGTCGCGGCGCTGGGCGATCCGTCGTCGACGCCGTCGGCACGGGTGCTGCGTGCGATGGCGCGGGATCACGGAAATTCCTACTCGCGATTTGTGCTCGCGCAGTCGCGCGGGCACCGCGATGCGATCTGCGCGCTGCCGTTCTCCGCGGAGCTTGCCGATCACTTCGCCGTGCTCGCCGAGGAATCCCGCGTCCGGCAGCGCGAGATCGAGGAAGCCGACACGATGCCCTTCGAGATCTACCGGCAGCAGTACCTCGATCCGAAGCGGCTGGGGATTCTCCGCAAGCACGGGGAGTGACCCGCCGGGGCGCCGGGTGCGCGCCCGGTGCCGGAGTTCGCTCGGGGTCCGCGTCGCGCGCGCCCCCGACGGACTAGGCCAAATGGCTGATTTCCTTCGCCGCGTCCGACGGCGAGAATCCGGCTCGCATGTCGCTGGGTTCGGTCCGGAGATCCTTCGTGGCCACGCGCGTTTGTCCCCATGGCGGGGACCTGTCGTTTCTGACAGTTGCGCGCGCGCGGGTTGCGCGTATCGTGCGATCGAAAATCCCCCACGGGACCCGACATGTCCGGAAGCTCCGCGTTTCGCTTGGTGGTGATGGTTTTCGCGCTGCTCGTCGGCGGCTGCGACCTGTTCGGTGAGCAGACGCAGCGCGGGCAGGTGCTCGACCAGGACACCGGGGAGCCGATCGCGGGGGCGATCGTAGTTGGGCGGTACATGGGTGGCGGGTCGTGGAGTGGGTCGGGCTGCAATCGTGCGGAGAGCGCGGTGTCGGATGCGCAGGGGTGGTTTGAGTTGCCGGTGGATCGGAAGGATGGGACTCCGATGATGGAGGCCTACAAGAGGGGGTATGACCGAGGAAACCCAGTGCGGTACGCGTTCTTGAAGAATGCGTGGACGCGCGAGTGGCGAATATCCGTTCAGAAATGGGACGACAGCAACACGCAGGCGACGCAGGCTAGTGTCGAGGCTGAGATCTATCGAACGGAAGCGGCCGCCAAGGCGAAGTCGGGCGAGGACCTTAACGTCCACTTGAGGAAATCGCGCGGAATTCGCGAGGAACGGCTTA
>Ga0209253_10001564_pt1 | contig 20097 bp, 18 predicted proteins | sample FrelakmetBRP12BR_FD_187145 | JGI IMG/M metagenome (GOLD analysis project Ga0209253, IMG submission 187145) | Freshwater lake sediment microbial communities from the University of Notre Dame, USA, for methane emissions studies - BRP12 BR (SPAdes)... | ecosystem: Environmental > Aquatic >... | reverse complement strand
GGCCTGCGCGAGCTTCTCGGCCTGCGCGGCCTTCTCCGCCTGGGCGGCGGCGACGCGGGCCTCCTCCTCGGCGCGGGCCTTCTCCCGAGCGGCCGCAGTGGCCGCGATCTCGGCGCGGGCGCGGGCCTCCGCCTCCGCCCGGGCGCGGGTCTCGGCCTCGGCGCGGGCGGCGGCCCGGGCCCTCTCCTGCTCCTGGCGGGCCAGCGCCGCGGCCTGCTCGGCGCGGGTCCGGGCCTCCTCCTCGGCCCGGGCCTTCTCCTGCGCGGCCGCAGCGGAAGCCGCGGCCGCGGCCGCAGCCGTCTCGGCGGAGGCCGGCGCGGCAGCGGTCGCGACGCGCCCGGCGGCGGGCGGCTCGACGACGGGCGTTGCGGCGGCGACGGAGGTGGCGGCGGCCATGGGAGCGGGCTCGATGGCGGGCGGCGGTGCGGGAGCCTGCGCCACGGCCACCGGTGCGGTGGGTGGCTGGAGGACGCGGACCAAGAGGGTCGAGCCCTGAGCCTGGACGTCGGGCGGCTCGACCTCGCGGTCGAAGACGATGGTGACGCGGGCGACGGCCGTGGGACCCGAGCCGAAGGACAGGTTCCGGACCGCCTTGACGTTGCCGCTGCCGCGAACCTCCTCGGCGACGTTCTGGAAGGTGCTCTCGGAGAGGTCGACCACGAAGCGCGGCGGGTCCATCATCGAGAAGCTGGTGAAGCTCGGCGGCCTCGTCCCCTGCACGACGACCACCACGCCAGCGGCGTCCTGGCGCACCTCGACCTTGGAGACGACGTTCGCGGTGGCCGTCTGGGCGGCGGCGCGGCCGGCGATGAGGACGGCGGTCAGAAGGGCGGAAAGGCGCATCGTGCGCTCCAGGGCGGCGTTTTCGCGAGGATAGCACGCGCTCCCACCCCTCCAAGAAACGGGCCCGGGTGGGCGGATGTCGCCGCGCTCCCCACCGGCGCCGACACGCCGCCGCCTACCCGCCCCCGAGGAGGCCGCGCGCCTCGCCCACCAGGTAGAGCGAGCCGGCGACGCACGCCAGCGCGCCGTCGCGGGCCTTCTGGCGCGCGCAGGCGATGGCCTGAGCGCACCCGTCGTGCACGTCCACGTCGTCGAACAGCGAGGCGGCGAGGTCGCGGTAGGTCCCCGGGTCGCGTGCCCGCGGCGAGTCCGGCCGGACCAGGTGGATGCGTCGCACAGCGGGCCCGAGCGCCTGCAGGATGCCGCGGTGGTCCTTGTCGGCCAGCACGCCGAAGACGAGCTCCACCGGGCGACCCGGGTGGAGCGCCGCCAGCGCCGTGGCCAGCGCCGCGGCGCCGTCCGGGTTGTGGGCCCCGTCGAGCAAGACGCCTCCGACCTCCTCCAGCCGGCCCGGCCAGCGGGCCCCGGCGAGGCCCGCGGCGATGGCCTCCTCACCGACGCGGACGCCGGCGGCGTCCAGGCTCCGCAGCGCCGCCGCTGCCAGCGCCGCGTTCCCGCGCTGGTGCGGCCCGGCGAGCGACACCGGGCCGTTCCAGGACGGCGCCGCCACCTGGAACGGCGCGCCGCGCCGCGCCGCCTCGTCCCGCAGGGCCGCCATCGCCTGTGGCGGCTGGGCATGGGCCACCACCGCCGGGATTCCAGGCCTGAAGATGCCGGCCTTCTCGCGGGCGATGGCATCGAGGCTATCCCCGAGGAGCTGAACGTGGTCGAGCCCGATGCGGCTCACCGCCGTCACCCGGGGCGTCACGGCGGTGGTGGCGTCGAACCGGCCGCCCAGCCCCACCTCCAGCACGGCCGCGCCGACCCGCTCCCGCCGGAAGTGGAGGAGCGCCAGCAGGGTCGCGAACTCGAAGTAGGTGAGCCGTTCCGACCCGTCCCCGCCGTCGTGCCAGGGGCAGGCCCGCCGCACCTCCGCGATCCCGGCCCGCAGCGCGTCGTCGGAGACGGGCGCGCCGTCCACCTGGATGCGCTCGTGGAAGCGGATCAGGTGCGGCGAGGTGTAGAGCCCGACCCGGTGCCCCGCCCGGCAGAGCGCCTCGGCGACCATGGCGCAGGTGGAGCCCTTGCCGTTCGTGCCCGCCACCTGCAGCGACGGGAACCTGCGCTCCGGGTGCGAGAGCGCCTCGAGCGCGCGCTGCATGCGCTCCAGGCCGAAGCGCATCGCCAGCGGCTGCAGCGAGTCGAGGTAGGTCCTGGGCTGCATGCGCGCTCCCGCGCCGCGCGGCGGCGCGGGCACGGCTACCCGAGGAGCGTGAGGATCTGCGCGAGCCTCTCGCGCATCTGTGGGCGCGGCACGATGGCGTCGATCATGCCGTGCTCGAGGAGGAACTCGCTGCGCTGGAACCCGGGCGGCAGCTTCTCGCGGATGGTCTGCTCGATGACGCGCGGCCCGGCGAAGCCGATGAGGGCCTTGGGCTCGGCGATGATCACGTCGCCCAGCCAGGCGAAGCTCGCGGCCACGCCCCCGGTCGTGGGGTGGAGCATCACCGAGACGTAGGGCTTGCGGACCTGGCGAAAGCGGTTCAGCGCCGCCGAGGTCTTCGCCATCTGCATCAGCGAGAAGATGCCCTCCTGCATGCGCGCGCCGCCGGTGGAGCTGAAGACGATGCATGGGACGCGCCGCTCGTAGGCCCGGTCGATGACCCGGGTCACCTTCTCGCCGACGACCGAGCCCATCGATCCGCCCATGAAGTCGAAGGCGAAGGTGCCGAGAGAGACCGGGCGCCCGTCGATGGTCCCGGTGCCGGAGATGAAGGCGTCCCGCAACCCGGTGGCCTTGTAGGTGCTCCTGAGGCGGTCCCGGTATTTCTTCGAGTCGGTGAAGCCCAGCGGGTCCTCGGGCACGAGGTCGGTGTCGAGTTCCTCGAAGCTGTCGGGGTCGAGCACCATCTCCAGCCGCCGGCGCGCCGGCAGCGGGTCGTGGTGGCCGCAGGAAGGGCAGACGCTCCAGTTCCCCTCCCACTCCTGCGTGTAGACGACGGCACTGCACCCGTCGCACTTCGTCCACAGACCCTCGCCCTTCTTGGCGGGCACCGGCCCTGCCGGCGCATCCGGAGAGGGCTGCGCCTTCAGGGTCTGCCGCTTGGAGAACCAGGCCATGGCCACCTGCCGGGCGACGCCGTCAAACGACGATCTCGTCGCCCCTCGAGAGGACCTTCACGCCGCGGAGCTTCAGCCCCGCGATTTCCTTCCTCAGCGCCGCCTCCCAGGCCGGCTTGAGGTGGTACAGATATACGGGAACCGGCTCCCGTTTCACCTTGGAAAGCTCGCCCACCAGCGTTCGCGGCGTCAGGTGGCCGGAGAGGTCGGCGAGCCACTGCGCGACGCTCGGGAAGCTGGTCTCGACGAAAAGCGCCCGGAGCCCGGGCGCCTCGCTCGCGGCGCGCCAGAAGGCGCGGGTCGGGCCGGTGTCGCCGGAGATGGCGAAGGAGGCCCCTCCGCTGGAGACGACGAAGCCGGTGGACTCGACGGTGTGACGCACCTTCACCGGCGTCACCGCGTAGCGCCCGATCCGGAACGGCGTTCCCGGCTCGAAGGGCCGAAAGCGGAGCACCGGCCGCGACCGGCTGGGGATGCGGGTGAAGTCCGGCCAGAGCTTGCCGTTGAAGAGGTGGCGCCGCAGCGTCCGCACCGCCACCTGGGAGGCATGGACGACCACCGGGCGGCGCCTCCGTCCGGCCAGGAGGTCGGCGAGCAGCGGCACGTCCTTCACGTGGTCGAAGTGGGCATGGGTCAGGAGGATGTGCCCGATGCGCTCGAGCTGCGGAAGCTCGAGGGTGGAGGTCAGCGCCCCGGCGTCGATGGCCAGCTCCCCGTCCAGGAGAAAGCAGGTGGTGCGGAGGCCCGGCAGCTCGCCGCCCGACGCGCCCAGGATCTGGATCCTCACGCCGGCCCTCCGCCCGCCTCCTGGAGCTGCAGGAAGTCGAGGAAATGGCGGAGCCGCGCCGGATCGCGCACCAGGAGACCGCCGGCGTGGGGCTCGAGCAGGCGCGCCCGCTCGAGTGAGTCTAGCACCTCGCCGACCTTGGCCGGGTCGAGCCCGAGCCGCGCGGCCACGTCCGCCGCGGTGAGCGCCAGCAGCGCCCCCTCGCCGCCGGCGCCGCGCTCCGCCTCGTCGCCGAGGAAGTGCACCACCCGGGCGCGCGCGTCGCGGAGAAGCAGGTTCTCGATCTGCCGGTCGGCCTCCTGGAGGCGGCCGGCGAGCGTCCGGATCATCCGCAGGGCGATCTCCGGGCTGCCGCGGACCATGGCCTCGAAGGTGGCGGCGTCGAGGACCAGGAGTCGGCAGTCCTCGGCGCAGGTGGCGGTGGCGGAGCGGGGCGCGGCGTTCAGGATCGACATCTCGCCGAGGAACTCGCCCTGCCCGAGCGTCGTCAGCACCTTCTCCACCGCGCCGATGCGCTTGGAGATGACCACCTTCCCCTGCTGGACCACGTACATGTCCCGCCCGGGCTCCCCCTCGCGGAAGAGCACCGCACCGCGGTGGAAGGTCCGCGCGAACCGGTGGGAGAGATCGTCGGCGGCCACCGTCCGTCCTTAGCCGACGCCGCTCCGCGGTGTCAACGCGCACGGCGTGGGGCGCCTGGCGCCTTGCAGGGCCGCGCGCCACGCGGTAAGGGGGGGCGCATGTCCCTCACCTACCGCGATGCCGGCGTCGACATCGACGAGGGCGATCGGCTCGTCGAGCTCATCAAGCCCCACGCCCGCCGCACGCTGCGCCCCGAGGTGCTGGCGGGGATCGGCGGGTTCGGCGGCCTCTTCGCGCTGGACGTGAAGAAGTACCGGGAGCCGGTGCTCGTCTCGGGCACCGACGGCGTGGGCACGAAGCTCAAGGTGGCGTTTCTCGCCGGGCGACGCGACACGGTCGGCATCGACCTGGTGGCCATGTGCGTGAACGACGTGGCGGTGGTGGGCGCCGAGCCCCTCTTCTTCCTCGACTACTTCGCCACCGGCAAGCTGAAGGCGGAGGAGGCGGCCGAGGTCGTCAAGGGCATCGCCGAGGGCTGCCGCCAGGCGGGCTGCGCGCTCATCGGCGGCGAGACCGCCGAGCTGCCCGGCTTCTACCAGCCGGGCGAGTACGACCTCGCCGGCTTCGCCGTGGGCGTGGTGGAGCGCTCCGGCATCCTCGACGGCCACGGCGTCGCGCCCGGCGACCTGCTGGTGGGCGCCGCCTCCAGCGGGCTCCACTCGAACGGCTACTCGCTGGCGCGCAGGGCGCTGCTGCCGCGGCACGCGCTCTCCGACCGTGCGCCGGAGCTCGGCCAGCAGACCGTCGGAGAGGCGCTCCTCGAGCCCACCCGCATCTACGCCCAGGACGTGCTGGCGCTGCTCGCCAAGGTTCCGGTCAGGTCCATCGCCCACATCACCGGCGGTGGGCTTCCAGGCAACGTCCCGCGCAACATGCCGGACGGGACGCGGGCGGTGATCCGCGAGGGCAGCTGGCCGGTGCCGGGCATCTTCGCGCTCATCGAGCGCGAGGGTCAGGTGCCGCGCGACGAGATGTACCGGACCTTCAACATGGGTCTCGGGCTGGTCCTGATCGTGCCCCCGGCCAGCGCCGAGGAGTGCCGGGCGGTGCTGGCCGACCGCGGGCTGGCGAGCTGGGTCGTCGGCCAGGTGGAGAAGGGCCAGGGCGAGGCCACCTGCGAGGTCGTCCGGTGATGCGGATCGGCGTGCTCGCCTCGGGCTCCGGGTCGAACCTCCAGGCCATCCTCGACGCCTGCGCCGCGGGGCACATCGACGCCACCGTGGCGGTGGCCATCTCCAACGTGCCCGGTGCCCCGGCCCTCGACCGGGCCCGCGCCGCCGGCGCCACGGCCGAGCTCGTGCCGTCGACGGGCGTCGCCGATCGCGCCGCCTACGACGCCAGGCTCTTGGACCGGCTGCGCGCCCACCGCGTGGACCTGGTCTGCCTCGCCGGCTACATGCGGCTCGTCACCCCGGCCTTCCTCGAGGCCTTCGGCCCCACCGCGGAGACGCGCGGGTGTCCGCGGGTGATGAACGTCCACCCGGCGCTCCTGCCCGCCTTCCCGGGGCTCCACGCCCAGCGCCAGGCGGTCGCGTACGGCGTGCGCTTCTCCGGGTGCACGGTCCACTTCGTCGACACCGGCACCGACACCGGGCCGGTCATCGCCCAGGCGGTCGTGCCGGTGCTGCCGGACGACACCGAGGAGGCGCTCGCCGCTCGCATCCTCACGGAGGAGCACCGCGTCTACCCGCAGGCGGTCCAGTGGTTCGCCGAGGGGCGGCTCTCGGTGGCCGGTCGCAGGGTGACGGTGCGCGGTTCAGGTGCCCCCGCCCTTTCCGGCCTCGCCAACCCGGCCCGGGAACTCCCGGGCGCGGCGGCGGCCAGCCCACGGCCTTGAGGCCCCGAGGACCGCGCCCGTGAACCCGAGCTATCGCCCGCCCACCACGCAGCGCGCCTACGACGTCTGCGTCGTCGGCTCCCAGCTGGGTGGCATCGGCGCCGCCGCCCTGCTGGCGCGGCGCGGCTTCCGCGTGCTCCACGTCGACCACGACGGCCTCGGCGGCCACTACCAGGACGGCGGGTGGCACCTGCCCTACGCGCCGGCGCTCCTCCCTTCACCGCGCATCTTCCCCGCCGGTGAGGCGGTGCTCGCCGAGCTGGGGCTCGTTGCCGACCTCTCGCGCCAGCTCGAAGCCGGCGTTCCCGACCTGCAGGTGCTGCTCCCGCGCGCGCGGCTCAACCTCTTCCGCGACCCGGCGGCGCGCCTCGCCGAGCTCGAGCGAGAGTGGCCCGCCGACGCTGCCCGGCTCGACGCCGCGCTCGTCGAGGCGCTGCGGCTCTTCGACGCCGAGAGGTCGTTCCTCGACGCACGGCCGCCGCTGCCGCCCACCGGCCTGCGGCAGCGCTGGCGGCTGTCCCGCGCGCGGCGCCTCTCGCCCTCCGCCGGCGACGGCCCGCCCGTTCCGCTCGCCGAGCTCGGAGACCACCCGCTGGCCGTGGCACTGCGGTCCACCTACCCGTTCCTCGCCCACCTCGACGGCACGCCGCCGCGCCTCGGTCTCGTCCGCACGCTCGGCGCCGTGCTCCGCGGGACCCATCGCTTCCCCGGCGGGGAGGTCGGACTCCGCGAGGTGCTGCGCCGCCGCATCGCCGAGTCCCGCGGCGACCTGCTCGGCGGCGAGGGGGTCCCGGCCATCGCCGAGTCGCTGGAGGTGGAGCGCGGGCGGGTGACGGCGGTGCGGCTCGCCGGATCGGACGGCGTCTACACGGCCCGGGCCTTCGTCTCGGCGACCGACACCGTGGCGCTGCGCCGCCTCGTCCCGGGCGGCGGCGAGAAGCTCGCCACGCAGCTCGACCAGAGCCGGCCGGCCCACCGCCTGCTGTCGGTGAACTGGGTGGTGCGCGCCGAGGGGCTGCCGGCGGCGCTCGGGGCGACGGCGCTGGCGGCGGGATTCTCTCCGGGCCTCGCTGAGCCCGCGCCGTCCTCCTCCACCACGCGGGGCGACCCGGTCGCGCCGGGGGTCGGCGCCGGCGACGCCATCCTCCTCCAGGTCCTCCCGGCGCTGCGCGGCTCGAGGAAGGGCCTGGTCGAGCCCTCGGGCCACGAGCGCGTGCTGACCGCCGGCGCCTTCGTGCCGGTGCGCGGCAGGGAGCAGGAGGGCGAGCTCGTGGCTGCCGAGGCGGCACGGCTTCGCAAGGCGGTGGGCGCGTTCCTCCCCTTCTTCGAGCGCCACGTGGTCCACGAGTCGGTTCCGCTGCTGGCCGCCGAGTCCGGGCGGCGCGGGTCGCGCCTGCTCGCCCACCCGCTCTACGAGGTGCGCCCTCACCGGGTCCTTGGGGTCGCCGGCCTTCCCACCCGCTCGGCAGTGAAGAACCTCTTCTTCGCCGGGCGCGAGGTGGTGCCCGGCCTGGGCCTGGAGGGCGAGTTCCACGCCGCGGCGCAGGCCGCCGACGCGGTGGAGGCCTGGCTCGGCAAGAAGGCGCGGCCCGCGTAGCCCCGCGCGCGCCCCGAGGCAGGCTTGACCTTTCGGGCTTTCTGCGTAATAACCCGCGCTCTTTTCGAGGGGTTTCCCATCATGGCACGACGCTGCGACATCTGTGGGAAGGGGCCGCTCGTCGGCAACAACGTCTCCCACGCCAACAACAAGACCAAGACCCGCTCGCTGCCGAACCTGCGGACGGTCCGCGCCGACATGGAAGGCACCGTCCGGCACGTCCGGGTCTGTACCCGCTGCCTCAAAGCCGGGCGCATCACCAAGGCGCCGCACCACGGCAAGCGGATCCCTGCGCAGGCTTGAGGGCTCGCCCGGCGCCCGGCGCCGGCAGGCCGCCCGCCCCGCCGGCGCTCTCGCGCGACGGCCCTGCGCTCCGCAAGGACGGGGGCGCCATGACCGACCCAGGACGTGATCCCCAGGTTCCCTCCTCGGCGCCCATTCAGGAGGTTCGCCGTGCGCTCGCCGGCGTCGAGGGCCGCCGCCGCGTCGACCTGATCCTCGCCCAGCCGGACCCGGGCGCCGTGGTCCGGGCGCTGCCGGCCGACGAGCTCTACTTCGCCATCCAGGACGTGGGCCTGGCCGACGCGCAGGAGATCGTGCAGATGGCCTCGGCGGACCAGTTCCGGGCCTTTCTCGACCTCGACGTCTGGCGCGGGAACGAGCCGGACCCCTTCCGGATGCTGCCGTGGCTGCGGGCGGCCAGCGGCGCGTCCCGCTCCAGCGACTCCGAGGAGCGGCGCTGGCGCCAGAAGCTCGCGGCGCTCGACACCGAGCTGGTGAGCCTGCTGCTCCGCTCCGCGCTGCGCATCCACGACCTGGAGGACGACCCCGACCCCGACATCGAGGGCGACCGCTTCCTGCGGACGCCGGAGGGGCGCTTCATCGTCGAGTTCCTTCCCGAGGGCGTTGACTACATGGCGATCCGCCGGCTCGTCGACGAGCTCTACGAGCAGGAGCCCTTCCGGGCGGCGCGCCTCCTCTCCGCGGTGCGCTGGGAGCTGCCGAGCGAGCTCGAGGAGACGGCGCTGCGCTGGCGCACCGGGCGGCTCGCCGACCTGGGCTACCCCTCGATGGAGGAGGCGCTCTCCTGGTTCGCGCGCCCGCCGCCGCCCTCCTCCCCCGCCACGTCACCGCCCGGCCCCCCGGCGCGCCCTCCCGGCTTCTGGCTCGCCGCCCGGAGGCGCGGAACGCTCCTCGACCGGGCCGCGGCGCTCCTCGCGCCCGACCGGCTGGCGCGCTTCGAGGTGGATGCGATGGCCGGGGCGAACGCCACCATGGTCGCCGACCAGGTGGACGCGACCGACGCCGACGCGGTCCGCGGCGCCATCGACGCGGCCCGGGCGCTCCTCGAGCTGGGGCTCGAGTCGCTCTCCGGCGGGGACGACGCCGCGGCCGCGGCCGTGCTCGCGAGCCTCTCGCTGAAGCGCATCTTCCAGCAGGGCTTCGGTCGGCTGCTCGAGCTCCGCTGGCGCGCCCGGCGACTCTGGCAGGAGGGCGGCGCCGGGACCCGAGAGGCGCCACTCCTCGACGCGCCGCTCGCCGAGGCGGCGCTCGCCGTCGACCGGCGCCGGCCCCACTACTTCCCCGGGCTCGAGACGCAGCGGGACGAGTGGGGATCGGTCGCCTCCGGGGTCGCCGCCGCCCGCGCCTTCCGCTCCCTGGAGGAAGTGCACCGCACCGGCGCCGCGCTCGCCGACGCCGAGGGGCTCGCGGCGCTGGCGCGGAAGCTCGGGCTGGCGCCGCCGGCCGGGTTCAGGGGGCACGCCACCCTCGCCGCCCTCTACCTGACCGCGCTCGCGAACGAGCGGCTGGGGCGCACATTCGCCGTCACCCCCATCGACCGGCGCGAGCTGCGCGGCGCCGCCGACGCGCTCCGGGCCATCGGGGACCCGCGCCTCGCCGCCGAGGGGGCGGCCGGTGGGCTCCTGGCGACGATGGCGCGCAACCGGGCCGCGGAGCTGGCACCGCTGCGGGATGGCGAGGCCGTCCCGCCCGGCGCGGTCACCGCGCTCCTGCTCCAGCCCTAGGGGCGCTGCCGCCCATGAAGCGCCGCCGAACCCGGGCCAGCACCTAGGCGGGCCGGGAGGCCGGTACCCCCATCGCGCCCTCGATGAAGCTCGCCTCCCGCGCCCAGCGGAAGCTCTGGGCGATCTGCTCCTCGGAGAGGACTCCGTGATCGCGCACCAGGTCCACCTCGCGCCGCATGCTGGTGTCGAGGAGGTAGGGGCCGTCGGTGTTCAGGGTGAAGCGGACGCCGCGCGCCCAGAAGCGCTGCAGGACCTCCCGCAACTCCGGCAGCCCGGAGACGGCGCGGGTGGCGAGGTTGGAGGTCGGGCAGATCTCCAGGGTCACGCCCCGCTCGCGCAGGAGGTCCATCACCGCCTCGTCCTGGGCGGCGCGGATGCCGTGGCCGATGCGGTGGGGCTGGAGCTGCTCCACCACCGCCCGCACCCCCTCGGCGCCGGTCCCGGCGGTCTCGCCGGTATGCACGGTGGTCTTCAGCCCCGCGGCCCGGGCGTGCGCGAAGAGGTCGCGGTACTTGCCCACCACCGCCCGGTCGAGCTCGAGGGCGTTCGCCTCGGTGCCCGCGAGGTCGATGCCCACCACCCCGCGTCGCTGGTAGCGGATGGCCTTCTCCACCAGGATCTCGTTGAGCCGGTGGTCGAACTCGCGGGCAAGGCAGAAGATGAGGCCGGCCTGGACGCCGTACTCCAGCACCGCCCGGTCCATGCCGCGCAGTGCCGCGTGGATGATGTGGTCGAGATCCCGCTCGCCGCCCTGGTTGCGCTTCATCGGGTTGAAGCGAAGCTCGATGAGGTCCACGCGGGAGGAGCGGTACTCCTTGCCGACGACCTCGTAGACGGTGCGCTCCATCGCCTGGGGCGACGACTGGATCTTCTCCGTCCACAGGTGCATCACCGCCAGGTACTCGTCGAGCGATTTCACCTTGCCCGGCCTCGCCGAGACGAGCTCCCGGAACCCCCAGTAGTCGGCCACCGGCAGCTTGAAGCCCTGGTCATGGGCGATCGACCAGAGGACCTGGGGCGCGGCGGCCCCACCGGCGTGGATGTGGAGGTCGGTGAGGCGGTCGCTGGCGACGGCCGCGTCGCGGTCGGACGTCGGTGCGGTGGCGCTGGACATCCGGGGACACTAACCTCCGCGCGCCCCCGGCGCCGTCAGTGGTGATCGCCCTCGTCCGGAGCCGCGTCGTTGGGCGCGCCGAGCGCCAGCCCGCAGTCGGGGCATTCCGATCGCTCCCCCGCCGCGCCGAAGCGGTGGCCGCACGCCGGGCACTCGATCTCGCCGCCTGCGTCGAGGTCCACGCCGCGCAGGCCGCGCTCGGCGGCCGCCTGGGCGTCGGGGTCGGCGAGCAGGTGCGCCCAGTCCCGCTGGAGGAACTCGGCGGCGCGCGGCAGCTCCGCGCCGGGGATGTAGAGGTTCCACAGCGGCCGGGCCTTCTCCTCGGGACGGCGCGCCGGGACCGGCTCGGCCTCCGGGGCCAGCCCCTGGGCCTCGAGCAGGTCGAGCATCTCCTTCACCGACGCGTAGCCGGAACGCGAGATGAGCTTCAGCCCGTCGGCGTCGGCGGCGCAGGTGATGCACGCGCCTTGGCCGTCGAGCGGGGTGCTGCACTTCGGGCAGGTGGCGACGTCCATCGGCGGTCCTCCGCAGGGTCGGGATGATACCCCGCCCCGGCGTGCTCGGCGCTATACTCCGCGCCCCATGGTCATCGACGGAAGGCAGGTGGCGGCCGCGGTCCGCGCCGAGGTGGCGGCGCAGGTGAAGGAGCTGTCCCGCACCGGTCTCGTGCCCGGACTCACGGTCGTCCGGGTGGGCGACGACCCGGCCTCGGAGGTCTACGTGCGCGGCAAGCGCAAGGCCTGCGAGGAGGTGGGGATGCGCTCGGTGGAGCACCATCTGCCGGCGACGACCACGCAGCGGGAGTTGCTCGATCTCATCGGCCGCCTGAACGCCGGCCCGGAGACGCACGGCATCCTCGTCCAGCTCCCGCTTCCCCGGCAGATCGACGAGGGCGCCGTCCTCGACGCCATCGACCCGCGAAAGGACGCCGACGGGTTCCACCCCGTGAACGTCGGGGCCCTCTGGCTCGGCAAGCCCGCTCCCCGGCCCTGCACCCCGGCCGGCGTCATGCGGCTCCTCGACGAGGCCAAGGTGGACCCCAAGGGGAAGCGGGCGCTCGTCATCGGCCGCTCCCACATCGTCGGCAAGCCCATGGCGGCGATGCTCCTCGACCGCCACGCCACCGTGACCGTGGCGCACTCCCGCACCCGGGACCTGGCCGCCGAGGTGGCTCGCGCCGACATCCTCGTGGCCGCCATCGGCAAGGCCGAGATGGTGAAGGGCGCCTGGATCCAGGAGGGCGCGGTGGTGATCGACGTCGGCATGAACCGCAAGGCCGACGGCAAGCTCTGCGGCGACGTCGAGTACGCCGAGGCCGCGAAGCGGGCGTCGGCCATCACCCCGGTGCCGGGCGGCGTCGGCCCGATGACCATCGCCATGTTGCTCGTGAACACGCTGGGCCTCGCGAAGTCCGCCGGGAGGTGACCCGCATGGCCCACCTGCCGTCCGGCACGCCGCGTCCGGCCGTGCTCAGCGTCTCCGCCCTGGTGCTGGTGGCCGCAGCGCTCGTCGCCTCCACCGGCTGTGGCTCCTGCAGCGGGAGCCCCGACCTCGTCCTCCGCCCGGTCCCGCCCGGTCCGGCCGCGCCGCCCTTCGCCGTGGCGCTGCGAGTGCCCCACCTCGCCGACTTCGGCGACGACACCTCCCAGCAGGCCGCGGTGGCCCGGGCGCTCGCCGCCGAGACCCGAGCGCGCCCCTCCGACCTCCTCCTGCACGCCGGCGACAACGTCTACGAGTGCGGCCCGGACGCGACGCTGCCCGGGGCCTCGGCCTGCGCCTTCGCCGCCGACGACAACACCGTCCCGGCGGGCACGGCGATGCCGGACGATCCCCGCTTCCGCAGGATGTTCGAGGGGGCGCTCGAGCCGGTACGGCGCGACGGAAAGCCGCTGCCCACCTGGCTCGTGCTCGGCAACCACGACATGGCGGCCTGGGGCGCCTGCAGCGGCGGGCTCGACCCGCCGGTCCTCTCGCGGACGCGGGCCTGCCTGGAGGTGGCCCACCGCGCGCCGCAGTGGTCGATGCCGGGGCGCCACTGGGTCCTGGACCAGGGGCCGGTGCGCTTCATCGCAATCGACTCGAACCTGCTGAAGCAGGACTACGGCGGGTTCGGGTTCGAGGGCGAGGAGGCGTTCGTGCGCGCGGCGGCGAGCCCTTGCGGCGAGAGGCTGTGCTTCCTCGTCGCCCACCACCCGGCAGCTTCCGCCGGCGAGCACTGGAAGGACGGCACGCCCGAGTACCTCTCCCGCGTCAAGCGGATCGAGGAGGCTGCCGGCGGCCAGCTCGCGGGCTGGCTCTCCGGCCACGAGCACCAGCTCGAGCACCTCCGCACCGTCGCGGGCTACGACGTCCTCATCTCCGGCAACGGCTCCCGCGCCCGCCCCCAGGAGCGCTTCGACCACCTCTCGGCCCCAGGAGCTCGGCTCCTCTTCGCCTCCACCTCCTGGGGTTTCGGCGTCCTGGAGGTCGGCGAGGGGCGATGGTCCTACCGGTTCGTCAACGCCCGCGGCGAGCCGATCCACTGCTGTGCGGCCGCCGGACGCGGCCCGTGCGAGCCGGTGGCGTGCGCCCCGTGAGGAGGTCCCTGCCAGCGGCCCAGGCTTGCCTTGACCCTCCCACGCCTGCCGCTACAATCCGCCCCGCTTCCCCCTCACCCTCCAGGCGGTCCCGATGCCCCAGCGCACCCCGCTCTACGACACCCACGTCCGGTCCGGGGCGCGCATGGTCGAGTTCGCCGGATGGGACATGCCGGTGCAGTACTCCGGGCTCCTCGACGAGCACGAGGCCGTCCGCACCCGGGCCGGCCTCTTCGACGTGTCCCACATGGGCGAGGTCGTCTTCCGCGGCCCGAAGGCCCTCGAGTCCCTCAACCGGCTCCTCACCAACGACCTCACCCAGATCGCGGAGGGCCAAGCGCAGTACGGCTGCCTCTGCAGGGAGAGCGGCGGGATCGTGGACGACGTGGTCGTCTACCGGCGCGCCGCCGACGAGCTGCTCGTGTGCGTGAACGCCGGCAACCGCCAGAAGGACTTCGAGTGGCTGCGGGACCACGCCGGCAGCGCCCAGGTGACCAACGAGTCGGAGGACTGGGGCCAGATCGCCCTCCAGGGCCCGCGCGCCGCCGCGATCCTCCAGCCGCTGACGAAGGTGGACCTCGCGACCCTCAAGTCCTTCCGGTTTGCCGACGGTCAGGTGGCGGGCCTCCCCTGCACCGTCGCCCGCACCGGCTACACCGGCGAGGATGGCTTCGAGCTCTTCTGCCGGCCGGACGCGGCCGCGCGCCTGTGGGAGGCGCTGATGGAGGCCGGCGTCCCGGGCGGGCTCGTCCCCGCCGGGCTCGGCGCGCGCGACACCCTGCGGCTCGAGATGGCCTATCGGCTCTACGGCAGCGACATGGACGACACGACCACGCCGCTCGAGGCCGGCCTCGCCTGGGTGGTCAAGCTCGACAAGGGCGACTTCGTCGGCCGTGACGCGCTCGTGCGGCAGAAGGAGACGGGCGTACCCAGGAAGCTCGTCGGCTTCGTCCTCACCGATCCCGGCATCGCCCGCCACGGCTACGACGTGCTCCGGGACGGCCGCAAGGTGGGCGTGGTGACGAGCGGGACGAAGTCCCCCTCGCTCAAGACCTCCATCGGCCTGGCCTACGTGCCTCCGGCGCTGGCCGCCGAGGGATCGACCTTCGCGGTGGACATTCGCGGGCGGTCCGCCGAGGCGCAGGTGGTGAAGACCCCGTTCTACACGAGGAAGCGACCATGAACGTTCCCGAGGATCTGAAGTACACCCGCGAGCACGAGTGGGCCCGCGTGAAGGGCAACCGGGTCACCGTCGGCATCACCGACTTCGCCCAGGACCAGCTCGGCGACGTGGTCTTCGTCGAGCTGCCGGCGGTGGGCGACGAGGTGAAGAAGGGCGAGGCCTTCGGCGTGGTCGAGTCCACCAAGGCCGTCTCCGACCTCTTCGCGCCGGTGGGCGGCAAGGTCGTGGAGGTGAACGACCCGCTCACCGACGCGCCCGAGACCATCAACGAGGACCCGTACGAGGAGGGCTGGCTCATCGTCGTGGAGGCCTCCGACCCGAAGGAGCTGTCCGACCTCCTGGGTGCGGCCGCCTACAGGAAGTTCGTCGAGGAAGAGCAGGAGTAGGCCTTGCGCTACCATCCGCACACCGCCGAGGACGTCCGGCAGATGCTGGCCGCCTGCGGGGTGAAGTCCGTCGAGGAGCTGTTCCGGTCCATCCCGGAGGCGCTGCGGCTGCGGCGGCCGCTCGACGTCCCGCCGGCGACCGACGAGGTGTCGCTCCTGGCAGAGTTCCGCCGCCTCGCGGGGCGGAACCAGGTCGACCATCCGCCCTTCATCGGGGCCGGCGCCTATGCGCACCACGTGCCGCCCGTGGTGGACCAGCTGACGCTGCGGGGCGAATTCTTCACCGCCTACACCCCGTACCAGCCCGAGGTCGCCCAGGGAACGCTCCAGGCGCTCTTCGAGTGGCAGACCTACGTCTGCCTGCTGACCGGGATGGAGGTGGCGAACGGCTCGATGTACGACGCCGCCACGTCGCTGGCCGAGGCCGTGATGATGTCGGCGCGACTCACCGGCCGGAAGAAGGTGGTGGTGAGCGCCGCAGTCCACCCCGAGTACCGCAAGGTCCTCCATACCTACCTGGTCTCCACGGGCGACGAGATCGTGACCGTCCCCTACGGCACCGACGGCCGCACCGACCTCGGCGCGCTCGCCAGGGCGGTGGACGGCCGGACGGCCGCGGTCGTCGTCGGCTACCCGAACTTCTTCGGCGTGGTGGACGCGCTGCCCGAGGCGGCCGCCCTCGCCAGGGCCGCCGGCGCGCTGACCATCTCCAGCACCGCGGAGGCGGTGGCGCTGGGTCTCCTCCAGCCCCCCGGTGCGCTCGGCGCCGACATCGCCACCGGAACGTTCCAGAGCTTCGGCAACGGCGTCGGCTTCGGCGGCCCGGCGCCGGGCTTCTTCGCCACCCGGGACGCCCACATCCGCCAGATGCCCGGGCGCGTCGCCGGCGCCACCGTCGACAAGCAGGGGCGGCGCGGCTTCGTGCTCACCCTCTCCACACGCGAGCAGCACATCCGCCGCGAGAAGGCGACGTCCAACATCTGCACCAACTCGGGCCTCACCGCGCTGGCCGCCACCATCCACCTCTCGCTGCTCGGGAAGCGCGGGCTCGCGCACCTGGCGCGGCTCAACCACGCCCGCGGCCGCCAGCTCCGGGACGCCATGTCCCGCGCAGGGTTCGGGCTCGTCTTCTCCGGACCGACCTTCAACGAGATGGCCTTCGACGTCGGCGACGCCGAGGCCGTGGTCGAGCGCCTCGCCAAGCGGGGCATCGCCGCCGGCGTGCCCCTCTCGCGCTGGTACCCGGGCGACCCGCGGATGAAGGGGGCGCTGCTGAGCGCCGCCACCGAGCTCCACACGCTCGAGCTCATCGAGCTCCTGGCCCGGTCGGTGAAGGGGTAGACGACATGGCGAATCCGACTGGCTGGAAGCCCAGCATGGAGAAGGGGGCCGGGAGCGCCCCGGCGCCGAGGCAGGCGGGCGCACTCGGCGCCACGACCGGGCTGGCGGTCGAGGAGCCGCTGGTCTTCGAGCAGGGCTCGCCGGGCCGCACCGCCGCGTCGCTTCCCGGGCTGCCCGCCGGGCTCGATCCGGCCGCGGACCTGCCGGCCGCGCTGCTCCGCGGCGAGGTGGAGGGGATGCCGGAGATGGGAGAGCTGGAGGTGGTCCGCCACTTCACTCGCCTCTCGCAGTGGAACTGGGGCATCGACTCCGGGTTCTACCCGCTCGGTTCCTGCACCATGAAGTACAACCCGAAGTCGAGCGAGGCGCTGGCGCGGCTCCCCGGCTTCGCCGCCGCCCACCCCCTCCTGCCGGCCTCCATGAGCCAGGGAGCGCTCGAGCTGATGTGGAAGCTCGAGCGGGCCCTCTCCGAGATCGGCGGGTTCCCGGCGACGACGCTGGCTCCCGCCGCCGGCGCCCACGGCGAGATCACCGGCCTGATGATGATCCGCGCCTATCACGTCTCGCGCGGGAACGCTCGGCGCAAGGTCCTCATCCCCGACACCGCCCACGGCACGAACCCCGCCTCGGCGGCGCTGAACGGCTACTCGACCGTCGAGTTGCCGAGCGGGCCGGATGGCCGGCTCCACCCGGAGACGGTGGCCAGCGCGATGGATGAGGACGTGGCCGCCATCATGATCACGAACCCCAACACGCTGGGGATCTTCGAGAGCCACATCGCCGAGATCGCCGAGATCGTCCATGGCAAGGGCGGCCTCGTCTACGGCGACGGCGCGAACTTCAACGCGCTGCTGGGGGTGGCGCGCCCCGGCGACATGGGCTTCGACGTCATGCAGTACAACCTCCACAAGACCTTCGCGACGCCGCATGGCGGCGGCGGCCCGGGCTCCGGCCCGGTGGGGGTCACCGGAGCGCTCGTCCCCTTCCTTCCACTGCCGGTGGTCGTGAAGGAGGGCGAGAGCTACCGACTGGTCACCGACCCGGCCGAGCGCCCCAGCACCATCGGCAAGGTCCGCGAGTTCTGGGGGAACATGGGGATGTTCGTGCGCGCCTGGGCGCTGATCCGCGAGTTCGGCCCCGAAGGGCTGCGCGCCGCCGGGGAGCTGGCGGTCCTGAACGCGAACTACGTCCGGGCGCAGCTGGCCGGGACCTTCAACCTCCCCTACCCGACCGACACGCTCCACGAGGTGGTGTTCGACGACAAGGCGCAGAAGGAGTCGGGCGTCACCACCATGGACATCGCCAAGGCGCTCATCGACCAGGGTTCCCATCCGCCGACGGTCTACTTCCCCCTGGTGGTGCACGGGGCGCTCATGATCGAGCCCACCGAGACCGAGTCGAAGGAGACGCTCGACGCCTTCGTGGAGGCGATGCGCGCCATTGCCAAGGAGGCGAATACGAATCCCGAGGCGCTGAAGGGCGCGCCGCACAGGACCTTCCGCTCCCGGCTCGACGAGACCCGCGCGGCCCGGAAGCCGGTTCTGCGCTGGAAGCCCGGGATGAAGGTCGACTAGCGGCTCAGCGCGCCGGGCCGCCGACCATCACGAAGGTGAAGAAGAACTGGAACTCCCCCTGCGGCCCGATGAGGGCCGAGGGTGGGTTGTGGAACGGCTGGGCCCTCTGGAAGGCCTCCACCCCGAGCTGGTCGAGGAAGTCGAGGCCGCTCGACTGGGCGACGCGCACCTCCTTCAGCGCTCCCTTCTCGTCGAGGGTGACCCGCACCACCGTCGCCCGGTCCTTGTAGAAGAACCGGTCGCCTCTCGGATCGCGCGCCCTGGCCTCCGGGCCCGGGTCCCAGGCCTCGGCCACGGCCGCCTTCACCCGGTTCATGTAGCCGGCGTGCGCCCAGGCCTTGGTGTTGAGGACCGTGGAGTCCCCCACGTCCACGCCCTGGAGGTAGTCGGCGAAGGGACCGCCGGAGAGCTTGTCGTAGAACGCCGCCGACGGCTTGAGGATGGGCTGGCCGTCCTGGGACCGTAGCGCCCCGGCACCACGCTCTCCGCCGTCCCCGCGCTCGGCCCCATCCCCTGCCTCGCCACCCTCGCCGCCCTGGCCCGTGGCCCGCTGCGCGGCGGGAGCCGGGGCCGCGGGGGCTCGGAAGTCCTTGCGAAGGCCCTCCGCATCGAGGCGCATCGCCAGGTCCCGCGGTGCGGGGCGCCGCGGTTCGGGCGCGACACGCGGCGCCGCCGGAGCCCCGGGCGCGCCAGGTCGCAGCCCATCGCCGGCCGGCCTCCCCCGCGCCGTCGAGCCGGGCGTCCCGACCTTCTCGGCCGGGGTCGGCGGCCCCTGGGCCGGAGCCTCGGCCTGGGCGGGCTTGGCGAGCGTCCGCTGGTAGCCCGACCGCGCGAAGCGCGAGACGGTCTCCTTCTCGACGGTGTTGTCGGTCTCTCCGACGAACCGGGTGTCCTTCGGGGGTTCCGGCTTCCCGGTCGCCTCGATGTCGACCACCTGCTTCCCCGCCGGCACGTCCTCTACGGCCGGGTCCGACCGGGATGGCTCCGGCTTCGGCGGCGGCGGGGCGGGCCTGGCCTGCGCCGCGGCCGGGAGGCTCGGTTCGGCCTCCGGGGGAGGCCGGACCCGGCGGGGCAGCGGTCCGCGGTCGGGCGGGGCGGGTCTCGCGCCTGCGGCGATCCGGCGGTTCGCCGCCCAGGCGCCCGGCGCCAGCGGCCGCAGCGACACCGGGCGCAGCTCGTTGCTTGCGGTGCGGAGCGCGAGCCAGTCCCGGTCGAGCAGCTGCAGGACGGACAGGTTGAGCGCGAGCGACAGCGCGACGCCCACGGCCAGGCGCCCGCCGGCCCGCTCTCGCTTCCGCGTCCTGCGGAGGCTGGGTCCCAGGTGCGTCATCTGGAGAGGGCTCGTCGCATCGACCTCGCCCGGCGGACGTCGATCATAGTCCTCCGGGGACCTGTCGCGCACGATCGCAGCCGCCGTCTCAGGTTGCCGATTGACCCTCGGGGTCGCCGCGGCTAAGTAGCGCGCGCGTCGTTCGTCCCGGCGTGCCCGCCATGGACTCTCGCTCCATCCCGCCACGCGCCGCTTTCCCTGCCCGCGCTCCACCAGGGCGGCGGCGACGGCGGCTCGCCGCCGCGGTGGCGCTGGCGACGCTCGCCTCGTCCTGGGCCGGCGTTCACCTCTGGGCCAACTCGGCCCCGGTCCGAGAGCGGATCCGGGGGCGCGCCGAGACGGCGCTCCGCTCCCGGCTCGGCGCGGTCGAGGTGGGCGAGGCCCGCGTCGACTGGCTGGGGCGAGCGGAGGTCGGGCCGCTCCGGGTCCCCGCCTCGCGGCCTGGACGCCCGCCGGTGCTGGAGGTCGGGGAGACCGTGGTCCGGCCCCGCTGGACCGCCCTCCTCGCCGGGCGCCTCGAGCCTGGAGCCGTCACCTTCCGCCGTGTGCGCGTGGCGCCCGGGCCCGGCGGCGAGGAGCTGCGTGCGCTCGCGGCGCGGCTCCGCGCCCCCCCCGACGGCGCCCGGACGGGCTCGGCGGG
>Ga0209253_10001563_pt1 | contig 20105 bp, 23 predicted proteins | sample FrelakmetBRP12BR_FD_187145 | JGI IMG/M metagenome (GOLD analysis project Ga0209253, IMG submission 187145) | Freshwater lake sediment microbial communities from the University of Notre Dame, USA, for methane emissions studies - BRP12 BR (SPAdes)... | ecosystem: Environmental > Aquatic >... | reverse complement strand
GGTTCAGGCCCAGCCTGCGGTACCAGGCCAGCAGCCCGGCCGGCACCGCATCGCGATGCGCGATCCCGGCGGCAGGCCCAGGCTCCTGAGATGCGCGGCCATGCGGCGCGAGGAGTCGAGCATCTGGCCCCAGGTGTAGTCGGCCACCTGGCCGCCGCCCAGCGGCTGGGTCAGGAACACCCGGTCGCGGTGCGCGGCCTCGTGATCGTACACATGGTCCAGGATCAGTCGGTGTTCGCTCATGACGGGGGCCCGGCGTCTCAACGCGGATCCTGTACGGGCGAGTTCGCCCCTGCCACCAGGGGGATCTCGATGTTGAAGTCGAGTGCCGCGACCTGCTCGTCCGACAGGCCGATCCGTCGCAGCAGCGGCACATAGCGGGGATCCTGCCGCAGCGGCTGGAACAATGGCCCGGCGCGCAGCTCGAGGACGCCCCCATCGCGTTCCTGCAGGGCCCGGTCCAGCCACTTGAACGCCTCGTCGGCCTTGCCGAGCCTCGCGTAGCCGGCAGCCACCGGGCTTGCAAAATCCGGATGCTCCTTGCCAACCTCTTCGAGCAGTCGTTGTGATTCCTCACGTCGTCCCAGGGCCGCGTAGACGAAGGAAAGACCCAGGCGTCGCATGATGTCAAGGGGCTCGCGCTGCATCTCGGCCAGCGCGCCGTCGAGGTCGCCCGAGAACATCAGCGCCTCGCCGAGATGCTCGTGCGTGAACACCGCAAGGGGCTCCAGCTCGAGCGACTTTCGAAACGCAGCGATCGCGTCGGCGTACCTGCCGAATATCATGTACCCGAAGCCGAGGTCGTCCCAGGCCCCGCCGTTTACCGGGTCCTGGCGCACCAGTTCCTCGAAGATTGCGATCGTGCGCGGACCGTCTCCTGTCACCCGCGTCAGGCTTCCTGCCGCGAGCAAGACGGTTTCGTCGTGCGCCGAGAGTGACAAGGCGCGCTTCAGCAGGCGCGCGGTCTCGGGCAGGTTCATGTCGTAGGCCAGTGACAGGGACGCCAACGCGGCGATTGCCGCGGCATCGGACGCGTCGATGTCGATCGCCCGCTGGATCGCCGCGCGAGCCTTGGCGAATCCCTCATGGAGGGGCAGGAAGCTGGCCCAGGCCTGCGCGGCATATGTCTGTCCCAGCAGTCGCCACCCGGCGCCGTAGGCGTCGTCGACCGCAACGACGCGCTCGAGCAGCGCGCCAGCCTGTGCGAGGCTGTCCCTGGTGCCTGCCCGGTACAGCTGCCTCGCCCGCATGTAATCAGCGAGGGCCGCGGGACCGATGGCCTGGCTCACCGGCATCGCCGTTCCGAGCATTGTCACCCTGAGTTGTGCGACGACGGCTTCGGCGATCTCGTCCTGCATCTTGAACACGTCCTCGAGATTCCGGTCATAAGTCCCGGACCACACCTGCGAGCTGTCAGTGGCCCGCACGAGCTTGGCGCTCATGCGCAGGTGATTCCCGGACTTCCGCACGCTGCCCTCCAGCAGGTGCGACACGCCCAGGGTGCGCGCGATGGTCGCGGCGTCGACTTCCTTGCCCTTGAATGAGAAGGACGAGGTCCGCGCGATGACGCGCAGTTGCGGCACCTTCGCCAGCAGGTCGAGCATCTGTTCGGACAGGCCGTCCGAGAAATATTCCTGGTCCTTGTCGGGGCTCATGTTCACGAATGGCAGCACCGCGATCGAGGGACGCGGGTCCGACGTCGCGACGGGCGGGGCCTGGACCGGCGCGGCAGGAGCCACCTTGACCGCGACCGGCGGCGGAACGGCTCGACTCTTGTAGAGCCATAGCACGCCCCCGCCGAGGAACAGGAGCAGCGTGAGGACGGCGAGCTCGACGCGCGTTACGCTCTGCTCGCCACGGTCGCCGTGGTACCAGGCCAGCGTCATGGCGAGCGGGAGACCGACGCCCAAGGTCAGCATCGAGAGCTGCTTGGTGACGTCCGGCCAGTGGAATGCATCAGCGGCGAAGCCGATGACCTGCAGCAGGGCCCAGGCGCCGGCTGCGTATGCGAGCCCCCACTGCACCACCTTGCGGCGGCGCAGCTCGGCCCAGGCGCCCTCGTCGTCACGCTCTGTCGGCGCGTCGGTCAATACGTCCTCCCTCAGGCCGGGAGTGTAGCGGGTGTGCTGCCCGGGTAGACAGATGCTCCAGCCTGACCTGACGCTGGCCCGGCGCCTACCGATCCCGGGCGCCCTTCTGCGCCACGATGACCTCCGACGGGAACAGGAACTGCTGGTGGTATTCCCTCACCCCGACGGTGAAACCGTGCTGCCCGAGCCTGTCGGCCATCTGCACGCCACGACAGCCCCCCATGGCCCGCGGCGAAATCCTGTAAATGCCTTCGTAGATCCTGCTCGCCCGGGACTCGCCCCGGGCCATGTTCACCAGTATCAGCCGGCCTCCGACCTTCAGGACGCGCCTGAACTCGTCGATGACTCGATCCATGTCCGCGTACGGGATGAGGTCGAACATATAGTTGTTGACCAGGATATCGACCGAATCCGATTGCACAGGAAGGTCGAAGGCCGTGCCGATCTCGAGCCTGTAACTGGCCCCGGGCATCGCGCTCATGCGCGACCTGGCTCTTGCCAGCATCCCGGGAGAGAGATCGATGCCCAGGTTCTGCCCGTGCGGATTTCTCTTCACGATCTCATGGAAAGCGACCCCGGTTCCGACGGCTACTTCCAGTATCGTCGTGCCGTCCTCGATCGCGGCCAGTTCGATTGCCCGTGCCCGCGCTCGAGACTCGGTGAGCCATCCCCAGATGTCATAGACACTGGCGAGCCTGTCGTAAACCCGCGGGATCTGGTCCTGGGGCACCCTTGCATCCAGTTCCGGGCCGCGGCGAGGCGAATTACCTTGATTCACGTGACTCTCCCCGCGGGCGCCGTCGCCGATCCGCTCACCTCAGCAGGATCCGATCGAGTTCCGGATCCACCTCGTGCATCAGGTCCACGGGCAGCCGCGAGTAGCGCATCGCGGCCGCGTATCCACGCCGGTCGCCATCGTGGTCCATCATCCATTGCGCGTGCTCGCAGAGGAGCACGAGCTGCAGCGACCGCGCGAGCGTCATCGCGAGCCGGCGCGCGCCGGACTCCAGCACCTCGCGGTCGTGCCCCGACTCGAGCCACAGCGCGGCGCGCTCGATGGCGCCCACCGCGGCACGCCCCGCCGCCTCGAGCCGCGGCTCCCGGAGCGAGCGCACGCACGTGGACGCTCGCCCCATGAGCGCGGCGAGTCCAGCGTTCAGGTCGGAACGCAGCAGCGCATCCAGCGACAGCACGTTGGTCGTTCCCTCCCAGATGGGCAGCACATGGGTGTCGCGCAGCAGTCCCGGCAGGCCCGTGTCCTCGACGTAGCCCGCGCCGCCGAAGCTCTCGATGGCCTCGCTCACCACCGCGACCGCCTGCTTCCCGGTGACGAGCTTGGTCAGCGGCGTCACGAGCCGCAGGAGCGCGCGCTGTCCGTCGTCGATCTCGCCGCGCTCCTGCCGGCCCGCAAGCTCGACCAGCAGGAACGTCATGAGGAACGCGCCCCAGGTCTCGGCCTCCAACGCCGCCAGCGTGTCGAGGTGCAGCGGCTGCTTCGCGAGTGGCTGCCCGAAGGCCTCGCGGCGCGCGGCGAACGAGCGCGCGAGCGCGAGCCCGCGGCGCATGGCCGCGATCGCGCAGACGCTGTTCCACATGCGCGTGACGCCGAGCATGGGCTCGATGGCGCGCGTGCCGTTGAACGACTGGCCGACCAGTTCCGCGCGCGTACCCTCCAGCATGAGTTCCGCGGTCGGCACCTTGCGCGTGCCGAGCTTGTCCTTGAGCCGGTCCACGCGCAGCCCGTTCAGGCGTCCCTCGCCGTCCCGCACCTCCACGTAGAACATCGCGAGGCCCTTGCCGCCGCCCGCATTGCCCTCGGGCCGTGCGAGCGTCAGCGCCATCTGCGAGGCAACCGACGAGGTGAACCACTTGCGGCCGTAGAGGCGCCAGCCGTCGCCATCGCGCACGGCGCGCGTCTGCGAGCGGCCGACGTCGGAACCGCCCGTGGTCTCCGTCATCCACTGGCCGCTGGTCCAGGCGGTCGCCGGATCGCGCGACGTCAGGCGCGGCAGCGCGCGGTCGAGGAGCGACCGGTTGCCCGACTCGATCAGCGAGCGTGCCGCACCGTCCGTCATGGCGAGCGGGCAGGTGTACACGTCGGAGGACGGGTGGAAGAGGTAGACCTTCGCGAACTGCGCAATGCGCGCATGGCGGCCGTGCTCCCCCTCGTAGGCCGTCGCGACCAGCCCGTGTCGCGTCGCGAGCCGCTCGACCTCGCGCCACAGCGGCGTCACCTCGACCGCGTCCACGCGATTGCCCCAGGCGTCCCACTGCACGAGGCGCGGCTCATTCAGCCGGTCGGCGAGCTGCATCGCGTACAGCCGGCCGCCGGAGGCCACGCCGAGTTCGTCGAGTTCCGGCTCGAGGGCGCGGTGCACCTCGGCGGGCAGGACCCGCCGGAGCCACGACCCGAGCAACGGGTCGTCGCGATACTGGTTACCGAGTTCGGGCGCGGCCTGCGTGAACAGGTCCTGCTGCCAGTCGCTGTCGGTCATGACTGATACCCCGGACGGGAAACGATGCCCGGCAGGTCGCCCGCCAGGCCAAGTGCGCGACGCACCAGCGCGCGGCGCAGGGCAGGCTGCGCGGAAACGAGCGCGAGGCCGAGCCGGCGCGCGGCCGCGACCCCGACGCCACGCTCGCCGAACAGCCGGTTGATTGCGTCGGTCGTGCCGAGCAGCAGGGAATTCTCCGACCGCCGCCAGCGCGCGTAGCGACGCAGCGCGCGCGTCCCCGCCGGGTCGCCGCCGGATTCCGCCGCCTCGCCCAGGACTTCGACCAGCGACGCGGCGTCGAGGAATCCCAGGTTCACGCCCTGCCCCGCCAGCGGATGAATCGTGTGCGCCGCGTCTCCGACCAGCGCGACGCGCGGCCTGGTGTATTCGCGCGCGTGCCAGAGCGCGAGCGGGAATCCGGCACGGCCGCTCGCCAGGACCGCGTCACCGAGCACGCGGTCGCTCGCTTCCGTGACCTGGCGGCTGAAATCCGCGGGGTCCGTGGCGATCAGCGCCGCTGCGACGTCCGGCGTCGTCGTCCACACCAGCGACACGCGCCCGTCGCGGAGCGGCAGGAAGGCGATCGGCCCGTCCGGCAGGAAGCGCTGCCACGCTGTGTGCGCGTGCGGGCGCCCGGTGCGCAGGTGTGCGACTACGGCCGTCTGGCTGTAGGCCCATCCGGCGCGGCCGATGCCGCAGAGTTCGCGCGTACGCGACTGGCCGCCGTCCGCACCGATCACGAGCGCAGTCGAGACGCTGCGCCCGTCGTCCAGCACCACCCGCGCCGAGTCGTGATCGAACTCGAGCGCCTGGAGCCCGGCCCGCAATTGCGTGACTGCACGGAGTGCCGGCGCCTCGGCCAGTGCCCACTGCACGCGCAGGTTCTCCGCGATGTGGCCGAGGTCCGGCTCGCCGGTCTCGGCTGCGTCGAATCGGAGTGCATCGCGCGCATCCTGCGTGCTCGCGGAATCCCACACCACCATTCGCTCATACGGGCAGGCGTGCGGCTCGATCGCGTCCCACGCCCCGGCCGCGCCCAGGATCCGCTGCGATGCGCGCGACAGCGCGGACACGCGGAGATCCACCGCATCGTCCTTCGGCGGCCGCGGCGCGGACGGCTCTACGAGCGCAATCCGCCAGCCTGCCAGTCGCTCGTCCAGCACGAGCAGCGCCGCGACGCAGAGCCCGACCATGCCGCCGCCCACCACGACCGCGTCGAAATCCAGGCGCCGGCCGAGGCTCATGGCGCGGGGCCGGTGAGCGGCACGCCGCGCGCGAGCCGTGGAACGCGGCCCGCGGCTCCCACGCTCAGCCGCGACATCGCCGCCTTGGCCGGCGGGAAGGAGTCGAAGGCGAGCAGCCCGACGCTGCGCAGTCCGCGCACCACGCCGAGTGGCGTACCGAAGAGGCGCACCAGCCCGTCGGTGAACGCAACGATGCGCCGGCGGTCTTCCTCGCGCCACGCGGCGTAGGCGTCGAGCAGCGTTGCCTCACCCGCGTCCATGCGACCGGCGGCGCGGGCGTCGGCGATGACCTCCGCGAGACAGGCTGCATCGCGCAGCCCGATGTTGAATCCCTGGCCGGCGATCGGGTGCAGGCCCTGCGCGGCCGCGCCCACGACCGCGATCCGCGGCCCCACGTGCCGTTCGGATCGGGAGAGCGAAAGTTCGTACGAGTGCCGGGACCCGACCTTGATGAACCGGCCCAGGCGGAATCCGAATGCCGCCTGGAACCCGGCGAGGAACTCCTCGTCGGGCAGCGCGAGGAGCCGCGCGGCCTCCTCGGGCCTGCGCGTCCAGACCACGCCGCAGCGGCCGTCGGCCAGCGGGAGCACGGCAATCGGACCGTCGGGCGTGAAGCGCTCGTAAGCCACGTGATCGTGGAAGCGCTGCGCGGTCATGGTCGTGACGATCGCGGTCTGCCCGTAGCCCAGGTGTTCCGAGGTGATGCCCGCCTGTTCGCGAACTGCAGAACGTGCGCCGTCCGCGGCAACGACGAGGCGCGCGTGGATTTCGAGCGGCTGCCCGTCGCGCTCGACGCGCAGCACCCTTGCGCCGTCCGCGAGCGTCGTCGAAACCACGCTCGCCGGCGCCACGATCTCGACGCCCGCCGCCGCGCGCAGGCCGCCCCACAGGGCCGCACCGATCACGCGGTTCGGCAGCACGCAGCCCAGCGACTCGAGCCCCTGCTCGGCGGCGTCGATGCGCGCGACCCCGAAGCGGCCCTGCTCCGAGACGTGGATGCGGCGGATGGGCGTCGCTTCGCGCTGCATGTGGCGCCACACGCCGAGCCCCTGGAAGGTGCGCACGGTGCCATTGGCCAGGGCCGTCGTGCGCTCGTCGTAGCTCGGGTGCCCGCCGTCGCCGGCCGGCACGACCGCCTCGACGACCGCGATCCTGAGGCCGACGGGCGCGAGCGCAAGCGCCAGCGACGCCCCGACCAGCCCGCCGCCGGCGATGGCGAGATCGCAGTCGAGCCGTCGCACGGCGTCCGTCATGGCTGCATCAGGCGCTCATCAGCCGCTCGATCTCGGCCGGCGTGCGCGGCAACCCGGCCGTCAGGATCTCGCACCCGCCAGCCGTGACGGCCACGTCGTCCTCGATCCGCACCCCGATGTTCCACCAGCGCCTGGGCACGCCGCGTGTGCCGGCCGGGATGTAGATGCCGGGCTCCACGGTCAGGCACATGCCGGGCTCGAGCACGCGCCACTCGTCGCCGACCTTGTAGTCGCCGACGTCGTGGACGTCCATGCCGAGCCAGTGGCCGGTGCGGTGCATGAAGAACTTCTTGTACGCCTCTTCCTTGATGAGCGTCGGCACGCGGCCCTTGAGGAGCCCGATGCGCACCAGGCCCTGCGTGATGGCGCGCACGGCCGCGTCGTGCGGCGCGTTCCAGTGGTTGCCCGGCCGGATGCTGGCGAAGGCCGCCTCCTGGGCCTCGAGGACCACCTCGTAGACCGCGCGCTGCTCCGGCGTGAACCGGCCGTTGACCGGGAACGTGCGGGTGATGTCGGAGGCATAGTAGCGGTACTCGCAGCCGGCATCGATGAGCAGCAGGTCGCCGTCGCGTAGTTCGGCGTCGTTCGCGTGGTAGTGCAGCGTGCAGGCGTTCGCCCCACCGCCCACGATCGGGTGGTAGGCGATGTCGGCGTCGTGGCGGTGGAACTCGTGCAGGAGTTCGGCCATCACCTCGTACTCGTGCAGCCCTGCGCGGGTCGCCTTCATGGCGCGGACGTGCGCCCCGACCGAGATCTGCGCCGCGCGGCGCATCACCGCGAGTTCGGTCCGGCTCTTGTAGAGGCGCATGTCGTGCAGCAGGTGGTCGAGTGCGACGAACTCCTGCGGCGTGTGCAGCCCCAGCTTGGACTGGCCACGCAGCGTGTTCACCCAGCCGATCACGTGCTGGTCGAACTCCGGGTGGATGCCCATGGTGTGGTAGACACGCCCGCACTGCTCGATCAGTCCCGGCAGGATGTCGTCGATGTCGCCGATCGGGAAGGCGTCGTCCGCGCCGTGGTCGCGCGTGGCGCCCTCGGTGCCCGCACGCTTGCCGTCCCAGGTCTCGCGCGTCGGGTCGCGGTCGCGCACGAACAGGATGTACTCCGCCTGCGCGCGCCCCGGCACCAGGACGGCCACCGACTCCGGCTCGTCGAAGCCCGTCAGGTAGTGGAAGTCGCTGTCGGGGCGATAGTGGTAGTGAACGTCGTTGTTGCGCTGCTTCTCGGTGGCGGCCGGCAGGATGGCGATGCCGCCCTTGCCGATCATGCGCATCAGCTGGCGGCGGCGGCGTGCGAATTCGTCCTTGCGTAGTGTCATCGTCGGGTCAGTGGTCGGAGCGTGTGGGTGGCTGGCTCGCGCGGAGCGCCGTGAGTTCGTCGTAGGCGAGCTGGACGGCGGCACGCACGAATTCGACGAGTTCCACGTAGGCCTGTTCCTCGTTCTCGGTGCTGTCGGAACCGACCGCCCCGGCCTGCGAGACCTGCGCGAGGTCGGTCAGCACCTCGGCGACCTCCTCCGGAAGCTGGGCATGGCCGGCCGTCCCGGCGGCGCCGAATCCGTAGAGGAAGCCCTGGCACCACGCGCCCAGCGCCTCGACGCGGACCGGAAGCTCTTCTTCGTCCCGGGGCAGCAGCGGCTCGAATTCCATCTCGCCGCCGGCAAGCGTGGCCACGCTGCGCGCCCTGAGCGACTCCAGCACGCCGTCGTCGGAGGCCCCGTCCGGGGCGATCTCATCCAGCCACTCGGCGAACGCGTAGTCCCGCCTGACACAGGCAGCCCCGCAGAGGCACCCGTGCGCCTCGGCCGCGTTTGCGGTCGATCCCGCCGCGGCGAGCGCGCGTGCGACATCGTCGTAATTGGCGAGCTCGCTCATCGTGATTATCGTAACATCGCGCACCGTCCCGCTGCCGCGTCAATTGATTCCACAGGGGTGGCGCCCTATAGTTCCACGCATGACCGAGACCGCCGCAAGATCCGCCGTCGACGCCGAGCTGCGCCGCCTCGAGCGCCGCGTGGACGAACTCGTCGCCACCGTCGGGCACCTGAAGGAAGAGAACCGGACGCTCAGGCAGCGCCAGGACACGCTCATGACCGAGCGCGCCAACCTGCTGCAGAAGAACGAGCAGGTGCGGGCGCGCGTCGAGGCGATGATCGGGCGCCTGAAGGCGATGGAGCACGGTGCATGAGCGAAGATCGCGTATCGCGCGTCGGCGTGAGGCTGCTGGACCGCGAGTACCAGGTGGCCTGTCCTGCCGAGGAGCGGGCCGACCTGCTCGACTCCGCGGAATACCTGGACGCCAAGATGCGCGAGGTGCGCGACTCCGGCAAGGTCGCGGGGCTCGAGCGCATCGCGGTGATCTCGGCGCTCAATCTCGCGAACGAACTGATCAAGCTGCGCCGCCAGGGCTCGGCGCTCGACGGCGACGTCGGGGCGCGCCTGCGCACGCTGCGGGAGCGGGTCGAGTCCGCTCTCGAGCGAGGCCAGCAACTGGAACTATAGAGGGGCGACCGGGCTCGCCCCTCGACGATTTGGCGCCGCCTGCGGTGTTCGACACGGTACCGGGTTACCTCTCGACCGTAAGTCAAATACCCTGGGGAGTCAGCCAGCCGGCACCGTTGTGCAAGTCCGCCTCGAGCGGGAAGCCTGAGGTGCCGTGGCCTTCCCCGCCTATTGCTCCATGTCGAGAGCAATGGTCCGTGACGGCACAGGCGGGTGGCGCCATCCCCTTTCCCCCGGCGGACGACCCCGACGCATGGCGCAGCAGACCGCAGCGATCCGCGCCGAGCGCCGCAGGCTCCGCGCACTCCGTCTGGCGCTGCCGCGCCCCGGTCGCATCGCCGCCGAGCGCGCTATCGCGGCCACCCTGCGCCGCCTGCGCGTACTCCGCCGCGGCCGGCGCGTGGCCGTCTACCTGGCCATGCCCGGCGAAGCGAGCATCGCGGGCGCGATCGCGGCGGCGCTCGGCTCGGGAGTGGAGATCTTCGTCCCGCAGGTGCAGAGCCGGCGCCTGGGCCGCATGCGGTTCGTCCGCCTGCGGCCCAGCTCGGCGCTGCGTCCCAACGCATTCGGCATCGCGGAGCCCACGGGCGGCGCCCGCGACTGGTTGCCACCCCTGCGCCTCGACGTGATCCTGGTGCCCGTCGTCGGATTCGATCGCGACGGCAACCGCCTGGGCATGGGCGCCGGCTACTACGATCGCGCGCTGCGCAGGCGCCGCGACGGCGCGCGCAACTGGCGCCGGCCCCGGCTCGTCGGCCTCGCCTTCGCCTGCCAGGAAGTCGCGAGGATCGAGCCCTCGCCCTGGGACGTGCGGCTCGACCTGGTCGTCACCGAGCGCGAAATCGTCGTCCCTCGGCGCGCGGCGGCCGCGCTTTGACAGGAGGACTCCGCGTGAACTACTGGCTCTTCAAGTCCGAACCCGACACCTTCAGCGTGGAGGACCTCGCACGCGCCCGAAATGCCACGACCGCCTGGGACGGCGTGCGCAACTACCAGGTCCGCAACTTCCTGCGCGACGCGATGCGCAAGGGCGACCAGGGATTCTTCTATCACTCGAGCTGCGCCGCGCCGGGCATCGCCGGCATCGTGCGCGTGGTGCGCGCGGGCTACGCGGAAGCCGCCGCGCTGGACCCCAGGCACCGCTACTACGATCCCGCGAGCGACCGCGAAGCGCCACGCTGGTACAGCGTGGACGTGCGTCTCGAGCGCCGTATCGAGCCCGTGATAGGCCTCGAAGAGTTGCGCAAACATGCGCGCGGAGCGCTCTCGGAGATGCTTATCCTGCGTCGGGGCAACCGCCTCTCGATCACGCCCGTGACGCGCGAAGAGTGGCGCTTCATCCTCTCGCTCGCGTGAGCGAATGCCTTCATTCACAGTGCGCGGGCGTTGCGACGCTCGCGCGTGACGCCCGCCGACGATCACGAGCGCGGGAGGGGCGCAAGAAGAATTCGTAACGTACCTCTTGCATTTGATATTTGAATTCGGTAAATACTTCGCCCGGACTAACCCGACATGGAGACTCTGAAAATGGCAGCGAAGAAAAAGGCGAAGGCTAAGGCTAAGGCGAAGAAGGCCCCGGCCAAGAAGAAGTAAGCTTCCTTCTGAAGCTTGACGACTGTGCCCGCGAAAGCGGGCACAGTTGTTTCGGGGGTACCGAAAGCATGAACCAGGATCTCAAGAAGCAGCGCGCGGCCGAGGCGGCGCTCGAGTTCGTGGGCGACGGCGAGGTGATCGGCGTCGGCACGGGCTCGACGGTCAACTTCTTCATCGACGCGCTGGCGCCGCTGAAAAACCGCATCGCCGGCGCGGTCTCGAGCTCGGAAGCGAGCACGGCGCGGCTGCGCCGCCACGGCATCGAGGTGCTCGACCTGAACGCCACCGGGGAACTCGGGGTGTACGTGGACGGGGCCGACGAGGCAACGCGAGCGCTCGAGCTGATCAAGGGCGGCGGCGGCGCCCTCACCCGCGAGAAGATCGTCGCGGCCGCCTCCCGCCGGTTCGTCTGCATCGTGGACGAGCAGAAGGTGGTGGACCGGCTCGGCCGCTTCCCGCTGCCGGTCGAGGTCATCCCGATGGCGCGCTCCCTGGTGGCGAGGGAACTCACCCGCCTCGGCGGTGAGCCGGTGCTCCGCGAGGGCTTCGTCACCGACAACGGCAACCAGATTCTCGACGTGCGCGGGCTCGTGATCGCCGACCCGGCGGCGCTCGAGACCGAGGTGAACCAGATCACCGGCGTGGTGACCGTCGGCCTTTTCGCGCGCCGGCCCGCGGACGTGCTGCTGGTCGGCACGCCCGCCGGTGTCGTAACGTTGACGCGTGAGGCCTGATACGACGCTCCTCCGCGAACTCCTGGCCGCGCTCGGCCCGGATGCCGTGCTCTCGGCTCCGGAGTCCTGCGTCGCCTTCGAATGCGACGCCCTCACCGCGCACCGTCGCACACCCGACCTCGTGGTGCTCCCGCGCAACACCGCCGAAATCCAAGCGGTCCTGCGGATCGCATCGACACACGGGGCGCCGGTCGTGGCGCGAGGCGCCGGCACGGGCCTCTCGGGCGGCGCGCTGCCGGTCGCAGGCGGCATCCTGCTCGTGCTGTCGAGATTGAATCGCATCCTCGAGGTCGATCCGCAGCGGCGCCTCGCCCGGGTCCAGCCCGGCGTCACCAACCTCGCGATCTCGGAAGCCGCGGCGCCGCACGGACTGTTCTACGCGCCGGACCCGTCGTCGCAGGTCGCCTGCACCATCGGCGGCAACGTCGCGGAGAACTCGGGCGGTGTCCACTGTCTCAAGTACGGCCTCACGGTCCACAATTTGCTCGAGGTCCGGGTCGCGACCTGCGACGGCGAACTCCTCACGATCGGCTCGCCGCTTGGCGAGGCGCCGGGCCTATCGCTGCTGCCGCTCCTCACCGGCTCCGAAGGCATGCTCGGTGTCGTCGTCGAGGCGACGGTACGGCTCGTCCCGCTGCCCGAACGTGTCGAACTCGTCATGGCCTCGTTCGACGAGGTGGCGCGCTGTGCCGACGCCGTCGGGCACATCGTCGCCTCCGGCATCGTGCCGGCTGGACTGGAGATGATGGACGGTCTGGCGCTGCGCGCGGCCGAGGCGTTTGCCAAATGCGGCTACCCGCAGGACGCGGCGGCGGTCCTGCTCTGCGAACTCGACGGCCTCGACCACGACGTGCAGCAGCAACTCGAGGACGCCACCGGACTCCTGCGCCGAAGCGGCGCGACGACGGTGCGGGTCGCCACCGATGCCGCGGAAAGGGCGCGCATGTGGTCCGGCCGCAAGGCCGCCTTCCCGGCCGTGGGCAGACTCGCGCCCGACTACTACTGCATGGACGGCACGATCCCGCGCCGTCACCTCGCGACGGTCCTCGGGCGCATCGAGGCGATGTCGCGCGTGGCGGGGCTGCCCGTCGCCAACGTCTTCCACGCCGGCGACGGCAACCTGCACCCGCTCATCCTGTTCGACGCCGGCCGGCCCGGCGAGCTCGAGCGCGCCGAGCGGCTCGGCGCCGACATCCTCGAACTCTGCGTCGCCGTGGGCGGCACGGTGACCGGGGAGCACGGCGTCGGCATCGAGAAGCTCGGGCCGATGTGCACGCAGTTCGGGCCGGCCGAGCTCGAGGTGTTCCACGCGATCAAGCGCGCATTCGATCCGCACGGCCGGCTGAACCCGGGCAAGGCCGTTCCGACGCTGGCGCGTTGCGCGGACTACGGGGCGATGCGGGTGCACGGCGGCAAGCTGCCTCACGCGCACCTGCCGCGCTTCTGACGCATGACCGGCCACGACGGCACCGCAGAGATCACCGATCGCGTGCGCGAGGCGACGGCCCGGCGCACGCCGCTCAGGATCGTGGGCGGCGACACGAAGCGCTTCCTCGGGCGGGAGGTGGCGGGCGAGGCGCTCCGCACGACCGGGCACACGGGCATCGTCTCGTACGATCCCGCCGAGCTCGTGCTGACCGCGCGTGGCGGCACCCCGCTCCGCGAGATTGAGGCCGCGCTCGCGGAACACGGCCAGCGACTCCCGTTCGAACCACCGTCCTTCGGGGACGCGGCGACCGTCGGCGGCACCGTCGCCTGCGGCCTCGCCGGCCCGGCGCGCGCAGCCAGTGGGCCGCTGCGTGACTACGTGCTGGGAGTGCGGATTCTCAGCGGCGACGGCCGGGCGCTGCGATTCGGCGGCGAGGTGATGAAGAACGTCGCCGGCTACGACGTCGCGCGGACCATGGCGGGTGCGTTCGGCACGCTCGGCGTGCTGCTCGACGTCTCGCTCAAGGTGCTGCCCCGCCCGCCCGCCGTGCGAACGCTGTCGCTGTCGTTCGACCAGGCCGGGGCGCTGGCCGAGCTCGAACGCCTCTCCCGCACCGCCTTGCCACTCACGGCGAGCTGCTGGACCGGCGGCTCGCTCACCCTGCGCTTCGAAGGCACCGAGCGCACGCTGGACGAGGTGCAGCGTCGCATCGGCGGAACGATCGTCGAGGACGGCACGGAGTTCTGGCGGTCCGTCCGCGAACATGCACACCCTTTCTTTGCGGCGCGCACACCGCTGTGGCGTCTCCACGTGCCTGCAGCAGCGTCCGTGTCGACACCGCCAGTAGAGCCCCTGATCGAATGGAACGGGCTGCAGCGCTGGTATGCGCTCGACTCGACGTCGATCCTGGCGATCGCCGCGGCCGCGGGCGGCCACGCGACGCTCTTCCGGTGCGCCGGGCCGGCCGAATCGGTCTTCACGCGACCGGCGGAGGCGGCGGTGCGTCTGCACGCGTCTCTGAAGACGATCTTCGACCCCGCCGGCATCCTGAATCCCGGCCGCATGTATCCGGATTTCTAGGGCGATGTACGCAAGACCGTCCGGCGCACTCGAGGACACGGCACGCGGCCGCGACGCCCAGGAACTTCTGCGCAGCTGCGTGCACTGCGGGTTCTGCCTGCCCGCCTGCCCGACCTACCGCGTCGGGGGCAACGAGCTCGACAGCCCGCGTGGACGAATCTACCTCGTGAAGCAGTTGATCGAACGTGGTCCGGCCGGCGAAGAGACGCTCACGCACCTCGATCGCTGCCTCACCTGTCGTGCCTGCGAGACAGCCTGCCCGTCCGGCGTGCAGTACGGACGCATCGTCGAACTCGGCCGCGAGCTGGCCACGGAGCAGATCGGACGGTCGCTCGGAGACCGTGCGACACGCTTCATCCTCGCCGAGGCGTTCGGACGGCGGCGAGTCTTCGCAACACTCCTGCGCCTCGGCGGCTGGCTGCGCCCGATGCTGCCCGGGGCGTTGCGTAACAGGCTGCCCCGCGCCACGCCTGCTACTGAAACTCCCGGCGTGACCTCGACCTCGATCGCTACATGGACCCCCGCTCCGTCGAGCGACGGGCGTCACGCGCGCCGGATGATCCTGCTCGAAGGCTGCGTGCAGCCGGGGCTCGCGCCCCAGATCAACGCGGCGACGGCGCGGGTGCTGGACCGCCTCGGCATCGCGACCGCCCGCGCGCGCGGCGAGGCCTGCTGCGGCGCTCTTGCCCATCACCTCGGCAGGACGGAGACCGCGCTCGGCCAGGCGAGGCGCAACGTCGAGGCCTGCGAGGAGCTGCTCGACGCGGGTGCCGAATGCGTGGTGAGCACCGCAAGCGCCTGCGGACTCATGGTCAAGGACTACGGACGACTGCTCGCAGGGCATCCGTCATACGCCGCGCGGGCGCGCCGGGTGAGCGAGGCGACGCGCGACTTGAGCGAGATCATCGGGCCCGCCGACCTCGAACGCGCCGGCCTCGTGCCGGGCGAGGGCCCGCGGGTGGCGTGGCAGTCACCCTGCACGCTCCAGCACGGGCAGCGCAGCGTCGGTCGCGTCGAGGCGCTGCTGGTCGCTGCCGGATACCGCCTCGTCCCCGTGAACGACGCGGGGCTCTGCTGCGGCTCGGCCGGGACGTACTCTCTGATGCAGCCCGACCTGTCGCGCGAGCTCCGGAGTCGAAAGCTCGACTCACTCATGGCCGGACGGCCGGACGTGATCGCCACGGCCAACGTCGGCTGCCTCACGCACCTGCGGGAGACGAGCCCCGCGCCGGTCCGGCACTGGATCGAACTCGTGGACGCGGCGCTCGAGGCGGGACGACGCCAAGAGCGCCCTCGCGACCGCAACACCGGCGAATGACCGTGCATCACGAGCACCGGCGCGCCCAGCTGGACCTGGGCGGTCGATGAACCCGGCCGCGTCGTGGACGAAGAAATACCACGATCACGATTCGCGGCCGGCCTCGAGCCGCAGGGTCATGAAGACGCTGTTCGGGTCCTCCACGTAGTCGCCGAAAGGTCCGCAGTAGTCGAACCCGAAGCTCCGGTACAACTCCTGGGCCGGCCTGAAGGGCTCCATCGCGCCGGTCTCGAGACTCAGGCGCCCGTACGACCGTGCCCTCGCGACGCCGACGATGTGCGCGAGGATCGCGCGTCCGGCCCCTCGCCTGCGATGCGCCTCGGGCGTGCGCATCGACTTGATCTCGCCGTGGCCGGGGTCGATCTCCTTGAGCGCGCCACAGCCGAGCAGCAACTCGCCCTCCCAGGCGGTCCAGAACGTGATGTCGGGCCGGCGCAGCTTGTCGAGGTCCAGTGCGTGGACGCTCTCCGCGGGCGTGATCTCGTACATGTTCCGCAGGTGCTCGTTCAGCAGCGCATGAACGGCCGGGCGGGAGAGATCGTCGACCTCGATCTTCATGCCGTGTCGAGTCCAACGCCCCGGTGCACCTGCGTCACTGCGCCGGTCTCGTGCAGTGCATCTCGGGCGCACCGTAGCCCCACGTGATCGTCGCAACACCCTGGTGCTCCCAGAACGTCTCGTTGCGGCCCTGGTATCGGGCGCCGCTCGCGCTCGGCTGCTGGTACATCAGCGAGACACTGTCCCCGCGCTCGGCGATCAGCGTGCCGGGATCGGTCGCGAAGAACGTGACAACGACCTCGCTTACCGGGTTGCCGTCGCAGACGAAGCGGAACGGGCCAGCGCCCGCCACCAGCCCGTACCGGGCCTGCAGTTCCGCGATCCGGAGACGGTATTCGTCCCGGACGCAGGAGCGCTTGTCATCGCTCTTCCAGCAGTCGTCGCGACCCTTGATCCAGCCTCGCTGCTCCGCCTTTAGTACAGGCGGGTGCTCATTGGCCGCTTTCCGCGCGGCGGCCGCGTAGACGGAGCCCAGTTGCCGGTCGAGCGCGGACAACTCCCCGTCGGAGCAGACCATCGCCTCGATGCTGCCGGCCGCGACCCTGGCGCAGTCGAACGACGGCCCCCGCGCAGGTGCCGAATCGCCTGGCTGCGCGGCGTGCGCAGACGTCGCACCGCCCTCCATCACGATATGGTCGATGTAGGTGCACCATGCAGCGCTGTCGCGAGCTGGAACCCCGGGCGTGCCCCGGATGCCGAGCTTGAACTCGACCACCGACTTCCACTCGTCGGAGCCCCAGTCCGGGCCGTGCCCCTGCCCATCGCCGGTCGGCACCTTCGCCTCGATCGCACGGTACCAGGCATCGCCGCAGGGTGACGCGGCCTGCGGCCCCGATGCATCGGGTCCACCGGCCCACGCGCTTGCCGACGCGCCGAGGAGTATCACTGCCAGCCATCGCCTCATGCGGGTTCCCGCATCGTCATTACTCCAGCCGGGTTGAATGCACCGAGGGCGCGTCATCGCGATCCGGCCCGGTCGCGCAAGGCGAGCACGATGCACCAGGCGCCGAACGCGGACAAGACGATGATCATCTGCACGTCGTTCCCGGTCGGCCGCCGCACCGACATGATCGCGAACGTCATCAGGCCGGCCATCGCCAGCAAGCCCGTGCCGATCGCCAGCCAACCGACACGGGAGAACAATGTCCCGTTGCGGTCCGGCCGGTCGAACGCCAGGCGAAAGCCCGCCTGCCCGCAGAATCCGCCAAGCGCCAGCAGTATCAGGGCGAAAATGACCGACGAGCTCGTCAGGTGGCGGCGAGCGGATTCATGCGCAAAGAGCCCGATGAGTCCCCTGGCCAGCACCACGGCAAGTCCCGACGCCGCCAGCAGCAGCACGACCCCGACGAAGCGCGTCCATTTTGATACGACCGGCTGCAGGTACGGGTTGTTCATGGTGCCTGCATGGCTGCACTACCCTGGTTGTCGCGGCCGATGCTGTCGCGTGCGCCGAGCGGCAGCATGACCCGTCATTGCCCGGGCGTCGTTACTCGACCTCGCCCGGCTTGAAGTTCGGATTCTCGATGATCCCGAGCCTGTTGCCGAACGGATCCAGGACTGCGGCCACCCTGATGCCACCTCCCACGTCCGTGACCGGTTCCAGTGGCGCGGCTCCCAGCTCGATGAGCCTGGCGTGCGCGAGGCTGGCGTCCGCCACGCCCCACAGGGGTTGCGGCCCGTCGACACTCGCATGCCCGTCGGGAACGAGCCCGAGTTCGAAGCCGCCGACGGCAAACCCCACGTAGAACGGTTGGTCGAAGTACGGTTCCCTTGCGAGGACGGACGCGTACCAGGCCTTTGCGCCGGCGAGATCAGACACGGGATAGATGGCGGTCCGCAGTCCAAGAATCATGGTCGTGCCCTCCCGGGATATCCCCGCGTCCCGGGCGGCGCCGGGGACCCCGCCACGGCGGATGCGGAGATCAGCGCCATGGCTGCGACGATTTGCGGCGATCGATTCATGACGACCTCACTGATGCCGGTTGATCAGGGCGCGCTGGAGGCCGCGACCGACACCGCCTGCAGCGAGACTCTCTTTCTCGCGGCCCCGACGGTCTGCGAGCCGACTTCCCTGAAGCCGAAAGCCTCGTGGAATTTCAGCGACGGCAGGTTTGGCGGATCGACGTCGAATTCGCATGTGACGAGGCTCGCGCCGCTGCCGTTCGCGTACGCGAAGAGATCCTCGTAGAGGAGCCGGCCGATGCCACGACCCTGCATGGCGTTCGAGACGACGACCCGATCGATGTACAGGAAATTCGTATAACGCGCGGCGAACCAGCGGTAGTTGGGGCTGTCGTACGCCGCTCCCTCCCGAAACGCCATCAGGAAAGCGCTGACCCGCCCTTCCGCCTCGTAGACACGATGGTAAGCCGTCTCGGCGTCGAGACGCGCCAGGCCCTCCGCCGTCAGCGGGCTCAGGAATTGCACGGACTCCTCGTTCAAGGCGAGGACCCGCGGGAAGTCCGACTGTCTCGCGTCGCGGATAGTCATTGCGGTCCGTGGTCGGACATGCGCTGGTGCTGGCCTAGGCGATCCATCCGCGCGCCGTCGCCTTGCGCGCGAGCACGACCAGGCCGAGGGCGACCAGCAGTACCAGCCCCTGCAACACAGGCGCGATCGGCTCGACTCTCGCTGCCGCGCCGGCCACCGCGAACAGCCCAATGTCCTGGACCACCACTCCCGCCAGCGAGGCGACCAGCAGCGGCGTCGACCAGCGCTTGCGAAGGATCAGGCCGACGCAGCCCGCCGCTCCACCCCACACCGCGATCGCCGTTGCGGCCACGGCCCAGGCCGGGCGGGCGGCGTACAGCGCCTGCTGGGCCGTGCTCATGCTCGCCAGGTCATCAGGCGTGAGCGTCACGTCGTGCAGGTAGGCGGCGCAGCCCAGCAGGTTCCAAAGCAAGGCGACGATCGCCGTCGGCAGGTACCACTTCGGTGCTGCGTTCATGAATTCATCCTCCCTTCAGACCGAGAATCCTCCCGGTTCCACAGCGACAGGGCCAACCCGACGACCATCAACGCGACTAGCGCGAGATTGATCAGGACTCCGGGGGCGTCGCCGGACCTGGGGATGGGCATGACGAAAAAGATCAGTTTCCTGCCCAGGTGCTCCAGCAGGAGCAGCGCAAACATGAAAGGAACCACGGCGCGGTACCGTACCAGCACCAGGATGCATAGCAGGCCGATGGTGACCTGGGCGAGCCCCCAGGCCGCGAAGAGCGACACGAACGCCTGCCGTCCGGCCGGTGTGAAGGTATCCAGCGGGATACCGTCGGCAGTCACGGCAGCGTGGTAGCCGTTGAAGATCGTGCCCAAACCGATGCTGGTCTTCATGAACACGACGAGCGCGAACAGCCAGAGCGCGAGCCTGCGTCCGCGATAGGAGTTGTCGATGTTCCGGGGAAGGAGACGGTCGAACATGGAGGTTCCCTCGGCAAAGCCGCCTTATATCACCCGCGGCCGGGCGCATGGCCAGGGTCACTCCTGATTCTCACGCGGCCACGCGCTGTCACGACCCGGTGGACGGATGCGTCAGGCGCCCTTGGCGGCGAGCTCGCTCATGAGCGCCAGGTGATTCCCATCCGGGTCGGTGAACTCGGCCAGCCAGAGTTCATGGGCCGGGGTCCTGTGCACCACGTGCGGTGCAGCCGAGAAGTGCACGCCTTTCGTCACGAGCGACGCCGCAACGCCCTGGATGTCGTCAACCTTGAAGTAGATGGTCGACCCGCGCTGCGGCGACTGCCCGGCGGGCATGACCCCGACCAGCAGCCGGACCGCGCCACACATGAAGAACGCCATCTGCGGCGGCGC
>Ga0209253_10001562_pt1 | contig 20123 bp, 43 predicted proteins | sample FrelakmetBRP12BR_FD_187145 | JGI IMG/M metagenome (GOLD analysis project Ga0209253, IMG submission 187145) | Freshwater lake sediment microbial communities from the University of Notre Dame, USA, for methane emissions studies - BRP12 BR (SPAdes)... | ecosystem: Environmental > Aquatic >... | reverse complement strand
GGAAGGAGCAGAGCCCTACCTGGATGAGTGCGGGAACAAGGTGAAGGGGCTCTTCCTGGGCTCCGTGCTCTCCATCTCACCTTCCGGGAAATACTATACCCCCTGGGCCAGCTCCAACGTCAGCGAGAGCGAGGCCGAGAAGGACCAGGAGTGGTGGGAGAAGCTTGAGGCGGAGGCCGGGAAGCACGGCTTCTTCATCACCTCAGGCGAGGGGGACCCGACGGACATCTATGTGGGGCAGGTCGTAGAAGAGGAGCCGGAGGGCGAGGGCGGGGCTTGCCTTCGGCCTCTCAAGCCGAAAAAGGGATAGGCTGAGGGCTGGCTGGCTTTCTGATTGATTATTTTCCTGATTAATTTTAAATTTGATTCTATAATTAATTTATAATTTGATTTTCTAATTTGATTATTTCATAATTTAAAAATTCAATAATTCAAAATTTATCATATGCATTCGATTTGCGGGACTAGGCAAATGTATTTAAAGGCCGTACTGACCAACGATATATAATGAAAATCAAAATTGAAAATTGGAAAACTGAGATGGAGAATAACGGTTATGGTGACCGTTATATAGAAAACTCCAAAATTGGCAAATCGGGCAGAATGACGGCCCCCCCAATAAAAATCGAAAATTTGGGCCGTAAATGGCCCTATGCGCTAAATTTGGATGGGGTCGCGGACCTGAATTCCCGAATATTATGGCATACCGCTTTCCGTATCAAATCGGCAATGGGTACAAAAATCAGGGATATTCGTGCGGGAGATGGCGGGATTACCGATAATGGATGCCGACTTTCAGTTAAAATCGGCAATCCCCCCCCTCTAGACCATGAACGGTATATTGTATATAATGACCGTAACCGTTATATTTTGGCCGCTATCGGTTTCGCTATCGGTGGATACGGGACTGGACAAAAGTATATAAGGGGTGGTCACACCGCCCTTCAATATCGAATTGTGGCGGCGGGGCCGCTTCGATTAGATAATAGAAATAAAGACTTCAGGGGTGAAAAAAATGACAGCGAAGGACAACAGCGACAACGGGGCCAGCAAGATGAACGCAGATAACGCGACTCAGCTCGATAAGCTGAAGGCTGAGTTCGCGGCGCTTCAGTCGAAAATGACGGCGCTCTCGAATGCGCCCGCCATAACAGAAGCGCCCGCACCCGCGAAGGTGAAGGCCGAGAAGAAGGCCACACCCGCGAAGGTGAAGGCCGAGAAGGACGCGCCAGCGCCGAAGGCCGAGAAGAAGGCCGCGCCCGCGAAGGAGAAGAAGGAGAAGGCCACGAAGGAATCCGACTGGCACACCGAGGGCCGGGCGGCGGAGGACGTGCAGAACGCCCGCCTCTACTACCGCCGCGTGTCCGTCCAGCACCAGAAGAACAAGGACGGGCGCGAGCAGGTCCACCTGTACCAGCAGATACTCCTGCCCGCCGACAAGGTGGCGGAGGACGTGCGCGCCTCCCTCGACACCTGCAAGGTGAAGAACGGGAAGAAGCAGGTGGATGCGTACTGGGTGAACGCGTCCCGGCCAATCGTCATCAGGGCGAACGTGAAGGACGCGGCGTCCTACCTCAGCGCCCTGATAGGGAAGGCGAAGTAAGCGCCTTCCCACCCATCCATACAACCATCCATCCAATCATCCATCCATCCATGCTCCCGGGGGTTCAATTCCCCCGTCCCGCTTCCTATGCGGGGACGATGCCAAATGAGGCGGCCCGAATAGGACACCGACACCTTTAGGGGGGTTCAACTCCCCCCGCCTTCTTTACATGAGGGACGAGAAATGACCGAGAACCGAGAATGCGCGACCGCCGCGCTTCAGGCGGGAATAGTGGAACGCATAAGGGTAACTGCGAAGGACGCGATGCGGCACAGGCAGATTCGCATCCCCACCAACGGCCTCCCGATAGAGATTGATGAGGTCGTGAAGGTGGAGGCCTCGCCGGACCATCTCTACGTGGAGGGCGTTCTCTACGTCGAGAAGGTCAGCGTCGTAGAGGGCAAGGAGAAGCCCTACACGGAGCGCGTCCGCACCGTGATATACTGCCCTGCCTCGAACCTCGGGCGCTCCCCCATGAGGGTAGCCGAGGCGCTGAGGCAGAAGCAGAAGTAGTCTTTAGTACGCGGGGGTTCAACTCCCCCGTCCCTTTTATGAGGGACACCATGAACGAGAACGAGAATACCGAGAACGCCGCGCCCGGCAATAAGGGCAGGAAAAAGAGCAAGAGCCTATTTGTATCCGTGCCCGGCTCGAAGGGGAAGATTCAGCGGAGCAGGGAACCCGCTTTATGGTTCAATGGTGAACCCTACTATCTTCTTCTGCTGAAATAAGCGGGGGTTCAATTCCCCCCACCTTTTTATGAAGGTGACTGCATGAGGTTGAGAGAATTTGTCAGGCAGAACAGGGCCGAGATAGACCGAGCAATAAACGCCGTCATGTATAGGTGGGACGGGAACGGCGGGCGGGGAACAGTCCCCACCCCGGCCCCCACCTATAACGACGAGGAACGCCAGCAATGGGTACAGAACGACGAGGGCTTATACAGGTGGGCGCGCTCATCTGGCGTTCCCATCTAAGGGGGTTCAACTCCCCCGTCCTTCTTTACATGAGGGATACCATGAACACCACCACCAACAATCCCGGCTCCGGCGGAGCTACCGGAGGAAGAGAAAACGTAGTAATCATCGGGGACTTATTCCCTAAGAAGGGATTAAGTCAGGTCGCGTACGAGGCGCTCTTGGAAGAGGGGCGCAGGGCGGCGCACAGGCTCCCGAAGGAGGAAGCGGTGGAGGCCGACATTCTCGCTAAGATACGCGAGAGAGAGGAAACACTCCGCTACCTGTGGGAGAAGCGGGATAACTTCGCCCGCATCCTGCCCATGCCCCATCAGGAGCAGGCGTTCAAGGACGCCATTGCGGACCTTGATGAGCGCATAAAGGCCGAGCGCGTCCGGCTCCTGAAGGACGACGAACACGCCCACCTGAAGGCCGAATTGAAGGCCAGCAGGGACAGGCTGGCCCGGCTCCGCGCCACCATAAACAACGCCCCGGCGGAGAATTAAGGGGGGGATGAACCTGCACCCTAAAACTGCCGCACGGCTCGAAGCGTTCTACAACGGCGAGGTTCCCGATTATATTCTGGACGCAACGGGAAAGTACCTCGTCATCCGCACAGGCTCCGATTGGCAGGGCGAGAGCGACCACAAGATAACGCTGGACGACGTGGCCCGCTACTACGCGACCGATGCCCGCAACATCCTGTCCGGTTGCCGCACCCTCGGGGACGTGTCGGGGGATTGGCGCAACATCGACGGGCTGGCCTCGGAGTGCCTCGCGTGGTTCAAGCTGGCGAACCTCGCGGCGCTCAGGATGACCTGCCGAGAGTACGGGCTGGAACCCCGCTTCTGAGGGGGTGCGTACATGGATATAAGAGTCAGGCCCGAACAGATAAGGACCGAGCGCGGCGGGTTGGAGATTGCCGTTGAGGGCTTCAATGGTGATGCTCAGGAATATCCCGCACAGGTCTTTATCGAATTCTACGAGGGGAAGCTCCAGATACACATTTGGGACGGCTCGCGCGAAGACCCCATAGCTACCCACATCATCCCGAGGGCCAAGCCCTCTAAGAAGTAAGGGGGGATTTTTCTGGACTTCACAGGGGATTCCACCGCGCCCTGCACCCATCGGGAGCATTGGGACGAGATAGGGCCGACCGTCGATGGCATGGTCGTGTTCTGTAAAGCCTGTGGATGCGCGTTCACGGATATCACGCGGCCCAAGACCTACTCCGAGAGGGATAATCAGGAGTGGTACGAGGGCTACAAGGCCGTGATGAACGGGAACGCGTGCTGGCTCAATTCCGACGGGAAGCATAAGCCCTGCCGGGCGTGCCGGGAGTGGCAGGACGCGGAGGAATTGAAGTTAGAGAACAGGCTCCGCGCCTCAGCCCATCCTTCCCATTAGGAGGGGGTGAATTCATGGCTCAGGACCAGAAATGCGCCCGTTGTGGGAGCGAGGATGCGCCCATACAGGACGAGCTATGCCCGTTCTGTTTTGAAGTGGACATTACCGAGGGATGAGGATGCCCGAGCCGTCGCTGACCAAGAGGTACGCGCGGGAGATTGAAGCGTTCTTCACTCAGGAACACGTCTACGCCCTCGACAGGGAACGCGGGCACGTGTGGATAGCGAAGCACAAGGGCTTCGATACCCTCACCGTCGAGCCGCCCGAGGGGGGGCAGTACGAGATAGCTGTACGCTTCCCCCTCGATGAAGAGGAACGCGACCTCGCGTACGATAAGTACGCTGGCTACGTGGCCCGCGACGGCTACATGGTGGGCAGGAACACCGCCGGGCATTAGACAGAAAATTTTGAGGTGATTAGCATGAGCAAGACGAAGGTAAAGGAATTTTTCGTGAGCATGACGGCAACATCAGTATCCGAGCGCATTGTGAAGGTGAGCGCAAGGAGCGAGAAGGACGCGCTTGCGAAGGTCCGTAACGGTAATATTTTCGACAAGGAGGCCGAGAACGGGACTTTCAACGACCTAGACTTCGAGAGGGGGCAGGACTGGACTGCGTGGCCCGCCGAGCGAGGCCCGGGGGAGGCGCAACCTTTCGATAGGGATTACGTCCCGGGCATGAAGGCCAAAAAGTCCTACGGGGACTACACGAAACAGGGCCGAGGGAAGAACGTGAGAATCGTGAATAAGGCGTGAGGTGAGAACATGGCTACACGCAAGGAAATGGCGGCTCTAATTCGATTATTGGAGAAGGCGACGGACAACGACGGGGAAATGGCCGAGAGGATTCTCGATTGGGCCACCACACAGTACCCCATCTGGATACTCAAAATTTTTAAGGGTGACAAGGACTTGAGGAATATTCTCAGGCAGGACCGCAAGATAAAAATGATAGTCAGTCAGGACGAGGAATGAGGTGAGAACATGGCCGAAGAATTGGATTATCCAGCGACAGATAAATTTAGGGTGAAGGACGTAATTATCGTCCCGCACCCTTACTGCATAACCCCGAAGCACCTCCAATACAGCACGACGATGGTGCTGGACATTGAGGAGGCGGAACGCAGGAGCAGGGAGGCCCATCCCAACGACCCGCACAGGTGGGCGGTGTGCGATATATGCCGCAAGCTCAATAAGCAGGACGGTCGCCCCATCCTTCCACCTAGCGAGCATAAGAAAGCCCTCTTAATCGAGGTGTGCGACGACAGGGAGCTAAACGCCATCCCCGAATTGAAGGACTACCTGCTCTCGATAAAGGAACAGGCCGAGCAAGAGGGGTATGCGGGGTTCGCCTTCGTTAAGGCGGATTGAGGACCGAACCCGTAGAACCAGGTGCAGGACTAAGCGAAGGATTAAATATAAAGGTCACAACGACCGATAGGTGAAGGTGATTGGGATGAGAAAGGTTACTGCGAGGGTGACGGTAACGGTAATTCTGAAGTGCGACGAGGATGTGGATGTGGACAAGGCGATTGGGCAGATGCTCTACGCCTTCGAGTCTGATGATAGCCGCGTGGATGTCGATGATACCCAATGGGGCGAGATTGAGATAATTGATAGCAGGTAGAGGTGATTGAAATGTCGAAATCTCAAAGTGTAAAGGTGTACGATATAATCGTGAGCATGAAGGACGAGGGACAGAAGGATTTGCATACCTTCGGGCTGACAACCAAGACGAGCGCCCGCGACGACATGAGGCGGGTGTGGAGCGAGAAGCTCAAGGGGTTCGCAGGTGCGCTCGAAGGGGCCGAGAACGTTACGGTCCATGCCAACTTCGAGCAAATCACCTGCTCCTTCAGCATCGAGAAGGAGCAAGACCTCGAAGCCCTGATAAAAGGGGCGAGCGAGGCTTTGGGCATCCCCCTGTCCCTTGTGGACGCACAGGAGAACGTGAGGGGCATCTGCGTGTCCTGCAACGAGCCCATAGACGAGAACGAGTACGGGACCGAAGCCCCTGAAGGGGGATACGTGTGCCAGCGTTGCCTGTCCGACGACGAGAGCGAGCCCGTCGCCGTCGTCATCTACTCCGACAACCCGGAAGAGCGCGTCACCATCGGGAGCTACCACGACGGAACCGACGGGGACTTCAAGGCCGTGTATCATCGCACGGATGCGTGGCGCGGGTACTTCAACGTGGAGCCCTCCGAGAAATGGGCACAGCTTCATAACGACTGCGCCCTGTGGGGCTCCGAGGACGAGAAGAACCTCGCTGACTTCGATAAAATCATGCGGGAGCTTCTGGACAAGCTCGATATCCGTTGGGCGCGGGTCATGACTCGGTCGAGCAATGTATTTTCTCAGGGGTACGACTTCTTTGTGGAGAAGAAGCATCTCAAGAAGGCCGAGAAGATAGCGGAGAAGTTCAAGAAGATGTGCCGTGACCCGCAGGAATTCATGCTCACGGCCATCACAGGAAAGGGCAAGAGAGAGGCGAAGTCCACCGACTATATCCTGGCCGCGTATGCGTCGGCGCTACTCGGGGGAAAGAAGCCGGAAGAGGCTTAGAGAGGTGATGCAGATGAGCAGTAACAGCGACGACGTTATAGGGGCGTTCTGGAACGCGATGGAGAAGCCTGTGGGGTACACGAAAAAGGCGGGGTTCCTCCCCGCAGGGGTTCGGGATACCGTCGTGAGAGGGGAAGGCGGGGTTGCGTACCTCCTGTGGGGGAACACCATTGCCACCCTCAAGGATGGCCTCCTGACCCTGAACGACTGCGGGTGGAGGACCGTCACCACGATGGATAGGCTGTACGGGATACTCGCGGGTGCGCCCTATTCCCGGGTGTCCCGCTTCCGTGTCCAAAAGGAGAAGGGCATCTGGTATCTCGTTCATTCGAGTACGGGGAAGAAGTACGAGTGGAACGGGGGGGCGAGGATAGCCCTGAAGCGACCCATGCTCCTGCTGAAGCCCATCAAGGACAAGGAGATAGCAAAGCGGGGCAAGGAAGCCAACGAGCGCATCCGCATATTCCTCAAGGAGATGGAGAGCCGGATAGCCGAGGGAAGGCTGGCCGACGGCGGGGGCGAGTGTTGGGGCATCTCGATGGGGATACAGAAGTGCGAGGAATGCCAGTACCTCGCGAGGACCAACTGCGGGGGCGGGGTGCGCCTGATAAACAAAGCCCTTGAGGAAAAAGGGTACGGGTGTCCCGCAATATTCTTCTGCCGTTCCGACGAGAACGGGAAGGGAACGCCGGATGCGGGCGTGATGGAGAAGAATTGGGACAGGATATCCGATGCCCTCCGGGGCTTCCTGAAAAAGAAGCTGGCCCTCGCGCAGCATAAGAGGCGCGAGGCGCTGGCCGCGTAGAGGGGTGAGCGCATGGTGAAGATATCTTTAGACAAGGACGCACCGAACACGAATGCCATCTTGGGGGCGCTTCTCAGCGGGGGCGACCCCGTTAAACTCGCCAAGATGATGACGGAACCCGACGCTGACGGGAAGGACGAGAAGAAGTAGGCGGTGAGCGCATGACCGTGAAGAAGTGTCCCAAGTGCAAGGCCAAGATAGACGATGAGAACGAGCTAATCGTTGAGCAGAAGTATTCGACGGTGATGTTGGGCAAGATGGATGCCGAGGGCAGGGTCATGTATCCTGATGATGTGGACCTGTCCAGCATCGACCTCGACAACTGCGAGGACGGCGAGCCAAAAATAATCGCGTGCGAGAAGTGCGCCGGGAGGTGAGAGCGATGCCGATAGAGGTGGGGGATTGCCCGGAAGGGTTGCCCAACATAAACAAATTCATTGCGATAAGCGGAGAGGGTCATCGGGGGAAGATTATCGCCATCCACAAGAACAAAAAGAAGGCGATTGTCCTCGCGATGAACGACTCTTTCGCAAATAAGGATGACGGGGGGGTGCTGTGGGGCGAGATGTACCTAGTAAGAGAAATCGACCCCGATGAGTACCCGGAGGTCGTGAAACGCGTTATAAAGGTTCCGTCCTCCGAGGATTGGCAGATAGTTTAGAGGGGTGAGAACATGGGAAAGATGGAGCCGATAAAGATTTTTAAGCTGAAGTCCGGGAACCTGTTGAAGATATACGTGGACGAGAACGCCGAGAGCCCGAGGGAGTGGGACAACCTCGCGACGATGGTGTGCTTCCACAAGCGGTACAATCTTGGGGATAAGCACGACTACAAGGCCGAGGACTACGGGGGATGGGCCGAGATGGAGCAGGACATAATCAAGCGCGAGAACCCTGTTGCCATCCTGCCCCTCTACCTGTACGACCACTCCGGCATCACGATGAACACCACCGGGTTCAGTTGCCCCTGGGATAGCGGGCAGGTGGGGTTCATCTTCATCAGCAGGAAGAAGGCGCTGGAGAATTGGAGCGTGAAGCGCCTCACCCCTGAGCATAAAAAGATGTGCGAGGATATGCTCAAGGGAGAGGTCGAAACATACGACCAATACCTTCGGGGCGAGGTGTACGGGTTCCGTGTCGTGAAGCCCGAGAAATGCGAGGCCTGTGGGCATACGGAGCAGGAGGAAGTCCATTCCTGTTGGGGCTTCTACGGGGACGACCATGAGAATAACGGCCTGATGGAAGATGTGGATGATGATATCGTCGAGGAGATTAAGGGGTAAGGCGATGGTACATACGCCGGGGTCTTGGCGGTACGATAAGGAGCGATGCGGCATCTTTGCGGGTGAAAGTAAAGAGGACGAGGACGGGCTCGAAGTAGGAAATGAAGTGAGAATTGTAGACCTCTACGGGGCGATGGGGGGCGAGGATACGGATGCGGATGCCCGTCTTATTGCCTCCGCGCCGGACCTGCTTGGTGGTTGTCAGGCCGCACTCGCCTATTTAGCTGACCCGGCAAGCGTGTTCCCCGAGAATAGAGAGGCCGCAACCCAAATCATCCGCGCCGCCATCGACAAGGCCGAGGGAAGGAAGTGAGGTGAGCGCATGAAGCTGACCTTCAATGAATTTGTGAAATACCTGGATGAGCTAAACGACTATGCGAGGAAAGGGATAAAGGGTTATGGGGAGAGGTACGCAAAGGACGTTTATCTCACGAAGTATAATGGATGTGTCCCTGCTGGCTGTGATGGCGAGGACGTAATGCTTGAGATAATCCGTAAGTTCAAGCTCCCCATCCAGTTCGTCATCAAGGTAATCGAGAGCGAGGGGCTCTTGGAGAAGGGCCAGCGCCTCGACGCTATGGTGGAGCCCTCCTTCGAGGACAGCACCCACTCGATAGTTTATCTGAGCGATATGACCGTGATGCCGCCTATCGTTAAGATAGTCTATGACGATTGGACTAAGGCTTGGCACTACTCCTTCAAGGACAAGGCGGAATTCGAGAGCCACCTAGAGGCGGTACGCGAGATTATCGTGATGAAGAGGTGAGCGCATGGGCGTTACAGGATACAACGATTTGAGGAGCCACATAGGGCACAAGGTCGCGGTCGTGTGCTACGGGAAGGAGGGGCAGGACCCTGCGAATGTGGCCGTCGAGTGCGAGGACTGCGGGTGCGTCCTGTTCGACTTCGATAGGCCGGATAAGCCCTATGTGATTGTGGGCCTGAGAGATACCGATGACTGGACAGGAGAGCCCCTATATTGGTCGAATGAACATGGATGGGCACTCCTCAAGAACGCAACACGGTTCTCCGACGAGGAAAGGAGAACGGTGAACCTGCCCGTAGGCGGGAAGTGGAAGAAGATAAAGGGGTGAGCAACATGAACAAGATTGGAAAGGAAATTTTCAAGAAGATACGAGAGCTATTGGAGATGAAGTGGACTTATGGCTTGGGCTACAAGAACCTCAACGGGGCATGGGTCGAGGTTAAGAAGCTCAGGCTCAAGAAGGTCAGCGAGAAGAAATATCTCGCAAGCGGAATACTGACCTATGGAATAACCGATGAGGACGGCTCCGAGCATTACCGCGAGAACTTCAAGCACCTTCAGGTAATCTTGGGGTGAGCGAGATGCCAAAGGTCAGCGCAAAGAAGGGAATGGTTTTACACCTGAGAGGGCACGGCAATCCCGACTTCCGACAGTACGCGGACGTAGCACCCAAGAAGGATGTTCCGGTTAAGTCCTTCGAGGAGGCCCAACGCATAGCCGCAGAATATCAGGCCGAGTATGACTTGGGTGGGGGGAACTGGAACGCGTGGATAACCGAGGGCAAGAAGAAGGTTGCCCACATCTCGTACAACCTGCGCGTGTGGACCCCCGAAGAGGACTGGCGGAAGCAGAAGGCTATCCTTGAGCGCCCGGCGAACCTCAAGTGGCCGATGTGAGGTGAGGGCCATGCCGAGGTACACAGTTCTGAGGCGGGATGTTTATATTCAGCTCGTCGCGGTAGATGCTGAAACACCCGAGGTGGCGAGGGATATGGTACGCAATGGCGGGGGAACGATTGTAAGCAGTCAGCCCGAATTTACGTACACGATGGATAGCGAAACCTGGGGTGTCGAGGACGAGAACGGAGAGCTAGTTCTGGACTGAGGTGAGCGAGATGGCGAACAGGCTGAACGCAAAGGCGAAGGAGAGGCTGGCGAAGTGCCTCAAGACGCTGAAGGGCGACTACCAATGGAAGGACATAATGGTACTTGTCCGAAAGCTCAGGTACGGGAAGCCCGCAAAGAATTATCCCGACCCGAACCACATCGACTCGGAGCCGATGGAGAGGCTGTGGGTGGCGATAACCGACGACGGGAAGGACAAGGAGATGGAGAAGCTGTGGGACCATCTCGTAGAACGCGCCACAGAGTAGATTAGGAAAATCGAGAGGTGATAACATGGGAACGGACTGCGTGGATATTTGCGATGCGGTGCTTGAGGTCATGTGCCATCCGTGCCGAAACTGGAAGAAGTGCCAGAACGCCGAGGACGAGGCGAACCACAAGCAGATGATTCTCTGCATGGGCTCGTTGAAGATGACCGAGTACCCCGAGGACTTCGAGCCCATATATGAGAACTGCTGTGTGTGCGGGAAGCCCGCCGAGGGTGGGGGCGAGGAGTGCGAGTGCACCTGCCCGACCTGCGGGGAGCCCTGCTTCGACGACAGCGAGTTCGGGGACCATAACGAGTGCCGCGACTGCCACAAGGCGAGAATAAGCGGACAGCTCTGTGCGGGGTGCGACCGGAAGCTCGCTGACGGGGACATTTTCAAATGCCCCGAATGCGAGGAGCGTTTCTGCTCCGACTGCATGGACGGGAAGGAGTGCCACGACTGCCACAGAAAAATGGTTCAGGGCACGACCTACGGGCTCAGGGACATGGGCGTGGATGACGACAATAAGAGGAAGCACAAGAAGAAGTGAGGTGAGCAAGATGCCATCAATAGAGGTAGCGGTCGAGATGAAGGCGAGAAAGTATTTCATGATAGAGGCCAAGAACCAGAAGGAGGCTTTGAAGATAGCCGAGCAAATGTTCAGCGACCTATGGCCGGGCCTCGATGAAGATTTGATGAAGCGAGAGGGGATTTCCATAGACGAGGATGCAAAGTTCTTAGTCACGAATGTGGAGAGGTGAGCACATGGCCGACTGGTACGGATTTTGCCGGAGCAATTATTTCCGCGTGAGGGACTTGGAGAGGTTCAAGGAGTTCTGCAAGAAATGGAACCTGACCTTCATCGAGAAGGTTGGGGAGCCAAAGGGCCTTGTCGGGTTCCTCATCGAGGAGGGGGACGGGTTCGGTGGGATGCCTTCCGGCTACCACGACGAGAAGCTGGATGACTACGTTGAGGCCGACCCGATAGACGAGCTTGCACTACACCTCAGGGCCGGGGAGGTCGCCATCGTGATGGAGTGCGGGGCGGAGAAGCTCCGATACGTCTCGGGGTGGGCCGTTGCGATTAACTCGAAGGGCGAGCGCGAGACGGTGGACCTTCAGGACATATACAAGAGGGCCGAGAAGCTCGGAAAGCACATGACCAGGTGCGAATACTGAGGGGGGAGCGTCATGGAGAAGCCTTACAAGGTATTCGTGCCCGGCGTTAGGGAAAAGTTCGAGGAATGGATAGCGAACCGGGGCGGGGTTGCGGTATGGGAGAATAGGAACCTCTCGAACCCGGGCGCTGGCCTGAGCTACACGCCCGCACTCAGCGAGGCGGGCAACCCCTCGATACCACCCCATTGGAGCAGGCGCTTGCTGGAAGTGTGCAAGAGCATTGAGGACTTCCGGTTCGTCAGAGGGTTCAAGGAGGTCAGGCGGCTCCGCGTGGCCGTCAGGATGGGCTCCCAGGGCTGGATGCTCAAGCTGACCGATGGCTCGACCGACAAGCTCCACAAGGCCCTCGATAAAATCAAGGAAGAGACCGGGCAGGAAGCCTGTTATCGCTTCGACTACACCACGCAGGAGGCCGTAATCGAAGTCCCTGTGTGGAGTGACGGGGTGGGGTCTTGCTGAAGCATGGGGTCACGGAGGACGTGGTGCGCCGCATACGGGAGACTGCCACCGGAAGGGACTACATCGAGGGGGGCAGGACGGGCGCGTTCCAGATATACGACCTGTACGCAGAGTTCATGAGAAGGCTGAACGAGGGCACATTGGGAGAAATCCAGAGGTGAGCACTATGGGAAAGAAAGTGACCGAGAAGCAACTGATAGAGATATTGAGGAGAGGCTACGACAAGGACCATCCGAACTTCCCTTGGAGCTACGAGTACGCCCGCAAGCATGAAAGCGGGGATGGGCTCGCGGAGTTCATCGTGATAGAGGCCATCGAAGCCTCCGAGGGATGCACGGAAAACGTCGAGGCCGCACACGCGGCTCTCAAGAGGGCGGCTGAACAGCTTGAGAGCGTGGTGGCCGAGCTAGAGAGGAACCTCTGAGGTGGGATAATGAAGCACCATAAGCATCAATGGGAAAACGGAGTGGTCCTGAGCGATGGGGACGTTCAATATACGTGCGCTATCTGTGAAAGGAAGGGTTTGGATAGCCGCATCATGAGTGGGTTGGCGTCTGCGCGTATTCGGAGGCTTCGAGCAACTCATAGCCGTCGCGCGGGAGTTCGAGAGGCACCTCTGAGGTGAGCCCCATGCCCGAAGGGAAATGTCCGAAGTGCGGAAAAGACCTGACCTATGGGGCGCTCGAACCGGGCGACTGGGGGGAGGGATTTTATCCCGTCTATTGTAACCCTTGTGGGTGGACGGGCAAGGAGTATTACAAGATGAAATACATCGAGTTGGTGGACCAGGAGGGCAACCGTTACCCGTAAGTGAGCACTATGGCGAACCCAATAGTGGAGAGCGCTAGGTGCGGGTGCGAGAAACCCGAACCCACAGGCGGATATATTGCCGGAGCTTTCCAGTTGTGCGCCAAGTGCAAAAAGATAGCGAACTGGCGAGAGTTCGAGGACGAGATAAAATCGTGAGGTGATTACGATGGAGAAGAGCTGTATCGAGATGGACTTCAAGACGAGAAAGAATAAGAGATGCGAGGACTTCGACAAGTGTTGGGACCGGGGAGGGCTGAGAGAGGACAACAAGTGCGGGCTCCCGGCGAAACGGAAGAAGCAGGAGCCAGCACCCGAAGGGGTCCCGCCCACACAGGCGGATACCCCCGAGAAGAAGTAAGGGGTGATGAGCATGGGAACGAGAGCAGATTTCTATGTGGGAAAGGGAAAGAGTGCCGAGTGGCTCGGGAGCACGGCCTGGGACGGATACCCGTCGGGAATCCCGAAGAGCATCCTGAAGGCCAAGACCGAGAAGGCGTACAGGAAGGCCGTCGCGGGCTTCATAGAGGGCCGCGAGGATGGCACGAAGCCCGAGCAGGGCTGGCCCTGGCCCTGGGACGACAGCAACACGACGGACTACGCCTACGCCTTCTCTGAGAAGCGTGTGGAGGCCTCCTGCTTCGGTAGGCCCTGGTTCAATCCGAACGAGAAGGAGCCAGCGGACCCCCCCGCATCCGAGGAGAAATACAAGCAGGAATTCCCGAACATGAAGGACAGGAAGAAGGTCGATTACGGGAAGAGAAGCGGCGTGATAATAATCACAGGTGCGTGAGCCCGATGGGGCGTCTCAACCTCGATAACCTTACGAGCGTGGCGCTCGTAAAGACAATACGGATGTATGTGCTGAAGTTCATCGACAGCGAGGAGCACCCCGTTATCGTTGAGGTCCGGCAGGTATTCGAGGAGAACGTCGAGGGCTCCGAGGAGTGGAAGGTCGTGCGCTGCTCCCCCCATAATGCTCTCCACACCGAGGACATGGAAGCCGAGGCCATAGCCTTCGTTAAGTCCTTCCTTCGGAAGAAAACGGGCTCGACGGTCGTGTGACCGGCTCTACGCATGAAGGGCCCTGCGGGACTAGGCAAAGGCTTATAAGCAGGGTGCATCCCTACCGATAGCGGAATTGTGTTTCGAGGTGACCGAGATGCCGAGCAACAAGGATATACAAGCCGCATGGGAAGTACACGACCGAGCCGACACCGCAATGGACTGCGAGAAGAGGAAGAGCTGGAATTCGAACCTAGGGCACAGCCGCTTCAATCCAGCGTGCCAAGCCTGGGTACGGGAGTACGCGGGGAAGCACCCCCTTCCGAGCCCGCCAGCGCCCTCTTCCAGGCCCGTACACCGCAAAGTGAAGTGTGACGGGTGCAGGAAGGATGTGCGGGAGGACAAGGCTTCCGTGCTAACACTCAACGTGGGGTGGAGGGCCGACGGCCCCGTTGAGGGCCCTTCACCCCCTGATGGGAAGGTCGTGGTCCGCACCTGCCCCAAGGACAAGTGCCGCAGGGCGGCTATAAAGCGCATAGGGCGCAAGATGGGGGAGGTAGTGACCAACGAGCAAGCGGAGAAGCTGCTCGCAGAGGCGGTGAACGCGGACATGGATAACCTCATCCTTGAGGACGCCCGCAAGAACCACATCTGCGAGGAGGACATGGCCGAGCTTAACAGGGTGAACCCCGACCCTACTGAGCCCCCGAAGAAGAAGGAGGGAGGGGATTGAACCAGCGGTGCATCAACGGGCAGAAGCACGACTGGCGCAAGACTGGGGGCGTGTACAACAAGAAGGACGGGCTCCGCACGACGAAGCGCCGATGCCTAAGGTGCGGGAAGGTAGAAACCCTCTGAGGGGATGGCCGGTGGTCGGATGCTGTGGAATTACATCGAAAACATGCGCTTCAAGAAGTATATCGACATCAAGGTGTCCGACGAGGCTGGCAGTATCATCTTCAAAAAACTCTTCAGCCATTTCTGCTCCCCCGCCAGGCATTTCCCACCGCCGAACCTACCCAGGATAGTATTCTGGGGCGGGCGGCAGAGTGGGCGCGCAAGCTCTTTAAGGGTACGACTGGCTCATAACCCCTGCATTCTCCTGATAGCGCACGAGTTCGGCCACATCTACGTATTCCACAAGCACAATCACAACATGAATGCCGTCAGGCACGGAACGAAGAAGTGGTATCGCTATCTTCAGCGCATCATCAACTACGGGGACAAGAGGAACTGGTGGGCCGACGAGATAGCGCGCAGGACCACGCCCAAGGACCCGAAGCCCGAGCCGAGCAAGAACGAGCAGAGGGACGAGAGAATCAGGAAGAGCGAGGAGAAGATAAAGAGGTACGCGAGCAAGCTCAAGCTCTACCAGGGGAAGCTCAATCGAGAGAAGCGCCGCCTGAAGGCGCTCCAGAGATACCGAGAGAAGGGTGGGAAGGATGGTGTACTACTGCCCGAAGAGAAACGTGAAGATACTGGGGTGGAACGATGCGGGGGATTACCTTCATGCCCTGAGGCACTTCGGGTGCAGGGAGTGCAAGCGCCTTCTAATGAAGGAATGTAACGGGGCGCAATACATAGGAGGGGAGTGACGTGCAGAAGAAATCGAAGAAGCAAGAGCTTAGAATCTGGTTCACGAAAGAGCGCGATATAGATTGGAAAGCGAACAACCTCAGTCCCTCGGAGATGTGCCTGATGGCGGCGGTCATACAGGAGGCCGCACTCAAGATGATGGGGGATTGTGAGATAATCGATGACGGTAAGGGAACAGTAGTATCGAAATCGGGGTGAAGGAAATGGACGCGGATATGCGTAGACTGTTGATAATGAGGACGAACTTCTCATCCTCCAATCAGAGGCTTGAGACCAAGAAGATAGACGACATGCGTGAGGAGCTGACCTTCAGGTGGACCAAGGAAGTGAGGCGCTCCATTGGGGAGGTGCGCAACAAGTTCATGAACAAGCTGCGCAAGCCCGCCCTGAATTTCTACGGGCTCCTGGTCATCCGCGAGCGCGACCGCGAAGAGCTGGTGAAGGTCGCAGAGGAGGCCAACACGGAGATGCAGAAGATAGACCCCGAGCTGGGTGCGCACATACAGTTCATCCCCCTGTACCTCGAACAGGAGGCCAAGGGAGAGGTGTACCAGCAGGTCCTGGGCTCCATCCAGGCGCGCATCTACGGGGAGCTGTTCATGCGCCTGAAGGAGCTGGCCAAGCTTGAGGAGATACCCAAGCAGAGCCGCACGGCCCTGATAAAGCTCTGCGACAGGCTCCACAAGTGGAACGTCGTGGACGACCCCAACGTGGCCAAGACCCTGGCGGAAGTGAAGATGCAGTTTGAGAACGATGTTTTCAAGCCTGTCCTGAACGACCTCCAGAAAGAGATAGACAGCCTGAAGGAGCGCGGGGCCTTCATCGAGTTCGATGAGGAGCCCCAGGCGGCTCCGACCACAGAGGGATGAGCATGGTGCAGAAGCTCCGGCGGGTCAGACGGATAAAGGCCCCTACGGGGGAGAGGTTCTCCGTGCACGACACGGGGTACGACGAGACCGGGAGGGAGCCCGTGCCGATGGGGTACTGGGTAAGGCCCGGTCGCTCGACTATGGAGTGAGCACCATGCCCTGCTATCTGAAGTCTATCAAGACCCTTGAAGTAGACCTGAAGAAGGTAATAAAGGTAAGAGGGAGAGAGCCAACGAAGGTGGAGCTGAAGGCGGGCTTGAAGGAGCTGCTGAAGCAGGGCACCATCAGCGCCGCCAAATACTCAGAGCTCTGCTCCAAGATAGACGCGTGCGTGGAAGTGAAGGGGCACACCCACACCCACGAAAAGATGTTCGCATGAGGTGATGAACATGGAGTTCAAGCAGAATTTGGAATTGCACATTAGGGCACGCTACCCCGTGCTCTACCTCACCACCTACGAGGAGGGGAGGATAGAGCGCATACTCGGGGAGATAGCGAAGGAGCAGAAGAAGCGCCTGGTTGTTTGGGCCTCTACGACTGGCTTTGTCGAGGGCGACAAGGTGATACAGGAAACCGCAGCGGACCTCCCTGAGGCGTTCAAGACCATCGTGGCCGATGCGCAGAACTCGGGCAAGACCCTCTACCTGTTCAAGGACCTCCACAGGAATATGTCCCAACCTGGTTCGGTCGTGTACCGACTGGTGAGGGACACCGCACCGAAAATCAAGAAGTCCAAGGTCACCGTCATCCTCATCTCCCCCATGCTGGAGTTCCCCAAGGAGCTTCAGAAGGTCGTGACCCCTCTCGATGTCCCGTACCCAACCGCGAGCGAGCTGCGGGCCGTGCTGGAGACGCAGGTGCGTTCCTCCCAGAACGCAGTAGAGGGTATCGTTATGCCGGAGAACGGGGAGATGGAAACCATCCTGCGCAGCGCTGCGGGGCTCACCGAGGAGGAGTTCGAGAACATCGTCTCCAAGAGCCTCTTGCAGTATCGCAAGATAGACCCGAAGGTAGTGGTCTCAGAGAAAGAGAGCACTATCCGCAATTCTGGCCTCGTGGAGTTTCACGAGACCATAGAGGGGCTGGAGAACGTCGGCGGTCTGGAAGAACTCAAGGAGTGGATAATCAGACGCTCCAAGTCTTTCACCCAGAAGGCCCTCCAGTTCGGTATCCGCCCTCCGCGTGGTGTTTTCCTCGCTGGAGTTACGGGATGTGGAAAGACCCTCTCGGGCAAGGCGATGGCAAGCCACATGAAGGTTCCCTTCCTGATGGTGGACCCAGCCAAGATACTCGGTTCCTATGTGGGGCAGAGCGAGGAGAAACTACGCCAGCTATTCAAGCTGGCGCGGGCCGTTGCGCCCTGCATTGTTTTCTGGGATGAGATGGAGAAGACGATGCCCCAGGGCGTACAGGGAGATTCAGGCGTATCCTCGAAGCAGTTCGGTATGCTCCTGACGGAGATGCAGGAGTGCCCCCCGAGTACGCCGGTGCTCCATGTCATGACGGCCAACGACCCCCTAAAGCTCCCGCCGGAGCTGTTCACCCGCTTCGATGCGGTGTTCTTCGTGGACCTCCCAACTGTCGAGGAGCGCGTTCAGGTCTGGAGCGTCCAGATACGCAATGTGAAGCGTGACCCCGCGAAGTTCGACCTCCGGGCCCTTGCGGAAGCCAGCGAGGGCTGGACGGGCAGAGAAATGGAGATGGTGACGAACGAGGCCATGAGCCGCGCATTCGAGGCAAGTGGAGATTTGGAAACGGAAACCATACTCTCGGTCCTGAAGGGCCGGCAGCCAATCTCCGTGCAGAGGAAGGCGGACATCGACAAGATGCGGGACTGGGGCAAGAACACTGCGATGCCGGCGTCCAGGAAGGCCGCAAAGGGTTCCGACGAGAGGAAGCTTGAGTTCTGAGGGGTGAGGGAGATGGAGAGCGCAGAAGAGCAGGAGAAGCTTGGCGACTGGGTTCCGCACGACGACCCGAAAACGGTACCCGTCGAGGTCTACAAATACGTATTGAAACCCGACGGGACGCCCTCGGGGTACATCAGGCGTGTGGGTAACCGCCAGCTCATGTACATCCTGAATGACCTCATAGCGAAGCTCGGGGAGGACTACAAGGAACTCGATTATTTCGGGTACTCGTCCGCCATTGAGAGAAAGGACCGAGGGCAGGTCACCTGGCCGGAGAAGTGGCACTGGATAGCCTGTTACGTCGTGACGGGCGGCAGCGAGGGGTACTACATCCATGTGGATGTGATTTTTTCCGATGGCACGCGCGAGATGATATTCCTCGGAAAGTCCCTCTCTGGAATGGACCTCGCGTTGAGGGTTGCGAACAAGTGCACCAAGTTCCTGGGGGCGTGAGCGGGATGCCGAGGTGCTATATCTGCAAGCACGGGTACGACGACAAGGAGTTCGAGCACGACGGGGACTGCGAGCACCCCATAGACGTGTGCCGGGATTGCGCCCGAGACTGGGATGAGGTTGCGGAAGCCGTAGCCGATAGCCTGGGGCGCGATGCCGAATACGTGAAGGGCAACATAGAGTACGAGGGTGGGTTCGAGGCCGACCACCCCCCATACGACGAGGAAAAATACACCTGCGATGTATGCGGGGAGCAGCTAACGGGAGAGGACGATTGAGAGGAGAGCACCATGTCGAATGTCGTAATCGTTGAAATAAAGGTGAACGGGGAGAGCGTCGAGGGGTTCGAGGCATCCGACTACAAGAACTACGACGAGATGCTCGATGAAATCAGGTTCGCTCTCAAGAGGGCTGGCTGCGGGCTGAAGAATTACTGAGGTGAGCACCATGCCAAGAGTAAATACCGTCGAGCACGCGAGGAAGGATTACCCCGAGGCCGGCATCAAGAAGGGGGACAAATACTACTGGTGGAAGTTCCGGTACGGTGGGTTGCACAGGAGCAAGACGCCCCCGAAGCCGAGCCAGCTCACGCAGTCGGAGTTCCTCTCCAGGCTCTACGATGTGCAGGACCGGCTGGCTAATCTCCAGGCGGATAGCGTCGAGGACCTTGAGCAGGAAGTCGAGGAGATAAAGTCCGAGCTACAGGAGATGGCCGACGACTGCAACGACAAGCGCTCCAATATGCCCGACAGCCTCCAGGACAGCGATACCGGGCAGATGCTGGAGAACCGTGCGGAGGCCTGCGAGGGTGCGGTGAGCGAGCTTGAGGGCATCGACTTCAGCCTCGAAGAGGAGGACCTCATCGAGGAGGCCCGACAGGAGCTGACAGACGAGTACGAGAATGAGGGCAAGTGGCTGAGCGAGGACGAGAAGGAGATTGCCGAGGAACTCAAGGCCGAGGGAGCGCAGGAGGATTTGGCCTTCGCCGTCCCTGACCACCTCAAGTGCAACAAGGAAGAGAACGAGAAGCTCAGGAAGGAAATCGAGGAGAAGGTCCCGGAACTTGTCGAGGACAAGAAGAGGGAGCGCCT
>Ga0209253_10001561_pt1 | contig 20137 bp, 20 predicted proteins | sample FrelakmetBRP12BR_FD_187145 | JGI IMG/M metagenome (GOLD analysis project Ga0209253, IMG submission 187145) | Freshwater lake sediment microbial communities from the University of Notre Dame, USA, for methane emissions studies - BRP12 BR (SPAdes)... | ecosystem: Environmental > Aquatic >... | reverse complement strand
GTATCGGCCAGTATGTCCGAGACAACTTGAGCCTTCCACGCAGGATGTTCAAAATTCCGCCCATCGAGGCCACTGCGAACGAAGAGGCGACAGCATACGCTTCGGCACGTTGGGTTTCTGAGCGCGGCAAGAACGCAGTCGGAGGACTTTTCAGGATCCTGTTAATACCGCTTGACCAGGCTCTTCATGGCGTCTAGCATAGGGCTGTGTTGTGTTGAGCCTCGCTGACTGTTCTATCCCTCGCGCCTCATTTTTTCTCCCCGCGCGTCTGATTTCCCAGTCTCCGCCGCTTCTATGCTAGCGTGCTTGTTCGGTGCTGCAATCGTTGGCTGGGGCCATGATGGCCGAATCGGTTTGGTTTCGTGAGGACAGACAAGTCTGCGGAAAGGCAGAGGACTTCTCGGTATAGGCCACAACTTATCAAGGAGAGACGTGATGACACCCGAAGAACAAATTGCGAAGATGAAGAAAGCGATCACTCAGGCCATTAAAGTGATGGGAGATCGCTTTGGATCGACGGAAGCAGACGTTACAAGGGCGATGGATGAGTTGAAGGCATCCATGCAGACAGCGCCGACTACGACGGCCCAGCCTCCACAGAGCATCGCCTCAGTAGTCGCCGAGGCATAAGGTCCGCCAGGACAGATTAAATCGCATGATCATGGTCTTGTGTGAGGAGACCACGGGGTTTTGCACCGACTAAGAAGATGCGAGTGACGGGCGGATCGTATTCCATCAATCGTTTTCGATATGGGCCAGAACCGTAGGCGCTGCTGTCTGCGGAACCTGCTCACCAAGAAAGAGGACAGGTATCATGCCGGACGATGTAAAAGCTAAGAAGGTTCATGCAGCAACCAAGCCGGCCGGCGGATCCTCACGGAAAGTAGCCGATAGCGATCTCACGTGTAGTGAGTCCCAGATTGAGGACATTCTCTCTGAGGGCGAGTCCAGCAAGCCACTGAGCAAGAGCGACAAGGGCCTTCATCCGAAACGCCAGCCGAAATCCTCGTAATAAGCCGCACGGGTGAGGTGTGGGACCTCCTTGCCTGACCCTGCATGATTCGTGGTGACCTCGTCCTGCTGCTGTCCCCCAGAAGAGTCACGTGAAGTGTTTCCGCTCAAATTCTTAGCTGCACTTCGCGGTCATGATTGACGCGTCGAGAAGCGGCTGTGGTCCCTGGCAGGGCAGTGGAAACTGCTGGACCGACATCACGGCAGAGGAAGAGCTATATGAGCGAGCGCACGACTGATGTGAGGTCCCGTTGGCCTCTTCCGACCCACGACTATTGGTCTACCCCCTTCGCTGAGTCGTTGCTGCAGCATCTTGATCTTTGCCCTGGAGCCTCTATCCTCGATATCGCCTCAGGCCACGGGATCCCAGCTTTTTACCTGGCGGAGCAAGTGGGGCCCACCGGGCAAGTCCTGGCCATCGATCTCAGCGGGCGTCAGGTAGAGAGTGCGCGAGCGATCCAAGGAGCACAACTCCCGTGGCTGCGGTTCGAGTGCCAGGATATGCGTGTACTGCCTTCGCACCTGCCCTGTTTTGATCGCATTACGGGCAATCTCTCCGTCATGTTTTTTCGCCCCAACCGTTTCGAAGTCGTCCAGGGATTGGTGGAGCACCTCAATCCTGGTGGCCAGCTGGTGTTGACCTTTCCTTCTCTCGGTACCTTCGATTCACTCTGGCGTCGAATCGATCAGGAAATGGCCGTCCGTGGTCTCCTGGCTGAGCGTCGTCGGCTTGAGGTTTACCTCGCTGAACGGCCGTCGGCAGAAGACGTTCGTGGATGGCTGGACCAGCTTCATCTCACGCGCATCGTTGTGGCCGAATATCCATTAGACATCGCGACTGGTTCTGGTCAGGCGTTTCTTCACCATCCGCTGCTCCGGGGTGGTTTTCTCGATGATGCGTACGAATGTTTCGAGAATCAGGGGCTGGCGGATGAAGTTATGACGAAGGTATCAGAAGATGTGGGGAGCTTTACGCCGCTGATCGCGCAGCGGTGTGTGTTGTCAGGATGGAAACCCTAGCAGAGGAGTCTAGTGAACGGGTGTAGGTTACGATGAATTGGAGTGAGGTGTGAAGAATTGAAAGAGGGTGCTTGGGCAGAAACATGAAGGGGCGCTTCGGATGAAGCGCCCCTTCTGCAGCTTGTGCAGGTTAGCGCTTCGTTAGAAGCGGCTGCGACCGCCGCGATCGCCACCGCCACCACCGCCGCCGCTACCAAAACGACCACCGCCACCGCCGCCGCCGCCGGTGCGGGGCTCTTGGGGCTTGGCTTCATTGACAGTCAGGGGACGGCCGTCCATCTGTGAGCCGTTCAATGCCGCAATCGCGGCTTTGGCTTCTTCCTGTGTGGCCATCTCGACGAAGCCGAAGCCTCGTGATTGCCCGGTGAACTTATCCGTGATCACACGCGCAGACTCGACGGTGCCATGCGCGGCAAAGAGGGTGGTGAGCTGTGATTCAGTTGCCGCATAGGGCAACCCGCCGACATAAAGTTTTGAACCCATGGGGGTTCCTCCTTCTGAAATTGATATTGTCTGCGACTCGAGAACGAATACACGAGGGGAAGGAACGGGCCGAAGACGCGAACAGTGGAGCGGCTTGGGTCGAACTTCCGATCAGATTCTCGGCAACAACAACATCGGTGATGGGCCGTTCTATTTGCTGTTTCATGCGAGGCCCGCCGCATGAGACAAAAGAACATTAACAGAAGCGCAAATAAAAAGCTATAGCCCCTTGTTCGCTAAATTTTGTGGCGCCTGTAGGATGAGAGGAGGATTATGTGGGCGAGGATCGAGGCTGCGGTCTGGTGCACGATGGTCAGGCACCTGTCCTAGACATCTGCGTTTCCGGTGGGACCGGGACCTGGCCAAATGAGGTAGGGTGGCCTTTTCATCGTCTCAGCCGAGCGTGGGTAGAGACGTTGGGCATGGTTGTAAGCGTCTTCTTGAGCCACGAGGCAGGTGGCTGCGGCGAGGTGGTTGGATACGACGCGGAAGGCCCCTCGATCATCAGCTTCGATGGTCGCCATGTAGAGGGCACAGGAAAAACTTCCTTCTTTTGAGCAGGCCGTGCTGATCAAGAGGTGCGACCCATCGGGAAATGTCATGATCGGGTCTAAGTTGGTACGGCCCATGGTTACTCCTTCTCCGTGACCTGCGCGAGGTTAGGCCGGCTGGTTCGCGTAGGGGGTCACATATAGTCTGAGGAGGTGTCCCTCCCATTTGGTTCCTTCAAGGGCGACCACGGCGCTCAACGCCTGTTCGCCGGATCCCATTTCGACGAATCCGTATCCGGCGGACTTTCCTGTATGTTTAAAACGGACCACATAGGCTCTGGCGACCAGCCCATAGGAGGCGAAAAGGCCGCGTAGCTCGCAATCCGAGACCTTGTCTGGGAGTCCTCCCACATACAGGACCCGCTTCCCCATCGAGATTCCCTTCGTGAGCTGTTAGGCCGTTCGAGCGAGCGAGTCTTCGACGTATGAGCCTGTTCGCAGCGATGTCGCAAGTCCCAGTGAGTAGAGCCCGAGGATGAGCCATTTCGAGGGATCAAAGTGGTACCAGCGATGACCGTTTCGGTAGTCGGTCGGATACATATGATGGTAGTTATGGTACCCCTCACCAAATGTCACGAGGGACACCAGCCAGCTGTCTCGGCTGGAGTCTGACGTACCGTGTGGTTGCCGTCCCCACAGATGGCAGACGGAGTTGATGCAAAATGTCGAGTTGAGAACAGCGAATGTGCGTCCCACACCGGCGAGGAGAAAACAACCGACTCCACCCATGATGCCGTTGTGGAGAAAGCCGATGAGAAATGTGCTGGCCAAACCGGTGAGGACTAGAAGGGGGTAGTATTGGTGTTGCCAGATCGCAACGGGATCGTTCGCAACGCGCGTCGCATATTTTGGATCGGCGTACTGATCAGGGGTAAAGAGCCACCCACAGTGGCTATGCCAGAATCCCAGTTGCGCATTGTACGGATCTTTCACCTCGTCGCAATGCGCGTGATGTCGCAGATGATCGGACGCCCATTTGATGGCGGAGTTTTGCAGCGCCCAGGCGCCCGTGATTAAAAGTGCACCTTTGACCCAGTTCGGGCAGTCAAAGCTTCGGTGGGCCATCAGTCGATGGTAGCCGACCGTAATGCCCAGTCCGCTGGCGACATAGAGGAGTCCAAAGAGCGACCAGTCCAGCCATGTGTAGCGATAGACGTATCCATATAGCGGGACTCCGATCATGGCGCCTATGGCAATGGCACAAAATAGAATGATGGTCCAGACCTTGTTGTACCGTCGACTGATCGGAATCGGTAGTCCGGTAGATGTCAGGGCGATCGTTGGTGATCGTGGAGTCATACGTTGTGTCGTTGTCTGGCTCATAGGGCCTCTTATCCTAAGGGATTTGGTATGACGACCTTGAGGCCGTCATTATACGCTGCATTTCGACTCAATCAAGGACTGCGTGGTCATTTGCTGCCTGCCGATCGTACGGTTCAGACAGGGGTGAGTTCGGCACGGACTAGTACTGTCGGTCGATCTCTCTGGACGGATCAGCGTGCGGAGTAATGCGGAAACTAGAGCATCGATCGCGCAGGGTCTAGAAGGAGGGAGTCAAGGCGCGAGGGATAAAGTAGTACCCAAGCTTGAACCCTCCTCACCATAGCACAGTCCATTGAGGATAGCGACCGAGCTGTTCTATTGCGCCATGATTTGAAATCCTCAGTATTGGAAGTTCTGACTAAACGTTCGAGACATCTTGTCGAGCCCTTTGATTTATCGAGAGAGTTGACGCTGGAACGGGCTTGCTGTACGATGATCATACATCGTAATCGCAGTGTCCGGCGGTACGACTGTATACACCATAACGGACTTCGCGATCGCATCGCGACCAGGTCCTATTGGAGTTGATGCCTTCCTGGTTTCTCTCCCCTCGGTTCTCTGATCCCGTCTTAATGCGATCACACTGAAAGGATAGTGCAGTGGATACCTCTGTTCACACGAGTTTTCACACCCTCGGCTTGTCGGAGCCTCTTTTGCGGGATTTGACAGCAGCGGGTTTACTGGTTCCCACCCCCATTCAAGCTCAAGCCATTCCCCCAGCCCTTGAGGGGCGGGACGTCATCGGTTGCGCGCAAACCGGCACTGGGAAGACTGCGGCGTTTGTGGTCCCCATGATCGAACGGCTTTCGGTTCTGCCGAAAGGGCATCCGCAGGCGTTGATTCTTGCACCGACCCGTGAATTGGCATTGCAGATTTTCGATTCGATTGAGAAGCTGGGTCGGAGCCACAACATCTCCGCGACGGTCATTGTCGGGGGGAGCGATATGCAGGCGCAGATCAGAGGCTTGCGTCAGCGGCCCGACATCCTGGTTGCCACACCAGGGCGTTTGCTGGACCATATGTGGAACGGGACGGTCAATATGCTCCCCATTAAAATTCTGGTGCTGGACGAAGCCGACCGTATGCTCGATATGGGCTTTGCGCCACAGATCAATCAGATCCTTGATGCCTTACCGCTAGAGCGACAGACATTGCTCTTTTCCGCTACCCTTCCGACCGATGTGACCCGTTTGGTTCAGGCGAGCCTGAAGGATGCGGTTCGCGTGATGGTGACGCCTCACTCGACGACGGCAGAAGGTGTGACCCAGGCGGTGCACTATACGACTTTCCAGGAAAAGACGAATCTATTGGTGTCGTTGCTGGGGGTGGAACGAGGAACGGTTCTCGTGTTCGCTCGGACCAAGAGCCGGGTCGATCGACTCGGTCAGACGTTGGAACAGGCCGGTCACCGTGTTGCGGTCATCCACGGAGATCGAACGCTCCCGCAGCGCCTTCGTGCGCTCGACGGGTTTAAGCGAGGCCAGGTCAGGATTCTCGTCGCGACGGATGTCGCAGCCCGCGGGATTGACGTGGCGAATATTGGCCATGTGGTGAATTACGATTTGCCGAACTCTCCAGAGGACTATATTCATCGTATTGGACGGACAGCCCGAATGAAGATGACTGGGCGAGCCACCAGTTTCGTGACCTCTGAGGACCGTGATCAGCTGCGCGCGATCGAAACGTTGTTGGGGCATTCTGTGCCGTTGGCAGAGGGAAGCCCTGGCCCGAGTGATCGTCCGCATTCGAGGGTGGGGGCTGAACGATCTAGAGGTGACCGTCAGCGGTGGGGGCGTCCAGGCGAGGACCGACTCCAGCATCAGCCGAGTCCCGTCGTGCCAGATGGGGTCTAGGTTTCACACGGACGGATGGGAAGGGATCATCGACGGGCTGACGAAGTTGGTCGTCGGCCTTAGCCACAATCCGGATAGCCTGACGCAATGCCGTCATCAACGTTGGAGTTCTTGATCGGACACTGGCGATTGAGGATGATTTGATGGTTCTGACTGATAAGGATGCGTGGTGATACTGCTAAAACAGAAGGGTGAGTATCGCAGCATGGTCACCCATGCAGCAGCTGGCAGTATTCACCGTTTATCGCTATGTGAGGTCGGCGTAGAGCTAGAGTGATGTGATGCCGCGGGACGCGCACTCACATCACTCCTAATACAGCGGCTCTTGTGGGCCCCACTGAAGCCCAGCCAAATCTGGATCTTCTCCTCCCTCTGTGGTCGAGGGGCGATCGGGCTTCTCGGTCTTGCGTTGTTCTCGGCGGACGTCTTTATCGCGTCGCTGAACTTGCTTCGCTTTCTCGCGATCTCGTTTTGCGATGGTCGTTTTTCCTGCTCGTCCGATGGTGCCCTCCTTTGCGTGACGACTCTTAGTGATTCGTCAATCGCCTGCCGGTATGGTCCTGTCCTGCCTAGATGGAGACTATTCCGTCACTCCTCGGCGTCTCTTGCTGGTCGAGTCAGGAGTATGATTGGTGGTTTTTGCTTCTCGTTCAGCCGTACGAGACCGAGTGCCCTGTCCGAATCCACGGCTTGCCATGTTCGACACTTGCTGACGAATGTCTTCCATTGATGTCGTCAGGTTGGTATCAAGTGGACTTGGAAGGCCGAGCACTTCCCATCTGATTTTGGGTTTCCGCGTCGCCCGTGCTCGGTTCTTTCTCGTCTTGTCGGCTCGCCACCCAGTGGATAGCTTCATAGATGCTCCTTTATAGAACCAGGCATCTCCGTATTGGAATGATGCTCGATGGAGATGAAGGGGTCGGGCAGAAATACGTAAATCACTTCGTCCATCTTTCTGTCAGATATGTGCGCAGCGATTCAATGGAACGTATGAGTAGCACGTCCTAAATGATCAAGCGCGCTTAGACGATCGAGTGAGATAGGGCCGCACGAGACATAGTGCTGACTCGTACGAAAAACAAATTACCATGGGGCATGGCGAGAGTCAAATCTGGAATTTATTGAAGGAGCGGTCATGGTGGAGATTTCCGCTCTGAGTTACTGATCAACGAGTGAGATTCAGGAATTGATTCTCTAAATAGAGTGCCCTGGGGTACAGTGGAAACAGGGTAGGGATACTCCATGGAACAGCCCCCATATCGATCTTCTGTCTTGAATAAGTTTCGCCGACATTCGCGAGTGCGCATCGCTGCTCCGTTCGCCTGTGCATTGTCTCGTTGTCGGGCTCGGCGTTGGTTGCGGCGGCCTCATATCGACTTGGGATTGGTCTACGATCTTTCAATACTCGGTGCTCGAGTCAGCACAGAGGCTGAAATCAAGCCTGGAGATGAAATCACTTTGAGCCTGCGTCTTCCCAAGCAAATCAAGCCAGCCGAGATTGCCGTTGCCACGGTGCAGTGGGCAAAGGATCAATTCTTCGGTCTGGCCTTCACCGAGTTGTCTCCGGCGGCACAGAGTCGTCTCGAGAAGTACGTGTCAGTCGTTTCAACGAGTGTCGCCTAGTTCCCCCTTCGTCTATTACCAGACACGTCACGGCTGCGTGTTTCCCTCTGCCGTGACAATATGCAGATATATTCTGTTGGTTAGTGGCAGGCGAGTGGAACATTTCTGATAAGAGGTTGGAATGATGACTGATTCGAGACGGCATCCTCGTCTTCGCATTCCGGCACCCTTCGCCTGTTCGTTTGCACGCATCGGCTTGCAACGATGGACGGCGGCTGAGCGTGCGGGATTGGGCGTCGTGCTTGATGTGTCGTTGAACGGTGTGCGAGTCATGAGTCCGGTCTCCATGAACCAAGGAGACCAGCTCGCGGTTAGTCTACGTTTGCCGGATCAGACTGCGACGATGAATGTCTATACGACCGTGAGATGGGGCAATCGTCATACATTTGGGCTGGAATTTATCGCGCTTTCCCACCGTGCCGAAACTCGTCTACGGAAATTTCTCTCCCGTCTTCCATCGTCACAGACAGAGGACCATTTGTTGCGATAATCCTCAGCGGGGTTTTTCTTTCTGAGAGGACGACCGATGCCTCTATCAATCTGAGTTGTCAGCGGAGGAATAATCGGCATCCGATCACTTCGAACAGGTGAGACGTTTCATGGTCGTGATGCAGTAGGGAGAGAGGCCAGCGGAGGGTGGGGGCTGCTAGTGGCGGAAGCGGCTAGCTGTGGGCATAGTTCTTCACGTGTGCCTACTTGATTGCCACTGCTTTCACTTCTTTGAAGGTGGTGTGGCCAAGGAGAACCTTGTGGACTCCGTCCTGCATCAGGGTCGTCATGCCATCCTCAATGGCAGCCTTCACCATCTCTTCAGTTTTCGCCTTCGACTGAATCATGCGTTTGATTCGGTCCGATCCCAGCAGCAACTCGTGAAGGGCCACGCGTCCCTTAAAGCCAGTGCGATTGCAGGTTTCACATCCCTTCCCGCGGGCTAGGCGGAACGTATTGTCTTGTGGGATTCCCAGCTTGTCCCAATGCTCAGGTCCATAACCCTGGCGGATTTCCTCATATTCAACAGGTGTCCCGACATACTGTTCCTTACAGTCCTTGCAAATCCTGCGAGTGAGGCGCTGGGCAAGGACTCCTAACATCGCATCGGCAAAGCTAAATGAGTCGCAGCCCATATCGAGAAGTCGAGTCACGGTTTCTACCGCGCTGTTTGTGTGGAGTGTGCTCATGACGAGGTGTCCGGTCAATGAGGCTTCAATGCCGATTTCAGCCGTTTCTTTATCTCGCATTTCTCCGACCATAATCACGTCTGGGTCGGCTCGAAGAAATGCGCGCATAGCTTTGGCAAAGGTAAAATCGATCTTGGGTTGAACCTGTACTTGCCGAAGTCCGTACTGCGTGATTTCGACAGGGTCCTCTGCCGTCCAGATCTTGATGTCCGGTGTATTGATGAACCCGAGAACGGAATGGAGGGTCGTGGTTTTACCTGATCCGGTTGGTCCGACGCAGAGAATGATGCCATAGGGTTTTGCCGCGATCTCTTTGATTGCCGCCAGATTTCGGTCTGAAAACCCCATCTTGTCGAGGGGCAAGGGCTCGCTGGCCGCGAGCAGACGCATGACGACGTCTTCATTGTAGCCAGCAGTCGGAATCGTTGCGACGCGCAGCTCGATTTCCTTATTCTCCGACAGTTTAAATTTGATCTTGCCGTCCTGGGGTTTGCGCCGTTCTGCAATGTCGAGGCTGGCCATAATTTTCAGGCGAGACACGATGGCACGGCGATAACTCTGGGGGATCTTCATGTATTCGAAACAATCGCCGTCGACCCGGAAACGGACAAGGGTTTCACGCTTTTCACCATAGGGCTCGACGTGAATATCTGAGGCGCCTTGGCGATAGGCATCGGCAATGATCTGGTTGGCCAGCCGTACGATGGCATTGTCGTTTTCGTCGAGTCCACCCCCGGCATCCTCCGCTGCGGCTTCTTGGGCTTCGTTGACGAGTTCGCCGAGAATATCCGAGACGTTTTCATCCAGCTTTCTGGTGCTGCCGGTATCTCCCTGTCCCTGTCCTGTGGCTGAGCTGAGGAATTGTGCGATATCACGACGGAGGCTGATGGCAAAACGAATGTTGAGGCCCGGGAACGTGCGCTTGATATCCGCTACACGGTCGAGATCACCCGGGTCGTCTGTCAAAATCTCGATGGCGGTCCTGTCCCGCTTGAGGGGCATCCAATGGTTTTTTCTGAGGTAGTCGACGTTGAGATTTTTCAGGAGCTCGACATCGACAATCGTTCGATCGCTGTACTCGATGTAGGGGCATTTGTGAAACTGCGCGAGCGATTTGCCGATCTCAAGCTTCGGCACCTTGTATTTTTCGATCAAGATGCTCTCGAAGTCCGACACGCCTTTCTTGGATTCGGCGATGGCATTGTCCAATTCGTTTTGGGTGATCCGGTTATTCGTGACCAGAAGATCGAACTTGGTCGGGTTCTTTTTTGAGACCTTGCGAAGATTGAAGAAGGCAATGCCGAGGGCCTTTGCTATCTCTGCGACAGATTCTTCATCTTTTCTGGTAAAGCGTGCCCCACTCTTCTTGTTGAGAAGTTGGAGCACGCCCATTAAGTACTTGTTCTCTGCCACGATCGGATAGGTCAAGACCTGTTTTGTTTTGAATCCGGTTCGTTTGTCGTAGGACGTGTCGTGCAGGAGTAAGGGATGGACGCCCTGCAGCTCCGCGATGTTGTAAGCGTCGGCGATATTCACAGGGCGGAGATACTTCGCGCAGAACCCCGGTAGGCTTTGTTCAGTGATGGGGATGCGGATTTCCTCGACGCTATCGATGTGGGGGACTTTTGAGAAAATTTCCTTCTTGTCCGAATCAAAGGCAAAGATTGTGAGATCTTCGGCATCGAAGAGACTGAGGATGTCTTTATGCAGGTCGAGCAGAATATGGTCGAGATCGCTGGCGGCATGGATCTGGTCAGCGATACGCTTGACGTTTTCGGTAAAGGCGACTTTTTGCTGAAGCTCCTGGAGATTTTGCGGGATGGGATTGGCTTGCATTAGGCAAATTCCTGCATGTCATACTTGATGGTCATCGCCGGATTCGATTGCATATGCGGGCCTAGTGTTTGCGATCTCAATTGCTCTGAGGTGGAGGTCGAATGTCAGTCTAGCTGATCGCGAGTGGAAGGCAAGGAAAAGGCGGTTTCAGTCTAACGCGGTTCCGCACGTCACAAGCTGAGCGACATTATTGGCGGGCGGTGGGGGCTTAGCTTGTTTGTGTGCGAGTCAGATGAGCGGCAACTTGAGCGGGAGGCATCTTGAGTTTGATTCCGTCCTTCCGAGTCTTGACCTCTACGACTCCTTCAGCGAGGCCCTTGTCTCCAACGACGACTTGGAACGGCGCTCCCATCAGGTCTGCGTCATTGAACTTCACCCCCGCTCGTTCGTCCCGGTCATCCCAGAGTACTTCTAGTCCTGCCGCCTGCAGTTCGTTGTAGAGTTGCTCGGTGACTTGAACCGTCTGGTCCGATTTAGTGAGCGGGAGGAGATGGACATGGAATGGTGCGATCGGAAATGGCCAGATAATCCCTTTCGCGTCATGGTTTTGTTCGATCGCCGATGCCGCCGTGCGTCCGACGCCGATGCCGTAGCATCCCATGACGGCAAGGCACTCTTTACCCTGCGCATCCAGGAAGGAGGCCTTCATGAGTTCGCTGTATTTGGTGCCGAGCATAAAGACATGCCCGACCTCGATCCCTTTCGTCGCTTTCAACGTCCCATCTTTCCTCGGTGAGGGATCTCCTGCGCAGGCACTGCGGAGATCGGCAAACTGCTCGACGTGAAAGTCACGTTCCCAATTCGCATCGACATAGTGCGTATCAGGTTGATTGCCTCCAACGACCACGTTGCGTAAGGCTTTGACCGCGTGGTCGGCGATAATCCGAACATGTTTCAGACCGATGGGGCCGGCAAATCCGACCGGTGCGCCGGTGACTTGCTCGACGACAGCAGGAGTCGCGAGCTCAAGATCCGTCACTCGAAGGAGCCGCTGAACCTTGACCTCATTCGCCTCATGGTCTCCCCGGACCAATACAGCGATCGTCTCCTTTTCCGTCGAATAGAGGAGCGTTTTGACCAGGTGAGTAGGGACAACGTTCAAGAATTTCGTGACCTCTTCGACGGTCCGGCAGCGAGGCGTCTGGACGGCGCGCAGGGGACGGGGCGCTTCGGTATCCATGTCAGTAGGAGGAAGCACTTCGGCCTGTTCGACGTTAGCGGCGTAGGTGCCAGTATCGCTGTAGACGATAGTGTTCTCGCCCGTATCGGCGAGCACCATGAACTCGTGAGATGAGCTACCGCCGATCAGCCCGGTGTCGGCTTCCACGGCACGAAAGGTGAGGCCGCAGCGCGTGAAGATACGCTGGTAGGCGTCGTACATCTTCTGATAACTAAGCCTGGCGCTCGCTTCGTCCTGGTCAAAGCTGTAGGCGTCTTTCATGATGAACTCGCGTCCCCGCATGAGTCCGAAGCGAGGGCGGATTTCGTCGCGAAACTTTGTTTGGATCTGATAGAAGTTCAGCGGCATCTGTCGATAGGAGCGGACTTCGCGCCTGAACAAGTCGGTGATCACTTCCTCATGGGTCGGTCCCAAGCAGAACTCGCGCTCGTGGCGATCCTTAAAGCGGATCAATTCCTTGCCGTAAAAGTTCCATCGGCCTGTTTCCTGCCACAATTCTGCGGGGGAGGCAATGGGCATGAGGAGTTCTTGTGCTCCCGCCCGGTTCATTTCCTCGCGAATGATCTGCTCGACCTTTCGAATGACCCGAAGGCCGAGCGGAAGGTAGGTGTAGATGCCCGCTGCCACCTTGCGAATCAGCCCGGCTCTGAGCATGAGCTTATGGCTGACAGTTTCCGCTTCGCCCGGTTCTTCCCTCAATGTAGGGATTAGGACTTGAGAGGTGCGCATGGTTCTGTATGAAAGATCAAAAAGTTATCGAGTCTGAATGTCATCAAGTCTGAAGTGCCGGTGAGCGAAGGACTGTTCGGCTGCCATGACCACGCGCGACATGTAGACGCATTCTCTAATGAGAAAAGATCCGCTCAAGGTCATTCCAGAAAGCAAAAATCATGACGCCCACTAATAACACGAGGCCTGCCTGTTGTGCTACTTCTCTTTGGCGTTCACCGAGGGGTTTCCGGAGGATGGCCTCAATCAGGAAAAATAACAGATGGCCGCCGTCGAGAATGGGGATGGGGAGCAAGTTGAGGACGCCCAGATTGATGCTGAGGATGGCGATGAGAAAGACCACGCTCGAGGCCCCTTGCGCCGCGGCTTCTCCGGAAATATTCGCAATCGTTAGCGGGCCGCCGATATTTTTACTGGAGATGTCCCCCACGATCATCTTGTAGAGGCCGATGGCGGTCAGCTCGGTCCAGCCCCACGTAGCCCCCAAGCCGTCATAGAGTGACAACAGCGGGGTGCTGGAGCGCATGATCGAACGGCCTGGTCCTGAAATACCGATCTTTCCAACCTCGACTGATTGACCGTTAACCATGGTCTTCTCGGCAGCAGGCGTAACGGTTAGTGGAACCCGGTTTCCTTCCCGCAAGACCTCGATCTTGAGTGGGCGGCTGGGGTTTTCTTTCACAATGCCGGTCATCTGTGACCAGGTATGGATCGTTTGGCCCTCGATGTTGGCCACATGGTCCCCTGCTTGCAGTCCAGCTTTCGCTGCTGGAGAACCTTGCATGACTGAGGTGACGAGGGGAGGTGTTTCCTCGACGCCCAAGTAATAGGCGGGCTCTTGGGTTGAGGCCTGTGGTCCTGGGGCAATGGTGGGCGTCACGGACAATGTTTTGACCTGGCCGTCTCGTTTGATCTCAAGCGTCAACGCCTGGCCCTTGCTTTTCGCCACAGCGTCGAATAGTTCCGTCCTGGTCGAGATCTCCTGTCCGTTGACTCGGCTGATATGATCGCCGATCTGGATGCCGGCGGTGTCAGCTGGAGAGCCGGGGACCATCGCTTCGACATCGGGATTCAAGTCCTGGAACGTGGGGACGAATAGTGGAGCACCGGTTGCGAGCCATCCCGCAAAAATAAAATAGGCAAGAATGAAGTTAAACCCAGGTCCCGCAGCGACGATCAGGACTTTACCCCACAGGCTCTGGTGTGCAAACGACCGTGTACGATCCTCCGGTGTGGCCGCCTCGGTTTCATCTTCGCCGAACAGTTTTACATAGCCACCAAGCGGAATGGCCGAGAGGAGATATTCGGTTTCGCCCATTTGGCGGCCGAAAATCTTCGGTCCGAATCCAAGAGAAAACTTGAGGACCTTGACGCCGACCCAGCGAGCGGCCAGGAAATGCCCGAGTTCATGGAACGCGACGAGCACGCCCAGGACGACCAGGAACCACCAGGCCTTCTGCAAGAGCAACCAGACGGTATCGGGGGACCAGGTGAATGCCATGAACACGGTGTATGCTCCTTCGTGTGAAACTAGCGTGCTAACGCCACGACTAACGATTCTGCCTTCTCTCGGGCCCAGCGATCCGCCTCCAGCGCCTCTTCCAACGTATCCACGTCTTTGGGGCTGTGGGCGTCCATCGTGCTGCGAATAATGTCCACAATATCGGTGAACCGGATGCCCCCGTTCAGGAACGCCTCAACCGCAATTTCGTTTGCGGCATTCATCGTGGCCGGCATCGTCCCGCCGATCCGCAAGGATTCATATCCAAGACCCAAGCAGGGAAACCGGTCGTAATCCGGTTTGCAGAACGTCAACTTTCCGATCTCCGTCAGATCCAGCGACGGGAGATCCAGTGGCAGGCGCCCTGGGTATCTCATCGCATAGGAAATAGGCGTTCGCATATCTGGTAATCCCAACTGCGCAATCATGGAGCGATCTTGATACTCTACCAGAGAATGGATGATGCTTTCCCGATGGATCATCACTTCGATCTGGGATTCCGGGATGTCGAAGAGCCAGCGGGCTTCAACGACTTCAAGTCCCTTGTTCATGAGGGTGGCGGAATCGATGGTGATTTTGGCGCCCATCTTCCAATTGGGATGCTGGAGTGCTCGTTCGGCGGTAACATCGTGCAGCTCCTCCTTCGTCAGGGTCCAGAGGGCCCCACCGGACGCCGTTAAGATGAGGCGGCGGACATCCTCTTTGCGATGGCCTTCTAATGACTGGAAGATGGCACTGTGTTCGCTGTCGACCGGGAAGATGCGAACGCCATAGCGGCGAGCCTCGTCCTGCATCAACTTTCCCGCCATGACCATCGGCTCTTTATTGGCCAAGGCAATTTGCTTTCCGCTCCGGATCGCTGCCAGGGTGGGCACAAGGCCGGCACCACCGACGATGGCTGAGATGACGAGTTCAGCTTCGGGCGCAGAGGCGACGTGAATCAAACCTTCTTGTCCATCCAAGATTTCGACGGGCAGTCCTGCGCAGCGCTGCCGGAGTCTGGCAGCAGCGGAGGCATCCGATAGGGCCACGATGCGGGGCTTGAACTTGCGGATTTGCTCTTCGAGCTTTTCATCGTTACTGCCGGCTGTCAGCCCTGCTATGCGGAACTCTTCCGGGAACCGTTCCACGATATCCAAGGTGCTGGTGCCGATCGACCCAGTCGATCCGAGAATCACGATTGTCTTCATAGCGGCGTCCTCATTCGATGACCCGTAACCGGCTCACCAGCGTTATATAGTAGTAGAAGGCAGGGGCGGTGAACAAGAGACTATCCAGACGGTCGAGCATGCCGCCATGGCCCGGCAGGATTCCACCGGAGTCCTTGATGCCGACGCTACGCTTCATCGCCGATTCTGTCAGGTCGCCCCAGAGACCTGTGAGGGTCAGCAGTGTGCCCAAGACTAGACAATCGAGACCGGACAACTCAGGCAGAAACCACCAACGAATGACGTACGCGGCAATTATCGCACCGATCAAGCCACCCACCAAGCCTTCATAGGTTTTTTTGGGACTGATCGTGGGAGCCAAGCGATGTCGCCCATAGAGGGTGCCGACATAGTAGGCGCCGGTATCGGATGCCCAGGTCACCAGCAGGAGAAAGAAGATCAGCCATTCACCGAGAGGCAGGAGCCTCGTCATTGAGAGTGGGCCGAGCGTCAACCCCAGGTAGAGCACGCCAAAGAGGGTCATGGCCCCGTCCCTCAGGCTCTGTTCGAGGGGTGCACGACTGAAGAGCGGGACGGAAATAATACCGATTAACGTGGCGAGGAGGCTCGGCACGATGATGACAGGCCAGTGGGCTCCGAGAATCACGGCGGCGAATCCTGCCAAGCCGATCCCGATCAGCCAGGTATGGCTGCGGCCGTTGAAACACAATCGGTAGAACTCGAAGAGGGCGAGCGCGCCAGCCAGGGCCACCACGCTTGAAAATACGAGGGGCGGGAGGTAGCGAATGACCGCATACAACAGTGGCGCCAGGACTAGAACGGTATAGATCCGACGGGGATCAAAGCGGGGTGCCGCAACCGATGCCGGGTTAGCCGGCATCCGACCGGCTGTTTTGTCTTCCTGCATGTGGAGGTTTCCGTCGACCACTATGAAGAAATGGTGCTGAGAATGCGACCGAACCGTCGTTCCCGTCGCTGGTATTCCAGCAAGGCCTGTAAGAGTTCGCGGCGACGGAAGTCGGGCCACAGGGTCGGAGTGAAATAGAGCTCGGTATAGGCAAGCTGCCAGAGGAGAAAGTTACTGATTCTCGTTTCGCCGCTGGTGCGAATCAAGAGATCGGGATCGGGCAGCTCATGGGTGTAGAGGTGTTGTTGGATCCGTGCTTCATCTACCTCGTCCGGTTGCAGCGTGCCCTCTTGTGCTTCACGAAGGATCTCTCGCACCGCGTCCACGATCTCCGTGCGGCCGCCATAGCTGAGGGCGACGGTGAGATGTAGTTTGTCGAGGTGGGCGGTTTCCTGTTCCGCGGTCCGGACCCATTGGAGGGCGGAGGCTGGGAGATCGTCGAGCCGACCGATCGTGCGAAACCGGACGCCCTGCTCTATGAGTTTTGTCCGTTCCGTTGACAGGTAGTATTCGAGCAAGCCCATGAGTGAGGAGATTTCCTGCGCGGGGCGGTTCCAGTTCTCTTGTGAGAAAGCATAAATTGTCAGGGCGTGGATGCCCAGTTCTAGGCAGACTGTGATCATCTCTCGAACGGACTGAATCCCTTCCCGATGACCAGCGATGCGAGGGAGGTGGCGGAGTTCTGCCCAGCGACCGTTGCCATCCATGATGATAGCGACATGCTTGGGTAAGAGGTCAGACTCGAGTTTCGCGGCCAGTTCTTCGATGGATAATTGGTCCATGCCCGATGATTCGTTCGTGCTCATGCGATGTAGCTGGTTACGATCCTTCTCTTGGATAAAATCTAGCGGAAGGCGAGCAAAGTCTACTGGTGAGGGGGAGGAAAGTCAAACGAATTTTCGTAAAAGTCCTGTAAAAGCGATGAGTTGGAAGAACTCGCATTGCGCCTGTGGAAATGAATCGGCTATACTCCGCTGTCCATCTGCATGCCAACTGTCGTGAGGATTCTCGAACCATGGGTGAACTTGTTCAGTTAGCGTCCTTTGGTTTAACCGAAGGCGAAGTGCTCTCGGCGCTCGGACGGGTTAAGGTCCGCGATATCGATTATGCCGATCTCTACTTTGAGTCCTGTGTGTCCGAGTCCGTTTCGATGGAGGAATCTCTCGTCAAACGAGCCACGAAGAGTGTGTCGCAGGGCGTGGGGGTGCGAGCCACGGCGGGGGAGAAAACCGGGTTTGCCTATTCTGATGAACTGACGAAAAAAGATCTCGAACTGGCAGCCGATACGGCTCGCTACATTGCCAATTCTCCGGCTGGAGCCCATGCGGTTCCTGCGCCTGTCCGTCAACGTCCCACGCGAGATCTCTATCCGGTCGAACGGGTACAGGTCGAAGTCGCCACAGCGGATCGCGTGTCCTTATTGAATGCGATTGATGCTGAGGCGCGACGATATGATCCGCGTATCAAGAACGTCATGGCCTCGTTTAACACGGAATATAAGGTGGTGGTGGTTGCCACCTCGGACGGCACGCTGATCGGGGATGTGCAGCCGCTTTCGCGACTGCAAGTCACCTGTATCGCCGAAGAGAACGGTCAACGGCAAGCTGGCTCATTCGGCGGGGGTGGCCGAGTCGGGTTTGAGTTCTATCACGAGGGCGATCGGCATTTACGGTTTGCGCGGGAAGCAGCCCGTGAAGCAATTCTCAACCTCTCTGCCGTGGACGCGCCAGCCGGTGTGATGCCGGTTGTGCTAGGCGGAGGCTGGCCGGGGATTTTGTTGCACGAAGCCATTGGCCATGGCCTGGAAGCGGACTTCAATCGCAAGAAAACATCTGCATTCTCGAGCCTCCTTGGTAAGCGGGTGGCGTCCGACGTCTGCACGATCGTCGATGATGGAACGTTGCCGGGCCGGCGGGGTTCGCTCAATATGGATGATGAAGGGACTCCGACCGGCCGCACCACGCTCATCGAGAACGGGATTCTGCGCGGCTACATCACCGATAAACTCAATGCTCGGCTGATGGGCATTCCCGTGACCGGTAACGGGCGGCGGGAAAGTTACCAAAGCGTGGTGCTGCCGCGCATGACGAATACCTTTATGTTAGCCGGGACCTCGGACCCGGAGGAGATCATCCGTTCAGTCGATCGCGGCCTGTATGCGGTGTCCTTCGGCGGCGGGCAGGTGGACATCACCAACGGCAAGTTCGTGTTTTCAGCCAGCGAGGCCTACTTGATCGAGGGGGGGAAGGTGACGAGGCCGGTCAAGGGCGCGACATTGATCGGCAGCGGACCGGAGATCCTCACCAAGGTCTCCATGGTCGGGCATGACCTCAAGCTTGATGAGGGTATTGGGACCTGCGGCAAGGACGGGCAGTCTGTCCCGGTGGGCGTCGGCCTGCCGACCATTCGCATCGACGAAATCACCGTGGGCGGGACACAGCGATGAACCAGCAGCTACAACAGCGCGACGGATACAGCCAGCTCGCTTTGGATCTGTTGGCCAAGGCGAAGCGCAGCGGAGCGACGGAAGCAGACATCATCATCGCCGACGGCGAAACCTTTTCGGTGCAAGTCCGGTTGGGCGCCGTCGATCGCCTCACCAAGGCGCGGGAAAAACATCTCGGCTTGCGTGTCTTTGTCGGGAAACGTTCTGCCAGTACCTCCACCTCTGACTTCTCAGCAGACTCCTTGAGTCAGCTCGTCGCCGAGACCTGTGTTTTGGCGAAGGCTGTCGTGGAAGATCCTGTGTCCGGTTTGCCGGCGGCGGATCAGATGGCGGGAGAGAGTCCAGATTTGGATCTCTACGACCCAACCAGGCTGAATACGGAGCAGCAGATCGACTTGGCTAAACGGGTCGAGGCTGCCGCCATGTCGACGGACACCCGCTTGACGAATTCTGAGGGGGGCGACTTCGATTCCTCGTCGGGGCGCGTCGTATTGGGCAACAGCCACGGATTCCTGGGGGAATACCAGAGTTCAAGTTTCTCCATATCGGTGTCCCCCGTGGCGACTGATCCGGAGACCGGGGCTATGCAGCGCGATTCCTGGTACGCCGTGCAACGGAAATTTGCCAAGCTGGACTCCCCTGAGGCGGTGGGCCTGGAAGCGGCGCGGCGGACCATTAGAAAACTTGGGGCGAGAAAAGTGGCCACCCAACGAGTGCCGGTCGTCTTCGATGCCGAAATGGCGGGAAGTCTCATGGGAAATCTCTGCGGCGCGGTGTCAGGCTATTCCCTCTACAAGGGCGCCTCGTTTCTGGCTGGCCAATTGGGCAAACCCCTGGCCCCTGAGTTCGTGACGGTGTATGACGATGGACGCGTGGTCGGAGGACTGGGCTCTCGCCCGTTTGATGGGGAAGGTCTGCCAACCAGGAAGACGACTGTGGTGGAACGGGGCGTCCTGAAGAGCTATCTGCTCGATACCTATTCCGGGAGGAAGCTCGGGATGGCTTCGACCGGGAACGCCTCGCGCAGTGTCGGTGAGAATCCGTCGGTCGGGCCTACGAACTTTTATCTCGCGGCAGGCACGAGGACGGCGCAAGAGATCATCAAGACGGTGAAGCAGGGCCTCTATGTCACGGACCTGATCGGGTTCGGCATTAATATGGTGACCGGTGACTATTCGCGTGGGGCCTCCGGCTTTTGGATTGAAGGGGGCGAGCTGGCCTACCCCGTGGAAGAGATTACGATTGCGGGTAATCTGAAAGACATGTTTGCGGGGATCGAGATGATCGGCAGCGATCTCGTGTTCCGCGGGCGCATTGCCAGTCCGAC
>Ga0209253_10001560_pt1 | contig 20142 bp, 18 predicted proteins | sample FrelakmetBRP12BR_FD_187145 | JGI IMG/M metagenome (GOLD analysis project Ga0209253, IMG submission 187145) | Freshwater lake sediment microbial communities from the University of Notre Dame, USA, for methane emissions studies - BRP12 BR (SPAdes)... | ecosystem: Environmental > Aquatic >... | reverse complement strand
GGGGTCGGAGAGCACGCGCTCGCCCGCCACGTACACCTTCACCTGGGTGCCGCTCACCGCGATGGCCACGTGCTGGATCCCGGACTTCACGGGGAGCTTTCCGTTGGCGTTGCTGGACTTGACTTGCGTCCCGGCGCTGGCGTGGATCGTCACCGCCTGCCCGCCATAGCCGGGCCACTTCGAGAACATCACCGCGAGGGGACCGCCGAGATCCATGTCGAACTCGATGGTGAAGTTCTTGGGCATGTCGCCCTTGATCTCGTAGCGAAGCCACGTTTGCGCCCAGCTCTGGTCCTTCACCTGGTAGCGGGACTTCAGGAAGCGGCGATCCCCGATCTGGACGACCTCGAGCGAGTTGCCGCCCCCGCCCTTGATGGTCCACTTCGCGGGGTACTCGCCCACGTCGGTGTCGGAGAAGTCGTCGAAGACCAGCACCTTGTCGCCCGGGACGAAGTCGTAGCGGTTGCCGTAGATCTCGGGAGCGGTACTTCCCGCCGCGCCCCCTGCCCCGGCCGGCGCGGCCGAGGCTCCCCCCTCGGCCTTGGCACCCTTCGCGGGTCCCTGTCCCTCCGCCTCGGCCGCAGGAGATGCCTCGGGCTGGGCCGCGGGCTTGGGCGGCGGTGGCTTCTTCGCGGCTTCGGCCGCCGCCTTCTCCGCAGCGTCGGCGCCCTTTCGGACCGCCTTGTCGAGGAAGCCTCCGAACTGCGCCCGCGCCGGAGACGCGGCGAGAGCCACCAGCACCAGCAACGCCAACCTGGATGACATGGAACCCCTCCCTCCAAACAGCCTAGACCATCCGCCACGCCCGGGGGAGTCGCGCGCGGGTTCCCGCCGAGCGGTCAGCCCGTCGGGGTGTCCCGTAGAGGTGGGCCTCCGGCGCCGGGCGCGAAGCCGGGCGCCCGTATCGCCTGCGGCCGGTGCGGCGGCGGGAGTATCGTTCCGCGCCATGCGAGACTGCTCCTACGACCACGTCCCCTTCCGCGTCGCCGAGATCGAGCACCGCTACGGCGCTCAGGTCCACGTCGTCGCCAACCCGCTGCTGCTGGGCCAGCTCGCCACCCTCTGCGCCAAGGCCACCCGCCAGCCGGCCATCAACCGGCTGGTGCGCCTCCTCTACGACGACCTCCTGCGGACGGTGATCGCCGCCGAGTTCCCGCGCCGCCGCGTCGCCGTGCCCTCCCGCATGATCGACTCGTCCCCGCGCGCCATCTTCGAGGGGGAGGTCATCGACCCCGACGTCCGCGCGGTCACCGTGAACATCGCCCGTGCCGGCGCGCTGCCCTCGCAGTGCGCCTACGACCTCCTGAACGAGACGCTCGACCCGGCGCTCGTCCGGCAGGACCACATCATCATGAGCCGCATGCTCGGGCCCCAGGAGGAGGTGGTGGGCGCCGGGATCGGCGGCATGAAGATCGGGGGCGACGTGGACGGGGCCTTCCTCCTCTTCCCCGACCCCATGGGGGCGACCGGCAGCTCGCTCTCCACGGCCATCGACACCTACAAGACCAAGGTCCCCGGCAGGCCGCGGCGCATCGTCAACGTCCACCTCATCGTGACGCCCGAGTACCTGAGAAACATGACCCGGGCCCACCCGGACGTCGCCGTCTACGCGCTGCGGCTCGACCGCGGCCTCTCGGCACCCGACGTCCTCGAGACCGTTCCTGGCACCCGCTGGGACGAGGAGCGCGGCCTCGACGACCACCAGTACATCGTCCCCGGCGGCGGCGGTTTCGGGGAGCTCCTCAACAACGCCTTCGTGTAGATGGGTGGGCGCCCGCCGGGTTCGCGGCGGCCGCTCGCGGCCCTACCGGTCCGGCTGGGTGTCGAGCCCCGCCAGGACGGGCACGAGCACGGTGGCGCCGACCATCGCGAGGAGGTGCCGGAGGGAAGGCGGGACGGACTGGAGCAGCGGGACCCGCTCATCGACGCCGGTGGCCCGCGCGCATTCGTTCCCCTGGTCAGGCGACGACGAAGTAGACGAGGAAGGCGGCCGCCGTCAGGTACATGAGCGGGTGGACCTCCCGGGAGCGGCCGGAGAGCGCCTTCAGGACCACCAGCGAGACGAAGCCGGCGCCGATGCCGTTGGTGATGCTGTAGGTGAAGGGCATCACGGTCAGCACCAGGAAGGCGGGGATGGCCTCGGTGGCGTCGCCCCAGGGGAGGCTCCCGACCTCGCGCATCATGAAGAACCCGACGAGCACCAGCACCGCGCCGGTGGCCTGGGGCGGCACCACGCCGGCCAGCGGCGAGATGAAGACGCAAGCCGCGAAGAGGAGGCCGGTCACCACCGAGGTGAGCCCGGTGCGGCCGCCGGCGGCCGCACCCGAGGCGCTCTCGATGTAGGTGGTGGCCGAGCTGGCGCCGGCCGCTCCGCCCGCCACCGCTGCCAGCGAGTCGACGAGCAGCACCGTCTGTGGCCGGGGGTAGTTGCCCGCGGCGTCGAGGTACTTCGCCTCCTGGCCGACGGCCACCACCGTACCCACCGTGTCGAAGAAGTCGGAGAGCATCAGCGAGAACACGATCAGGCCCGCCGGCCCCCATCCCATCACTTGCACGAAGGAGAAGCTGAACTGGCCGAGCTGGGAGAAGTCCGGCGCCGCGAAGATCGACCTCGGCAGCACGACCTCCCACGGCTTGAACCCGGCGGCGTCGCCCCATGCGGCCTTCGCCGCCACCGCCACCGCGGTGGCGGCGAGGATGCCGATGAGCAGGGCCCCCCTGGTGTTCCGCAGCACCAGCCAGCCGGTAAAGAGCAGGGTGAGGACGAAGAGCACGATGGGGAAGCCGCGCAGGTGGCCGCCCGTGCCCAGCGCCACCGGCACCGGGTCGGCGGAGCTGCGCGAGACGAAGCCCGCGTCCACGAACCCGATGATGGAGAGGAAGAGGCCGATGCCGATGCCGATGGCCTTCTTCATGGCCAGCGGGACCGCCTCGGCCACCGCCTTGCGGAAGCCGGAGAGGACGAGCAGCGTGACCGCCAGGCCCTCGGCGACCACCACGCCCATGGCCTGGGGCCAGGTGAGCCGGCTCGCCGCCACCAGCTGGAAGGCGACGACCGAGTTCAGCCCCATCCCCGCCGCCAGCGCCAGCGGGAGGTTGGCGAGGAGCCCCATCGCCAGCGTCATCACCGCGGCCACGAGCGCGGTCGAGGTGAGCAGCGCCGGGAAGGAGAGCTGGCGGCCCGCGGAATCGGCGAGCTTCCCCAGGATGGCCGGATTGACGAAGACGATGTAGGCCATGGTCATGAAGGTCGTGGCGCCGGCGATCACCTCGGTGCGGAGGTTGGTGCCGCGCTTCGAGAGCTCGAACCAGCGGTCGAGCCCTGCGGCGAGGCCGTTGCGTGCGGTCATGGACGGGGCTCCTTCGGTCTTCCGTGGCGCGGGGATCGGGCGCGGCTCAGTGGATCGTCCACTGCACCATCACCTTGGGGGGCGGAGACCGTCGTGTGGCTGGTCGTCCCCGGGTTCTCATGGGCGGGCAGGTACCGCTCCAGCCCGGGGTGTAGGGTGTTCGCCCTTCCCCCGAACGTCGCCAGCGCGTCCACGAGCATCTCCGGCTGTGTCGTCACGTCGAGCGCGCCGCCCTTGGCCGCGAACACGTCGAGGAAGCCCGTGAACACCAAGGGCACTGGCCCCTCCGCCCGCTCCGGGCGTCCTGGCCCAGCAGGCCGTCCTTGAAGTCCCAGCCGTAGAGCCACTGCGCGTTGCTGGTGGTGAAGCCGACGAAGGGCTTGTCCTCGACATGCGCGACGGCGGCGGTGGGCTTGCTCCGAGCTACTGCGGGCCCGACGCTGCCTTCTTCGCCGGCCGCTTCGACGGGGCTCTTCTCGCGGCGGCCTCGGCGGCGGCCGCCGCGCCGCCCTTCCCCGCGCCGCCCCTCGCCGAACCGGACCTCGCCGAACCGGACTTCGACGAGACGGACTTCCCCGGACCGGACCTCGCCCGGCCGCCCTTCGCCGCGGCGTCCTCGGCCGCCACCGCCCTCTTCCTGCCCCGGCCGGCCGCCGGCTTCCGCGCGCCACCCCGGGCGGCCCGCGCCTGCCCTTCCGGCGAGGCGATGTACTCGCGCCGCTGCGCGAGCAGCTCGGCGGCCCGCTCCGGCGTGAGGTCCCGCGGCTCGTCGCCGCGCCGGAGCGACGCGTTGGTCTCGCCATCGGTGACGTAGGGGCCGAAGCGCCCCTCCTTGAGGAGGATCTCCCCACCGGAGACCGGGTCCTTGCCAAAGGCGGCGAGCGGCGCCTTGGGCGGGCCGCGGCCGCGGAAGGTCTTCGGCTGCTTGAAGATCTCGAGCGCCTCCTCGAGCGTGATGGTGAGGAGCTTCTCCTCGTTCTCGGCGCCCAGGTTGCGGCTGTCGGTTCCCTTCGTCAGGTAGGGGCCGAACTTGCCGTTCTGGGCCACCACCTCCAGGCCCTCCGGCGTCCGCCCCACCGTCCGCGGCAGCGAGAGGAGCCGCAGCGCCTGCTCCAGGGTCACCGTCTCCGGTGCCATGGTGCGGAAGAGCGACTGGGTCTTGGGCTTCCCGTCACCGCCAGCCTCCCCGAGCTGGACGTACGGCCCGAATCGCCCCTGCTTCACGTAGACCGGGAGCCCGCTCGCCGGGTCGGTGCCGATGGGCTTGTCCCCCTTGGGCGCCGAGAGTAGCTGCAGGGCCTTCCCCACGGTCAGCTCGTCGGGCGCGAGCGACTCGGGAACCGAGACCGTGTCGTCGCCTCGCTTCAGGTACGGGCCGAACTTGCCGGGCTTGACCACGACGTCCATGCCCGCCGGGTCCTTGCCGATGGGGATGGAGTTGATGTCGGCGGCGTCGATGCGGCCGAGGTTCTCCTCCACCTCCTTCGCCAGGCCGGGGTGCTTTCCGTCGCCGAAGTAGAAGTCGCGGAGGAACCCGAGCTTCTCCCGCTCGCCGCCGGCGATCTGATCGAGGTCGTCCTCCATCTCGGCGGTGAAGGCCAGGTCCACGAACTCGGCGAAGTGCTTCTCCATCAGCGCCACCACCACGAAGGCTTCCCAGTTGGGTACGAGCGCTTGCCCCTTCTTCCAGACGTAGCGGGCCTGCAATGTGCCCATGATGCTGGCGTAGGTGGAGGGGCGGCCGATGCCGAGCTCCTCGAGCTTCTTCACCAGCGACGCCTCGGTGTACCGGGCCGGAGGGGAGGTGGTGTGCCCCTTCGCCTCCAGCGCCGCCACTGGGACCTCGGAGCCCTCGGCGAGCACCGGCAGGGGCGACTCCTGGTCGTCGAGGGCGGCGTCGGGGTCGTCGGCCCCCTCGACGTAGGCCCGCAGGTAGCCGGGGAAGAGGATGGTGCGCCCCGAGGCGGCGAAGTCGCAGCGCTCGCCGGCGCCGGTGACGGCCTCCAGCTCCAGCCGCACCGACTCGCCCTCGGCGTCGGCCATCTGGCTCGCCAGCGTCCGCTTCCAGACGAGCTCGTACAGCTTCAGCTCGGCCCCGGAGAGCTCGCCCCGGAGCTCGTCCGGCGTCCGGAAGGACTCGCCGGCGGGGCGGATCGCCTCGTGGGCCTCCTGGGCGTTCTTCACCTTCTTGGCGTACTGGCGCGGCCGGTCCGGCAGGAATCGGTCGCCGAAGAGCTTCGCCACCTGGGCGCGCGCCGCGGCGATGGCGGTCTCGGAGAGCGCCGTCGAGTCGGTGCGCATGTAGGTGACGTAGCCGCGCTCGTAGAGCCCCTGGGCGAGCCGCATGACCTGCTGCGCGGAGAGGCGGAGCTTGCGACCACCCTCCTGCTGCAGCGTGGAGGTCATGAAGGGGGGCTTCGGCGAGCTGCGGTGGGGCTTCTTCTCGACGGCGCGGACGCGAAACGGGCGCTCCTGCAGGCGCTCCGACAGCCCCTGCGCCGCCGCCTCGTCGAGCCACCGGGCGTTCGACGTCTCCTCCAGGGCCCCGGTCTCGCCGAAGTCCTTGCCGGTGGCGACCCGCCGTCCGTCCACCGCGGTCAGCGTGGACTCGAAGGCCGGAGCCGTGGGGTGCCTCGCCGCGAGGTCCCAGTAGCTCGCCGCACGGAAGCGCATCCGCTCGCGCTCGCGCTGGACGATGAGCCGGATGGCCGGCGACTGGACCCGTCCGGCGGACAGGCCGGTCTTCACCTTCCGCCACAGCACCGGGGAGACCTCGTAGCCGTAGAGCCGGTCCAGGGTGCGGCGCGCCTCCTGCGCGTCCACCAGCCCCATGTCGATGTCGCGCGAGTGGGCCACGGCCTCGGTGATGGCCTTGCGGGTGATCTCGTGGAACACCATGCGGCGCACCGGCACCGCGGGCTTCAGCTGCTCCCTCAGGTGCCAGGCGATGGCCTCGCCCTCGCGGTCCTCGTCGGTCGCCAGGAAGAGCGCGGAGGCCTCCTTCAGCGCGCCCTTCAGGTCGCGGATGACGTCCTTCTTCGTCACCTCGTAGGTGAGCTTGAAGTCGTCGTGCACGTCGACGCACAGCCCCTTGGAGGGCAGGTCGACGACGTGGCCCACCGACGCCATGACCTTGTAGTCCGTTCCGAGGAACTGACCGATGGTCTTGGCCTTTGCGGGCGACTCCACGATGACGAGCGGCTTCCGGGGCATGGGCGGCACCGATAAGCGGAAGAGGCGGGTGCCGTCAAGGACGCGGTCGCCGATCCCCTTCGCTCCGGGTGGCGTGTGGCGCCCCGGCGCAGCCCTGCCGCGGGCGCGGCGAGCCCGTGGCGAGCCTACTTCACGAGCATCTTCCGCATGCGAACGTGCGGGACGCCCTCTTCCAGGAAGGTGGGGGTCTCGGTCGCATAGCCGCGGTTCCGGTAGAAGGGCTCGGCCGGCAGCTGGGCGTGGACGGTGATCTCGCGCAGGCCCCGCAGCTCGGCCATCCGCTCCAGGTACTCGAGAACCGCCGCGCCCACACCCTTGCCGCGGACGTCGGCGGAGGTGGCCATGCGGCCGATCTGGCAGACCCGGTTGTCGACGCGGACCGCGCGCCCGGTGCCGACGCAGCGCCCCGCCTCGTCGAAGCAGACGACGTGGTCGGCGTTCAGGTCATTGGCGTCCCGGTCCAGCGGCCGCGGGACGCCCTGCTCCACCTCGAAGACCTGGCGCCGCAGCGTGAAGGCCAGGTCGCGGTCCGCGTCGGTGGATGCGAATCGAACGAGGTATGCCATGGCCTCCGTTCTACCCGAAGCGCGCCACGCTCTGCCAGCGCCACCGCCGACCTGGCCCCCGACGTCCGATGGCGCAGCGCGACAAACGGGTGCGGCGGGTCAGGCCCTCGCGGCCGGTCCGCCCCTCGCGGGCGCACCCCGAAGGCCGGGCGCCTCGCGCCCGGTCCTCGCCACGTACTCGACGTAGCCGCCGCCGTATGGCTGCACGCCCTCCGGCGTCAGCTCCAGCACCCGGTTCGACAGCGCGCCCAGGAAGCGCCGGTCGTGGGAGACGAAGAGCATCGTCCCCTCGTAGCCGGCAAGGGCCCGCACCAGCATCTCCCGCGTGGCGGCGTCGAGGTGGTTCGTCGGCTCGTCGAGGACCAGGAAGTTGGGCGGGTCGTACAGGAGCCTCGCGAGCACGAGCCTCGCCTTCTCTCCCCCGGAGAGGACCCGGCAGGACTTCTCGATCTCGTCGCCGGAGAAGCCGAAGCAGCCGGCCAGCGTTCGCAGCGACCCGACCGACGCGCGCGGGAAGGCGTCCACCAGCGTCTCCCAGACCGTCTTCTCCGGCGAGAGGAGCTCCATGGCGTGCTGGGCGAAGTAGCCCATCCTCACGCTGGCGCCGACCGCCACCACCCCCTGATCGGGCGTGGACTCGCCGGCCACCATCCTGAGCAGCGTCGACTTGCCGGCGCCATTCGCGCCGAGCACGCACCAGCGCTCGCCGCGCCGGACGAGCAGGTCGAGGCCGTCGTAGACCTGGCGGGAACCGTAGGCCTTGGCCACTCCCTGGAGCCTGGCCACGTCCTCGCCGGACCGGGGCGCGGCGCGGAACTCGAAGTCCACGACCTTCCGGACCTTGGGCGGCTCGACCTTCTCGATCTTGTCGAGCTTCTTCACGCGCGACTGGACCTGGGCGGCGTGCGAGGCCCGCGCCTTGAAGCGCTCGATGAAGGCCAGCTCCTTCTTCAGCATCGCCTGTTGCCGGTCGTACTGGGCCTGCTTGTGCCCCTCGGCAATGGCCCGCTCGCGCTCGTAGAAGTCGTAGTCGCCCGAGTAGGTGGTGAGCTCGCCGCCGTCGATCTCGATGACCTTGGCGACCACCCGGTTCAGGAACTCCCGGTCGTGGGAGGTCATCAGCAGGGCGCCGTCATAGGCGCGGAGGAACTCCTCGAGCCAGATGATGGATTCCAGGTCCAGGTGGTTCGAGGGCTCGTCGAGGAGCATCAGCTCGGGGCGCATCAGCAGGATGCGGGCGAGCGCCACCCGCATCTTCCAGCCCCCCGACAGGGCACCGACGTCCCCCTCCATCATGGCCGGGGAGAAGCCCAGGCCAGCGAGGATCTCGCGGGCGCGGGCGTCGAGCGCGTAGCCCCCGAGCTCGTCGAAGCGGTGCTGCACGTGGCCGAAGCGCTCGACGAGCGCCTCCATCTCGCCGGCCCGTGCGGGATCGGCGAGCGCGTGCTCCAGGTCGGCGAGCTCCGCGGCCACCGTCGAGACGGGCCCGGCACCGTCCATGGTCTCGGCCACCGCCGAGCGCCCCTTCATCTCCCCCACGTCCTGGCTGAAGTGGCCCACGGTGACGCCGCGGTCGATGGAGACCTGCCCCTCGTCCGGCTGCTCCTCGCGGGTGACGAGGCGAAACAGCGTGGACTTGCCGGCGCCGTTCGGGCCGACGAGACCCACCTTCTCGCCGCGGTTCACCACCGCCGACGCCTCGACGAAGAGGATCTGCCGCCCGTGCTGCATGGAGATGGAGTCGAAGCGGATCAAGGGCGCGCTTCCTAGCACGGGGCGGGTCCCGGCGCCAGGCGGCCTGGCGGACGCGCGCCCTCCGGGCGGGGTCCGGAGCCGATGGAGTGGCGAGCCCGCGGGCGGGCGGTTACGTGGCCGGCCATGAGTCCGGTCCTGACCCTCCTCCTTCTCCTCTCCCGTGCCCCCGGTGCCCCCATGACCGTTCACGACTTCCAGGTGAAGACCATCGACGGGCGGGAGGTCCCGCTCTCCCAGTTCAAGGGCAAGGCGCTGCTCATCGTCAACACCGCCTCGGAGTGCGGCTACACCCCGCAGTACAAGGCGCTGGAAGAGCTCTACCGGGCCTACCAGGCCAGGGGATTCGAGGTGCTCGCCTTCCCCTCCAACGACTTCGGCGGCCAGGAGCCGGGCTCGAACGCCGAGATCAAGAAGTTCTGCGAGATGAAGTACAAGACCACCTTCCCGCTCTTCGCCAAGGTGCAGGTGAAGGGCCCGGCGGCCGACCCGCTGTACCGCTACCTGACCGGACTTCCCGCCGTCGGCGGGGCCGTGACCTGGAACTTCAACAAGTTCCTGGTCGGCCCGGACGGGAAGGTCGTCGCCCACCTCTCCTCGGACGTCGACCCCATGTCCGCGGAGATGAAGAAGCAGCTCGAGGCCGTGCTTCCGAAGGGCTAGGGGGAGCTTGCCTGGCGCAGGCCGAGGGCCCGGGTGACGAAGGGACGCCAGCTCGACCTCTTCGGCGCGACCGGTCGACCGCCGCCGGCAGGCACGGGCGGTCCACCGCCGGACACCTCGGCCGCCGTCCGCCGCCCTCCGGCCGGACGCTCCCCGGCCGTGGGCCCGGCGCCGGCGCCGCCCGGGGCCGTGGCCTGGGCCGCGCGCCTGCCGAGAGGGCTGCGGCTCGGCACGTCGTCATGGTCCTTCCCGGGCTGGGCCGGCTTGGTCTACGACGTCCAGGCCCCCGAGCCGGTGCTCTCCCGCCAGGGGCTCGCCGCCTACGCCCGCCACCCGCTCTTGCGCACCGTCGGGCTCGACCGGACCTTCTACGCGCCCATGGGCATCGGAGACTACGCGCGCCATGCGGCGCAGGTGCCGACCGACTTCCGCTTCCTGGTGAAGGCGTCCCAGGGCTGCACCTTCCCCTCGGTGCGCGCGCCGGCGCCGGGTGGGAAGGACGCCTGGAAGCCCAACCCGCGCTTCCTCGACCCGGCGTTCGCCACCGACGCCGTGGTGCGGCCGGCCGTCGAGGGCCTGGGGGAACGCCTCGGCGTGCTGCTCTTCCAGTTCCCTCCGCTCCCGCGCCCCGCGATCCGTGATCCGGGCGCGCTGGCGGCGCGCCTCGGCGCCTTCCTCGCCGCGCTCCCCCGGGGGCCGCTCTATGCGGTCGAGATCCGCAACCGCGAGCTCCTCGTCCCCGCCTGGGCCGCCGCGCTGGAGGCCGCGGGCGCGGCCCACGCCTACCTCGTCCACCCCAGCATGCCGCCGGTGCTGGAGCAGGCCCAGCTGGTGCCCCTGGAGCGGCAACCGTCGCTGGTGGTTCGCTGGATGCTCGGCCATGGGCGGAGCTACGATGAGGCCAGGGACCTCTATGCGCCGTTCGACGCGCTGGCTGCCCCCGATCCCGAGAGCCGCCACCAGATCGCCCGGCTCTGCGAGCATGCCGCCCGCCTCGGCCGGGAGGGCGCGGTGGTCGTGAACAACAAGGCCGAAGGCTCGTCGCCGCTGTCGGTCCTGGAGCTGGCGCGCGTACTGGTCGCGCCGGGGCCGTGAGCGAGGCGGGCCCTGCGCGCCAGGGGCCCCTGCGTCAGTCTCCCTGGTAGAGCCCGTCGGCCACGGTCCCGAGCATCCCGGCCTCCATCGAACGCGCGTCGACCGGCGAGAGCGCCCGCTCCATGGCCGACGTCAGGACCCGGTGGTGCACGAGCGCGTCGAGCCGGTCGGACATGTACTGGAGCGGGTCGTCGCGGAACTGCCAGCCGAGCCGGTCGAACTGTGCGAGCGCCAGTGGCCCGGAGTAGGCGCGCAGCGTCCTCTCGCCGTCGGCGTTGAAGTAGTCCTCGAAGTAGCTCATGGCGAGCTCGCGCAGGCTCCGGTAGACCGGCTCGCGGAAGCGCAGCCCGACGAAGTTCGACTTCGCCACGGCGCCCCACCGGCCGTTCGCCTGGAAGAGGGCCAGCACGTGGTCGTCGTCGCGGACCGCCCACATGTCGAGGAGCCGCGGCGGGTGGCCGAGGCGCCGGAGCGCCGCGGCCGCGAAGATGGCGCCGTCGTAGCAGTTGGCGCGCCGCTCCGCCATGACGCGGCGCGGGCTGCCCGGGTCGTCCTCGGCTCGATAGGCGAGCGCGTCGACGTAGGCCTGGATGCGCGCCGGGGTGGAGAGCTTGCGGAGCTCGGCGAGCTCGCCGCTGGTCCAGCGTTCGGCCGCCGGGCGGCGCAGGCGCCTCGTCGAGGCTGTCATCGGGTGAAACCCTCCCGGCGGGGAGCCTACCCCGACAGCCGGACGGACGTACGGGCCCCGCGAGGTGGACGGCTAGGGACGGCCGTCTCCGGTCGCCGAGGCCAGCACCGGCTGTGCCGCCGGCCCGATCGCCCGCCGCAGGACCTTCTCCTCGCGCCGCACACGCCGCGCATAGGCGAGCAGGTGGTCCGGCACCTCGCCGACCGCCTGGACGTAGGAGGCCAGCCGGGTCGGCCCCGAGTTGTAGGCCACGAGCGCCAGGTCGGCGTCGCCGAAATGCCTCACCATGCGGGCGAAGTAGCGGATCCCCGCCCGGACGTTCATCACCGGCTCATGCGGGTCGTCGGTCGCGAAGCCGCCGCTGCGGGCCTCGCTCGCCAGCGTGGACGGGCGCAGCTGCATGAGCCCCAGCGCACCCCGGTTGGAGACGGCCCCGGGGTCCCAGCCCGACTCCACCTCGATGATGGCCAGGACCAGCACCGGATCGAGCCCGGTCGCCGCAGCCTCCTCGAGGATGGTCCGGGCGAGCCGCTCGGCGCCGGTCTCGCCCAGCGCCGGGACGCGCTCCGTCAGCTCGGCGACGACCCAGGCGCGCAGCGGAGCTCGCGGGTCCGGCGCCGCCGCCAGGGCCAGAGGCCCCGCCGGGGCGAGCCGCCCGGGGCGGGCGACGTCGGCCAGGCGCAGCGGGGCCGCTGCTGGCTGTGGCGCCGCTGCCAGCAGCAGCGCGCCCAGCCCGGCCCCGACACCCGGCATGCCCTTCCTCCGCACGCCGTACGTATAAGGGCTCCACCCCGCTTGCGGTATCACCCGGTCCGGGGCAGCCGTACCGTGAACGCGGCACACGGCCCGGGGCGCCCCACCCGGGGGCGCTCAGGGCCCGTCGAGCGCCGCCCGGTACTCCGCCAGCAGGTCGCGCCAGTCCTCGATGCCCACCGAGATGCGCACCAGCGCGTCGGACACGCCGTACCGCTCGAGCTCCTCGGGCGACATCTCGGAATGGGTCGTGCTCGCCGGATGGCAGGCCAGGCTCTCCACGCCGCCCAGGCTCACCGCGTTCTTGGTGATGCGGAGGCGGCGCAGGAAGTCGTAGGCCTCCTTCTTCCCACCCAGGAGCTCGAAGGCGAGGATGCCGCCCGGATAGCTGCACTGCGCGTCACGGATCCGGATCTGCTCCGGGTCGGTGAGCAGGCTCGGATAGTGGAGCCGGCCGATGCGCCGGTGGCCGGCCAGGCCCTCGGCGATGCGCTGGGCGTTCTTGCTCTGCCGGTTCATGCGAAGCCCGACGGTGGGGAGGCGCCCGTCGAGGAGCCAGCACTCGTCCGGCTGCAGGATGTTGCCGAGGATGGCCCGCGTGCCGCGGAGCTGGTCCACGAGTGCCCGGTCCTTCGCCAGCACCACCCCGCCGAGCATGTCGCTGAAGCCGCCCAGGTACTTGGTGGCCGAGTAGATCGCCAGGTCGGCGCCGAGCCGGAGCGGATGCTGGAACACCGGCCCCATGAAGGTGTTGTCCACTGCCACGAGCGGGCGGTCGGGATGGGCCCTGGCCGCCTCGGCGGCCGCCGCGATGTCGGTCATCGTGAGCGTCGGGTTGGCCGGCGTCTCGATGAAGACGAGCCGGAGGTTGCGCGCCGGCTCGATGGCCCGCCGCAGCGCCGCCGCGTCGCCCGCCGGCACCGGGATGCCGCGCATGCCGAGCGGCTCGAGCATCTGGTGCACGAGGTGCTGGGTGCCCCCGTAGAGCGGCGTCGTGTAGACGAAGCTCGCGCCCGGTGCGCAGTGAGTCAGGAAGACCGTGGAGATGGCGGCCATCCCCGAGTTGAAGACCGCCGCTGACTCGGCGCCGGCCTCGAGGGGGACGATCTGGTCCTCGAGGATCTCGGCATTGGGATGCGACAGGCGGGAGTAGATGAGGTCCACGCTCTCGCCCGGCTCCGCCCTTGCCTTGCCGAGCGCGATCGCGAAGGCCCGCTCGGCCGCCTCGGGGCTCGAGAAGACGTAGGTCGAGGAGCGGAACACGGCCGGCCGGGCCGACCCCACCGAGAGGCGCGGGTCGAACCCGCGGGTGAGCACGGCGGTGTGCGGACGGACGAGGTACGGGGGCCTTTCGCGAGGGGCGGCCATGGGATCCTCCTGGGCGCGCCCGGATCCGGGCGCCCGGGCGGCGAGCCGCCCGGCGGGCACGATAGCAGCCGCGCGGCTGGACCGCTGCCACGGCCGAGGCCCGCACGTCGGCGCCACCGCGGTGGGCATCGCGCCGGGACCGCCGCCAGCGGGCTCCCGGGAGGCCCCTCCCCGGGGCACTGTGGCGGGCGGGTTGCCACCCGTCCGCCATCCGCGGTAGAGCACGGCGCGTGAGCCTTCCCGAACCGCGACACTCCGCGTCGAACGTCTTCGAGCGCGGGCTCGCGCTGTTCCTCGTCGTCGCGCTGATCGTCGCCGCGCTGGCGGTCCTCGAGCCCTTCGCGCTGATCCTGCTCTGGGCCATCTTCCTCTCCATCACCTTCTGGCCGGTCCAGGTATGGCTCACCCACCACCTCGGGGGGCGCCACAGGCTGGCAGCGGCGCTGGTCGTCCTCCTGCTCGCGCTGGTGCTGGTCGCGCCGCTCACCATCGCGGCGCTGGCGGCCGTCCCCAGCGTGAAGTCGGTCTCGGAGCTGCTCGCCGACCCGTCGCGCTGGCAGATCCCGCCCCCGCCGACCTGGCTCTCTGGCATTCCCATCGTCGGCGACCAGATAGGGTCGATCTGGACCTCCGCCCAGAAGAACACCGCCGGCACCCTGGAGACCTACCGCGAGGGCCTGGCCGGTTCGGCGGGATGGGCGCTCGCCCGGGTGGTGGGCATCGGCCGCACGCTCGTGAAGCTCTTCCTCGCCGTGGCCATCACCTGGCCGATGCTGGCGGGCGGCTCGAAGGGGGCAGCGCTCCTCCACCGCTTCGCCGAACGGGTGGGGGGCGACCGGGCCGTGGGGCTCCTCCAGCAGGCGGGGCGCACCATCCGCGCGGTCTCGCTCGGCGTCATCGGAACCTCGCTCCTGGCCGCGGCGCTGCAGACGGCCGGCCTGTACGTCGCCGGCGTGCCCTACGCGGCGCTCCTGGGCGTGGTGAGCTTCGTGCTCGCCACCATGCAGATCGGCACCACGCCGGTGTGGCTCGGCGCCCTCCTCTGGCTCGTCCACGAGGGGCATACCGGCTGGGCGGCCTTCACGGCCATCTGGGGGCTTGCCCTGAACGCGCTCGTCGGCAACCTGCTCGGCCCATGGCTCATCAGCCGCGGCACGGGGCTTCCGCTGACCGTCATCTTCCTCGGCGTCCTCGGCGGCCTCCTCTCCTGGGGCTTCGTGGGCGTCTTCCTCGGGCCGACGCTGCTCGGCGTCGGATGGACGCTGCTCCGCGCCTGGCTCGGCTCCGAGCCCCCGGAGCCCGCTCGATGACCAGGGTGCGATGAGCCCGCCCGCGGGGCGGCGCCCGACCCGACCTCTCGCCGAGCTGCAGCAGTTCGTACGCGACCGCACCACGCTCGAGCCGGTCCCGCTCGCGCCGGAGATCGTCGTCCACCAGGCCACCGAGATGACGCCGCTGTGGCGTGCCACCGCGGCCGAGCTGTGCGACTGGGACGACTCGCCCTTCTGGGCCTTCCCCTGGGCGGGCGGGCAGGCGCTCTGCCGCTTCGTCCTCGACCATCCCGACCTGGTCCACGGTCGCACGGTCCTCGACTTCGGCACCGGCAGCGGGCTGGTGGCCATCGCCGCGGCGCGCGCCGGAGCGGCGCAGGTGGAGGCCTTCGACCTCGACCCGTTCTGCGAGGCGGCCGTGCGGCTCAACGCGGAGGCGAACGGTGTCGCCATCGAGTTCCACGCCCGCTCGCCGCTCGGCGAGCCCCGGCCAGGCGTGGGCTTGGTGCTGGCCGGCGACGTCTTCTACGAGCGGGCGCTGGCCGCCGGCTTCCTGGCCTGGGCCCGGGAGCTCGGCGCCTCGGGCGTGCCGTCGATCGCCGGCGACCCGGGGCGGATCTACTCACCCCAGGGACTCCCGGAGCTCGCCGTCTACGACGTTCCGACGCCGCTGGAGCTGGAGGACCGGCCGGTCCGGCGCACGCGCGTCCTCCTGGCGGCCGGCCCGCCGCCCGCCCTGAGCCGCACCGTCAGCGGAGGAGCGGGGGCAGCTTCTTGATCCAGGGGCGGTCGGCCTCGAGCTGGGCGGCCACCCGGAGGAGCGTCGCCTCGTCGCCGAAGCGGGCCACGAGCTGGACGCCGATGGGAAGCCCGTCCTTCGTCCAGGCGAGTGGCACCGACGCGGCCGGCTGCCCCGTCTGGTTGAAGAGCATCGTGTTGCCGGTGGCCTCGAAGGCGCGGTTGCCCACCTCGCGCATGAGCGTGTCGATGAGCCGCTTCGCCGGCAGCCGGGTGACCGCGAAGACCTCCAGCCTTTCCCACGGACGCAGCGAGAAGGCCCCGATCCTCGCCGGGGGGTGCGCCATGGTCGCGTCCACGAACAGGTCGTAGCGCTCGAAGAAGCCGGCGACCTGTCGCGAAGCCCGCTGCAGCGTGGCGATGGCCGCGGCGACGGCATCGGCCGGGAGGTGGCGGCCCGCGGCCGCGAGCCCGGCGGTCTCGGGCTCGAGCTTGGCCAGGTCCAGCCGCCTGCCGGTGGCCTGCGCGGCGAACTCCAGCTCGGCGCGGGTATGGGCTGCCACGACCACCAGGTAGGCGCGGACGAGCTCGTCGCGCGGGAACGGCGGGCGCGTCTCCACCACCTCGTGCCCGAGTCCGGCCAGCCGCCGGGCGGCATCCCGTACCGCCTGGGCGCACTCCGGGTGGATGGTGTGCCCGAAGAGCGACCCGGCGTCGAAGGCCACCCTCAGGCGGCCGGGCGGCGCGCCGACCTCGTCCCGGAAAGGGCGCGCCGGCGGCGGCGCCACGTAGGGGTCGCCCGGGACGTTCCCGGCCACGGCGTCGAGGACCGCGGCGCTGTCGCGCACCGTGCGGGTGATGGCGTGCTCCTGGACGAAGCCGGCCCACAGGTCGCCGTGCGCCGGCGAGAAGCTCGTCCGCGCGCGGGTGGGCTTCAGGCCGAAGAGGCCGCACGCCGACGCCGGGATCCGGATCGACCCGCCTCCGTCGTTTCCGTGGGCCACCGGCACCATCCGGGCCGCCACCGCCGCGGCCGAGCCGCCCGACGAGCCGCCGGGCGTGTGGGCCAGGCTCCAGGGGTTGCGCGTCGGGCCGCGCAGGGCGGGCTCGGTCACCGGCAGGAGCCCCAGCTCCGGCGTGTTGGTCTGGCCGAAGATCACGAATCCGGCGGCACGGAACCGCCGGACGATCTCCGAGTCGAACGGGGCCACGAACCCCTCGAGCAGGCGGCAGGAGGCCGTCATCGGCTGCCCCTCGACCATGGCCCCGAGGTCCTTGGTGAGGAACGGCACTCCGCGAAACGGCCCGGCCGGGACGATCCCCTGGGCCCGCCGCCGGGCCTCCACCTCGAAACGGTGGATGACCGCGTTCAGCGCCGGGTTCCGAGCGTCGACCCGCTCGAGGGCGGCCTCGAGGAGATCGGCCGGTGTCACCTCGCCGCGCGCCACCAGCGCGGCCAGACCCGTCGCATCGAGCGCGTCATACTCGGGGATCCTCATGCACCGTTCCTGGGAACCATAGAGCACGCCGCCGGGTTGGGCGCGATGCCCCGGCGGGGTGTGGAACGGAAGGGGCCGGCCGGCAGTCGGTGGATCTTGGCTCGCGCGCGGACGGGCGTCACCTCCGTGTCGATCGCGGTCAGCCCATGCGCCGCCCGGACACCGCGCCATCGACCACTTCCCCGAAGGCCTCGAGCATCCGGTAGGTGAGCCCCCAGATGACGAGCCCGCCGATGCGCAGGCTGGGCAGCCGCAGGGTCGCGCCCTCGTGCTGGTAGTCGAAAGGGGCCTGGTGGGACGGGTCGAAGAGCTCCGCGAGCGGCAGCCAGTGGACGCTCGCCACCTCTGCGGAGAGCCGGGGCGGCTCCCCCCCCGGATGGCGGCCGGGCGATGGCTCCGCTCCCAGGCCGAACACGAAGGGCTGGATGGAGAGGCCCATGGCGCGGCCGCGGCCGATGGCCTGGATCTCGTCGAGCCCGCCGAGCAGCTCGGCCCCGCGCGCGAGGTCCAGCCCCACCTCCTCGGCCGTCTCCCGGACGGCCGTGGCGAGCAGGGGCTCGCCGAGCTCGGCCCGTCCGCCAGGGAAGGCCACCTGCCCGGACCAGGGGTCGTCGCTTCGCTCGGCGCGCCGGATGAAGAGGGCCTCGAGCCCGGGCCGCGCCTCCCGGAGCACGAGCGCCACCGCGGCCTGGCGCGGCAGCGGCTCCAGCAGCCGCGCCGGCGGAGCGGCGGCGAGCGCACGGCGCACGTCCTCGAGGGTGAAGGAGCCCACCGATCGGATCCTATGCGACACCGGGCGACGCGCCCTGCTATCTCTGTCCTTCAGCGCCGGGGCCCCGGGCCCCGCCGCCGCGGAGGAACGCCATGGACCTGCTCCTCGCCCTCGTCGCCTTCCTGGCCGGCGCCGGTCTCGCCCCGCAGGCCGCCGGCAACGGGGCCATGGCGGAGGCCACCGGCCGCGCCGAGTGGGCCGCCCTGGTGAACTTCGCGGTGGGTCTCGCGGCTCTCGTCGCCTGGGCCGGGGCGATGCGCTTCGCCTGGCCCGGGCTCCCGGCCTTCGCGCGGGCCCCGTGGTGGGGTTGGACCGGCGGCTTCCTCGGCGCCTTCTACGTGGCGGCAGTGGCCTTCCTGGCGCCGCGACTGGGCGTCGCCACCACCCTCTCGATGGCCGTCGCCGGCCAGACGCTGGCCGCGCTCGTGCTCGATCGGCTCGGGGTCATGGGCCTGGCCTCCCGGCCGCTCACGTCGCCGCGACTGCTCGGCGCGGCGCTGCTGGTCGCCGGGGTGCTCCTCATCCGGAGGTCCTAGGCCCGGCCGGCCCAGGCCGCGGGCCGGGCCAGCCGGCGCGAGCGGCCACCGCCTCGGCGAGGGCCACGAGCCGGTGCGCCGCCTCGACGTGGAGCGCCTCGACGAGCCGCCCGTCCACCACCACCACGCCCTGCCCGGCCGCCTCGGCGACGGCGTGGGCGGCGATGACGCGACGGGCCTGCGCCACCTCCCCCGCGGCCGGGGCGAAGACGCGGTTGGCAGCCTCGACGGTGCGCGGGTGGACGAGGGTCTTGCCGTCGAAGCCCAGGTCGCGCCCCTGGACGCAGGCGGCCTCGAACCCCGCGTCGTCGGCGAGATCGAGGTGCACGCCGTCGAGCACCGCCAGGCCGTTGGCCCGGGCGGCGAGGACCATGAGCGAGAGCGCGGTGAGGACCTCGCTCCTCCCCGGCGTGTGGCGGGCGCGGAGGTCCTTCACCAGGTCGGACGTGCCGGCCACGAGACAGGCGAGGCGGGGTGTCGCCGCGGCGATCTCGGCGGCGGCGAGCACCCCGCGCGGCGTCTCCACCATCGCCCAGAGGGCCAGCTCCGCCGGCGCACCAGCGGCCTCGAGCCCCCGCTCCGCCTCGCGAACCCCACCGGCGGACTCCACCTTGGGGAGCAGGACGGCGTCGGCACCCGAGCGGGCCGCGGCGGCGAGGTCGGCCCCGATCCACGGCGTGCCCGGCCCGTTCACCCGCACCACCCGCTCGCGCGGGGCGTGGCCGCCGTTCGCCAGGTCCTGCACGACCGCGCGGCGCGCCTCCTCCTTCGCGGCCGGGGCAACCGCGTCCTCCAGGTCGAGGATCAGCACGTCGGCGGGGACCGAGCGCGCCTTGGCCAGCGCCCTGGCGTTGGAGCCGGGCACGTAGAGGGCGCTGCGGCGGGGGCGGACGGGGGCCATCCGTGAACCTCCGGCGCGCGATGCTGCCAGAGCACCCGGTCTGGCGCCAGCAGGCGTCCGCGCCACTTTGGCCTCCACACGTCCGGAGACATGTGCTAGGTGAGCAGGCCTCGGATGACGCGGCGCTCCGACGCTGGGCCCTCGGGGCCCGAAACGGCCAGGGCGGCCGGGCGGCGGGGCCCGGCGACGGGCGCCGCGCCGCACCCGATCCACCGCCGGACCCCGCGCGAACGGCCAGCCTCCCGGAGGCGCACCTCCGACGACCCGCCCGCCGCCGCCAGCCTCGACCCGGTCCTCCTCTTCCTCCGCAGCCTCTGGGAGGTCGACCACGGGCTCGCGCGCGCCTCGCGGGCCATGCAGTCCCGCACAGGGGTCACCGGACCGCAGCGGCTCGTGCTGCGCATCGTCGCCCAGTCGCCCGGCATCTCCGCCGGCGACCTCGCTCGGGTGATGCACCTGCACCCGAGCTCGCTCACCGGGGTCCTGCGCCGGCTCGTGCAGCGCGGTCTGCTGCGCCGCCGGGTGCATCCGGGAGACTCCCGCCGCGCCGTCCTCACCGTCACCCTCCGGGGGCGGGTGGCGGCGCGCCCGTCGGCGACCTCGGTGGAGGGACGGGTGCGCCGCGCGCTGGACGGCCTTCCGCGCTCGCAGGTCGACGCCGCCCAGGACCTGCTGGCCGCACTGGCGGCGTCCCTCGGGCACCGGTAGGCGCGGGAGCGTCCGGCCCGGCCCGGGCGCTCAGCCGTCCCGGGCCAGCCTCCGCAGCGCCGCGTTCCAGAGCCTCGCCTCGCGCGGCGAAAGCCGCGCGCGGCGCAGCGTCGCCGCGAGGTCGCGGACCGCGTGGCGCTCCGGGCCGGCGAGGAACCGCCCGCGCCGCAGGGCCACGCGCAGCCACTCCTCGAGGCCGCGCAGCTCGGCGTCGCTGGCCGCGACCGCGGGCGGGGAGGCCATCCCGGCGGCGGGCGCGGGCGCCGTCC
>Ga0209253_10001559_pt1 | contig 20151 bp, 19 predicted proteins | sample FrelakmetBRP12BR_FD_187145 | JGI IMG/M metagenome (GOLD analysis project Ga0209253, IMG submission 187145) | Freshwater lake sediment microbial communities from the University of Notre Dame, USA, for methane emissions studies - BRP12 BR (SPAdes)... | ecosystem: Environmental > Aquatic >... | reverse complement strand
GAGCGGCCGCTCCCCCGGGCCGCCGGCCGCGAGCGCCGCTTCCAGCGTCGCGCGCGCAGTGGGATCGGGGGCCGGGAACGCGGCCGCGAGATAGTCGCGATAGGCGGCGAACACCTCGCGCGCCTGGCCCCAGGCGCCGGCCACCGCGAGCGCCTCGCAGCCGCGCGGAACGGTGCGCTCGATGTACTCGCGACTCGCGTACGCGTATCCGCCGGCGGCATCGCAGCGCAGGCCCTCCCGCGCCAGCTCCACATAGGTGCGCGCCGCGTCCGCGAGCGCGCCCTGCGCCAACGCGAGGTTGGCGTCGTTGATGCGCGCCGGCCAGACGAGCGAGCTCGCCTCGAGGAAGAAGATCGCGCCGAAGTTCCCGCATTCGACGCCGATGTCCCGCGCCCCTTGGTAGAACCGCCGAGCCACCGGCAGGTCGCCGCGGTGCTGTGCAATGCCGCCGAGCGCAAAGTAGAGACTGGGCAGGAAGTACGGCGCCACCCGGCCGAAATCGACGAGCGCCGTGCAGCCGCGGAGTTTCGACCCCATCGCAACCGGATCCAGGATGTCCGGGCCGTAGGCAGCCGCGAGCGCCGCCACCAACGCGTCCGCTTTGGGGGACGCTTCGGTGGCGCGCCCCAGATTGACGAGGTCGCGGACACAGCGATACGCATAGCCCTGCCAGAGCGGCGACGCGGGATCAAGCCGCTGCAGCGCCTGCTCGAGGTAGGCGAAATAGGGCGGCCGCATGCGTTCCGGCGCGAGATCGAGCACCCGCGGCGTCCGCGCCGCCCACAGCATCTGCCGTTCGCCGAAGACGCGTACCTCTACGTGCGCGAAACCCGCTCCACGCGCAGCGTCCTCGAACGCGCGCGGCGAAAGAAGGAAGCCGTGAAAGCCGGGCGCAAGGGCCGCCAGCAGCGTGGGCGTCGCGTTCGCCGACGTAACGTACTCCATGCTGGGCGTCGTCAGCACGAGCACGCCGTCGTCGGCGACGAACGGCGCGAGCAGCGCAACGAAGGCGCGCGGATCGGGAACGTGCTCGATGACCTCGGATGCGTAGACGATGTCGAAGCGCCGCCCCGCGAGCGCGGCGCAATCCTGCAGAAGCTCGCGATGGACCTCGATCCCGAGCATCCGCGCGCCGATCGCCCCGTAGTCCGCGAGCTCGACGCCGACGGCTTCGGCGCCGGTCTGTCGCCGCCAGAAGTCGACGAGGAAGCCGAAGCCGCAACCGATGTCGAGGAGCGTCCGCGGGCCCGGCGCGACATCGGCCAGCACGGGCCAGATCGTCTCCCAGACACCGCCACCCACCTCGACGTAGAAGCGCCAGAAATCGTCGCGATCCTGGTTGAGGTCGCTGAAGTCGGTGATCCCGGGCGGATCGTAGAAGCCGCTCGCGCACCCGGCGCAACGGATCAGCGTCAGCGCCTGATGCGGCGGTGCGAGCGAAGGGACGCCGACGACCGGCGCGTGCGGGCCGTCGTGTCCACATACCGGACAGCGAACGGCAACGCGGAGGCCTCCGCGCGGGTCGGCCCAGACCAGATCGTCCACCCCGACGGCCCGAATCATTGCGCCTCCACGTCGGTCGCCAGGCGCACGAGCTGGCGCAGCATCGGCACCTCGAGGGTTCCGGCGAGGCCGCCTTCGAGCACCGCCACGGCGAAATCCGTGCCCCACGCGCGAACCGAGGGGGCAAACGGGTTGGGCGGCACGTCGTTTCCGGCCGCCTGTGCGAGGTAGTCACTCATGAACACATCCGCCTCCTCCCGCGGCTTCGTCGCCGACTCGGTGATCGTGTTGCTGCCGTGCAGCCGGTACCGGTAGAGATGGTCCCGGACGAAGACGGGCTCGTCGCGCCAGAGGGCGCGCAGCGCGAAGTCCCAATCGTGGTTGTAGCGAAGGTCGCGAAAACCGCCAAGCGACTCGCAGAGCGCACGGGAAAAGAAGAGGTTGCCAGTCGACACTGCAACGTTTCCGGAGAGGAGTGCGAAGCCGGTCGAACGCGCAAACGGTATTGCCGCTATCGCGCATGACAGCGTGTAGGCCCTGGCATCGCGCAGCGTGTCGATCGCCGTGCCGGCGGCATCGACGAAGTCCACCGCCGAGAAGCCCCATCCCCTTCCCGCGCCCGCGATCGACCGCACCATCGTCGCGATGCGCTCGGGTGCGAAGGCGTCGTCCGAATTGAGGACGTTGAGGAATGGCGCGGACGTCCGCGCAATGCCTTCGTTGATCGTCGCCGCGGCACCGCGGTTCTCCCGCGCGATCATCTGATGGGGAAACGGCGAACGCTCGAGCGCACGGCGCGCGGCATGGGCCGTGGCATCGCTCGATCCGTCGTCGATGACGACGATCTCGATGTCGCGGTAGGTCTGCACGAACACGGATTCGAGCGCCGCTGCGACGTAGCGCTCGTGGTTGTGCGCCGGGATCACGACGGCGACCCGCGGCGCGACCGTCGATGTCGGCGCCACGCGCGACGCCTGCCACGCGCGGTACTCGCGCTGCCGCGCCTCGAGCGCAAGGCGGTCGACCCTTTGGTTCGCACGCGCCACGACCAGTCCGAGGTTGTGCCGATAGGCCCGGTACCGCCACCCGGTGAGATCGAGCGCGCGCAGGATCAGAGCCCTCGCCTCCTCGTAGTCCTGCCGCTCGTAGCGGATCACGCCCAGCATGTGCAGCGCATCGGCAGCGTCCGGCGACAGCACCAACGCGTCGCGATAGAGGCGCTCCGCCTCGTCGAAACGGCGCGCCTCCTGCGCGGCCAGCGCGGCCTGCATGACCCGCTGCGCTTCGACCGCCGGTTCGCGCGCCGCCAACGCGCCGGCGTCGCTCCCCGGGCTGCCGCAGCAGTGCTTGTAGCGCTTGCCGCTGCCGCAGGGACAGGGGTCGTTGCGGCCGACGGCGGTCATCGCTCGCGTCCGGCACCGTCAGCAGGATGACCCCGGTGCAGCGCCGGCGCCACTGTCAGACCGGAGCGCGCCGCGGCCCGCTCAGCGGTTGGCATGGATGGTCGCGATTTCCTGCCAGCGGCGCACCGATGCGCGCTGGCTGAAGTTGCGCTCGACGTCGGCCCTGGCGTTGGCGGCGAGCGAGCGCCGCTCGTCCGGCGACTCGATGAGTCGCTCGAGCGCCGCGACCCAGGCATCGGCGCCGTTGTCGACGAGCAGCCCGGTGCGGCCATCGGCAACGTCGTCGGTGTAGGGCGCGACCCTGCTGTAGACGCCGGCGATGCCGCAGCCGCCGTACTCGCGGTACTTGACACTCGTCTTGCAGGCATCGAAGGCGCTGCCCAGCAGCGGCGCCAGACCGATGTCCCACCGGCGCGACACCTTGAACTCGAGATACCGGTCGTAATCGGGAACGTTCCGGAACAGCGTCACCCCCGGGACGTCGGCCACGCCGTCGGGCATCCAGCCGACGAACTCGAACACCACGCGACCCGGATAGCGCTGCGCAATGCGGCGGACGACCGGCTCGAGCAGCGGCGCAACGCCCGGCCGGCGGCTCGTCGGATAACCGATTCGGACGACGTCGCCGTCCACGGCCCGGCGGCCCGCTGATTGCAGCAGCGCATTCGCCTTGTCGGTGTCGAAAGGCGGGTTCAGATACTCGACGCGGGTCTGCGGCAGGCGGGCCCGGATGGCCTCGCCCAGCCGTTTCGACCAGACCACCGTCGCGCGGGACCCCCGCACGAACGTGTCGAGTGTCTCGACGACCGCCGGGTGGCCGTAGAACGCGGCGAGATGCGGGTCGACGTCGGGGGTCAGCGCCCAGAAGTTGTCGTCGAGCAGATAGAGATATCCGACGTCGCGCACGGCCAGGTAATGCGGCAGCCACGCGTGCGACGGCATGCAGAAGCGCGAGAACGCGACGTGCGGCCGGGCGACGTCGGTGCCGAAGAGCGTCTCGGCGTAACGGGTCTCGACGCTGCCGTGCGCCGCCCGCAGAACCCGCGCGAACAGTTGCGTCGTCGGGATATCGCCGTCGGCGATCAGCAGCGGAGGCAGGGGCATCGTGGGCGACGTCGTGGATGCAGTGGCCGCGATCGGCGGGCGTGCGCCCGGCTCGCGTCAGTACGACCCCGGCGTCGCGAAATTCTCGAACCGCGTGTACTCGCCCAGGAACGTGAGGCGCACCGTGCCGATCGGACCGTTGCGCTGCTTGCCGACGATGACCTCGGCGACCCCCTTGTCCTGCGTGTCGGGGTTGTACACCTCGTCGCGGTAGATGAACAGGATCACGTCCGCGTCCTGCTCGATCGCGCCGGACTCGCGCAGGTCCGACATCACCGGCCGCTTGTTCGGGCGCTGCTCGAGCGAGCGGTTCAACTGCGACAGCGCGACGACCGGAACCTTGAGCTCCTTGGCGAGCGACTTCATCGCGCGCGAGATCTCCGAGATCTCGGTCGCGCGGTTCTCGCCCTGCGACGACGCCTGCATCAGCTGCAGGTAGTCGACGATGACGAGGCCGAGCTTGCCGTAGGTCTTCGTCAGCCGCCGGGCGCGCGAGCGCACCTCGATTGCGTTCAGCGCCGGCGTCTCGTCGATCAGGATCGGCGCCTCCGACAGCCGGCCGAGCGCGGAGGAGAGCTTTTCCCAGTCCTCGGCCGCGAGCCGCCCCGTGCGCAGCTTGTGCTGGTCGAGGCGACCGACGGAGCCGATCAGGCGCAGCGCGAGCTGCGTCGCACCCATTTCCATCGAAAAGACGGCGACGGGCATCTTCGTGTTGAGCGCCACGTGCTCGCCGATGTTGAGCGCGAGGCTCGTCTTGCCCATCGACGGGCGGCCGGCGATGATCACGAGGTCGCCCGGCTGGAACCCGGACGTCATCCGGTCGAGGTCGGAATAGCCGGTCGGCACGCCGGTGACGTCCGACGGGTCGTCGCGGTTGTAGAGCGTCTCGATGCGCTCGACGACGCCCGCGAGCAGCTTGCCGATCTCCGCGAACTGCTGGGCTCCGCGCTCGCCCTGCTCGGCGATGTGCAGCACCTTCGCTTCCGCCTGGTCGAGGATTTCCTTGGCGCTGCGGCCGAGCGGGTTGTACGCGGAGTCGGCGATGTCGCCGGCCGTCGCGGCCAGCTGCCGCAGGATCGAGCGGTCGCGGACGATCTGCGCGTAGTGGCGGATGTTCGCGGCGGTGGGCACGTTCTGCACCAGCGCGCCGAGATACGCGAGGCCGCCGACGTAGTCGAGCTTCTGCGCCGACGCCAGCGACTCGGAGACCGTCACCACGTCGGCCGGCTTGCCGTCGGTGACGAGCTTGACGACGTGCGCGAAGATCAGCCGGTGCGCGTCGCTGTAGAAGTCGGCGTCGGCGACGATGTCGCCGACCTTGTCGACGGCATCGTTGTCGAGCAGGAGGCCGCCCAGCACCGACTGCTCGGCCTCCAGCGAATGTGGCGGCAGCTTGAGGTTCTCGAACTGCGGATCGTCGGGCATCGAACGGGGTCGCGTCCCGTTGGGCGGGTGTCCGTTCAGCCCGAGACCGTTTCGCCGATCACGCTGACCGTGATGTTCGCCGTCACGTCGAGGTAGAGCGCGACGACCAGCGGGAAATCGCCGACGCGCTTCAGCGGTCCATCGGGCATCCGGATCGCGGCCTTCTCGACCGTGACGCCCTGGGCCTTCAGCGCTTCGACGATGTCGACGTTGGTGACGGAGCCGAACAGCCGGCCGTCGACGCCGGCCTTCTGCGTGATCCGCACCGCCATGCCCTCGAGCTTCGCCGCCTGTTCCTGCGCGGAAGTGAGCTTCTGCGCGGCGACTTGCTCGAGCTCGGCGCGCTTTTCCTCGAGCATCTTGATGTTGTCCGGCGTGGCGCGCTTCGCCTTTCCCTGCGGGATCAGGTAATTGCGCGCATAGCCTTGCTTGACCTTGACGACGTCGCCGAGGTCGCCGACGTTGACCACTTTTTCGAGCAGGATGATTTGCATCGCGGCCTCCGCGTCAGTGCAGGTCGGTGTACGGCAACAGCGCGAGGAACCGGGCGCGCTTGATCGCCGTCGACAGCTGGCGCTGGTAGCGCGCCTTGGTGCCGGTGATCCGCGCCGGCATGATCTTGCCGTTCTCCTGGATGAAGTCCTTGAGGACCTCGATGTCCTTGTAGTCGATGGTCTTCACGCCTTCGGCGGTGAAGCGGCAGAACTTCTTGCGCTTGAACAGGGCGTTCCCGCGCTCGCGCTTCTTGCCATCCTTCTTCTTGCCAAATCTTCCGGTGGGACGGGGCATGTCAGTTTCCTTCCGATGCGTTGTCTAGCGTTTCGAATTCGTTGACGTGGAACGCGACGGTGATTCCGGTGCGGTAGCGCCGCGCCACGAACCCCTTGCAGCGCAGCGTCGCTCCTGTCGGCACCGCCGCCAGCGCGATCGCCGGTTTCCCGAACGCCACCGCCGCGAGCTCGCAGTCGACTTTCCGCTCGCCGCCGGCCTCGGGCTGGATCGACGCGTGCTTCAGCACGCATTCCAGCGCCGGAATCCCGGCGGGCGTGTAGCGGAGGTCGCCGCGTTCAGCGAGCGTGGCGTCGAGCGTCAGCCGGTTCGCGCCGGGCACCGGGCACTTTCGTGATTCGGCTCTGCGCCTGTCGCGCTCGTCGCTGGCGGTGGGTCGCTCCCGGACTACGCCGTCGTCGCGGGCGCCGCGGGTGCAGCCTCCGCGGGCGGAGCCGCCGCCGGCGCCTCTGCCACGGGCCGCGGGCCGCGGTCGCCACGATCACCGCGGTCGCCACGATCACCGCGGTCGCCACGATCACCACGGTCGCCACGATCGCCGCGGTCGCCATCGCGCGCGCTCCGCGGCTTCTCTTCCCGCATCATCGGCGACGGCGCCAGCACCGCTTCGTCCATCGCCACGGTCAGATGGCGAAGCACGGCGTCGTTGAACTTGAACGCGTGCTCGAGCTCGTCCAGCGTCTCCTGGTCGATCTCGATGTTCATCATCACGTAGTGCGCCTTGTGGACCTTGGCGATCGGATACGCGAGCTGCCGCCGGCCCCAGTCCTCGAGCCGGTGGATCCGGCCGTTCTTGCCGGCGATGGTCGTGCGGTAGCGCTCGATCATCGCGGGGACCTGCTCGCTCTGATCGGGGTGCACGATGAAAACGACTTCGTAGTGACGCATGCAGAGCACTCCTTCTGGTCGTGATGGGACGGACTGCCGCGAGCGGCGCCGCCGGGCGGCCTCCCCCGTCTGCAAGGGGTGAGGCAAGGGAACCGTGGATGGTAACCGGTTTCTCTCTCCAAAACAAGTGGATAGCGGCCCCCTGCGGGCGCCCGGCGTCGGGGGAGGCCGCCTCAGCGCGGCGCCTCGCGCTCCGCCTTCGGGAGCGCCGCCAGTGCGGCAACGCGAGCGTAGAAGCGCGGGAGATCGCCGTGTTCGGCCGCGAGCAGCGCCTTGAACTGGGGAACCCGGTCCGCATAGAGCCCCGCGGCGGCGATGCCGGCGTTGTTGGCCCCCCCCAGGAACCAGCGATCGAACGCCGGAAACCCGTCGGTCGCGGCCTTCCGCCGCTCGTACTCGGCGCGCAGATCCGCGAACGCAGCGGCCTTCCCCGCCCGCTTCTCGTCGTCGCTCGCCGGCCCTTCGTACAGCGCCGCGAGCCGCGCGCGCGTCGCCGCGATCAGCGCGCGGAACTCCGCGCGAACCCGCTCCCCGCGCGCCGCGTCGGCGGCGAGCTCCGCCACCGCGGCCGGGTCGCGCAGCGCGCGCTGTGCGGCCAGCCACCGCGCGACGCCCTCCTCCTCGACCGCCGTCGCGAACGACTCGTTGAACGACGTGTCGTCCCGCACGTACACGACCTGGTGCGCGAGCTCGTGAAAGACGAGGCGCGCGAGCTCGACTTCGCGGAATCGGACGAAGGTCGACAGCACCGGGTCGTCGAAGTAGCCGAGCGTCGAATACGCGGGCACGCCGCCCACGTGGACGTCGTCGCCCGCGGCGGCGAGCCGCGCGGCTTCGCTGCGCGCGTCGCCCTCGGCGAAGTAACCGCGGTAGGCGACGCAGCCGGCGACCGGGAAGCACCACTGCCGCGGCGCGAGCGAGAGCTCGGGGGCGGCGAACACGTTCCACACCGCGAACGGCCGGCCGAGATCGGCGTAGGTCGTGTAGCTGCGGTTGTCGGGCAGGGCGAGCTCGCTCGAGGCAAACGCGCGAATCTCCTGCACGCGCGCGAGGCGCGCCCGGAGCGCTTCGTCGGGCGTCGTCGTGACGACCTCGGCGATCGGCTTCGCGCGGGCGAGCAGGTCCGCCTGCCCGACGATGCCCTGCCAGTAGAACTCGACGGCCGAGCACCCCCCGAGCGCCCAGGCCGCCGCCGCAACGACGATCGACGCGCGTCGCCAGCGGCGCACCGTCACCGGCCCCGAAGGAAGCGCCGCAGGCGGTCGACCCCGTCCTCGAGCTTCGCCATCTCCACGGTATAGGCGAAGCGCACGTGCGCCGCGGCGCGATGGTGGCCGAAGTCGACACCCGGGGTGATCGCCACGCCGGCACCCTCGAGCACGTCGCGGCAGAAGGCCTGGCTGTCGGGATCGAAGCGCGAGCTGTCGGCGTAGACGAAGAACCCTCCGGTGGGCATCACCGGGATGCCGAAGCCCAGCTCGCGCAGCGCGGGCACCAGGAAGTCGCGGCGGTCGCGGAACGCGCGCCGGCGCTCCTCGAGCAGCGCGATCGTCTCCGGCAGGAAGCACGCGAGCGCCGCGCGCTGCGAGATGGTCGGGGGCGAGATGTAGAGGTTCTGCGCGAGCTTCTCGAGATCGCGGACGTGTCGCTCGGGCGCGATCAGCCAGCCCAGCCGCCACCCGGTCATGTTGAAGTACTTCGAGAAGCTCGACACGACGAACAGGTCGTCGGCGTGTTCACCCGTGATCGCGAGCACCGACCGCGGCTCGCCGACATAGGTCAACCCGAGGTAGATCTCGTCGACGATGAGCCGCCCGGAAAGCCGTGCGGTCGTCGCTGCGATCCGCTGCAATTGCGCCGCGGGGACCTGCGTGCCGGTCGGGTTCGACGGCGACGCGAGCAGCACGCCGCGGGTCCGCGGCGTCCACGCGCGCCCGATCAGATCCGCGGAGAGCTGGTAATCCGTGTCCGGCCCGACCGGAATGCACACGGGGCTGCCCTCAAGCACCCGGACGAAGTGCCGGTTGCACGGGTAGCCGGGGTCCGACAGCAGGATCTCGTCGTCGCGGTCGACGAGGAGCGCCATGACGAGGAGCAGCGCGGCGGACGAGCCTGCGGTGACCACGACCCGCTCGGGCGCGATCGCGACGCCCAGGTGCTCCGCATAGTGCCGCGCGATCGCCTGGCGCAATTCGGGAATGCCCAGCGCCGACGTGTAGTAGATGTCGCCGCCGGCGATCGTGCGCTGCGCCGCGGCGATGACCGGCGCCGGAGCGGGAAAGTCGGGCTCGCCGATTTCCATGTGCACGATGGTGCGCCCGGCCGCCTCGAGCGCGCGCGCCGCGGTCTGCACCTCCATGACGTGGAACGGCTCGATCGCGGCGACGCGGGCGGCGGTGACCTTGGGGGAATCCAACACAGGGACTAGACCTCGGCGGCGCGAAAAGCGGTATGGTAATGCCTTCCGGTCGGCGCAAGCCCGCCGCGCCGCAAATCGACCATGGTCGCCACCCGACACCTTGCCCTCACGACGTTCGCGCTGGCCCTGCCCGCGCTCGTGCCGGCGATGGCCGCCGCCGACGTCTACAAATGCGCCGGCGAGCGCGGCACGCCGGTGTACCAGGAGATGCCCTGCGAGCCCGGGAAGGAGCTGCGCAACTTCCAGACCGACCCGCCGCTCATCACGGTATTGCCACCGCAGGGCCGGCCGGCGCCCGCGCCCCCCGCACCGAAGAGCGCCACCGCCGGCGAACCCAGGCCCGCCACCGACGCGAAGCCGGGAAAGTCGGTCGCGAGCGCGGGCGATGCCTCCGAACGCAAGCATATCCGGGTCGGGATGACGGAAAGCGAAGTCCTGACGAAGCTCGGGCACCCGGACATGACGACCGGCGGCAAGGGCGGCGCCGCCGCGCGCTGGACGTACATGCCTGCGCCCGGCGACCCCGAGACGATCACGGCGCTGACGCTCAGGAAAGGCGCCGTCACCGAGATCGACCGCAAGGTCGTCAAGAAATGAGGCGCTGCGCCGGCGTCCGCACCGGGCCATGCGGGCGCTGATCCAGCGCGTGCGCGAGGCGTCCGTCAGCGTCGGCGGGCGCACCGTCGGGGCGATCGGCCCGGGCCTCGTCGTGCTGGCCGCGATGGCTGCGGACGACACCGACGCCGACCGCGACTGGCTCGCGCGCAAGGTCGTCGCGCTGCGCATCTTCGACGACGACGAGGGCGTGATGAACCGCTCGCTCGCCGAGGGGGGCGGCGGGATTCTCGCCGTCAGCCAGTTCACGCTCTACGCGTCGACCAGGAAAGGCAACCGCCCCTCGTGGTCCGGTGCGGCGCCGCCGGAGATCGCCCAGCCGAAGTTCGACGCGTTCGTCGCGGCGCTCGCGCGCGAGTCGGGGAAGCCCGTGGCCACCGGCACGTTCGGCGCGCAGATGCAGGTCGCGCTCGTCAACGACGGACCGGTGACGATCTGGCTCGACTCGCGGCAGCGCGAGTGACTTCACCCTCTTCCACGATGCCCCTGCCCCGCCTTTCCCGCCGTGTGCCGATCGCGATCCTGGCGGCCGTGATCGTCGCGGGCGCGTTGATCGGGTTCGCGTGGCGAGGCACCGCGGTCGACGTCGCGCGCGCGCAGACGACCAAGCTGCGACAGACCGTCGTCGTCAGCGGACGCGTGCTCGCGCCGGCGAAAGTCGACATCGGCGCGACGATCACCGGCCGCGTGCAGGCGGTGAAGGTCGACGAGGGCGACCCGGTGCGCGCGGGCCAGGCGCTGATCGAGCTCGAGCGCGCCGAGCTCGCGGCCGCGCTCGCGCAGGCGGTGGCCACCGAGCAGGCCGCGCTCACGCGCATCGACCAGTGGCGCGACGTCGGCTCGCTGTCGGCGCGGGAGCAGCTCGCGCAGGCCGAGGCGAACTACCGGAACATCGAGCGGGACACCGCCCGGCAGGAGCAGCTCTACCAGCAGGGCTTCATCGGCGAAGCGCGCGTCGACGAGGCGCGCCGCGCGCTCGTCGTCGCGAAAAGCCAGCACGAGACCGCGCGCGCGACGGCCGCCGCGAGCACGCCAACCGGCACCGACCGGCGGTTGCTGGAAGACCAGCTCGCGCAGGCACGCGCGGCGAAGCAGACCGCGGCCGCGAAGCTTGCGCAGACCGTCGTGTCGGCGCCGGCGGCCGGCGTCATCCTCGACCGGACGGTCGAGCCCGGCGACATCGTGCAGCCGGGAAAGCGCCTGCTCGCGCTGGCGCTGGACGGCGATGTGCGGCTCACTGCGCTCATCGACGAAAAGAACCTCGCGCTGCTGCGCGTGGGCCAGCCGGCGCTGGTCTCGGCGGATGCCTATCCGGGCGAGCGCTTTCGCGCGGTGCTGTCGTACCTGTCGCCCGGCGTCGACGTCCAGCGCGGCACGGTCGAGGCCAAGTTCGCCGTTCCGGCACCGCCGAAATACCTGCGCGCCGACATGACGGTATCGATCGACATCGAGGTCGCGGACAAGGCCGACGCGCTCGTCATCCCGGCGACCGCGCTGCGCGACGCGCAGTCGGCCGAGCCGTGGGTGCTGGTCGTGCGCGACGGGCGCGCCGAGCGGCAGCCGGTGAAGACCGGCGCGCGCACCGCGACGCAGGTCGAGGTGCTCGCGGGAATCGCCGCCGGCGCCGAGATCGTCGCGAGTCCCGGTGTCGCGCCCGGCGAGCGCGTGCACGCGCGATGAAAGGCCGTGATCTCGGGCTGGCGGTTTCGTCATGCGCAGGTCCGGCCGCGGGTCAGGCTTCAGCCGGACATCGACATCGCGAGACGCAACGTCGCTCGCCGCCCGAAGGCCGCCCCACGGGTACGCCGGACACATGAGCTTCGAATGGGTCGTTGCCCTGCGCTTCCTGCGCGAGGGCCGCTTCCAGACCGCGCTCATCATCGGCGGCGCCGCCGCCGGGGTCGCCGTCGTCATCTTCATCACCGCGCTCGTCAACGGCCTGCAGGCGAACACGCTGAAGCGCGTGCTCGGCACCCAGGCGCACATCGTCATCCGCCCGACCGAGGAGGTCGCACGGCCGCAGCGCGAGGCGGCGAACGGCGAAGCGCTGCTCCCGCGGATCGAGGCGCGCGCGCAGCGGCTGCGCTCCATCGACCAGTGGCAGGCGCTCGACGCGGCGTTGCAGGCGATGCCCCGGATCACCGCGGTGTCGCCGATGGCGTCGGGCCCCGGGTTCGCCGTGCGCGGCGACGCGACCAAGTCGATCGCGCTCTTCGGCGTCGAGCCCGACCGCTACAACCGGATCGTCGCCGTCGACGAGAAGCTCGTGGCCGGCGAATACCGGATCCAGGCGGGCGAAGCGGTGATCGGCAAGGACCTCGCGAAGGACCTCGGGCTCGCGCTCGGCGACCGCTTCCGGGTCGTCACCGCGGAGACCGACGCGCCGGTCTCCGACACCTTCACGGTGACCGGCCTGGTCGACCTCGGCGTGCGCGACCTCAACCGCCGCACGGTCTTCGTCACGCTGCGCACCGCGCAGACGCTGCTCGGCTTGCCCGGCGGCGCGTCGCAGCTCGACCTCAAGGTCGACGACCTGTTCGACGCCGAGGACATCGCGCAGCGGCTCGAGGCGCAGACCGGCCTCACCGTCGAGTCGTGGATGCGCACCAACGAGCAGCTGCTCGCCGCGATCAACGCGCAGAACATCACGACGCGGACGATCCGCGGCTTCGTCATCGTGATCGTCGCGCTCGGCATCGCCAGCGTGCTCGTCGTCTGGGTCGTGCAGAAGCGCCGCGAGATCGGCATCCTGCGCGCGATGGGCGCCTCCCGCGGCCAGGTCCAGCGCGTGTTCCTGCTGCAGGGCGCGATCGTCGCGCTCGTCGGCTCCGCGATCGGCTGTGCGCTCGCGATCGCGATGGTCGTCGTGTTCCTCAAGGTCGCGCGCAACGCCGACGGCTCGCCGCTGTTCGTGCTCTCGCTGTCGCCTTGGCTCTTCGCCGGCGCCGTGCTCGGCGCGCTCGCCGGCGGGCTACTCGCCGCGGCTGCGCCCGCGCGTGGCGCCGCAGCGCTCGACCCGGCGCAGGCGATCAGGATGTGACGATGGCGACCCCGCTGATCGAGCTCGTCGACATCCACAAGACCTACGGCGCCGGCACCGACGTCGCGGTCGAGGTGCTGCACGGGATCGGTTTCGCGATGCAGGCCGGCGAGTTCACCGCGCTGATGGGACCGTCGGGGTCGGGCAAGTCAACGCTCCTCAACCTGATCGGGCTGCTCGAGCCGCCGAGCGCCGGCACGTACCGGCTCGCCGGCCGCGAGACGACGACGCTGCCGGAGGCCGCGCTAACGGCGCTCCGCGCGACGTCCATCGGCTTCGTGTTCCAGTTCCACCACCTGCTGCCCGCGTTCACGGCCACCGAGAACGTGCTGATCCCCGGGCTGATCGCGCACGGGCCGGTGACGCCGGCGCGGCGCGAGGCCGCGCGCGACGTGCTGCGCGCGGTCGGCCTCGGCGACCGGCTCGACTACCCGCCGCGCAAGCTGTCGGGCGGACAGCAGCAGCGCGTGGCGATCGCCCGCGCGCTGTCGCTCGCGCCGCCGCTGGTGCTGGCCGACGAGCCGACCGGCAACCTCGACACGCACTCGGCGGACGAGATATTCGCGCTGATGCGGCGGTTCAACGAGGAGCGCGGCGTCGCGTTCCTGATCGTCACCCACGACCCGCGGCTCGCGCGGCGCTGCGACCGCATCGTCGAGCTCGTCGACGGCACGATCGCCGGCGACCGGCCGAACGCGGCCGACCGCGACGGCGAGCACCGGCACGCGACGGCGGGCGCGCCGCCGATGTGAGCGTGCGCGCGGCCTGGCCGCGCCGCCGAGGTGAGCTTGCGGACAGCCTGCCCGCGCCGCCGATGTGTCCTCGCGGGCGAGCAGTCCGCCCGCCTCAGGGCAGGTCGAACAGCAGGATTTCCGCGTCCGTTCCGCGGTCGACCGTCACCGCCGCCTCGCCGGTGATCTTCGCCGCGTCGCCGGCCGCGAGCGCGTTGCCGTTCACGCGCGCGCTGCCGCGCGCGACGTGGACGTAGGCGCGGCGGCCGCCCGCGAGCGCATGCGTCACGGTTTCGGCGCCGTCGAGCAGCGCAGCGTAGATGCGCGCGTCCTGATGGATCGTCACCGCGCCTTCCGCGCCGTCCGGCGCCGCGATCAGGCACAGCCGGCCGCGCTTCGCCTCGGGGCCGAACCGCGTCTGCTCGTAGCCCGGCGCGATGCCGCGGACGGAAGGCTCGATCCAGATCTGCAGGAAGTGCGTGCCGGCGGCACGCGACGGGTTGTACTCGCTGTGCTGGACGCCGCGCCCCGCGCTCATCCGCTGGACGTCGCCGGGCTCGATGATCGAGCCGTTGCCCATGCTGTCCCGGTGCTCGAGCTGCCCCTCGAGCACGTAGCTGATGATCTCCATGTCCCGGTGGCCGTGCGTGCCGAATCCCATGCCCGCCTGCACGCGGTCCTCGTTGATCACGCGCAGCGGCCCGAAGCCCATGTGCTCGGGATCGTGGTAGTCGGCAAACGAGAAGCTGTGGTGCGAGTCGAGCCAGCCGTGATTGGCGTGCCCGCGGTCCCGGGCCAGGCGAAGTGCGATCATCGTGTTCCCCCTCCGTCGCCGGCCCCCGCGGCCGGATCCGCCGCCGCAGATGGGGGCGCTTTCGCGCGTTTCAAAGCCTGTACGCGCGCTTCGCGAGCCCGTACGCGAGCTCCGGCGCGAGCTCGAACGCCTCGTCCTCGCCGATCTTGTGCTCGACGGCCAGCATGGCGAGGAAACGGCAATCCATCCGCCGCGCGACGTCGTGGCGCGCGGGAATGGACATGAAGGCGCGCGTGTCGTCGTTGAAGCCGACCGTGTTGTAGAAGCCCGCGGTCTCGGTGACCTGCTCGCGGAAGCGCTGCATCCCCTCGGGGCTGTCGTAGAACCACCACGGCGGGCCGAGCTTCAGGATCGGGTAGTGGCCGGCGAGCGGCGCGAGCTCGCGCGCGTAGGTCGTCTCGTCGAGCGTGAACAGGATCACCGTCAGCCCGCGCTCGTTGCCGAAGCGGTCGAGCAGGGGCTTCAGCGCGTGGACGTAGTCAGTGGCCGCGGGGATGTCGGCGCCCTTGTCGCGGCCGAAGTCGCGGAAGACGCGCGGGTTGTGGCTGCGGACCGAGCCCGGATGGATCTGCATCACGAGGCCGTCGTCGAGGCTCATCCGCGCCATCTCGGTCAGCACCTGGCCGCGGAACTGCTCCGCCTCGTCGGGCGACGCCGTGCCGGCGAGCGCCCGGTCGAGCAGCCGCTGGCACGCGGTCTCGGCGAGGTCGCAGGTGCGCGCGGTCGGGTGGCCGTGATCGGTGGACGTCGCGCCCATCGCCTTGAAGTAGCCGCGGCGGTCGCGGTGCGCGGCCAGATAGCCCGCCCACGTCGCCGTGTTCTCGCCCGTCAGCGCCCCCAGCTGGAGAACGTTGTCGCGGAAGCCCTCGAACTCCGGGTCGGCGACCGGGTCGGGCCGGTACGCGGTGATCACGCGGCCCTTCCAGCCGGATGCGCGGAGCTTGCGGTGGTGCGGGAGCGGATCGAGCGGCGATTCGGTCGTCGCGATCGCCTCGATGTTGAAGCGCTCGAACAGCGCGCGGGGCCGGAACTCCGGCTGCGCCAGGCACTCGTTGATCCGGTCGAAGATCCGGTCGGCGGACTCGGCCGTCAGCCGCTCGGTGCAGCCGAAGACCGTGGCGAACGCGTGGTCGAGCCAGATCCGCGTCGGCGTTCCGCGGAACAGGTGGTAGTGCGCGGCGAACGTGCGCCAGATCCGGCGCGCCTCCTGCTCCACCGGGGCGCCGTCGCGCCGCGGGATGCCGAGGTCCTCGAGCGCGATGCCCTGGCTGTAGAGCATCCGGAACACGTAGTGGTCCGGCGTGATGAAGAGCGCCGAGGCGCCCGCGAACGGCGCGTCGTCGGCGTACCACTGCGGATCCGTGTGCCCGTGCGGACTCACGATCGGCAGCTTCTCGACCGTCGCGTAGAGCGCCCGCGCGAGGTTGCGCGTCGCCGGATCCGGCGGAAACAGGCGGTCGGGGTGGAGCTCGAGCGGCAGGCGGGACATCGTTCCCCCTATGCGGCGCGCTGCGCGAGGTGCACCTTGATCGTCCGGCGGACGCCGTCGCGGAACAGCCGCCCGACGTCGCGTGCCACCGCCCCGCGGAACACCGCGTTGCCCGAAAGGTCGCCGAACACCGCGGAGAGGTCGAGGAAGCCGTCGGCGACCAGCGCGGCGTTGCCGCCCGACGCCGCGGCGATCGCCGCGAATTTCGCGGCCATGGGATCCGCCACCGCGATCGCCGTCCCGTGCTCGTCGCGGCCGCTCGCATAGCGGATCCATCCGGCGATCGCGAGCGCGAGATGCGCGATCGAGGCCCCGCGCGCAAGCCGGTCGCGCACGGTAGCGAGCAGCCGCTGCGGGAGCTTCTGCGAGCCGTCCATCGCGATCTGCTGCGTGCGGTGCGGCAGCGCGGGGTTGCGGAAGCGCGCGACGAGCTCCGCGCAGTAGGCGCGCAGGTCGACGCCGTCCGGCGCGACCAGCGTCGGCAGGATCTCCTCGGTCATCAGCCGCTCGATCAGCGTCGCGAACAGCGGGTCGGCCGACGCCTGCCAGATGTAGTCGTGCCCGGCGAGGAAACCGAGGTAGGCGAGCGTCGAATGGCTGCCGTTCAGCAGGCGCAGCTTCATCGTCTCGAACGGCGCGACGTCGGCGACCATCTGCGCCCCGGCGTCTTCCCATGCGGGACGCGCGGCCGCGAAGCGGTTCTCGATCACCCACTGGACGAAGGGCTCGCAGACGACCGGCGCCGCGTCGACGACGCCGAGGATGCCCGCGACTTCGGCGAGATCGGCTTCGGTCGTCGCCGGAACGATGCGGTCGACCATCGTGTCGGGAAACGCAACGTGCGCGCCGATCCAGTCGGCGAGCGCGGGGTCGCGCGCGCGCGCGAACGCCGCCACGATCGCCTCGACCGTGCGGCCGTTGTGCGGAAGGTTGTCGCAGCAGACGACCGTCAGCGGACCCGCGGCCGCGGCGCGCCGCGCGGCAAGGCCGGCGACCAGCACGCCGACCGCGCCGTCCGGCGCCTCGGGGTGCGCGAGGTCGTGGACGATTTCGGGATGCGCGAGGTCGAGCCGACCGGTGGCCGGGTCGTGGCAATAGCCCTTCTCGGTGACCGTCAGCGTGACGACCGTCACCGCGCGATCCGCGAAGCGCGCGAACAGCGCCTTGCGCCCGGTGCCGAGGAACAGCGCCTCGCGCACGGCGCCGATCACCCGCGCCCGGTTCCCCGCCGGGCTCTTCTCGAGGACCGTGTAGAGGCCGTCCTGCGCGACGAGCGCCGCGGTGGCGCGAGGGGTCTTCAGCGAGACGCCGCAGATGCCCCAGCGCGGATCGCGGGCGAGGACGTCGTCGGTGTAGACCGCCTGGTGCGCGCGGTGAAACGCGCCGAGTCCGAGATGGACGATGCCGATTCCGGCGCCGCCGGTGTCGTAGCCGGGGCGGCCGACGGCGGCGGGCAGCGCCGACAGCGAAGCACGGCTCAGTAGCAGCGGCATGGCATCACCGCGGCATCATGTAGCCGGCCATCGTCGGCAGCCACAGGGAAAACGCGGGCACATAGGTGACGATCAGCAGCGCCGCGACCAGCGCGCCGTAGAAGGGCAGGATCGTCCGCATCACCTGCTCCACCGAAATCTCCCCGATCGCGCAGCCCACGAACTGCGTGGTTCCCACCGGCGGCGTGTTGAGCCCCAGCGCGCAGTTGATCAGCATCACCATGCCGAACTGCACCGGGTCCATGCCGTACTGCTGGCAGATCGGCAGGAAGATCGGCGTGCAGATGAGGATCGTCGCCGCCATGTCGAGGAAGGTGCCCAGCAGGAACAGGATGATGTTGACCAGCAGGAAGATCATCCAGGGCGACGACGTGAGGCTGGACAGCGCGGCGCCGGTGACCTCGGCGACGCTGTAGAGGCTCATCAGGTAGCCCAGCGTCGCGGACACGCCGATCAGCAGCAGCACGACACCCGTCTTCTTCACCGCCCGCGCCGCAGCGGTGAGGAAATGATCCCACGACAGGCTGCGATAGACCAGCACCGTGATCAGCAGCGCATAGAGCACGGCGATCGACGCCGACTCCGTGGCGGTGAACACGCCGGAAAGGATGCCCACGACGATGATGACGGCCACGAACAGGCCGGGCGCCGCGGCCGCCAGCGAGTGGGCCACGATGCTCCATCCCGGGAAGGTGCCGGCGGGGTAGCCGCGCTTGATGGCGACCGCGTAGGCGGCGACGAGATTGCAGACGGTCAGCACCAGCGCGGGCAACAGCCCCGCGAGGATCAGCGCCGCGATCGAGACCTTGCCGCCCGCCGCCAGCGAATAGATGATCATGTTGTGGCTGGTCGGCATCAGCGCGCCCACCAGCGCGGCGTGCGTGGTCACGTTGACCGCGTAATCGGCGTCGTAGCCTTCCTTCTTCATCATCGGGATCATCACCGCGCCCATCGCCGACACGTCGGCGACCGGCGAGCCGGACACGCCGCCGAACAGCGTGCAGGCGACGACGTTCGACATCCCTAGCCCGCCGCGGACGTGGCCGACGAGGCTGTTGGCCAGCACGACGATCCGGTGCGCGATGCCGCCGTAGAGCATCAGCTCGCCGGCGAAGATGAAGAACGGGATGGCGAGGAACGAGAACACGGTCATCCCGGAAACCATCCGCCCGAAGACGACCGCGACCGGCAGGCCCTCGTAGAGGATTGTGACGACCGCGGACAGGCCGATCGCGAACGCGACCGGAACGCCCAGCACCAGGAGCGCGAGGAAGACGATCGACAGGATGGTCAGTGCCACGACGGGATCACTTCCTTCCGCTGGACCAGCGCGATGATGTGCTCGATCGAGAACAGCACGATCAGCGCGCCGGCGAGCGCCACCGGCACGTGGTTGAGGCCCTCGGGGATGCCCAGCGTGGGAATCTTGTAGCCCATCACCGACTCCGCCAGGATGGTCCCCTGCCACGCCATCATCGCGCCGAACAGCGCGGACAGCACGTGGATGACGATCTCGAGCTTGCGGCGGAGCTCCTCCGAGACCCACACCAGCAGCGATTCCATGCCGATATGGCCCGCGTCGCGCACGCCCACCGCGGCCCCGAACATCGTGACCCAGAGCACCAGGACCAGCGCCAGCGCTTCGGCCCAGGTCGGCGTGTCGTTCAGAACATAGCGGCCGAAGACCTGGATCAATACGCACGCCACGATGACGAGCAGGCCGATCACCGCGACGACCATGCAGAACTTGGCCAGCGCGGCATTGAACCGGGTGAGCATGGCGATCTCGCTGCCTGAATCCGCCCGGAGCCTCAACCCCGGGCGGCGAGTTGATTGCCTACTTGGTGTCCTGCACGCGCTTGACCATGTCCTTGAGCTTGGGCGTCGTGATGAACTTGTCGTACACGGGGCCCATCACGTCCTGGAACGACTTCTTGTCGACCTCGATGACCTGCGCGCCGCCCGCGATCACCGCGGCCTTCGACTTCGCCTCCTTCTCGTCCCACAGCTTGCGCATGTAGGGTACGGATTCCTTCGCTGCCTCGCGGAAGATCTTCTGCTCGTCGGGGGTGAGCGTGTCCCAGACCTTCTTCGACATCAGCAACATCTCGGGCGCCATCGAGTGCTCGGTCATTGCGTAGAATTTGGCGACCTCAAAGTGGCGCGACGTGTCGTACGACGGGAAGTTGTTCTCGGCGCCGTCGACGGTGCCGACCTTCAGCGCCGTGTAGACCTCGCCGTAGGGCATCGGTGTCGCGTTGGCGCCCATCGCCTGCAGCAGCGCGACCCAGAGGTCCGACTGCTGGACACGGATCTTCATGCCCTTGGCGTCGGCCAATGACTTGACGGGCTTCTTGACCGTGTACAGCGAACGGGCACCGGAGTCGTAGAACGCGAGCCCGATGAAGCCCTGCGCCTCGGCGGCCTTGAGGATCTCG